>WUUC01083666.1_pt1 | contig 22755 bp, 19 predicted proteins | sample 6278441 | NCBI WGS metagenome assembly WUUC01 (sample SAMN13675441, study PRJNA597444) | soil metagenome | isolation source: soil | place: USA: Washington | collected 2017-10
TAAAGCGGTCGGGGTTCTTCTGCAGCGCGCGCACGTTCGGACAGTCGTCCCGGTGGATCGTGATTCCCTTGCCGAGCGAGATGTAGCCGACGATGCCGTCTCCAGGCACCGGCGTGCAGCACTTGGCCATGCGAACCAGAACCTCTTCGACGCCGGGGACGTGGATCCCGAAGTTCTGCGACGCGACCGCGTGGCGCGCCTTGGGCTTCAGCGGGACCTTCTCCTCCTCCGCCACCTCCGTCGTCTTCAGGCGGTGGAGCACCTTGGTCGCGACCTGCGACACCTGGAGCTTCCCGGAACCGAGAGCGAGGTAGAAGTCCTCGGCCTTCTTGAAGCCCATCTCGCGGATGACCTGAGCGAGCAGCGGTGAGTTCGAAAGCTTCCGGTACGGAAGGTTGTGCTGCTTCAAAGCGTTTTCGAGCGAGTCTCGCCCCCGCTGCTCGGTGTCCTCCCGCGTCTCGCGGCTGAACCACTGCCTGATCTTGTTGCGGGCCCGAGACGAAGCGGCCAGGGACATCCAGTCGCGCGACGGGCCGCGCCCTTGCTGCTTCGACGTCAGGATCTCGACGAAGTCACCGCTCTGGAGCCGGTAGTGAAGGGGGACGATGCGGCTGTTCACCTTTGCGCCCACGGTCCGGTGGCCGACATCCGTGTGAACCGCGTATGCGAAGTCGATCGGCGTCGAGCCGGCCGGAAGGTTCTTGACCTCGCCCTTGGGCGTGAACACGTAGACCTCGTCCGAAGCGAGCTCCGGGAAGGCCCGCATGAGCTCGCTCGGGTCTGTCTCTTCCTCCTGCCAGTCCGCGAGCTGCTGGAGCCACGCGATCCGCTCGGCCCCGCTCCCGCGCAGCTTGGAGCCTTTGTAGAGCCAGTGGGCGGCGATTCCGTACTCGGCCGTCACGTGCATGTCGTGCGTCCGGACCTGGATCTCGAGCGGCTTCCCCTCCGGTCCGATCACTGTCGTGTGGAGCGACCGGTAGAGATTGAACTTGGGCATCGCGATGTAGTCCTTGAAGCGCCCAGGCATCGGCTTCCAGAGGGAGTGGATGATCCCGAGTGCGCCGTAGCAGTCGCGATCGCCCTCCTTGCCGTCGCGCTGCACGATGACCCGCATCGCGGTCAAGTCGTAGATCTCGTTGAACTCCTTGCCCCGCTTGGCCATCTTCTCGTAGATCGAGTAGAAGTGCTTTGCGCGCCCCGAGATCTCGGCCGGGATGTCGAGCTTCTCGAGCTCTCGCTCCACTTGCTGCGCGGCCGTGGAGACGAATTCGTCTCGGTCGCCTCGGCGCTCGTTCACCATCGCCTGGATCTCCGCGTAGCGGCGCGGGTGCAGGGTGGCGAACGCGAGATCCTCGAGCTGCCACTTGATCGTGTGAATACCGAGGCGGTGCGCGAGCGGCGCGTAGACCTCCAGGGTCTCGCGCGCTTTCTGAAGCTGCTTCTGCTTGCCTAGGTATTCGATCGTCCGCATGTTGTGCAGCCGGTCGGCGAGCTTGATCAGGATGACGCCGGGGTCCTGCGCCATCGCGACGATCATCTTGCGATAGTTCTCGGCCTGGGCCTGCTCCCGGCTCTGGAAATGGATCCGCGTCAGCTTCGTGACGCCCTCGACGAGACGGGTGATCTCCTCGCCGAACTCCGCCCGGACTTCCTCGATCGCGACGTCGGTGTCCTCGACCACGTCATGGAGGAGCGCGGCGGCGAGCGTGGTCTCGTCGAGATGGAGCTCCGCGAGCACGTGCGCGACGCCGACAGGGTGCCCGATGAAGGGCTCCCCACTTCGCCGCTGCTGACCTTCGTGCGCCTCCGAGGCGAACACGAACGCGCGCTCCAACAGCTCCCGGTCGAGCTCGGGATTGTAGGCGGCCACCGCCTCGAGCAGCGCCTCGAGAAGCTCCCGGTGCCGCTGCGTCGGGTTGTCCTGGAGGACCTGCTTCATAGACGAAGTGTAGCCTCCGGCCCCGCTCGCAAACTGGCGCTCCGAGTGGGGCTCCCGGCCGAGCAGGCGTGCGAATTGATCGCTCTTCGTTGTCGTTTCCTCCTGTGTTCCTCCTCTTTCGGCTTTCGGAGACCGATCCTTCAGCCCGGTTGTGTCTCGCCTGCGCTCAAGCGGCCGCCGCGAGGGTTTCCTCGAGTAGCGCCATGAACGCCTCGGATTCCACGAGAGGTCGCCAGCGAGCCCCTGCTTCGTCGAGGCCGAGCTCGGCGAAGACCTCGGCCGCACGAGCGTCACGCTCCCTCGGTGGTTTTCGCCATTCGGCAGCAAGCCACGCGCGAAGCTCGACGAACCGCTCCGGCGTGTCGAAGATTTTTCGGACGACGAGCTGGGGCGAGACGGAGCCGTTCCAGCGATTCGCACCCAACCGGAAGGCGACGTCGTACGGTCCGGATCGCCGGAAGAGGTCGAGCTTCGCGCCCTGGCCGAATGCGATCGCGCCTGACCTGGTGCCGTTGGCGGTGACTGCAAGCTTCAGGTGCTTGCCCTCCCCGACCGCTCCGAGCTCGGAAAGCTCGCAACCGGTCGAAAGGAGCGTGACGCCGGGGTTCCCGAGCCCAAAGGGAGCAAGGCGCTCGAGCTCCTCACAGAGCTCCAGGGTGAGGTCGCGTCCGTCGACGACAGCGTCGACCATCGTTTGCGGAACCAGCTCCGACTCGCCGAGCTTCTCGCCCGCGTAGGCGGCGAAGGCCTCGGCGAACGCCTCGACGTTTTCGGGCAAGATCGAAAGGCCGGCCGCGGCGCGGTGGCCGCCCCAGCGCTCGAGGAGCGGTGCGCAGGACGCGAAAGCCCCATGGAGGTCGAAGGCGGGAATCGATCGCCCGGAGCCGACCCAGGCCTCCTCCGTGCCCGCGACCAAGACCACCGGGCGGTTGAACCGCTCGACCAGCCGCGAGGCTACGATGCCGATGACACCGCGGTGCCACTCCTCGCCCGCGATCACGTAGGCGCTCCGGCGGCGCAGCGACTCTGACCATTCCCCAACCTGCCGAACCGCGTCGCGGAGGATCCGGTCCTCGACGGCCTGCCGATCGCGATTCAGCTTCTCGAGCTCGCCGGCGAGCCGCTGTGCCTCCTGGCCGTCCGAGGTCAGGAGAAGGTCCAGCGCGACGCCGGGGTGGCAGAGGCGTCCGGCCGCATTCAGGCGCGGGGCCAGTCGGAAGGCGATCGACCCGGCATCGAGAGCGGCGGGATCCACCTTGGCGGCGTGCATGAGTGCCCGAAGCCCGGGCTTGGTCGTCCTCGAGAGCCGCTTCAGGCCGGCCGCGACGAGCCACCGATTCTCATCCCGGAGCGGCACGACGTCCGCGACCGTGGCCAGGGCCACGAGATCAAGGTGCTCCTCGAGCTTCTCCGGCCCGACCAGCGCCTCTGCAAGCTTGTACACCACGCCTGTTCCGCACAGCTCCGGGAACGGGTATTCGGAAGGCCGAGTTGCGACGACCGGGCAGTCCGGAAGCTCGTCGCCCGGGCGATGGTGGTCGGTGACGACAACCTCGAGCCCGAGCGCCCGCGCCTCCGCAACCTCCACCACCGCGGTGATCCCGCAATCGACGGTGATGACGAGGCCGCATTCCTCACGGGCCAGTCGTGCGAGCGTGTCGATCGAGACTCCGTAACCCTCCTCGAAGCGGCTCGGCAGGTGCCAGTCCACATCCGCGCCGAGCGAGCGGAGCACGGTGACTGCCAGCGCGGTCGCACAGATGCCGTCGGCGTCGTAGTCGCCGTGGACGCAGATCCGCTTCCCCGAGGCGACTGCACGGCGAATAGCGTCGCAGGCTGCGGCCATGTTCCCCAAGAGCGCAGGATCGTGACCCGGGCGCTCGGCGGCGAGGAAGGCCTTCGCCTCTCCGGGGTCGCCGTAGCCCCGCCGGACGAGGACGCTCGCTGTCGTCTCGCTGAGGTCGAGTGCCCGGGCGAGCTCGACGACCTCCGGGCGGGAGCACAGACCCATGGTCCATGTCCCCTGTTGCATGGCAATGCACGGTACGAGCCGGGTCGGACGGCACCGGTGCGGGGCTCGGGGCACGCACGGACCCTTGACGGTGCCGGCACGTTTCAGGGTTATCCTCAGACGAGTGCCCGACGCGAACTATGTCTCCGGAGACGACTACGTGGTCGAGTTCCTCGGCTATCGGTTCTCCTTCAACGCCATGGACTTCGAGCAGCGGGTGAACGCCGCGGCCGTGAAGCTCGGCCTCGTCGAGCCGGGCGAGCTGGACGCCGACGAAACAGCAGACCTCGTGGAGCTCGCCGCGACGGGTCGGATCAGCGAGCCGGCGAGCGGGCTCGGCGAATACCTGGTGCGCCACTGGGAGCGGCTGGCGCTGGTCGGCGAGGAGTCGCTCGTCTACTGGCTCCGCAAGCTCGTTTTCCGAAGCGCGTGGCTCGACCACAGGGTCAAGGAAAACCTGCTCGAAGTGGCCTGGGACGACGCCACGGCCGAGTTTACGTACCAGGATCCCGAAGGCGGTCGCGCTCTCCTCGAGCTCGCACCCGTGCCGTCCTGGCACGAGCTCCAGTTCCGCCGGGCGTAGCCCCGTCCCGCTAGAAGAGGCTCTCGTCCGCGAGCGCCGACGCCCCCGCCTGCTTGCGTCCGAGCTTCGTCACCACGCGGCCCCGTGGAGTTCGCTGGATCAGGCCGAGCTGGAGCAGATACGGCTCGTAGACGTCCTCGATCGTGTCCCGCTCCTCCCCGAGCGTCACTGCCAGGGTCGAGAGCCCGACCGGTCCACCGTCGAACTTGTGCACGATCGCGGCCAGGAGCTCTCTGTCGATCCGCTCCAGCCCCTGGTCGTCGACCTCGAGGAGCGCCAGCGCCTCGCGGGCCACATTGATCGTAACGGCGCCGTCGTAGCGGACCTCGGCGACGTCGCGCACGCGCCGCAGGATCCGGTTCGCCACGCGCGGAGTCCCGCGCGCGCGGCGCGCGATCTCCTCTGCGGCCTCGTCAGCGATCTCGACACCCAGGATCCGCGCCGAGCGGCGGACGATGCGGCCGAGTTCCTCGCCCGTGTAGAGATCGAGCCGGTAGGTGATGCCGAAGCGGTCTCGGAGCGGCGTCGTCAAAAGCCCCGTTCGGGTCGTGGCGCCGATCAAGGTGAACGCCGGCAGGTCCAGCGTGAGAGTCCGGGCGGCGGGACCCTGCCCGACGATGATGTCGAGCCGGAAATCCTCGAGTGCCGGGTAGAGGATCTCCTCCACAGCTCTGTTCAGCCGGTGAATCTCGTCTATGAAGAGAACGTCGTGCGGCTCGAGCGACGTGAGGATTGCCGCCATGTCGCCCTTCCGCTCGAGTGCAGGCCCGGCGACGCAGCGGATACCCACGCCGAGCTCCTCGCGGACGATGAAGGCGAGGCTCGTCTTGCCGAGGCCCGGCGGGCCTGCGAGGAGGACGTGGTCGAGAGCCTCACCGCGAGCCTTCGCGGCTTCCAGGGAGATCGTGAGCTGCTCTTTTATCCGCTCCTGGCCGACGAAGTCGTCGAGCCGTCGAGGGCGGAGCGAGCCGTCGAGCTCGTCGTCCCCTGGCGCAAGCACTGGCGCTGTAACCCGTTCGGCAGCGCTCATGCAGCCCTCAGTGCTTGGCGGACGCGCTCCGCCGGCGAGAGCTCAGGATCCGTGTCGGCCAGACGCTGCTCCGCCTCCGCGGCTGTGTACCCGAGTTCAACGAGCGCGTCGCGGGCAACCACGTGCCCGTCCCCCGCTCCAAGATGTGGCGCCTCCACGGCGACGAGCGTGGAAATCTTTTCCCTCAGCTCGAGGACGACTCGCTGGGCAGTCTTCTTGCCGATTCCGGGGATGCTCTGGAAAAGCGCGTCATCCTCGCGCACGATTGCGCGCCGAAGCTCACCCGGCGAGTAGCCGGACACGATCGCGAGCGCAACCTTCGGCCCGACGCCTGAGACCGACAGCAGGTGCTCGAAGAGCTCACGCTCCTCCGCGCTCGCAAAGCCGTAGAGCTGAAGCGCGTCTTCGCGGACGTGCAGGTGCGTCTCGATCACCGCCTCCTCGGCGCCGTCGGCCTTCCGCACAGCGCTCGGGGTCGCTGCGATGCGGTAGCCAACGCCACCCACGTCGAGGACGAGCCCGTCGGCGTCGAAGCCCACCGGCTTGCCGCGGAGCCGCGAGATCATCGGGTCGCCCCGGCCAGAGCCGCCAGGGGCGGAGCAAGGGCATGGCAGATCGCAACGGCCAGCGCGTCGGCTGCGTGGCTCGGCGTCGGCGCCTCAGCCATCCCGAGGATCGCCTTGACCATCCGCTGCACTTGTCCCTTGTCGGCACGGCCGTATCCGCACACTGCCTGCTTCACCGACGCGGGGGGATACTCGAGGCAGAACACCTCTGCCTGGGCGCACGCGACGAGCACGGCGCCCCGCGCCTGTCCGACGGAGAGCGCGATGCGGGCGTTTGCGCCGACATACGACTCTTCGAGCGCGACCGCGTCGGGCTCGTGCTCGACGATCAGCGCGATGACTCCGTCGTGGATCACTTTCAGCCGCGACTCGATGGGATCTCCGGCAGGCGTCTTCCACCAGCCATGGACGACGCCCCTGAGGCGCCCGCCGTCTGCCTGAACGATGCCGTATCCGCAAGCTGCCGTACCCGGGTCGATGCCGAGGACTCTCACGAAGTGAGGTTAGGGGTGTGCCCGGACGTTCCTGCTGCTCTTCGGGAGCCCGGACGTCGACCCTCAAACGTCTCGTGTCCGGTCCGTCAGCCCAAATAGCTCCGGATCTGCTGTCGGCCTCCGAGAGAGCCACGGCTGTAGTCCATCCGGTAGAGCGAAGGTCCGGTCTCCTGGCCGTGGCTGACGACATTCCCGTTCCCGACGTAGACGGCGACGTGGTTGATCGAGGAGTGGCTGCGCCCGTAGAAGACCAGGTCGCCGGGCCGCGGGTTCGGGCACTCGACACCGTGCGCGATCTGCGTCCCCGTGTAACCCTGCCCGTTGTAGTCGAGCCCGTTCGGATCCGGGCCACCAGCCGCCCAGTAGCACCACGTCGCGAAGGAGGAGCAGTCCTCGTACTGGGGGAATCGTGGCGGGCGGATGCGCTCCCGGATGCCATGCATCCGCTGCCCTGACTGCGTGTACCGGATCGAATTGCGGTTTTTGTAGCCGACGAACGCCGAGGCGACGACCTTCTGCCGGATCGACGAGGGCACATCCGGCTTCACCGCCGCGAGGAGCCGTTTGCCCCATGCGTCGACGTACCGCAGGAGCTTGCCGAACGTGTTCGGCCCGATCTCGCCGTCCACCAGAAGCCCGGTTGCCTTCTGGAAAGCGCGTACCTCTCCGTCCATCTGCTGGTCGAAGACGTTCGTGCTCTTCGTCCCCTTCGGCCGGTATCCGGCCTTGCGGAGGGCACGCTGGTATGCGCGGACATCACGGCCCTTGGCCCCGAGCATGATCTCTCGCGGCAAAGCGGGCGGGGGCATCAGCTCTCACCCCCGTGCACGCTGTCGTCACCCTCGGCCCCGTCCTCCGGCGGGGGGTCCTTCGGCCGACCCGCGAACGGGTCGAACTCGTCCTCTTCGCCGAGGAGTGGGGTCGCCTTGAGCGCCGCCTTGGCGGCATCGAGCGGTCCCATCGCTTTCTCACCTCCGAACGAGACGTACTGGCAGAACGACGCTACGCCTGCGAAGCGCTCATGTAAAGACCTATGACGCGACCGCTTCGAGCACGCGCTCCGGGATGTCGAAGTTCGCGTAGACGTCCTGGATGTCGTCGTTCTCCTCGAGGGCGTCGACCAGCCGAAGGAGCTTCTTGGCGGCGCCCTCGTCCGCGATCTCGACCGTGGTTTTGGGAAGCATCGTCAGATCGGCGTCGTCGTAGGCGATACCGGCGTCGTTCAGAGCACGGCGTACCTCCGGAAGGGCCTCCGGAGCCGAGACGATCTGGAAGCTCGACCCCTCGCGTGTGATGTCGTCGGCTCCCCCTTCCGCGGCCGCGAGCGTCAGCGAGTCCTCGTCGACCGACGCTGCATCGACGAGCACGACTCCCTTTCGCTCGAAGAGCCAGGCGACGGAGCCGCTCGCGCCCAGGTTGCCGTCGTTCTTGGCGAAGAGGTGCCGGACGTCGGCACTCGTGCGGTTGCGATTGTCCGTGACCGCCTCGACGAGGACGGCAACGCCGTTCGGGCCGTAGCCCTCATAGGTGATCGTCTCGTAGGCCTGGGCGTCGGCCCCCGCCCCCGAGCCGCGAGCAATCGCCCGCTCGATGTTCTCCTTCGGCATCGAGGCATCGCGCGCCTTCTGGATCGCGTTGGCGAGCGCGTGGTTCCCGTCCGGGTCCGGGCCGCCTTCACGGGCCGCGACGATGATCGCCCGCGAGAGCTTCGAGAAGAGCTGCCCACGCTTGGCGTCGGCGGCGCCTTTCTTGTGCTTGATCGAGGACCACTTGCTATGCCCGGACAACGCTCTCCTCCCGGACGATCTCGAGGAATTGCTCGTGCACCCTCGTGTCGCCGGTCAGCTCGGGGTGGAACGCGGCGACGAGGATGGGGCCCTGGCGCAGCAGGACGGGATCGCCGTCCAGCTCCGCGAGAACCTCGACCCCGGGTCCCGCCTCCTCCACGCGGGGCGCGCGGATGAAGACGCCGCGAAGCGGCTCATCCTCCCCCGGCAACGCGAGATCCGCCTCGAAGCTCCTGACCTGGCGCCCGTAACCGTTTCGGCGCACAACGAGGTCGATCGCGTCGAGTTGAAGCTGGTCGGGAACGCCGTCGACCGCGCCCCGAGCCAGAAGGATCATCCCAGCGCACGTGCCGAGGATCGGTTGGCCGAAGCTGCGAATTGCCTCCTCGAGCCCGTACAGGCGAATGAGCCGTCCGATCGCGGTCGACTCTCCACCCGGTACGACGAGGCCGTCGAGCCCTTCGAGCTGCTCCGGCTTCCTGACCTCGACGACGTCCGCTCCAAGCCGGCGGAGCATCGCCGCGTGCTCGCGGAAGTTCCCCTGCACGGCCAGGACGCCGATCATCAGTCGCCCACTCATCTCCCGCAAAACTGTACCCCCGGGGGCTTCGGCCCCCCTGCCCCCTGCGATCAACGTACCTTGAAAAAGCGCACGAGTGTGCACTTGATCGAGCCGAGAGTGTGATTTACCAGCCGCGAGCTTCGAGCAGCTCTTCGGGCGGGAGCGCAGCTGCGTCGAGGCCGCGCATCGGCTCGCCCAGGCCCGTCGAGACTCTGGCCAGAATCTCCGGGTCGGAGTAGTGCGTGGTCGCCTCGACGATCGCCTTTGCACGCTCGGACGGCTCCGAACTCTTGAAGATCCCAGAGCCGACGAAAACGCCGTCGGCGCCGAGCTGCATGCAGAGCGCCGCGTCGGCCGGCGTCGCAATCCCGCCGGCCGTGAAGGTCACAACCGGGAGGCGCCCGTTCTCGGCCACCCAACGGATCAGCTCGAACGGCGCCTGGACGTTCTTCGCCTCTGTGTAGAGCTCGTTCTCATCGAGGGAGCCGAGGCGCCTGATCGCGCCGAAGACGGCTCGCATGTGGCGCACCGCGTTGACGATGTCTCCTGTCCCGGCCTCGCCCTTCGTCCTGATCATCGCCGCGCCCTCGTTGATGCGCCGCAGCGCCTCCCCGAGATTTCGGCACCCGCAGACGAACGGGATCTGGAACTTCCACTTGTCGATGTGATGCTCCTCGTCGGCGGGCGTCAGGACCTCGCTCTCGTCGACGTAGTCGACCTCGAGCGCCTCGAGGATCTGCGCCTCCACGAAGTGCCCGATGCGCGCCTTTGCCATAACGGGGATCGTCACGGCCTCCTGGATCTCGACGATCTTCGTCGGGTCGGCCATCCGAGCAACCCCGCCTTCCTTGCGGATGTCCGCCGGGACCCGCTCGAGCGCCATCACTGCCACCGCGCCTGCGTCCTCGGCAATCCGTGCTTGCTCGGCGTTCGTGACGTCCATGATCACCCCGCCTTTCAGCATCTCGGCGAGGCCGCTCTTCACGCGCATGGTGCCGAGCTCAGCCATGTCTCCGATTCTACCTTTCGGCCTAGAGGAGGAGGTCGAGGGCCGCCTCCGGCTCCTTGAAGGGCGGTATCACGTAGATCCCGGCCGCGCGGCTCCGAGATCCCTCGACGAGATCGCGCGCGATGTCGAGGCCGACGGCGGCGGCGTCCGAGTCCGCGTCGGCGAGCCGACGCTGCACGGCGTCCGGGATGACGATCCCGGGCACCTCGTTGTGCAGGCGGAAGGCGAGGGAGTAGCTCCGGACGGGCCAGATGCCAACCAGGAGCGGGATCGGCGGCTCTTCACCGACCTCTTCGAGGAAGCGGTCGAGGTACTCGATGTCGAAGAGCGCCTGCGTCATCGCGAAGTGCGCGCCGTTCTCGATCTTCTCCCGGAAGCGCTCGACCTCGCGCTTCAGATCCTCGGCCGAGGGGTTGACGGCGACCCCGATGTAGAAGGAGGTCGGTGCGTCGATCGCCTTGCCCACGTAGTCCTCGCCCTCGTTCAGGTGCGAGAGCACAGCCGTGAGCCCGATCGCGTCGACTTCGTAAACCCCGCTCGAGCCCGGATAGTCGCCGACGTGAGGCGGATCTCCCGTGACGGCCAGGACGTTCCGGATCCCGTCCGCGTGCGCGCCGAGGAGCTGGGACTGGAGGCCCATGATCGAGGCATCCCGCGGAGTCACATGCGGGATCGTCTCCAACCCGACGACCCGCTCGATCGTGGCTGCGGCCACGAGTGCCGACAGACGCGCGCGGGCCATCGGATTGTCGTTGATGTCGACCACGTGAACGACGCCCGACTCCTTCAGGGTCGTCGAGACCCGGAGCATGCTCTCCATGTTCGTCCCCTTGGGCGGGTCGAGCTCGACCGAGACGACCCACTCGCCAGCCGCCAGCATGCGGCAAAGAAGCGTCTGCTCCGCCCGGCGGACGACCGGGACGACCACGTCTCGCTCGAGAGCCTCGAAAAAGACCCGCGGCTGCCTTTCCTCCTCGACGGCCTGCCGGATCGCCGCGATCTGCGCCGGCATCGTGCCGCAGCAGCCACCCACGATCCGGGCCCCTAGGGCGCTCGCCTGCGCGGCGAACTCCGCAAAGTAGTCCGGCGTCGCGTTGGGATAAACGATGCGACCGTCCGAGCGGCTCGGGAGCCCGACATTTGGCTGGGCGCTCAGCATGAGGCCGTTTTCGCCGACAAGGCTCGCCATCTCGGAAAGGGCGGCAAGCGCAGCCTGGGGACCGAGGCCGCAGTTGGCCCCGATCGCGGCGACGCCCTTGTCCTTCAAACGCTCGACGGCCTGGGCCGCGGAGACACCGGCCAGCGTCTGGGCGTCCTCGTCGAAAGTGAGCTGGGCAACGACGGGGAGCGAGGACACTCCCCGCACCGCCTCGATCGCCGCCACGAGCTCGTCCAGGTCGAAGAACGTCTCGACCATGAAGAGGTCTACCCCCCGCCCTTCGAGGAGGCGAGCTTGCTCGGTGAAGACGTCGAATGAATCCTCGGCCCCACTCGTTCCCTCGAGGTCTCCGAGCGGGCCGATCGAGCCGGCGATCAAGACGGGGGTGCCGGCAACCTCGCGTGCCTCGCGGGCGAGCTTGACGCCCCCTTCGACGATGTCCACGAGGCGGTCGTCGAGGAGGTTCGCCGAGAGCTTCCGGCGGTTCGCCCCGAAGGTGTTCGTCTCGATCAGCTCCGCCCCGGCGCGAATGAAGGCAAGGTGGACTCCGACGACGGTCTCGGGTGCTTTGAGGTTCGCCTCTTCGGGACAGCGGAGGCGTGCGACCCGTGTGGAGAGGAGCGCGCCCGTGCCGCCGTCGGCGACGACGACCGGGCCACTCGAAATCCGCTCGAGGGCACGGCTCAAAGTTGGCTCACCTGCATGAGCCTGAGGCTATCGGAGGCGCTGGCGCCGGCCAGGAGGGACTGGGGATCGCCGCTCGTCGCCGGGGGTCCGAGGTCATTTTGAGGCAAGGACGCAGGGAGTACCGATTGCAGCGCTCGCGCCGACTGAGGCGCAGCCATCGGGGCGAGGAGCGCGGCTCGGGCGCCAGCGCTCGGTTCCGCCGGGCCCTCTAGTTAGGCGCGGTCGTCGAGCGCGAGCGACTCGACCTGATCAGGTCGTTCCCCCGTACGCGGGCGGAGCAGGACGTCCTCGAGCTGGGCGGCGACGTCGCGGAGGCTCTGGAAGGCCCGCTCCCGACGGTCTTCCAGAAGCTTGATCTCCTGCCGAAGCTCCTCGACCCTGCGGCGAGCGTCGCCGTCGATTTGACGGGCCATGTCCTCGGCGGTCTCCCGCATCGCCCGGGCCTGCTCTTCGGCTTCCGCCACGGCGCGCCGTCCTTCCTCCTCCGCCTCGCGGCGGTGCTGGGACGCATAGGCATCGACGGCGAGCCTGACGTCGGAGGCATAGTCGTCGGCATCGCCGCGGGTCCGCTCCGCTTCCGCGGTGAGCTCGCTGATTCGTGCCGCCGCGTCGGACTCCGCACGCCCGAGCAACATCGAGATTTCTCGCTTCGCTTCGGTCCTCAGTTCCTCGGCGGCGCGCTCGGCTGCCGCGAGAATCGCCGAGACCCTGCTGCCGACGTCGGCAGGACGGAGCCGCTCCTCCTGTTCGTGCTGCGCGGTGTCGCTCGTGTCTGTGTCCATAGCCCATTCCCCCGGGTACTCGCAGGCTCTGGAACCTACTCGATCCACGGAAATCACGCAACGCCAGGCCTCCCGGCGGCTCAGAGCTCGATGCGCAGGATCCGTGCGGCCCCGCCGGCCGTGGTCCACCGCGTCACGAACGCCGTCAGCCCGTAGATGTCCGTCGTCCAGTAGAACGTGCGCTGACTCGCGACTCGCGCGAGGATGCGGATCTTCGTCCTCCGAAGCTTCCGGACGAACGCGGTGGAGATCCCCTGCCGCTGCCTGACCCAGAGGATCCGGGTCGAGCTGAGGGCCGGATTCGAGAGAAGGGCGATCTTCGTCGCCATCACCGCCTGCTTCTGACCGCTCGCGATCTCGTAGAGCATGATCTTGGACCCACGGGAGCCCGCGGCATGCCAGGCTACGCGCCCGGCCGCGATGGACGGACGCCCCAGATCGGCACCGGCGGGGACGCTGCCCAGCTGCCTGACGACGCCGGACGTGAGGCCGCGGAGCTCGAGCACGATTCGATCGGGCAGCTCCCGGCGGTAGGCGACCCAGGGCCAGTCGAGGGCCGGTTTCGTGACACCATCAACCCGCGCGAGCTCCTCACCGGTCGCCCAGCGAACGACCCGGATGCCGGCCGCATCCTGGTACGCGAGAAACTCGCCGTCAAGGCTCGGGGATTCGGCCGCGGGATACTGGAGAATGGCTCCTGCGGAGGGGCGAACGACAATGCTCGAGACTCCGGAGTCACGCTGCGTATAGGCGAATGCCTGCCCGATCGCAGACGGGTCGAGTTGGCTTCCAGGGCCGAGCGGCATGGTCTTGGCACCGGCTGCGGGAGCCGCCAACAGCGCGGCGCAGGCGAGCAATGCGACCGCATTGGCGCGGAGAACGCCCCGCCGGCGACCGGCGAGTGCCTCGACGATGGCCGTGGCGTCCCAGCCTCGACGAAGCGGCAGTACCAGGAGCAGCGACCGGCCGGCGCCGTAGGCCGCGAAACAGATAGCCCCGGCAACCGGCCGCCCGAGTGCGACTGCAGCCGCACACGCGACCCAAAAGGTCGCCACTGGCTGGTACGTCAGGAACCCAAGCCCGAGGCCGGCGCCGTAGCCCGCTGCCCAGGCGGGGAGCGGGAGCTGGAAACGCCAGGGCTCAGGGACCTGACGACGCGACTGCGGGAGCGGTACGCGCGCGAAGCCCGCCTCACGCGCAGCGCCGGCGAGCGCCAGGAGCACCGCGACCGGAAGCGCCCACGGGCCTACGCGCGATCCGGCCAGCCCGAGCAAGGCGCCCACGCACGCTGAGGCCACCAGCGCACCCAGAGCGAAGAACACCAGTGCGGCCCTCTGTCGCCTCCTGCTCCCGCACACGTCGGAAGTGATCGTCTCGACCATGGACAGTCCTCAGGGCGACCAGGCGCCCGAGATCCCCGCGACAAGGGCCGCCATGACGACCGCGGCCTCGATCAGCACGGGATCCCTGTGTCGTAGTACATGACGCAGAACACGTTCCGCGGGGCGTAGCAATATCCGCGGAGCGCCGCGTCCCCGTTGATCCTCCGTCTCGACTTCGAGCAGCAGTCGACGAGCCTGCGGATCTGGCTGTTGCAGCACCGGTACCACGAACCCTGGATCCGGGCCTCGATGTGGAAGCGCTCGGGAACCCAGTCCTGGCAGATCCGCGTCCGCGGGCCCTTCGGGAGTGGCCTGCCGTCCGGTCCGAGGCGCCGCGCCCCGCTCCCGTCGACCGGGTAGCCGTCGGCGTTCACGACGCGACCCAGGTTGTCGATCCGCTTCCCGTCCCGCGGGCGGAGTGGATAGCCCTTGCGGTCGATGCGCGGAAGTCGAAACGGCGACGGGCACGAATTGGTCGTGAAGATGTGACCGCAGAAGTGGAAGGCCTCAGCCTCTTCGGGGGCGACGGCGGCGGCAACGGCTCCTCCGCCCACGGCCCCGAGCATGGCAGCGCCAAGCCGGCCAAGGAACGACCGGCGCGTCATCCCGCCTGCGAGCCCACTTGCCAGGGACTCGGCCGCGCGGTCGAGGGCGGTGTCAGGCCGCAGCACGACTCCTCGCATATCCGAGGGACACGACCCCGTCGACCTGCTCGAGCGTGTTCACGAGACCCTTGGCCATCACGGCACCGTCAAGGATGTGAACGGCGAACGGGCTCCCGGGAACGTTCCACCGCTCGAATGCGTCCTGCTCAGCCGCCTCGTCGACGACGCGGACCTGAATGCCGTCACGCCGCAGCGCGCTCACCGCCGGCGCCAGGTCGCGGCAGAGCTGACAGGTCGGCGAGAAGAACGCGACCACCGTTGATCCCGTGCGCGCCAGGTCGTCGAGCTCGGGCGCCGGACGGCCGAGCTCCGGGCCTTCCTCCGCCAGCTCGAGGGCGCCCAGAGGCGTGAGTCGCGCGCTCAGGACGCCGACCTGGCGGTAGAGCGCGAGGACGAGAGCGGCAAGCGCGAGAACAGCGAGCGAGAGGAGCGCCACGGCACCCAGCACGGCCGCGTCAGCGGAGGGTGTCGGGATCCTTCCCGCCTGCGCCGCGACGGTGACCACGGCGAGCACGGTGAAAAGACCTGCCCGGCCGAGCAGAACCCAGGTCGAGCGCTCGCGGCGACCTCCGAAGCAGCCGCAGGGAAGCCGTCTCGCGCCCAGAAAGCGGGCCCGCGCGAGCGCCGTCAGGAAAATCACGCCGAGCGCCACCGCTCCGTAGGCGGCCGGCCCGGCAAAGATCCCGAGGGCCAGGAAAGCCCCGATGGTCGCTTCGACCGTGACGACGAGCGCCCAGACGCCCCGGCGGCCGCGCCCTGGAACGCCATAGGCCTCGAGGCCGTGAGCGAACTCGCGGCGCGCGCGAATCTTCGCGAGGGCGGCCACCAGGAGCACCGCGGCGACCGCCAGGCGAGAGGCGGTGTCCATGAGGCCAGACTAATGAGGGCTCCGGTCGGCCCTCGGGAAGCGGTCGGCCTAGAGCAGCGCGGCGGAGCGCTCGGGCCAGCTGTTCACGACATCGAGGAAGACCGCGACAACGTCCGGATCGAACTGCGTCCCGGCTCCGTCACGGAGCCGCTTGCGGGCCTCCTCGAGCGGAAGGCGACCGCGGTAGGGCCGGTCCGTGGTCATGGCATGGAACGCGTCGCAGACAAGGATGATGCGAGACTCGAGTGGAATCTCGTCAGCCGCGAGCCGATCCGGATATCCAGCCCCGTCGAACCGCTCATGGCAGTGGCGCACGATCGGACGGACATCCGCGAGGCGCACGATCGGGGAGAGGATCCGCTCGCCGAGCTCCGGATGCTGCTCGATCAGCTTTCGCTCATCGGGGGTTAGTGATCCTGGCTTCAGGAGCACCTCGGAGGGCACGCCGATCTTCCCGATGTCGTGGAAGAGCGCCCCGAGCTCGAGGCGCTTCAGCGACTTCGCATCGAGGCCGAGCTGGGCTCCGATCTCGAGGGACATGTCGGTGATCGCTCGTGCGTGCGATGACGTGTACTCGTCGTTCGCCTCGAGCGCGTTCGCAAGAGCCTCGACGGTGGAGAGAAACGTCTGCTCGAGGCTCTCGAAGCTCATCGCATTGGTGATTGCGAGCTTGGCTTGGTGCGCGACACCGGCCAGCAGCTGCATCTTGCGCTCCGAGAAACGCGACTCGGCCGCGTCGGACACAGCCGAGACCAGAAAACCCTTCCTGAGGTGATCGACTTGAATCGGGGCGACGGCGAAGAGACGCCTCGCCGCCTCGGCCGAAGTGGATTCTCGGACCCCAGGCAGGTGACTTACCTGCTCGGGCGACAGAACGAACGGTTCCTCCTTCGCGAGGAAGCGGTCGGCGATCTCGGGCGAGAATCTGAGCGCGGTGAGGCGCTCGCGTTCCTCCTCGCCGTAGCCCCACATCGCGCGCACGACCAGGTCTCCGCTCCGCGGCTCCTGGAGCCAGACAGACGTCTGCAAGGAGCCGAGAATCTTCGTCGAGAGAGCGACGAGGCGATCGAGCACCGCATCGAGATCCTCCGCGGCCGCGAGCTCGCGACCTAGATCGAGCAGGGCATTTGCGATCTCCGCGCTCTGCTTGGCGCTGTTGGCCTCGCACCGCTGCGCTTCGTACAGGCGCGCGTTCTCGATCGCGCCCGACGCGTGGCCGCCCAGCACCTCGAGGAGACGGACGTCGTCCTGGTCGAACTGCCCAACGCCGAGCTTCGAGAGGACGATGACCCCGTTGATCCGGGAGCCGTAGCGCAACGGGACCGCCACCATCGACTCGTCGATGTCGTCCGTGCCCGGAATCGTCACTGCAAATTCGCAGTCGATTGCATTCGCGAGCAGAAGGGGCTCCCCCGACTCCGCGACGCGGCCGGTGATTCCCTCCCCCACCCTGCATTTCAACTCGTCGACGTTCTCGTCGCTGTACTCGCCGAGATCGCCGCGAAAAGCGATCGGGATCAGGTCGTCGCCGTCGCGGACGTAGACGCGGCAGTTGTGGTAGTCGATCAGGCCGCGAAGCTCGCTGACGATCACCTCGCCGATCCGGGTCACGTCGTTGAGCCGGTTGAGCTTTCCTGCCAGGCTCTGCAGCATCTTCAGGTGCGCGATCGAGCGAACGTCCTGCCGGCCGGGTTGGTGCACCACCGGTCGGCCATCCGTCAACTCCTCGAAGAGGACGATTGCGTTTTTACCGCGCGTCTTTGCAGTCATCATGGCGGTCTCGGCGTAGGCGACGAGCTCTCTGGGGTTCATGGCGTTCTCGGGCCCCTGAGACACGCCGACCGAGACGGTGATCCGCCCCACTCCCTCGAACTCCGTGGTGGCGAGACGCTGCGTCACCCGCTCCGCGAAGCCGCGGGCGTCGGCGGCTACACAGACCGGCATGATCACGGCGAACTCCTCGCCACCGATCCTGCAGACGATGTCCGATGTCCTGATGCTCGACCGCAGTACGTCCGCGAGTGCGACGAGGATCTGGTCGCCGGTGCCATGGCCAAAGACGTCGTTTACCTTCTTGAAGTCGTCGATGTCCAGCATGACCACGGCCAGCGATTCGTGCGCGCGGCTCGAGCGGCTGAGCTCGGCGCGCAGGCGATCGTGGAAGAAGCGGTGGTTGTAGAGGCCCGTCAGAGAGTCGGTCTGAGCCTGACGCTCGAGCTTCTCGCGGATCTGAGCGTTGTCGAGCGCGAGGGCCGCAGCGTCGCCGCAGCGCTGCACAAGCTCGAACTCGCGCTCGCTGAACGACGCGTGCTCGCCGAGCCGGTAGACGTTCAGGGCGCCCATGATGACTCCGCGGCTGACGAGGGGGACGACGATCAGGGACTCCTGCTCGTCCGCGGGCGTCCCGGGCACCACATCGAGCCTCGGATCCAGATGAGCCTGGTTGACCAGCGCCGGCTCGCCGTTCTCGACCGCCCAGCCGGTGATGCCCTGCCCGAACGGGAGGCTGGAGTCCATGATCTCCTCCGCCCAGCGGTCCCTCGCCGTGAGAGGCACGAGCAGGCGACGTGCATCGTCCGCCTGGTAGATCGTGAGCGTGTCGCACGGAACCAGGTCGCTCACCGCGTCGAAGATGCGATCGAGCAGGGCGTCGAGGCTCTGTTCCGACAGAAGATGGTGAAAGACGTCGGAAAGCCGGCGGTAGGAGGTGGCGAGTGCGTCCGCCTGTTCGTCCGGGGGCCCGGCGAGAGTCAACGAAGGTGGATGCTCACCCGCGCGCCGATCCCCCGCAGCGGGAAAACTGAGCGGCCGGGCAGGGTCGCCATCGGTTGTCACGGCGGCAGGTTCCTCCATGGAAGGCGTCCTCTTGCAGGATGTCAACGGAATGGCCCCTCCGTATCACTCGGTCGGGGGACTCGGACAACGCAGCACAAGCCGATTTGAGCCGTCCGCCAGACCTCGAGAACCCTGAGCTCGCCGAACGCCTCGAGGCGTTCGCAGCCCTTCTCGACCTGGCCGGAGCGAACCCCTACGGCGTGCGTGCGTACCGCCGGGCCGCTGCGCTGGTGAGAGCGACTCCAGTGCCGGTCGCCGGGCTCGTGCGCTCGGGGCGGGTTCGGGAGCTCCGGGGCATCGGGCCCGGCATCGAGGGAAAGCTCCGCGAGCTCGTCCAGACAGGCGAGATCGCCGAGCTCGCGGAGCTCGAGCGGACTGTCTCGCCACAACTCGTCGGCCTCGGGCGCCTGCTCGGGCTGAGCGCCAAACGTGCCGCGGAGATCGGCCGCGTGCTGGGGATCCGGACCGCGGACGAGCTTCGTGAGGCGGCGCGGGAAGGACGGCTCACCGAGGTTCCCGGAATCGGCCCCAAGACCGCTGAACGTGTCCTCAGCGCACTCGAGCGAGGGCCCGAAGCGGTGCCGCCCAGAAGCATCCTTCTGAATCGAAGCCGTCCGCTGGTCGAGTCGGTAGCCGAAGCCGTCGGCGCCACCGCGGCTGGCGATCCCCGACGGTGGCGGGACGCGTCAGAGCGACTTGCCGTGGTCTGCGCCGATGACGAGGCGACGGCCGCCACGGGACGCTTCGAAGAGCATCCGTCAATCGTCGCGATCGTGGAGCGCACCGAGAGCGGCGCCGTCGGCGTCACGGTCGACGGAATCCCGATCGAGCTCGTGGTCGCGCCCCCGGAGCGCTTCGGCACCGAACTGGTCCGTGCCACCGGATCGAAGGGCTACGTCGACGCTCTCGAGCCACTCCCCGCCGCACCTGACGAGGCCGGTGTCTACCGCAAGCTCGGCATCCCTTTCTGCCCGCCCGAGCTGCGGGAAGAACCATTCTCCGGCGAGCCGCCCCGGCTGCTCGGGCTCTCCGACGTCCGTGGAGACCTTCACTGCCACACCACGTGGTCGGACGGCCGCGCCAGCGTCCTCGAGATGGGACTGGCCGCACGCGATCGCGGCTACGAGTATTTGTCGATCTGCGACCACACGGTAGCCGTCCGCGTCGTCCCGGGCCTGGACGCAGACGCGATCCGCCGCCAGGGAGAGGAGATCGCGGCCGCGAACGAGGAGCTTGCCCCCTTTCGGGTTCTCCGCGGGGCAGAGTGCGACATCATGCCGGACGGGTCACTCGACCTCCCCGACGACGTTCTCTCGGAGCTCGAATGGGTGATGGCCAGCCTGCACGCAGGCCAGCGGCGGCCGCGGCGGGAGCTGACGGAGCAGGTGGTCGAAGCCGTGAGAAACCCGTTCACCTCGGCGCTCAGCCACCCCACGGGCCGTCTCATCAACCATCGGCCTCCGAACGCGCTCGATCTGGACGAGGTCTTCGCGGCCGCAGTGGAGACGGGCACCGCACTCGAGGTGAACGGGCTTCCAGACCGGCTCGACCTGAACGGGGAGAACGTGAAGCGTGCGATCGCCGCCGGGGTCCGGATCGTGGTCTCAACCGACGCACACTCGATCGCGGGCCTCGGGAACATGGAGCTCGCGGTCGCAACTGCCCGCCGCGGCGGTGCAAGCGCGGCGGACGTGGTCAACACGCGCCCGCTCTCGGAGGTTCTCCAGGAGGTCTAGCCGGAGGTGGCTTCGACCTGGTGGGGCGTCTCGATCCCCATCAGCGTTCGAGCGCCGCCCGCGGCCTTCGCACGGTAGGCGGCGATGTCGGCCGCGCGGTACAGGTCGTATGCACCCGAGTGAGCCTCGACGAACCGGGCGACCCCGCCCGAGAAGCTGTACTGGCCGCGGCCGAGCTCAGCAAGCCTGTCCTGCGCCCGTTCGGCGACGCGGAGCGCGGCCACGGAATCCGATGCGGCCAGGATGACGGCAAACTCGTCGCCGCCCAGACGGCAAGAGACATCGGTGGCGCGGGTGGAGGTGCGGAGAGCCTCCGCAAGAGCATAGAGCGCGTTGTCCCCCGCCGGGTGCCCACCCAGGTCGTTGATGCGCTTGAGCCCGTCCACGTCCACGACGAGCAGGCTGAGATCCTCGCCGGTCCGTGCGCTACGGGCGACGGCCACCTCGAGCTGCTCCTCGAAGAGCCGGCGGTTGTAGAGCCCGGTGAGACGGTCGCGAGCGGCCAGCTCCTCGACCTCCGAGTAGAGCATGGCGTTTCGAACCGCCGTAGCGACGACGTCGCAGAGCGCGCGGCAGAAATCCACGTCGGCAAGATCGAACTCGCGGTCGACGGTGTCGATGATCTCCATGAGCCCGATCGTCTCGCCGCGCGCCACGAGCGGCAGCATCAGAAGCGATCGCTGACCGCGGCGCTGAAGGAGCGCGCGCTCAGCGGGGTCGGCCGATTCGTCGGACACGCGAATCTGCCTCGGTTCCTGCGTCTCGAGGACTTGCTTCGTTGCGGGGTACTCGTCGAGCGGGTAGCTCTGCCCGCCCCCGACCGTGATCTCATCTTTCCCCTGCAGGTATTCGACGAGCATGACGAGGTCGTTGTCTTCTCGCTTCCAGCGCGAAATCTCGGCTGCGGTCGCGCCGGTCAGCTCCGCAGCACGCTGGGAGAACTCTCGTAGGACGTCGTTCAAGTCCAGGCTGGACGAGAGCCTGTGAGAGAGATCGAGGAGGGCCTGCAAACGATTGGCGGGGGCCACGACGACGATATCGGCGAGATTGGGCTCTGGCTTGACCGTAAGTGCGGCTTGTGGCGAAACCCTCTCGGGCCAGTCGAACTCCCCTCGATCAAAACCCATCGGGTCGCTGTACACCACCCTGTGGAAGCACAGAAACGCAATCGAGGAAAACCGCCTCCGGGGAGTGAAATCCGGAGAGCTTGCACCGCGAGCAAGAGCGCCGACCTCTGATCCTGCGATTAGAGCTGCGTAAGTCTCCCGCGTCGGTATAAACTCTGAATACGAACATATGTTCGCTCCGCGTGAAGCCACAATTCTCCACGCTGACTTGGACGCCTTCTTCGCCTCGGTCGAGCAACGAGATGATCCTCGCCTCCGCGGCCGTCCCGTGATCGTCGGCGGGGGTGTCGTGCTCGCGGCCAGCTATGAGGCCAAGGCTTGCGGTGTCCGCACCGCGATGGGCGGGGCTCAGGCACGCCGGCGGTGCCCGCAGGCGATCGTGGTCAAGCCTCGCATGTCCGCCTATGCCGAGGCGAGCAAAGCGGTGTTTCGAGTGTTCGCTGACACGACCCCGCTGGTCGAGGGGTTGTCGGTCGACGAGGCGTTCCTCGATGTCCGCGGGCTCGAGCGGATCTCGGGGACGCCCACCGAGATCGCGGTGCGCCTGCGAAGCGATGTCCTCAGGCGGGTCGGTTTGCCGATCACGGTCGGGGTGGCCAGGACGAAGTTCCTTGCCAAGGTGGCGAGCGGCGTGGCCAAGCCCAACGGTCTGCTCGTGGTGGCACCCGACCGTGAGCTCGCTTTTCTTCACCCGCTCCCGGTCGAGCGGCTCTGGGGCGTCGGGCCGGTTACCGCCGACAAGCTTCGAAGCAGGGGAATCGCGACCGTCGGCGAGGTCGCCCGCCTCGCCGAGGCCTCGCTCGTCTCGATGCTCGGCCGGGCGTCTGGACGGCACTTGCACGCCCTTGCCCACAACCGCGATCACAGACCCGTGCACGTGCGCCGCCGCCGCTCGATCGGCTCACAGCGCGCGCTGGGCCGCTCAAGGAAAACGCCCCACGCCCTGGATGCCGTCGTCGTCGCCCTCGTCGACCGGGTGACTCGGCGGATGCGGCTCGCGGGGCGGGCTGGCCGCACCGTCGTTCTCCGGCTGCGCTTCGACGACTTCTCTCGAGCGACTCGGTCGCACACACTCCCTCATGCGACCGCCCAAACGCAAGCGGTCCTGACCACGGCGAGATGGCTGCTCATGACCGCCGCGCCGATGATCGAACGTCGGGGCTTGACCCTTGTTGGAGTGGCGGTAGCCGACCTCGACGACGACAACGCCATTCAACTCCCGTTGCCATTCGATCGTCGCAGCGACCTTGCGCTGGACGCGGCGCTCGACGAGGTGCGTGACCGATTTGGATCGATGGCTGTCACGCGGGCCGTGCTGCTCGGCCGCGACCAGGGATTCACGATGCCGATGCTTCCCGACTAGCGCTGCCGATTTCCTGGGACGGCACCCCGTGAAGTTCACACCTTGCGCACGGATGCAGCGGTCCGCATGAGGAAAGCCCCCAGGAGCGGGGGCTTTCAGTGTGGGCCCGCCTGGATTCGAACCAGGGACCGACGGATTATGAGTCCGCTGCTCTGACCGCTGAGCTACGG
>WUUC01128082.1_pt1 | contig 22735 bp, 18 predicted proteins | sample 6278441 | NCBI WGS metagenome assembly WUUC01 (sample SAMN13675441, study PRJNA597444) | soil metagenome | isolation source: soil | place: USA: Washington | collected 2017-10
AAGAACGCGATGGCGGCATCCATGTCCTCGACGACGATGCCGACGTTGTCCATCCGCTGAATCGCCATGCCGGTTCCTCCTTCTTCCTCGTGCGGCCGATGGTGGCCGCTGATGTCCCTGGGACGGAGCCGGTGGCACGTTCTCGACATCCGCAGACCGCCGATGCGCTGCTTCCTGGACCTGCGTCAGGAACTCGACTCCGGGCACCAGACGGAGGGCGATCTTGACCCGGTGACCGGCTGACCAGCCGTGGACGCCGCTAGAGACGCATGGTCGGGGGTTCCCCTCGCGCCCGACCACGGGCCCGGCCAAGACCGGTCCGGTCATCGGTCACCCGGGCGGCCGATGGGCAAGGTGGAAGGCATAGTGCGTGACGTGGACGCTGCCAGAGCTGATGCTGACCACCTCCCGGTTGAACAGCAGCACGTGGCTGCCGGCAGGAGAGGCGGCAATGCCCTTGATGAGGGAGCCCCCGTACTGCCGGTTGAGGAGTCCGCGCGAGGTGAAGTCGCCGTGAGAGTAGGACCACCGCGATGCCTGATTCGTCGACTGTTCGCCTCCGCCGCTGGGCCGTCCCGACGGCACAACGCTAGACGCGGGCACTGACAACGGGGCGGTGCCGGCCCGGCCAGTGCCGCCTTCAGGGTGCCCTGTCCCGGAGCACCGGAGTGTGCGGCGGGTCAGTGGCCAGGGTGCTGGGAGTACGTACGGGCGGCGTACCGGGCGGCCGTGATCGTGGGCGCGTTACGGCGGGCGGCGAGCCAGGCCAACGACGAGGCGGACGGGGCCAGTCCGGCGACGTCCACGTACCGGACGCCGGGGCGGGGGAAGAAGTCACGGGCGGCGGCGGGGAGGAAGCACATGGCCTCGCCGGCGGCCACGGTGTGGAGCAGCGCTTCCATGTCGGGGACGACCGGCCCGTACTTCACGGGGCTGCCGTCGGGGCGTGGGTCCACCGCCCAGAAGTCCCGCCACACCCGAGGTAATCGCGGTGGCATGCGGACCACGGGACGGTCGGCGAGCTGCTCCAGCGCGACCCGCGGCAGGGCGGCCAGGGGGTCGTCGGCGGGCAGGCAGGCCACCCGTGGTTCGGAGGCCAGGTGATGGGTCTCGATACCGTCCGGAACGGGCGGGCGCAGGAAGACCACATCGACTTCCTGACGGAAGAGTGCATCAATGTGGTCGACGAAGTTCGGAGTGACCACCTGGATCTCCATCCCGGGTTGCCGTTCCTTCAGAATCCGCAGGACGGCCCGCGTGTGCGGCATGGCGGCCTCGGCCCCGATGGTTCCCACGGTGAGCCTGGCGGAGAGCTGACGGGACTGCGCACCAGCGACACGGCGGAGCCGGTCGATGCCCGCGACGGCCTTCCGGGCTTCGGGAATCAGCGCCTCTCCGGCCGTGGTGAGTTCGACCGTGCGACTGGTACGGCGGAAGAGTTGCACCTCCAGCCGCTTCTCCAGGTCGCGGATCTGCTGGCTGAGAGCGGACTGGGAGATGAACACGCGCGCCGCGGCGCGGCCGAAGTGCAGCTCCTCGCCCAGCGTCAGAAACAGCCGTAACTGGTGAACGCTGGGTTCCGCGATGCCCACGAGCCTCGCTCTGGCCCCCCTGCCTGGCGCCATAACGTCCTCCTTATCGTGTGGCGAGGAATCTCCATGATCGAACCCGCTGACAACCATGGCGCCCTCCTGCATCCTTCTGATGTCGCCCGAAACGCCGGAGGAACCGGCGGACACGGGCGATGTCCTTGCAATGTCCGCACGACGGCAACAGGCACTGTCTGCCGGGCATCTCGCATGTCGCACGTGTTCCTCCGGCACCCCGTGCCCCGGCCTCGACACCGGTGCTCGCCACGGGAGAAGAGCATCACCAGCTGGACATCGTTCCGTTGGACCAGTCGTCAAGGAGTTTCATGGGTAAGAAAGTCAGCAGTCCGCTGCGCATCGCCGCGGCGGTCCTCAGCGCCGTTGCCCTCGCCGGCACGGCGCTCACCTCAACCGCCCAGGCCGCGCCCGCGGGAGACGTCTCCGCCATGGCATGCGGCTACTACGAGGCGGGGGGCACCGCCTACTACGGCCACTGCGGCACCAATCGCATCATCATCGAGATCGATCTGGACTGGACCACGACCGAACGCTACCAATGCGTCGGACCGGGTGAGACCAACCTTGGCAGTACCGACGACATCGACTTCGCCCACTACGTCGGGGACTGCTGACACACAACGGCAGTCCGCCCAGGCGGTCGACACCGCCACATGGCACAGCGGAAACACCGCGGTGTCATATGCATCACCGCACGTGCGGACCGGGGAGGCGGGCATGCCGACGCAGGCCGCCCCGCCTCCCCCACCCGGCCGCACGGCACGACCACCACCGACCACGGCAACAGGTTTCGAGGACCAGTCATGCGCGTTCGTACCGTGAGCATCGCCGCCGTCTCCGCCGCCGTCGCGGCGGTCTTCGCCTCCGCGCCCAGCGCCTCGGCCGAACCGGACCCGCCGGGCTGCCCCCGGGGCTATTTCTGTGCCTGGCAGGGTCCGGACCGCACAGGCCCCATGGTGGTGCGGACCGCGGGGAACTGGAGCGGGTGGGCGTACTACCAGTCGTTCTTCAACAACGGCTACCCGTCCCCCGGTTACGACCACGTCGACATCCACTACGACTGGCAGGGGCTGCAGGACAAGTTCTGCGTCCACTACAACCCCGGCCCCGGCACGTACAGCGGCAATGTCTCCCCAGGCGTCGTGATCACGGGAGTCACGTGGCGCGGGGAGTGCTGACGCGCGGCCTGACTGACGTCACGAGGCCTGTGGCGGGCGCCGTGCCGGGCAATCAACGCGAGCTGCGCGGGACCTCGCCGTCACCCAGGTTGTCCTGGGCTAGGAACGGGACAGTACGGGCCCGTGCGGAGAGGAAGCGCCGCCCCCTGTCCGTCAGCGGTCCCGGCGTGTCGAGGATGTGCTGCATCAGGCCATCATCTCGAAGACGCCCGCGGGGCGGATCAAGACGGCATGCGACCGCTGTCACCGAGCCTGATCCGCCCGCGAGATCATGATCGTCAGTGGTGCGGTCCGGTACTCCGGGCGAGGCCGGGACGGCCATGCGGTCACTGGCGTGGGCTGACACCGCTGGGGCGAGTCGCCGTGCACTCGGCGCATGCGATGCGTAATGGGGCCGGTTGTCGGCGATCTCCGCCAGGGGCGCCGCCGGTTTGCGCCTCTGGCCCTGGCGACACAAGTGACCGAGCAGCGCTGTTGTTCCAGCCGCCCAACGTGCCACCTCGATGACGTCGAGGTGGCGCGCTACGTCACAGCGATGGCTACAAGGCGCCGGAGGCCACCGCGCTGTCGCGCAGGGTTCGCAGGCTGATACGCACCCCTGCCGCGTCTTCGATGTGCCATTCGTTCATGCCTTGGCAGGTCTTGGTGCCGCGGGCGACAGCGCCAGCTTCGTCGACCCGGCCGTAGGGTGTGCCGCCGGTCGCAGTGAGGACGATGCCGCCGTCTTCGTCGATGGTGGCCCAGTGATCGAGGGAGCGGTAGGTGAGCACGATCCGTGTGCCGGCCGGGAGGATCTGGGCCGCGACCATGCGGGCGACATCGGTGCGGCGCCGCCCGGCAGCCGGCCTGCGCCGCGCGGCGGCCGGGCGGGTCTGTGCCGGTAGCTCGTCGGCGCCGTCTGGCTTGCTGGGCAGGGTGGCGGACAGGCCGAGGCGCTCGGGGTTCCAGATGTGTTCGAACAGGCAGAGATACAGCTCCTGGCGGGTCTGGACGACGGAGGTCATCGTCTCCCGGGGGCCGAACGGCCTGAGAAGTTTGTCAAGCTTGTGGGTTTTGATGAACTCGCGCAGCAGCGGGTTTCGCTGGTCGTAGCCGGGGGCGATGATGCCCAGCAGGACGTTGCTGCGGGGGTAGTAGACGGCCTTGTCGTTCAGGGGCAGGTCGTTGATGCTGGAGTTCTCGCGCCCCATGAGCAGTCCTAGTCCGCCCAGTTGATTGCGGCGGCTGCGAAAGACGACGGGATCGGGTATCTCCTTCTGCACGCGGTGGTGGTGGTTGGCCCACAGGTGCTCGATGTGGAAGCGGTCCCGGTCGAGGTAGGCAAGCACGTCGTGAGGGCGCTGGCAGGCGTCTTCGACGTAGGCGGTGGCCCGGGCCAGCAGGTAGCGAATCTGATGGGCGTTGTTGCCGCGCAGCCCCAGTGTGACCGCGTCGCGTATCGAGCCTGCGTCCTGGGTGACGAGGTCGCCCAGCGCGGAGGCGACGTCGGCGACGGTCCGGCACCTGCGCAGGAGCGGAACGAGCGTGTCGTGGGCCAGAGTGTCGGCGTCGGTCGACTGCACGGGCAGGTCCTGCAGGACCCTCAGGGCGTACCAGCGGTCCATGTAGTCGGCGACGAGACGTCCTTTGTCCTTGGCGTCGGAGGGCCGGTCGTCGGGGTCGATGGCGGCGAGGAGGGCGACAGCTTGGCAGCCCAGTCCGTTGCGTTCGTTGAAGAGCACCGCCTCCAGACGGTCGCCGCCTGTTTTGAGTGCGCGGCCGGCGGCGAGGAAGGGCCTGTACAGCCTGGCCGTCCTCAGCAGGTCCTGCACGAAGTGCAGGAAGTTGTCGGGTCGTTCGGGCATCAGTCCCAGGTGTTCGGAGTTCTGTCTCACCCACACGTTGAGGTTGCTGTCGATCTGCCGGCGATCGTCGAGGCCCTCGCGTGCCCAGCGGGCCATAAGGAAGGCTTTGATGAACCGGGACGCGGCCGTGGAGTCCTCCCGGTCGGTGGCCAGCTCCCGCAGCATCTCGTGCCATTGGGTGTTCAGCTGGTCCTCGTTCTCGCCGACGTGGGACAGCAGGTGGCTCTTGAGGAGGTCCACGGCGGTGAGGCGGGCGCCGCGGTCGTTCATCGTCTCGAACATCCGGTAGCCGTGGTCGGGGCTGGCCGCCCGGATCCCGACCAGGACCACGCGGTCCAGCAGCCACTCGGTGAACCGGTGGAGGTTCTCCGCGTCGAGCTCTTCCGCGAGCTGGGACTCGATCTGCTGGCTGCGCGCCCACAGATTGCGGCGGGAGAGTGAATCCCCCACGCCTGTTTCGTAACTGCGGTCCTGGGCGACTGCCCGCAGGACGGGTTCGTGATCGGTGATGCCGAGCGAGAAGTGCTCTCCGTCGGTCGTGATGACCCGGTTGAGCCGGTCGACGGCCCGGGTGTCTCCGCGCTCCTGCGCCGCCAGCCGCAGTTGCAGGAAGAGCAGGTGCAGTGTGACGAACCGCTGCTGACCATCGACGAGGTAGCGCTGATTCTTGGAGGGCTCGTAGTAGACGAACGGCCCCAGGAAGTACTGCGGTGCGGTGTGCGGTCGGCGCAGGTAGGACGGGTTCGCCGACCAGTTCCTGAACGATCCGCACAGATCCCGCAGTAGCGTGCGGACTTCGTCCTCCCCCCAGGTGTAGTCGCGCTGGTAGTAGTCGATCTCATAGGTCACGTCGCGGAACAGTTCCTTCAGGCTGAAGCCCTGGGACCTGATCTCGTCCGAACCCATGACACCACTCCCCACCTGCCCGGCGTATCCCCCTTATGCTCCCAACTACCCTCTGGCGCCGTACAGACAGCGTGCGGGCAGCCCTGGGCTGGGCCACGGTTTCACCGGCGCGGAGGAAGACCGCCTGCGGTTGTACGCCACGAAGGTGCTGCAGAGCTCCCCCTTCCGGCCTCTGCCGGCCGACCCCTTCTCCCCCGGCGCCGTGGAGCGATGGCGCGGGCTGAGCGCCCGCCCGTAATCCCGGCGCGGCAGCACGCCGTGCAGCGGTACGGTGTCCTCTTCGCTCTGTACGGCGGAGTCATCCCGCGGGGGTTCTCATGGCCCAGACGCCGATCGGGCTGTTTCCGGTTACCGACCCCGACCACCAGGCCAAGGGCCGGCAGAAGATGCACGGCCTGGCCCTGTACATCAACCACGTCTGGGAGGCCTGCGCCTCCACCGACACCAAGCTCTGCCGCGACCACGGCCTGGACGTCGACTCCGAACGCGTCGCCCTGGAGATCGCCCCCGCTCTCGCGGCCGTGCGCACCCTCGACCGCGAGGTGTTCCGGGCCGGCCTCCGCGGGGCGGGTAATCAGCGCTACCTGGCCCTGCAGCAGACCGACCCAACGGCACGAGCGAGGCCTCCCATGACGCCTACCGGGACACGGTCGGCGGACACCTTGTCATCGAGACGCTTCTCGACGCGTTCGCGTTCTTCGGGCGCTGCGACCCCACCCTGGCACGGCGCGCACCGGGAACGGATGACCTGGCGCACTTCCCGTTGCCCGCCTTGAACACCGGTGACGGCTACGACTACGAGCGCCGCCACCCCGACCAGCCCAACCGGGCCGGCTTCGGCGCGGAGGTCCGGCGGCTCACCGAGGAGGTCCCGGCCCTCGGGGTCCGGCCGGGAGATCTCCTACCGCCCACTGGTGGACCTGGGGGCGCAGCGTGTCGACTGGCAGCACTACCCGGAAAGCCTGCCTCCCGGAGGGCGACCGTACGTTGTGCCGGCCGACCCAGAAGGCAACCGGTTCTGCGTCGAGGGCCACTGTCGCGGCTGACCGCCCTCCCTCTCGTCCGACCCTCCGCCAAGCGGGAGCCACACAGCTTGACTTCTCTATTGGGAAGCCATTTCGGCACTCAGTGGCAACTAGCACCTGTTCAGTCGAGGACCGCGGTGTCTTCGATTTCGACCAGATGGTCGGGGACGTCCAGTGCCGCTACGCCTATCAGCGTGGTCGGCGGGGCCGGGGTGACCCGAGCTTCGCGGCTGCCCGGGAGATCCCTTCCAGGAGCGGGGGCATCTTGTCGGGAGTCCAGTCTTCGTCCCAGCCGTCGCGGTGCTCGAGGTCGGCGCGTATCTCCGTGAGACGGTCATCGCCGAACGGCTCGGCTGCGTAGAGCCAGGAGAGCAGAGCCGGCTCGTGCCACAGGTCGCGGACCCACCGCGTCGGCCTCCTCTTCGCAGGCATCTTCCCTCTGATCCGCTCGGGGACAGAGCAGGGTATTCAGAGGCGGAGGCACTCTCCCTGCGGATCGAAGCAGACGAGACCGTGCTCGCGAGCCAGCGCAGCGGCGTACTCGGACACTTCCTCAGCCTTGTCATAGGACATGAGCAGGTACACGATCGGCCCTGATGCCTCATCGATGACCGGTGGCGACGCCCATACGACACTGCGATCTACGTCATCCGGGTATCGCTCCACGAGCGCTTCCACGTAGGCCACGATGCGCGGCGCCGGCGGCACGACGACATCGTCCGACTCCAGGTAGCGCTCGTAGAGCTCGTCGTAGATCTAGCCCGCTTGGTGGTTGTCGAGTGGACGTTCACCGTCCCACACCGCAAGGTCCTAGCTCACCAGCGAATCGTCGCAGGTAGCAGCACCGTCGGAGCCAGCAGACCTTGAGATCGCCCCAACCGCTATCTGATCCGTAAGAGAGCACCTAGGAGTGCGGGGCTGTCGGGACGCGGGCCCACACCATTTTTCCGGTGCTCTGCGGTTGGGAGCAGCCCCAGGATGCGCTGAGCGCGGCGATGATCTGCAGGCCGCGTCCTGATTCGCTGAGCTGTCCAGGGTGTTGGAGTGTGGGCGCGCAAGGGTTCGGATCCGCCACCGCGCATATGACAGCCTGCTGCCTGCGTACGAGCCCGAGCCAGGCTGTGGCGGTGGGTTCCTCGTGGCTGTCCGGTTCCAGTGCGTGGCGGGCGGCGTTGGCGATGAGCTCGCCGACGACGATGACAGCGTCATCGATGTAGGCGGTAAGTCCCCATTCTTCCAGGACTTTTCGGGCGAAGTTTCGGGCGTGCTGGAGGCCGGCGGAGTCGGCGCCGAAGCTGCGGGCGGCGAATTCGGCCGCGCTGATGCCCATGAGGAGGCCCCAGTCGCCTTCCCCGGAAGGGGTGGGGAGCCCCCTCGCGAGTGCCGGAGGTTCGACCGATTCGGGTGCATCGTCAACATTCTTGGCGTGACACGCTGTAGTCGTGGCATGTGTCGGCACTACTCATCTCCCCGCACGCCGCCGAGTTCGGCGGCATTAAGAATGCCTGGCCTGGGCCAGTATCCTCGCCAACCGTCCGTCGATGCAATTGCTTCTGAAATTGCATGTCTAGGCCTCGAGGAGGAACACATGTACCCACGGTGACCATTCATCACGCCGTCAACAAGAGGGCTATTCGGACGCGTTAGCGAAGGAGGGCTGCAATGCAGCAGATCGTCAACGGTGTTCGGGCAAGCGCGCTTCAGGATGTCACCTGGGTCAGGAGCCGGCGCAGCGCGATGGAGGGCAACTGCGTCGAGATGGCGGCCCTTCCCGGCGGGGCAGTGGCTCTGCGTAACTCGCGCGACCCGGACGGGCCCGCGCTCATCTATACGCGTGCCGAGATCGTCGCGTTCCTCGCGGGGGCGCGGGACGGCGACTTCGACACAGTGGTCGAATAGGCACCCAACGAGACATAACGCTCTTGGGGCGCACTGCGGGCTCCATGGTGGGAAACTGGCCTTCATTTTATGGTCCCCTGCAGGAGCCCGCATGTCCGCTGCCCAGCCGAATCGGCTGCCCAGGCTGGAACGTTACCTCTCCGCTCCCCGGCACAATCCGACGGCGCTGCATCTGATTCTGGCTGCCCAGCTGCGCCGTCTGCGGCTGGCTGCGCGGCTCAGTCCGATAGAGGCGGGCGATGCACTGCGGTGCTCCGACTCCAAGATCAGTCGCCTGGAGCGGGGCCAGGTCCAGCTGAAGGAACGTGACGTCACCGATCTCTTGCGTCTTTACGGCGTCGGCGCCGAGGAAGCCGCAGAGTTCCTTGCGCTGGTGCCGCGCTCCAACCAGTCGGGCTGGTGGCACCAGTTCGACGATGTGCTGCCCAAGTGGTTCGACAAGTTCATCGGACTTCAGGAAGCCGCCTCCGTCATCCGCACCTACGAGGTGCTGCTGGTGCCGGGACTGCTGCAGACGGCTGAGTATGCGCGGGCCGTGGCGGCTGCGGACCGCCGGCCAGCGGAAGAGCAGACGGTCGCCGAGCGGAGGGCCGAGCTGCGCCTGGCGCGGCAAGAGCTGCTGGAGTACCCGGATCCCCCGAAGCTGTGGGTGGTGCTGGAAGAGGGGGTGCTGCACCGGCAGGTCGCGGACCGGAAGGTGATGTGCGAGCAGCTGCGGCATCTGGCCCGGGCCGCCCAGCGGCCCCACATACAGGTGCAGATCATCCCGTTCACCGCTCCGCAGTGCATCACCTCCGGTTTCCCCATCACGCACCTGCGGTTCGATCCTCCCGAGCTTCCGGAGATCGTCTATCTGGAGCACGTGCGGGACGCGGTCTACCTGGACAAGGCGGAGGAGACGGAGCAGTACCGGTCCATCCTGGACGGGCTGCTGAATGCGGCAGAATGCCCCGAGGCCTCGCTGCAGAGGATTCAGGACGCGGCCGACCGCTACTGCTGAGCTGGAGACAGGCGCGTCAGCGGACACGGCCGACACCTCCGTATTCGATCCACTCCCGGGTGCGCGGCCGGGGGCCGAAGCGTGGATCGGCCCGCCAGGCGGACACATCCACCAGGCCGGGCGCGAGGATGTCCAGGCCGGCGAAGAACCCGTCGACCTCTCGTGAGCAACGGACTGATCCCCAGTTGCCGGCGGTGCTGTCGCGCATGAGGCCGGTGATGACGCGGCGGATCGTGGCGTTCTCGCTGACCAGCTGACTGACCGCCAGGAAGCTGCCCGGGCACAGCCGGGCAGCGGTGCGGCGGACCAGCTCGGCGGGAGCGTCTTCGTCGGGGATGCAGTGCAGGACAGAGACGCACAGGGCCGCCACTGGCTTGTTCAGGTCGAACAGGTCGGTAACGCGGGGGTGCTCCAGAATCGCTTCGGGGTCGCGCAGATCGGCCTGGATGACGGCCGTGTGGTCGTTGTCCTCCAGCAGCGCCCGGCCGTAGGCCAGGACCATGGGGTCGTTGTCGACGTAGACGATGCGGGCATCCGCGGCATAGCGTTGGGCGATCTCATGGACATTGTCCTGAGTGGGCAGCCCCGCGCCGATGTCGAGGAACTGCCGCACTCCGTGGTCCAGGGCCAGGCAGCGGATCAGGCGCTGAAGGAAACGGCGGCTGTTGACGGCCAGAATCTGAGTGCTGGGCGCGTGCTCGAGCAGCCGCTCACACACCCGTCTGTCCGCGGGGTAATTGTCTTTCCCGCCGAGGTAGTAGTTGTACATGCGGGCCACGCTCGGCCGTGTGACATCGATACTGTGAGAGAGCGGCGCGTGGTAACTCATCCGGCCCCTCACTGCCGTGTCAACACGGCTCGCGGACAATGCGAAAGTCCATGATAAAGAGAGGCCGGTGTCGTGGGCCAGAATCCGGCGGGGGCGGCGGGCGGAGCAGTATGGTAAAGGGTTGTGCCAATGAGGATGCCGGCGCGCGCACTCAGACGTGTGTGGGCGGGACCGCTGAGTGTGCAGGCACTGCCCGGCGGGCCATGGTGCGGTGGGCCATCTTCAACTGACTGGCTACTAAGGGCTCTTCCACGCCCATCAGGTCGGCCGCCTGCTCGTCGCTGAGTGACAGACGGTGGCGCAGGATGACGACGTCCGCCTGCAGCGGGGGCAGTACGCGGTGGACCGCGTTGCAGATGTTCGCAGCGGACTGTCCGCGCACCGCCTGCGCGATGAGGGAGCCGAGGATGTCCCAGGCTTCGGCCGCGGGGCGGTGGCTGGCCAGCACGGTGGCCCAGTTGGTGGCGACGCTGCCCAGCGCGGTCTCGACCAGCTCCCGGCTCAGGCCGGGGTCGGCGACGCGGGCGCGGGTGTAGCGCAGGTAGCGGTCCTGGTAGAGCATGCAGAACGCGGTGTAGGCGGCGGGCAGGTTGACGACCAGGCCGGCGGGCCGGGCGGGCGGTTCCACAGCACATCGCGACGGCCGGGGGCAGGCGGCGGAGAGTGTGCGGCGTGCACCCGGCAGGTCGGCCATCGCAGAGCTCCTGGTTGATGAGCGGGTCCGGTTCATGGCGTGAGTCCGTCCTGGCCCGGATGTTTCTCGCGGACTGCGCCGGCGTCCTTGTCCGGGGCGGGAGAAGGCGGTGCGGCACCGTCCGGGAGGGGGTCGAGGAAGACGAGGAAGGCGTAGTGGACGGCCTCCCACAGCGGGCGGATATCGGCGGGTGTCCCGCCGACGGCGCGGACGAAGGCGACCGTGGTCTTCCAGTCGGGAACGAGTCGGCCGGCGAGGATGTCCTTGACGGTGGGCACGCTGAGCGCGCCGCCGCTGGCTTCGTGGATCCGTGCGGGCGAAGGGCAGGCCGCCGCCAGGTACAGGCCCCGCAGGGCTGAGTTGAGGCGGGCCGCCGCGTCGGGCAGGGGCCTGCGGGCGGGCGGGGTCAGTCCCTGGGCGTTTTCCCACAGCACCGCGAGCTCGTCCGGGTCTCCGTCGAAGAGGTCGGCGAGTATCACCACCACGGGCCAGGACGGCACACGCTCGCCGGAGAGAATGCGTGAGACGTAGGACGGCGACAGCCCCATCGTGTCGGCTACGTCGCGGATGGTCAGGCCGCTGCTGCGGTGCAGGTGGGACAGGGCCGCCGCCAGCTTGCCGGAGGGGCGCTCACCCGGCTGTCCCGCTTCCTGGCGGTCCGGGCGGGCCTGGACTGCGTGCCCTGCCGGATCGCGGGGACGGGCCGCGGACCGTTCGGAGGCGCGGCGCTCAAGCCGCCGCCGTACGGTCTTTCCCGCCCACCGGGAGCGCGCCGTAGCCGGACTGACGGAGGCGGCCGCGGCGACAGTGTCCCAGCCCGCGCCCTGGATGCGCGCGTCGTGCACCGCCGCGCACACGTAGTACTCCACTTCCCGGGTGAGCTCGGCCGCGCGGCCGAGCAGCAGCGCCAGGTCCTGCTCGTCGTACTCGGCCGCCAGCAGTCCGTCCGCGAGCGCCTGTACGGACTCGGCGATGTTCCTGGCAAGCGGCAGCGGACTGTCCGCAGGCTGCACCGTGTTCGGGGTGTTACGGCTGCGCTCCCGCTGCGCCCGACGGCGGCACGCGGGGGTGCAGTATTCCTGTTTGCGTCCCGGCTTGCCGGTCCGCTCGAAACGCTGCCTGCAGTAACGGCATTTGCCGTACTGGGGGCCGCTGCTCGGCATGGTTCCTCCCAGAACGCACGCTGGGGTATTTCTCTCCGGATCACCGCAGAACTTCCGCACTCCTGGGAAGAGGAACGAGGCCGTCCGGACCACGGTGGTCAGTGCGTCACGCCGTGCCCGCCGACGGCACGAATGCTGCCGCCGGCGGGCACGGTGGCCTCAGCTGACCCGGATGCGCAGGTAGCGGAGGAAGGAACGGCGGGCCGTGGCACACGCCACAGCCATCGCCGCGGCGGCCGCAGGGACCTGCCACGCCTCGGTCACGAGGACGACGGGCAGGACAACCAGAGCAAGGAAGGCACTGAGCTGCAGCGTGCCAGCCCAGGCACTCACGACGCGGGTTTGGCCGCGCAGACCGCGCGGAATGTTAGCGTCGTAACCCGTTTCCAGTCGGTGAAGCCAGCCGGAGGCGGGAAGTGGATCGATCACGGGGACCTCGCGTTTCTTGTGGTTCGGTCAACACATTTGAGAGACCCCGGAGTTGGTTGGTAGCCCGCCCGGGGTCTTCTCGTTTCACCGGACGCTAGTGCCTCATCACACCGTCCCGCCATCCGGTTCAGTTCATTAAGCAAAGGTTCGGCGCCCGCCAAGACGAATACGGAGTGCGCGCGGGCGCACGGTAACCGAATGCAATTGCAGTACATTCACCCCCACCGCGAGAACGGTCACAAACGATCGTGATGCGTCAGAAAAGCGTCGTCCGGGCTGCTGCTACCGCCGGTCAACAGTGAGTTCAGGACGCACAGGCGCAATTTCGTACGCTGCCACGCCTGTTCTACCCCTCGGGCAACGCGCGTCAATCCAGACCTCGGGTGAGGTACACTCCCGCGCCCCCTCCCCACTCTGGCGCATAACCAGAAGTACCGTGCAGCTGCAAATGCATTGCGGCCTTTTCCCGGCGCGCCGCCTTGCCGAATCGAAAAGCCTGGCGTCCGGGTCCGCGCCACCGGGGAACGTCTCGTCCAGGCCCGCGAGCGCTCGGGCGACGCGTCGGCGCGTGGCCGACGTTCTGCATACAGAAACGGGAGGTCCGGGACCAGTTGACGAGCGTGAGGGCCTGGAGCGGGGGCGCCGGGCAGCTCAGCTCTAGCGGGCACGCGCGGGTGGGAAACGGCTTACAGGAGCCTGCTTACGGCGCGTATCGGCCACACTTCGCAATGTCTGTCACGTGCATGGCATGTGGCGTCTACGGTGTGGAAGCTCGTGCGGTGAGGGTGGGGTTCATGGGGGTTTCGGCGCCCCATGAGGTGCTCTGGGGAGGGCGCATGCGGTCGCGGGGTGGAGTTCTGCGTGTGATCGCAGGGGGTAGACGGCGGCTGGCGACAGTGGGCGTGCTGGTGATCGCGCTGGCTGCCGGTTCTGTGTCAGCCGAAGTTGTGCGTCCGCCGGACGCATTCGCTCAGACCAGTTCCGCGCCCACATCTGGCAGCCCATCGGCACGAGAGGAGTCAGCTGCGACGGCAGACGCTGCTGCGGCTGAGCCCACCACCGATAACGCGGTCTATGCCTACGATGCAGCGGGCCGTCTGGTGGGGCTGACCGACCCGGACGGTGAGACGGCCCGATATCGCTATGACAAGGCTGGCAACCGGCTCGGCGTCGACCGGTTCGCTTCCAGCACCCTGTCTGTACTGTCCGTCGTGCCGGTGCGTGCCGTGCCCGGCGCCAAGGTGACTCTGTCCGGGACCGGCTTCTCGGCCACCGCTGCCAACAACACGGTGACATTCGGGGGCAAGGCGGCAGCCGTATCCTCGGCTTCCTCGACACGGCTCATCGTCACGGTTCCGTCGGCGGCGGTCAACGGAAAGGTAACCGTGAGCACAGGCGGTTCGACCGCCGAGGCGGTGGAGTCGTTCACCGTGGCATCCTCCGGGCCCGTCATTTCCAAGGTCGAGCCAGCTTCCGGTGCACCAGGCGCCCGGGTCACGCTTTCCGGGACCGGATTCGCACCCGTGGCCACCGACAACGTCGTGCGGTTCAACGGCACCGTTGCGGTGGTCAAGGATCACACCAGCACCTCGCTGACAGTCGAGGTGCCGCCCACTGCCCGCACGGGACGGATAGAGCTCGACACCCCGGACGGCTCGATATCTGCACCTACGGACTTCGCCGTCGCCCTTGGCGCAGAAGAGGCGCTGTTCGACACAACGATGCGTGCCTCAGTAACTGATCCGGACCCTTCACAGGTCTCAGTAGTGAGCGCTGACCACAAGGCGCGCATCTTGTTCGACGCCGAACGGGGCGACACCATCGGGTTCGGGCTGGAAGGCGCTTCCTTCTCCACACGCGCCGACATCACTCTCGTGTCCCCCCAGGGCGCCACAGTCGCAGCCAGCAACTTCCAGGCGCTGTCCGCAGACTGGGAGGTATCCAGTCTGCCGGAGTCGGGCACCTACCAGTTCGTCATCGACCCACGGACGACCGGCACCGGATCCGTCGCTGTCACACTGTCCGAGCCGACCGGCGGGGCACTGACCTTCAACGGCCCAAGTGTGACCACCACTCTGACCCGGATGGGGCAGGACGGTAGCTGGACGTTCTCCGCAGTCACGGGCGAGTCGTTGAGCGTGGGAGTCGACGCCACGGCCATGAGCAGCTATCTGCGCTGCTACCTCTACCTTCCGGACGGCACGGAACTGGACTACCTTCCTGTTCCCGACGGTGACAGCAACTCACTGGATCTTGATGCACTGGCGCAGACTGGGCAGTACACGCTGCGGTGCGACCCTGATGCCGGCGGTACTGGCAGTGCGAAGGTGACCATCTCTCATTACGTCCAGGGCGGCGGGCTTGATCCGGCCAGTTCCCCTGTGACACTCGATCTCGCCCGCGCTGGACAGGACGGCATCGCCACCTTCACCGCGGCGGCGGGGAATTATCTCAGTCTCGCTGCTACGGGTACCACCATGCCGTCCTATGCGACCATCCAGGTGAGGGGTCCGGACGGCGAATCAATCACGAGCTTCACCTCGGCGCCCGGCCGCGACAGCGAATGGGACAGCGGCGCTCTGACGGCTGCCGGCACGTATACCGTGCGGGTCACGGGCAGAAAGACCGAGACCGGCAAGGTCACGTTGGTTCTGTCGAAACCAGCTGATGTCGGTGTACTCGTCCGCGGCGGAGCAGCTGCCAAGGCGTCCGTGACCCGGCCCGGTCAGAACATCCACGGTTCCTTCGCCGCGCAGGCGGGCGATGACCTGTCTCTGCAGCTTGCCTCGAACACGTTCGCCAAGAGCCTTTCGGTGACAGTACTGGCCCCGTCCGGCGCGAAAGTGGTCAGCAATCGCCTGGTCTCGGCAGGAGCGTCCGGCACGATCGCGCTGCCGGACGTCCCCGAGGCGGGCACCTACCGCGTACAGATCAATCCCAGCAGCGTGGCATCCGGCACGGTCAGCCTCGCGCTCAAGACAGCGGCGGCGGCCGCGGCAACGACGGCTTTCACGACCGATGTGCCGAGTCTGCCGACGGAAACCGTCTGTCTCGCGAACAGCTTGGCAAAGGCCTCTGCTCCGCTGCCGGACTGGCTGAAGGTCCGTGCTGACAAGTGCGAGGCCCTCGAACAGAAGGCGAAGGACAAGGCAGAAAAGGCGAAGGAGTCGGCCGGCAGCGTCCCGAGGGGTGCCGACGCATGGCGACCGAGCACTGCCAACCTGAAGGGCCGGGACTGGATCACGGGTCGCGGCGGGACGCCGAAGGCTCCGGCCAAGCTGCGGGCCCCACCCGGCAGTACGTCACTGACCGGACACGTCCGGAAGCTGGATGGCAAGCCGCTGGCAGGTGTGACCGTCCGCGTCGGAAAGAAGACCGACCGCACCGACGGCATGGGCCGCTTCCTGCTGACGGGTATAAGCGCGAACGCCACCACCTTGGTCGTGGACGGCTCGAGCGCGAACACCCCACGGCGCACGTACGGCCGCTACGACATCCGTATTCACCCGGTGGCAGGGCGCAGTACGGACCTGGGCTTCCCCATATGGATGACGCCTCTGGACACCAAGCACACCGTCACCTTCGATGCCCCCTCGAAGACTGATGTCACGCTGACCACGCCTCAGATCCCCGGTCTTGAGGTGCACATCCCGAAGGGCTCGGTGGTACGTGACGAGCACGGCAAGCCGGTCACCGAGCTGGGCATCACGGCCATCCCGGTGGACCGGTCGCCGTTCCCGCTGCCTGAGAACAGCGTGGTGCCGGTGTACTTCACGGTCCAGCCGGGCGGGACGTTTGTCTTCCCCGACGGCGCTCGAATCGTCTACCCCAACTACACGCACGAAGCCCCTGGCACACGGGTGGACTTCCTGGCGTACGACCCAGCGGGCAAGGGCTGGCATACCTACGGGCACGGCACCGTCACACCCGACGGCGCGCAGGTGGTCCCCGACGACAAGACGCGAATATGGGCCTTCCACGGCGCCATGCTCAGCATTTCCGACGTGATCCCATTCGACATCTCCGGCGTAGCAGACATTTTTGACTGGCTGTCGGGTGACCCGGTTGCTCTGCAGACCGGTCTGCTCACCGACTCGCGCACCGACCTGGGTGTGATGGACCCGCTCGGTTCAGCGGAGGTCACCCGGACCTACTGGCAGGGTGACAGCCGATCGCGTGCATTCGGGATCGGCCGCGACCTGTCATACAACATGTACCTGCACTCCAAACGCCTCTACACCGAGGTGGACCTGTACACCCCCGGCGGCCAGAAGATCCACTTCGTCCGCACCTCGCCGGGAACGAGCTACGGGGACGCGGTCTTTGAGCCCGAGGGCACCCCCACCGCTCTGAACGGCGCCAAGATCCAGCAGGAGGCCGGCGGATGGCATCTGCGGCTGCGTGACGGCACGGACTACATCTTCCCCTGGTACGGCCCCCTCAAAGAGATCCGCGACCGGCACGGCAATGCCGTGCGCATCACCCGATCCAACGGCTCCAAGGGCGATATCACTTCCGTCACCACCCCTGGCGGCCGCTGGGTCGCCTTCACCTATGACGGCCAGCACCGTGTCACGCAGGCTCGTGACAACACCGGCCGCACCACCTCGTACACCTACGACACCGCAGGACGGCTGGAGAAGGTCACCGACCCGGCTGGGAAGGAAAGCTTCTACACCTACGACGGCACCTCCAACCGCATTGCCACCGCGAAGGACGGCCGCGGCATCGTCTACCTGACCAACACCTACTATGCGGACGGCCGGGTGAGGAAGCAGACGCTGCCCGAGGGGCAGGAGTACTCCTTCGCCTATACCCAGACCGGCACCGGGCAGATCACCGCCACAGAAGTAACCCAGCCAGGCGGCTCCGTCCGCCGCGTGGAGTTCGACGCTTCCGGCTTCGGCGTGACCGACACGGAAGCCTATGGAACGACATTGGCACGCAAAACGGTGTTCGAACGCGGGACCAAGCACCGTGTCACTGCGGTGATCGACCCCTACGGGCGGCGGACCGAGTTGGCCTATGACGCCAACGGCCATGTGACCTCGGCCCTGGAACAGGCTGGCACTGCACAGGCACGCTCGACAGGAACAACAACCTTCAGCGGCCCCTTCGATCAGCCGACAAGGGTGTCCGACCGGCTCGGCAACGCCACCGTCTTCAGCTATGACGCCGCGGGCGACCTTCAGACGGCCACCGACCCCGAAAGCCGCAAGTCGACCTTCGCCTTCGGTGCAGACGGCCAGATCAAGACGGTCACCGACAACGCGAACACCATCACCGAATACATGTACCGGCACGGTGACTTGACATCGGTGAAGGACGCTGAAGGCCGAGTGATGCGGCAGTTCACTGACTCAGCCGGGCGACTCAGTGCGATGACCGATGAGGCAGGCTCATTGACCACGGTCACCTACGACAAGCTCAACCAACCTCGCGTGATCACCGACCCGCTGGGCAGCACCACGGCCCTGGACTACGACGCCAACGGCAACATCACAACCCTCACGGATGCCCGCGACAACTCGACTACCTGGGCCTACGACAACGCCGACCGCCCGAAGTCCGCGACCGACCCCCTCGGCGCGCAGGCACTGTTCGAATACGATGCAGCCGGCTTCCTGAGGAAGGCGACCAACAGGTCTGGTCAAGCGGCCATCACCGAGTACGACCTTCTGGGCCGCCCACGCACCACCAAGTACGGCGTCAACGCGCTAGGCCAGGCCGAATCCACAGTCTCCTACGACTACGACAACCGCGGGCTGCTCAAACAGGTCACTGACAGCCAGGCCGGCACCCAGACCTTCACGTACGACGCCTACAACCGCCTGGACACCAACACCGGCCCCAGCGGCACGGTCAGTTACGACTACGACAACGCCGACCGTCGCATCTTGATGGCAGCGGCCGGAACGAACACAACCTACGGCTACGACAAGTCCAGCATCCTCACGTCGGTCAAGACCGGAACGCAGGAAGTCACCTTCGGCCTAGACGCCATCGGCCGGGAGAAGACCGCCTCACTTCCCGGCGGCATCACCCGGGCCATCGGCTACGACACCACCGGCGTCGTCAAGTCCATCGCCTACACGCGCGGCACCCAGACGGTGGGCGACTTGTCGTACACAAGGGACGCCCGAGCCTTGCAGACCGGACTGACCGGATCACTGGCGAAAGTCGCCCTGCCCGCCGCGGAAAGCGGGACACAGTTCGGCAAGGACAACCGGATCGCCGCCTACGGCGGACGGACCTTCACCTACGATGCCGACGGCCAGCTCATGAACGATGGCCTCCGCACATACACCTGGAACGCCCGCGGGGAACTAACCGGCCTGGTCAAAGCGGGGGCGCCCTCATCGTTCGGCTACGACCCACTCGGCGGACGCGTCTCGAAGACCACTGGTGGCGCCGCCAACCGGTATCTGACCGACGGATCGAACCCGCTGGTCGAACAGAACGGTTCGGGAACGACGTCGGCCACCGTAGCCACCTCTGACCTGGACAAGTTCCTCACTCGAACTGAAGGCGGCAAGACCCAGATCTACCTGACAGACGCGTTGGGCACCGTAGTGGGCCTCGCCAACACTGACGGTAGCGTCGCCACGACCTACGCCTACGACCCCAACGGCACACCCGCCGCCTCAGGCACACCATCGTCCAGCCCTTACACCTTCACCGGCCGCGAGGACGACGGCACCGGCCTTCTCTTCTACCGCAGCCGCTACTACGACCCGCAGACCGGCCGCTTCATCTCCCAGGACCCCATCGGCTACGCCGGCGGCGCCAACCTCTACCAGTACGCTCTGTCATCCCCCACCACCTACACCGACCCGTCCGGCAACAACCCCATGATCGCTGGTTGCGTCGTCGGCGGCCTCGTCGACGGCGGACTGGACTGGCTCACGCAGCGCCTTTCGGGCCGCAAGGTCAACTGGGGCCAAGTCGGACAGTCCGCTGCCCTCGGCTGCCTGGGCGGCATGCTCGGCGCAGGCCTAGTCCCCAAGGCTGCCCGTTGCGCGGTGCCCAACAGCTTCACTGCCGACACCCAGGTCCTCATGGCAGACGGCACCCGCAAGCGCATCAGAGACATCTCGATCGGCGACACGGTCCTCGCCGGCGACCCCAAGTCGGGCGAAACCGGACCGCGCAAGGTCACTGCCCTCATCATCGGAGAGGGCGACAAACAACTCGTCGACATCACCGTCGACGCCGACGGTCTCGCCGGGCGCAAAACCGGCACTCTCACCACTACCGACGGCCACCCCTTCTGGGTGCCGGCCCTTCACCAGTGGATCGACGCCGGTGACCTCAAGGCAGGGCAGTGGCTGCAAACCAGCGCAGGCACCCGGGTACAGATCACTGCGGTCCAGCACCGGAGCACGTCGACCGACGTCTACAACCTCACCGTCGACGACCTTCACACGTACTACGTTCTCGCAGCGGACGCCGCGGTCCTCGTACACAACTGCACGACTCCGATCTACCGTGTCGCGAGGCACGAGCATGCGGACGAAGTCACTCTCGGTCTGAACCCCGAGCGATTCCCGAGGAACGACCTGGATGATGGTTCCGCCTACTTCGGCAACATGGAGCGTGTCCTGGACTTCCTCAGCGGACACGGTCATTCGCACGGCCCCGGCTTCCGGATCGAAGTCCCGACCGACTGGCTGGAACGCCATGTAGCAGGTGGGGTCATTGACAGGTATCCGGGAATAACTGACGATCAGATCGAGTACGTCATTCCCCGGGAGTTGTTCGAAGAGCTCAACCGGTTTGACCGGTTCCCATGGAGTCCGTGATGCAGGCCAGAGACAATCTTGCGGAGCGGTTTCCGAGGTACTCAACGGTCCAGTGCACAGTCACAGCACGTCGGCCCTACGGGCTAATCGTCGAAGTGGCAGGAGGTGTTCGGGGTTTCGTCGATCTCGGATACATCTCCCGTGTGCCGGTGTCCGAGGATGCGTGGCCTCGCGTGGGCGAAGAGAGGAGGGCACTCGTCCTGGGAGTGACTCATGACGAACGTCTCCGACTGAACCTCAGGAATGACGATCTTGATCTCGCAGACCGTGCCGTCAACCTCACCGAGGCCATGCTCCGGTGGACAGAGGCTCGTCACGCAGAACCAGGAGACGAAGCAGCGCGGCAGAGGTTCTATCAGTCCGAAGACGCCGCGCTGATCCTGGCCTGGCTTATGAGAGGGAAAGGCCGGGGCAGTCCGATGGAGTCCGTTAAGGCTCTCATCAAAGGCGCACCCGAGGACATCAGAAGGCAAATCGTCGCGGCAGTGACTCATGATGCTCTGTCCGGTGATTCCGACACTGCCTCCATCCTTTCGCCGCTATACCGCACATGCGGCCTTGCACTTTCAGTGACAGTGTTGAGCGATTTGCTGGTTGAGCATCCCCCCAGTGCTGAGAACCTCACCGTGTTCGCCCATGCCGTAACTGAGCGGCCGGTCATCGACTGCATCAAGGACTGGGCTGCGACCTCCCAGGACCCGGGCATCCAGGAAGTTGCCAAAGGCCTGTTCACCACACCTGAGTGAAGGCATGCCTGTGACATGGGCGCCATTCAACGAAACCGAGGCGGGGCTCGCCAGTGAGTAGATGGAGTCGACGGAGTGTTCTGGGCGCCTCGCTCGGATCCGCGATAGCAGCCGGTGGGCTGACTGCGGTTGGCGCTGTTGCCCTGCGCGATGCGTCTCCGGACGAAGGAGCTGGACCTGCGCACCTGCGAGGTGCAGCACCGTTGCCGTTCGCGCAGGTCATATCCTTCGACTACGCCGGGAGGGAGGGCCGGGAGGCCAGCGCCTTGCGTGCCGCACACCGCGCTGTCACGGCAGTCGACGGCAATGGAGTCGCCGCATGGGTAGCGTTTGGGGAAGGAGCTCTGCCGAAGGACGCGGAAGGGCCGCGGCAGCTCAAAGCCATGCCGTCATTCGCCGGTGATGTACTAGACCCCTCGCAGTCTCAAGGGGCTCTCCTGCTCCAGATAACCAGCACCTCTGCTGAGGCTGCCAAGGAAGCGACCGTGCGAACGCTTCGTGCGTTGCCGCAGTGGCGGGTGCGCTGGCGCGTAGCCGGGCAGCGGCCCGACAATCGCACCGAAGACGGTAGAGGACTGGCCGGCAATCCCTTCCACTTCACCGAGGGCTTCGGAAACCCCGCCACGGCGGCCGGAATTGCCGAACGCGCGTCAGTGGTTGGTAGCCAGGGGGAGCCCGCATGGGCAGTCGGGGGAAGCTACCAGGTCGTGCGCATCATCCGGCTGGCCACCGACTTCTGGGACCGGGACACGGTCAAGGAACAAGAGCGCATCATCGGCCGCCGCAGAGACGGACGGTGGCTGGACGGTACCCCCAGCGATGAACGGCCAGTCTTCGGCACTGACCCGCACGGCAAGATCACTCCTCTGGATGCGCACATCCGCAGAGCAGCCCCCGACCACCGCACTCCCCCACCCATTGTCCGGCGCAGCTACAACTATCACCGCGGCCCCTCCGATCAGGGCCTCGTCTTCTCCTGCTTCCAGCGCGACCTCGCCAAGGGCTTCGAAGCTGTGCAGAGCAGGCTGCAGGGCGAGGCCATGGCCAAGTACACCCTTACGATCGGGGGCGGGTACTTCTTCGTCCCGCCGCCCGGGGACGCATGGCTCCGAGCACTGACCAATGAGTGAGATGAGCTGGTGCCTTCGGTGTTCGCCGTGGTTGCGCGAACGCGCCCCCAAGGGGGGTCTACAGGTGCAGTCGGGGCTACGGTGCGGCTCCCAGGTCGCGGGTTGCAGCGGGCAGCCGACCGCCACGTCGCGCGGGGCTGCGAAGTGAGCATCATCAGTGGGCAAGCCCATGGATTCACCAGCCGTCGATCAGCCACTCGGTCAGGCACGGGGAGAACGTCCCGGCCGGGGTCGTAGAACCAGCGCCGCGCATGCCGTCCGAGTCCCCAGGCACCTTAAGCCAGAGCAAGTGCTCCGCGCCGCCAACGCCGGTGGAGGACGGGACACCGAGGCGGCGGCCGGCCGGGTTGCAGTAGTCGGCGTGTTGGCCGTTGTCGTCCATGGCGCCGTTGCCGTTGCGGCTGGTGTCGATTCGGCATCCGCCCGGCCGACAGCCGGGCGCCGGCCGGACGCGTACGTGTCCCGGTTCACACGGCGCTTGGC
>WUUC01234623.1_pt1 | contig 22728 bp, 28 predicted proteins | sample 6278441 | NCBI WGS metagenome assembly WUUC01 (sample SAMN13675441, study PRJNA597444) | soil metagenome | isolation source: soil | place: USA: Washington | collected 2017-10
TGCTTTGGACAACCTCGACGCGATTCTCGGCTCGCGCCAGAAGGAATGGGCGAAGATCGAAACGGACGAGGGGGGCGAGGTGGTTCTGGTGGTTGACGGTCTTCTCTCGGAGCGTCGCCAGCAGCAGCTCGCTTTCACGACGGTAATGGACAAGATCCGTGCCGCCGGATTGAAGGAAGAGGCCCCCAAGGCGGGTGGCGGGGAAGGACGAGAAGCGAATGTCCTCAGACTCATTGCTGGCGGGAGCGAAACCGCTTAGCACCGAGCCGGTGTTTGCGCATTGGCCCGAGTACCAGCGCACCAAGGCGACCGAGGTCATTGACTTCATGGCGCAGCTTGGCCGCCCACTCGACCCGTGGCAGCAAATTCCGCTCATTCACGGACTCGGACAGAACCCAGCACCGGATCTGTCGGGTTGGAACTGGGCTGCGAGCCGGTGCGGTTGTTGGGTGCCACGTCAGAACGGCAAGGGCGACATTATCATGGCGCTAGAACTTGCCTGGCTGTTCCTGTTCAAGGTCCCACTGGTCGTCCACTCGGCCCACGAGTACAAGACGGCGCAGGAGGGTTTCCTCCGAATCAAGGCGCTGATCGAGGACAACGAGGACCTGCTCGGCCGGTTCGTGCAACGTGTCTGGCAGGCGAACGGCGAGCAGGGTGTCGAGTTGACCCGGGAACTTAAGCGGGCTCGACTCAGGTTCATGGCTCGTACCCGGAGTGCCGGTCGTGGCTTCTCAGCTCCCCGGTTGATTCTGGACGAGGCACAGGAGCTGGACGAGGCAATGATGCGGGCGATCATGTTCGTAATGTCTGCACAGGTAAACCCCCAGATCTGGTTCTTCGGCACACCGCCCGACAACGACGAGGCGTGGATTTACAACATTAAGGAGAACGGCGAGGCCCGTAAGCCCCGAATGGCCTGGTTTGACTGGGGGATGCCGACAATGGACGTCAATGACGTCCGGACTCAAACATACCTGCGCAACCCGGTCAACCACGCGCGCCACAACCCGAGCGTCGGGGTCAACCGGCTCAACGGCACCGGTGTCACCTTGCAGACGATCGAGGACGAGCTGGACGACATGGGGGCAGGACTCAGCTTCGCAATGGAACGCTGCGGGATGTGGTTGCCTCGCGCGGAGACCTCCAGCGACAACTCAATCTCCCCGAAGGTGTGGGGGCAGCGCAAGAAGCACCCCGAACTGCCCACGGACCTCGCAATCTCCTTCGGAGTAAACATGCGGCGCACCCACGGCACAATCATGTGGGCGGGCAAACTCGAGGGTAAATGGCGGGTCGGGATTGCGGCTCACCAGCCCGGGACGGAGTGGATGCTGCCTCGGCTGGCCGAGCTTAAGGCCCGGTACAACCCGGTGGTGTTCACGGTAGACGCCAAGAACGAACAGCAGGTCGACGAGCTGAAGAACATTGGGATTGTGCTGCCGGAGTCGCGCACCAACCTGGCTAACGCCAAGGAGCGACCGCAGCGGGGGGACTTGATCCTACCGACAGCGGGGGACGTAGCTACCGCGTTCGGGATGATTGTTGACGCGGCAAACAACGACGAGATTGGTCACCACGACGAACCCCCGCTGAACGCGGCCGTCACCGTTCCGCCCCGCCCGGTCGGTGTGACCGGGGCGACCTTCGACCACAAGAACAAAGCGGGGGTGGAGGTCGGACCGGCGACCAACGCCGCACTGGCAATGTGGGCCTTCCGGGAGCGAATTGACACGATCGTGGACTACGACCCGCTCGGCAACATCTGGTAGGGAGAGAGAAGCGGAGAGGGGGTCTCCCCGGCTACCAAATTGCCGACCAGGCTCGGTCCTGCAGTCTGGTACCCTGTACGCAGGCTCTAACGTAGGGTGGGGACGGGAAGAATGCTCAAGGTCGTGGCTCTGCTGGCTGCCGCTCTGGGCTACACCGTTCGTTTCCTTCTCGTACTGATTCGGTACGCAATTACAGCTGCCGGACCAGTGTTGATTGTTTACGGAGCTTGGTTGGCCTGGAAGCCTCTTGCGTTCGTAGCTGCTGGTGGCGCGTTCATTCTACTGGATAGGCGGGTGTCGTAGTGGCGTTCTGGTCACGCAGTAAGCCCGCTCCGTCTCCTGAGCAGCGCAGTTACTGGCCAGCCTCGCCTCTGAATGCGCTGAGCATGGTGTTCGGTGGGACGCACACTAATGTCGACTCGACGTTGGGTGAGAACTCACTGCAGTCGGTCGCCTTCCACACGGCCTGTGACTTGATGGCCTCGCTCGTCTCCGAGCTGCCGTTCGACGTCTACTCTGGCAAGGGGCCGGACCGACGCTACTGGCCCACCCCGGATCACTTGCTCGACCCGGCAGGCGACGGTTACGGGGTCGAGGACTGGATTTACCAGCTGTGCATGTCCTGGTTCCTTCGGGGTAACGCTCTCGGTGACATTGTTGATCAGGGGCCGACTGGGATGCTCCGTCAGGTCGACCTGTGGCACCCGGATCGGGTTAACGTCCGACTCGAAGACGGCGAACCGGTGTGGACGGTCAACGGCAACGTCGTACCGAATCGAGACGTGTTCCACCGTCGGGCCTTCTCGGTGCCCGGTGCGTTGATGGGCCTGTCGCCAGTCGAAATGCACGCAGCCACCTTGGACCTAAACATCACGGTCACCAGGTTCGGTAACACCTGGTTCAAGGATGGGGCGACCCCGAGCGGCATCTTGTCGAACACCGAAGCGGACATGAAGGACGAGACGGCAGCCAGGACGGCCAAGGACCGGTTCCTGGCGGCAATGTTCGGCAACAGAGAGCCTCTGGTCCTCGGTCGTGGCTGGAAGTACGAGAAAATCCAAGTTGCCCCCGAGGAGAGCCAGTTTCTCCAGACGTACACCGGTTCCGCTGCGGAGGCCGCCCGGATCATGGGCGCTGGGGTCGCCGAGGTCCTGGGGTACGACACGGGCAGCTCAATGACCTACGGCAACGTGGTAGACCGTGACCTGTCCCTGTTGAAGTACGCAGCAGACCGGTGGTTCAAGCGAGTGGAGCGCGTGTTGGGGATGTTCCTTCCCAAGCCGCGTTACGTTAAGTTCGACCGAGACGCGTTCCTGTCGACCAGCGTGGTGCAGCGCTGGCAGACCAACCAGATCAAGCTTTCTACTGGAGCTTACACGATCGACGAGATCCGGGCGCAGAACAACGACAAGCCGGTCAAGTGGGGTAAGGAGCCGTTCGCAATGCCGAAGGCGGCAGGCGAGGAACCGAAGCCCGAAGACGGCGGACCGAACAACGGCGGCAGCAACGGAGGAACAGAGTGAAAATCAAGGGCCTCCCGATCGTGCGGTCGGGTTCGCTGTACCGGGCAGACGAGGACGAACTCGAAGAGGGCACCCTCGGTCGCCTGGTCGTCCGCTTCTCCCCGTTCGACACCTGGTACGAGATCAACTCGTGGTGGGAGGGTCGGTTCCTGGAGAAGACGGCCCAGGGTGCGTTCAAAAAGACGGCCCGTGAGGCCAAGCGCTCCGATGGCCTCTACTCCACCAAGGTCCTTTACGACCACGGCACGGACTTCAATATCGGCAATAAGATGCTGGCCGTGCCGGACCGGTTCGAGGAGGCCAACGAGGACGGGTACCACGGGCCGGTAATCGAGGGGGACCTGCTCGACACCTCGTACAACCGCGACCTACTGCCTGGCCTTAAGCGTGGAGCCTACGGATCTAGTTTCATGTTCAGTGTCATTCGTGATTCGTGGGACCATGAACCGGATGCTTCGGACTACAACCCGGATGGTCTACCTGAGCGAACGGTCCAGGAGGTGCGCACGTTCGAGGCCGGGCCGGTCACCTGGCCCGCTTCGCCCACTGCTACGGCCGGAATGCGGGGGTTGGTTGGGCGTTCCGGCACCGACGCGTGGATGGAGCGTTTGGCGGCCCGCAACAGCACACGCCACGAGGATCTGGTACGATCCTATGAAGCAACGCGGGCGTACTACAAGACGCCTGATTACAAGCCCAGCACCCCGACACTCGACTCCGAGCCGGAGCCGCGCCGTCAGGTCGACGAGGCAGCACAGCAGCGAGCGGCAATCCTCCGCTCGCGTCGACTCGATCTGATGAAACGGAGCTACTGAGTGAAGCGTCAACTGCTCGGTTACCTGGGCAAGGGTGGCACGCCGCGCCTGCTGGGTTACCGCAAGAACGGCCTGCCGATCTACCTCGCCCAGGGCGGTTCGCCCGACGAGCTGGAGCAGCTCGCCGCGCGGCAGCGTGAGCTGCTGGACCTGATGGACGCGGTCAACAAGGACCTCGACGCGGAGGGCCGGTCGGCGGAGCAGCGCACCTCCGACACCAAGACGTTCAACGACTACGACTCCGAGTTCAAGAAGAACGAAGAGCGGATCGGCGAGCTGAACAAGGCGATCGAGGAGCGCAAGGCCCGCGAGGAGCGGGTCCGCGAGCGTCGGGCGCACTACGGTTCGGTAGACGTCAAGCCGGGCAAGCGGACCGGCTCGGAGCTGTACGACGTCGACTACCGGTCCATGGGCATGGACGAGAACTCGCAGATCCAGTTCCGCGACAAGGCGATGGCCATCCTGGACCGCCCCGAGGTCGCGGGTCACCTGGCCGAGCGTCAGAAGGCCCACCTGGACAAGATTTTCCGCACCAAGAACGGTGACACCGACGGCGAGCTGATCGCTGCCTTCACCATCGCCACCTCGAATCCGCACTACCGGGCCGCGTTCCAGAAGGCCGCGTCGGGTCTGGCCCCCGTGTTCAGCCAGGAAGAGGCCCGCGCGGTCCGCGAGGTGGCCTACCTCAAGCGGGCAATGTCGGTCGGCACCCCGTCGGCCGGTGGCTATGCCGTCCCGGTGGTAATCGACCCGACGATCATCCTGACCGCGCAGGGTTCGGAGAACGACATCCTCCGGCTCGCCCGGGTGGAGACGATCACCAACGACAAGTGGCGTGGCTTGTCGTCGGCCGGTGTCACGTGGAAGTTCGGCGCTGAGGCGTCGGCGGCCACGGACAACAGCCCGACGATTTCGCAGCCCGAGGTGGACACCCACCGGGCCGATGGTTTCATCCCGTTCTCGATCGAGATCGGCCAGGACTGGCCCGGTTTCGCGGAGCGGATGGCCGATCTGCTCGGTGAGGGTTACTCCGAGCTGCTGGCGGAGAAGCTGACCGACGGTACCGGCGCGGACAACCCGCACGGTCTGATCGTCCGGCTCGCCGCGCAGACCAGCCCGGACGTGTCAACCACGGTCGCGACGGCCAGCACGATCGTCGGTGGCGACCTGTACGACATGTGGGCGCGGCTGCCGCAGCGGCACCGTCGCAAGCGGAGCACCGCTTGGATGTCGTCGACCGACGTGCAGAATGCGATCCGCCAGCTCGGCACTGTCGACCCCAACTTCACGGTCGACATCACCGAGGAGGGAATCGCCCGGCTGTTCGGTCGCGAGTACCCCATGAACGACTACATGGACGACCTGACGACCGGAACCGGCACCCAGCCGTACCTCGTGGTCGGCGACTTCAACGGCTACCTGGTCGCGCAGCGTGCGGGCATGAACATCGAGTTCGTCCCGATGCTGTTCGACGTGACCAACAACCGGCCGACCGGCCAGCGTGGCTGGTTCGCGTGGTCCCGCATCGGTGCGGACGTCGTGGACCCGACCGCGTTCCAGTTGCTCACCAACAAGAGCACCTGACCGGCTCCGGAGCTGGCTGTTTCGCTGGTCGTCCCCGTCGGCTTAGTCGGAGGTTCCCGGTCAGCTCCGGTTAACCCCACCGGCCTCGTTTCCTGGTCTCGTCCCCAGGGCACGGGGCCGGTGGTCTATCCTAGTAATTACCTGGACGAGAGAGGAGCACCACCCATGCTTTACGCAAAGGCCACTGGGGTGACCCGCTGGAATGGCGGCACGACCGTGTTGAAGGCCGGGCAGTCGATCGAGGAAGACCACCCGCTGGCCCTCGAACGGCCGGACCTGTTTCGGGCCGGTGACGACACGCCGGACATCAAGAAGGCACCGGAGGGTCGGACCCGGCACAGGGGCGAATCCCCCGAGGTCGTGGAGACGGCAACCCGCGCTCCCGGCGAGCGGCGTACCCTGCCGCGTAAGGCGCAGGGCGGCTCGAACGGTGGATGAGTTCACCGTCCGGGTGGTCCCGGAGGACGAGACGGGTACGGACGGTACGGACGCACTGGCGGAGGCCCTCACGTTCGCGGGAGAAAGCGCCAGCCAGCAGGACGGGCGGTCCGAGGGCGGGGGGGTGCTGGTGGCCTACTGCCACGAGTCCCGGGTCTCCCACTCCTGGCACCGGTCGCTGGTGGACCTGATGGTCTACGACAAGGTGTCCGGGGACAACCTGATCCAGTCGGCTCCGTTCGCGGTGGCCTGCGACGGCCCCCACGGACTGGTGCAAGGTCGCAACCTGGCCGCGCAGCATTTCCTCGACACCACTGACGCGGAATGGCTATTCTGGGTCGACACCGACATGGGGTTTAAGCCTGACGCGTTGCAGCGGCTGCTGGCTGCCGCTGACCCTGTGAGTCGGCCCGTCGTCGGCGGCTTGTGCTTCGCGCTTAAGCACACTCGACCCGACGGGTACTCTGGGTTCGTTCAGCAGCCCATGCCGACTCTGTTTCGGATGGCGAGGGACGTCGACGGCCACGTCGGATTTGCTAACCGGATGGTGTACCCGGTCGATTCACTGGTGCAGGTTGCCGGGACCGGCTCGGCCTTCATTGTCATTCACCGTTCAGTCCTCGAGGAAATTCGGGCTGCGCAGGGTGACGTGTGGTACGAGCCGGTTCGGTACGAGGACGGTCGGCCTTTGAGTGAGGATCTGTCGTTCTGCTACCGGGTCGGTCAGCTCGGACACCAGGTCTACGTGCACACGGGGGTCGAGACGACCCACCACAAGGAAATCTGGCTAGGTGCGGGTCACTATGAAATGCCCAGCGAGGAACCCCTGCTGCGGAGGGTGAAACAGGATGATTGAGCCGTTGCCCGGCTGGAGCTTCGAGCAGAGCTGGAGCTCGTTCGACGAGGGCTGGTTTCAGCAGGTCTATGAGGGTCGCGCACTCCAGAAAATGCCGCAGGACCTTTGGCGGTACCATGCGGCCCGGATGGCAGCCAAGCCGACCCTGATCATTGAGACGGGAACCCGACAAGGCGGCTCGGCCCTGTGGTTCCGGCGTGAGCTGGACATCAAGGTGATCTCGATCGACACGGCCCCGGCGTGGAGTCGTAAGGCACCCGAGCCGATCGTCGCTGGTGTTACCTTCATTCGGGGTAGCTCAACCGACAACTCGGTGTTCTGTCAGGTCGCCGAGATGGTCGAGGGTGAGCGGGTGATGGTCAGTCTCGATTCGGATCACCACAAGGACCACGTCAAGGCCGAGATTGACCGCTATCGCGCTCTGGTCAGTCCGGGTTGCCACCTGGTCGTGGAGGACGCCATTTTTGACATGGCGGTGGCGCAGGACGCCCGGCGGGGTGGGGTGCGCATTCCCGAGGAGGGCGGCGCCCTGGCGGCCATTCAGCAGAGCGGCCTGGACGCGTACTTCGAATTCGGGGGCACTCGGTACGAGCGTGACACCCAGATCGAGGGTCTCTACCCCGAATCGCACTCGCCTTGCGGGTGGTGGAAGCGTGTCGGGTGACGCCAAGCTGGCCATGCTGGTTCCGAGTCGGGGTCGGCCCCACTCGGTCCAGCGGATGCTCGACGCGTGGGAGCACACCAACGCGTTCGAGTTCGCCCGCCTGATTTGGGTGCTCGACTTGGACGACCCGGAGCTGGGCGGGTACGAGGATGCGCTCAAGGGCAAGTCCTCTTCGCGGGGGGGCTACATTGCGCAAATTGGCAAGTGGCAACCCATGGTGACCAAACTCAACCGGGCGGCACAGCTCTTGGCGCAGGATTTTCCCTACGTCGGGTTTATGGGCGACGACCACATCCCTCGAACCGAGGGCTGGGCGGAGACCCTGCTCGGGCACTTGATGGTCCGGGACCCGGCGATTGTCTACGGGCGAGACGGGTTCCAGAATGAGAAGCTCCCGACCTGGTGGGCAATGACCTCGACCGTTGTACACCGGCTCGGGCGGATGGTCCCGGCCGACGTGCAGCACATGTACTGCGACAATGCGGTAATGCAACTCGGTCGAACCGCCAACTGCCTTTACTACGACTCCAGCGTGCTAATCGAGCACATGCACCCTGTCGTGGGCAAAGCCCCTATTGACGAAGGGTACAAGCGTGTCAATCGACGTCAGCAGTACGAACGGGACGGCGCCCAGTTCCGGGCGTGGGTGAGGGACGGGCTGGAGCGGGATGTTACCCTGCTGAGGACTACAGGGGGGTGACGGATGGCGATCGGAGATCCGTACTACGCCGCAACGCTATTAAAGGCGTCCCTCGGGATTGCTGAGGACGACACCAGCGAGGACGACGAACTCGAACTCGCTTGCGCTGCGGCGACAGCGGCAATCAATGATCGCATCCCGGGTGGTACCTTCTGGAAAACTGCCACGCCTGAGGCTCGGCAGATTGACGCGACGGGTAGGGTCCTGATGCGTTCGGGGCTCTATCCGTACACCAAGTTGCTTCTCCCGGTGCCGGTTGCCTCCGCGACCGGCCTGATAGTCGGTTCGTACGCGTCGACGCAGATCAAGCTGGACCCGTCCGATGCGATTGCCCGGGGGAAGCCTGCGACGGCCCTCAAACTCCCCTACGGGGCGACGTTCGGCACCTACGGCGAGGTGAGCATCACCGCGACTTGGGGCTGGCCCGCCGTCCCGGACAACGTGACGTGGGCGGCCAAAATGCAGGCCCACCGGTACTACAAGCGTAAAGGCAGCCCCGAGGGAATCGCCGGTTCGGCCGAATGGGGTCTGGCGTCCATTCCTCGGCTGGACCCCGACGTCCGGGCGATCATTGAGACGTTGACAGCCGGAATGGGGATTGCGTAGTGGACTACAACGCACTCGCTGAGGGTCTCGAAGCTGCGGCAGCCAGCACCGGGGTCCGACCGTTCTCCGAGGTGCCAGACTCGCTGCCGACCTGGGGTTTCTACGTCGGCGAGATGGACATTGACGTTAACCTCACGTTCGGCAGTCGGAGTGGCACCCGACGGGGGACTGACGCGGTCACGGTGACCTGTCGGGTCCTGGTGGCTCGGTACGACGACAAACAGGCTCTCAAGAAACTTCGCGGGTACATGGCCGGTAGTGGAATGCAGTCGCTGGTTCAGGCGATCCAGGCAGACAAGACGCTGGGCGGCTCGTGTGACTCCAGCAAGGTAATGCGGCTCTCGGGCAACCGAATGTTCGACGTCGGCGGTACCAAGTACTACGGTGTCGAGTTGGACGTCTACGCGATTGGGAGTGCCTAATGAGCCTCGTCCTGCTCGATTCACGGGTGTTCGTCAGCGGGGCGGACCTGTCCGGCTCGTCCAATAAGATCGAGGTCCAGGAGGAGTCGGAGGCCGTTCAGGTCACCAACTTCCGGTCCGGTGGAGCTGTCGAGAACCTGGCCGGTCTGACCGAGACTTCGGTTGAGGGTGGCGGGCTCTGGGAAGCCGGAGACGCCGGTTACGTTGACGACTCGTTCTGGACGAACCGTCGGGCGATTGAGCCGTGGACGTTCGTGCCGGAAGACAGCGACTTGGCCCCCGGTGGGGTCGCCTACCTCACGAAGGCTCTCCGGACCAAGATGCGGCTCTGGGGGCAGCTCGGAGAGGCCGCCTCGTGGGAGGGCTCGGCCAAGGGGACCTGGCCGTTGGCTCGGGGTGTGGTCTTGCACGCGTCGGGAGTCCCCCGGACCACCGATGGCAACGGGATTGCGCTGAACTTCGGTGCGGTTGCTTCCGGTCGGCATCTGTACGCCAACCTGCACGTAATCGACATTGCCGGTACCGCTGGGCCTGCGGTAATTGTCAAGGTCCAGTCGGACAGCCTGGAGGCGTTCAGCTCCCCGACGGACCGTGTGACGTTCGACTCGCTGGCCGCGTTCGGCGGGCAGGCGGTCCGAGTGGCCGGTCCGGTCACCGACACGTGGTGGCGAGCGACTTGGGACGTGAGCGGCACCAACCCCAGTTTCCTGTTCATTGTCTCACTGGGAATCGAGTAGGAGAAACGCAATGGTAAAGAAGGTCCTGCTCGACGCGCAGTTGAGCATTGCGAACAACGATCTCACCGACTACTGTGCCAAAGTCGAGCTGGAGGATGAGTTCGAGGACAAGGAGACCACCACCTTCGGTTCCGGCGGGGCGAAGGAGTACCTGGGTGGTCTGGAGTCCGGCTCGATCGGCGTCACCTTCAAGAACGACTACACCGACGGCGCAGTGGACGAGGTAATGTGGGGGTTGCGCCGGAGCGTGGTCACGTTCGCCACGCGGGCCGACGAGGACGCGGTGAGCGTCAACAACCCGCAGTACAGCGGGTCGATCCTGATCAACAAGTGGACGCCGATTTCGGGTAGCGTCGGTGACGTGGCCGAGGTCGACGTGACCTTCCCGCTGTCCGGCCCAATGGCCCGAGCGACCGCGACCTGATCCTCCACCGGTGGCTGCCGTTTCCATTGGCCATTCATTACTCGGCGTGATTTTCACGTAGTCAGAGTACCTGTGAGGGTTTACTTCGGGTGACGAGAGACGGCAGCCAAGATTGGAGGTAACTCGTGGTCATTCGAATTGACGACAGCGACCTCAAGCGGGCAATGAACCACCTCGCCCGACAAATGGACACTGCGGGAGTGTCTAAGACGCTCAAGCGTAAGGCGAGTGCCCGTCTGCGTCGGGTCGTCCAGCCAATGACCAAACAGCGGCAGGCCAAGGTCCGCGCTCTGCCTTCCAAAGGCGGGACCCGTGAGGGCGGGTCAATGCGTCAGGCTGTGGCCCGGCAGACTAAAGCCGCCACTCGGTGGAAGGGTCGGGACACCGGAGTTGCGGTAATCCAGCGTTCCAGGGGGATGCCTCGTGAGTTCCGCTTCGCGGGCCGGATGTTCAACCGCGCGCAGGGGTGGAATCCGCAGTCGCTGGGCGGGATTCAACGGCACCAGCAGGTCACCCCGAGCGGCTGGTTCGACGGGCCAATGAAGCAGGACCGCTTGGTCGCACGTCGGGAGATTACCGAAGCGCTGGAAGAGACGGCTGCTACGCTGGCACGCGACATTGGCAGGACCAGGTAAGGGACGAGAGGACGAGAAAATGCGCGTGACCTTCAATCCGTTCGACGGTACCGAGGAGAAGTCCTGGGAGTTCGACCCGGAGGACGTCCTGCAGTCGGACGCCGAGGGAATCGAGAAGGCGTACGGTCAGTCGTGGGAAATCTGGCTGCACGGCCTGCGGACCGGCGAGGCCAAGGCCCGGCGAGTTCTGCTCTGGCAAATGCTGCGTGAGGATCACCGGGCTGCCGGGGGCCGGATCAAGCTCCGGTTCGACGACACCCCCGACTTCCGAATGAAGCAGCTTAAGCTGGAAATGTCGTCGGACGAAATGCGGGAGCTGGACCGGCAAATCCGGGTCACGCTCAAGGACGAGGACGTGCTGGCGGCCTACGACGCGGCGTTCAATCGCGACCTCCAGGAAGCTTTGCACCGTGAGGGCAAGGCCGTCGAGGGGGAGATCGAGCCCGCCCCAAAAGCGAGCTAGAAACGCAGCGGCTGGAGTACTGGCTCGACGTCGCGTACCACCTGCACATCCCGCCGGAGCAACAGGCTAGACTGACGGTGCGCCAGTGGCACGACGTGGTGGCGGCAGTCAAGTCGATCCGGGAAGAGAACGCCAAGCTCAAGTCGCAGTAGGGGGGTCCCGGTGGCCGACACCAGCTTGATTTTCTCGATCATTGCCCGAGACAAGACCAGCTCGGTGCTCCTGAGAATCAAGGCCACCGCCGCCTCGACCGGCTCGATTATTGCCAAGTCTCTCGGTCCGGCGATCCTACCCGCTGTGGGTGTCGCTTCCGCTGGAATCCTCGGCGTGGGTGCTGCCCTCGGCGCGGCCGGAGTCGCAGCGGGTGTGTTCGGTGGCGTGGCGACTGCGGCAATGAAGGAAGTCACCGAGTCAGCTACCAAGTTCACAGACCTTCAGGACAAAATCGCTCTGCTGAACAAGCAGGCCGAGCTTGCCCCGAACGCCGAGGCCGCAGCCGGGTACCTCGACAAGGCAGCAAAGGCGCAACTGGAGCTGAACGCCCGAATTGCCCTGCTCCCGGCCCACCAGCAAAAGGCTGTACGTGGCTACCTGAACATGAAGGGCAACTGGCAGGACTTCGTTGACAGCAACAAGCCTGCCACGTTCGGTGTCCTGGCCAAGGGCTACGAGTTGATCAGCTCGTCCGTCTTGAAGTTGCAGCCTCTGTTCGACATTGGTCGGGCGGCAGCGAGCAGGATGATTGCCACACTGCAAGGATGGGTCGACGGCGGGGGCCTAGCACGAATGGCCAAAATTGCCGGTCCGGCAATGTCCAGTCTGATCTCGATCATCCAGAACGTCGGCTCCGCTCTGGGCGGAATGATGGGCAAGTTCAGCGGCCAGGGGCAGGGCATCCTGTCCACGATCGAGGGCTGGACCGCCAAGTGGGCTGAGTGGTCCAAGGCGACCGAGACCGGGACCGGCGTCAACAAGTTCGTGGAGTACGTAGCCACCAACGGCCCCCAGGTGATCTCGGTGCTGACCCAGATCGGCACGGCAGCTGTTCACATTGCCCAGGCTGTGTCGCCTCTGGCCCCGGTCTCGCTTGCTGTGGCCGGTGCGCTGGCTGCCATCATTGCCGCTGTTCCCCCTGGAGTCATTCAGGCAATGGTCGTGGCCTGGGTGGCGTGGAACGTGGCGCTTAAGGCGTGGGCGATTGGTCAGGCGATCGCCACCGCTGCGCAGTGGGCGCACAACGCGGCAATGCTTGCCAGCCCGACGACCTGGATCATCCTCGCCATTGTCGCTCTGGTTGCGGTGATCGTGCTAGTTGCCACCAAGACCCGGTTCTTCCAGACGATCTGGGAGGCCGTGTGGGGGTTCATGAAGAAGGTGGGCGCCTGGTTTGCCGGTCCGTTTGCTGGTTTCTTCGTGGCGTTGTGGAACAAGATCGTTGCTAGCCTGCAACGGGCTAAGGGCCAGTTTATGTCGGTAATCAACTTCATTAAGGGTCTGGCAATGACCTGGTTTAACGCCTACAAATGGGCGTTCGACAAGTTGATTGCCGGGTGGAACAAGCTGGTCAGCAAGCTCAAGTCTGGGGCATCCTCGATCAAGAACGCCGTGGGCGGGATGTTTAGTGGCCTGTGGAACGGCTTCCGGGCCGGGATCAACAAGGTAATTGGCGGCTGGAACCGTCTCAGCTTCACCATCCCTTCTGTGACCATTTTCGGTAAGACAATGGGCGGTGGAACAATCGCCCCGCCCCGGGTGCCGTACCTTGCCAAGGGCACCGACTTCGTGCAGTCGTCCGGCCTGGCAATGATCCACCGAGGCGAGACGGTCCGTCCGGCGAAGGTTTCCTCGAGGTTTACCGGTGGAAAGTCCGGTGAGGGCGGTACTCTCACCCTCCGCAGCGACGGCAGCCGTCTTAGTAACCTGCTGCTGGAGGTCCTGCGCGAGGCGATCCGGGACCAGGGCGGCAATCCGGTGAAGGTGCTGACGGCCAAATGAGTAACACGCCGGTCGACCCCGTAGTGGAAATGCTCATTGGCAGTGAGTGGGTCGACATTACCGAAGACTGCCGCCTCAATTCGGCCAACTCCGGCGGTGGGTTGACGGTCCGGCGGGGGGTGTCGAACGAGGGCAACGCAGCCGAACCCACTCAGTTCGATTTCACTCTGAACAACCGTGAGGGCAAGTACTCCCCCCTGAACCCGACTGGCCCGTACTACGGTCTGCTCGGTCGCAACCAGCCTGTCCGTGTCGGCCTCAACCGAATCGTGGACACCTTCACACGGGCGAACTCGACTGACACGCTCGGCTCCACGCCGGACAAGGACTTGGGCAACGGGCTGGTCAAGCCGGGCCTGGAGTGGGACTACCTCGGCGCGTCGGACCGAATGAACGTGGTGAGCAACACTGCGACCCTGGATGCCGATTCCGGGGTCACCGTGGGAGCCTTGCTGCGCGGGTTGGAGTGGGCTGACGCGGATATTACGGTTAGGCTCAAGACCAGCAACCGCAACGCGGTAATCGGGGTGCTCTACCGGACCGACGACTTCGACATCTCGGTTTCGCCGTACTACTTCGACGCGGGGGTTACGGGCTGGGTTGCCACGGGGGGTGTGGTTTCTCAGACGACGGCCGTCCCGTGGGACGGGCACCACTCCGCCCTATTGGTGGTGGCTGGCAGCCCGGTACTTTCTTACGTGAGGTCCGGGACGGGCGGACGGGTACCTGTCGTGGCAGGTGGTACCTACCGGGCCAAGAGCCGGGTGCGCTCTCCCACCACCCCCACGGTCCGACTTGACATTGACTGGTACAACGCAGGTGGCGTGCTGTTGAGCACCTCAAACGGCAGCTCGGCTACATTGGTCGCGAGCACCTGGCGTTACATTGAGTGTGGGGCCACCGCTCCGGCTAACGCGGCCTACGCCGAGTTCGGGCCGACTCTGACCGGTAGCCCAGCCAATGGCACGCAGCTCGTGTTTAATGACATGCGCTTCCACGACTACAGCGACCTCAATTGGTACGCGGCGTACGCCTCTCCGCTGGCAACCGACCGACTCCGGATTAACAAGCTGTTTGCCGGTGCGAACATCGCGTACGGGGCCGACCTGCCCACGGGCAACTTCGTGGCAGACACTTGGTATTGGCTGCAAGTTCAGACCCGGGGGCAGGACATCCGGGCTCGTTGGTGGGCAGACGGCGACGACCCGCCGGAGACCTGGACCCTGACGCGGCACGACAACGACGACTACGACGATTTCGGGGTCCCACCCAAGTCCGGGCTGATTGGGTTTTATACCAGCAACGGCCCGGCTACCGTGACGTTCGACTCGATCCAGATTGACCAATGGCGAGCGCACACCGAAATTGCGGAGCTGCCTCCTCGGTACGACCTAAGTCGCGAGGACCGCTGGGTGCCGATTCAGTCGCGGGGAATTCTGCGCAGGCTCGGCCAGGGGCGCAAGGGCCTGGAGTCGCCGGTAACACGACACCTGCGCAAGTACGCCTCGCTGACCAAGGCCTGGTGGACCCTGGAGTCAGGCGGCAGCGACCGAGCAGGCAACCAGGTCCCGGGTGGCAGGCAGGCAGTAATCCGAGGCCTGTCGTTCGGAGCTGACGAGACGTTGATTGGCGTGGCCGGGGTCGCTGCCGTCACCACCGACACCGTACGTTTCTCCGGGCGCGCAATCCCGTACACTGCCACTGGCGCGTGGACCCACCTAATGTACCTGAAGTGGGACACCAATCCGGCGTCTGACACGACTTTGGCGGTAATTCTCTGCTCGGGGACGGGGCGGCAGTACAGGATCATTGCCCGGACAACTGGTGCAATTTCGATCTGGGTGTTCAACGTCGCTGGCACTTTGATCGATTCGCACGACATGGGGTTCTATCCGGCAGGTGAGGCGGTCCTCGGGGACTGGATTGCCACGACCCTTTACCTGTTTCAGGACGGCAGCGAGATCAAGTGGGCATTCAACTACCACAAGCCGGGCACGTCGGACTTCTTTACGTCAGGCACCAGGCCAATTACCGGGTCGGTCGGAACCTACCGGGGCACGGACGTCGTGGGGGTCGCCAACCACAACGCAATGGGGTTCAAGTTCACTCAGATTCTAGGCTACGCGGGTGACCTCCCGTTTGTGACCAGCACCTTTGCACGGGCAGCCAGGGCCTACATTGACGAGGCAATGCTCACCAGGTTCGTTCGGCTAATGGGCGAGGCTGGGCTGAGCTACCGGATTGTCGGTAGCACCAGCAACGACGAGCAAATGGGTGAGCAAGGGATGCTTAAGCTGACCGAGCTGCTGGAGGAGTGCGCCAAGGTCGGGGGTGCGTCCCTACTGGAGGACCGGGATGGCTTCAATCTGGTAATGCGCACCCGGGCGTCCACCTACATTCAGCGCAAGACCGTGCTGGACCTGGACGCCGGGCATCTTTCCTCCCCCAACGAGCCGAACATGGACGACCAGGGGACGCGTAACGACGTCACGGTGACCCGGCCTGACGGCGGCTCGGCCAGATCCGTCCAGGAGACCGGACTACTCAACGTCAATGAGCCGGAGGTCGACCCGGACGGGGTGGGGGTTTACGACGTTGAGGAGGCATACAACGTTGCGGATGACACCCAACTGCAGCCGATTGCCAACTGGCTGCGAGGCAAGGGCACGCAGACCGACCCGCGCTACCCGACCTTGCTGGCAGATCTCACCGCGTCAGGGTACGACACCGACGCGCCACTTACCGCTGAGGTTCTGAGTGTCGACCTCGGGGACACGCTGGAGGTCGTGAACACCGAAGTCAGTCCCGATTCGACCGACCAGCTCGTCCAGCAGACCGAGGAGAAAATCGATCAGTACGAGCTGACGCGCAGTTTCGTGGCAACCCCCGCTCGGATCCTGCGGGTGGGGACGTTGGATTACTCGACTAGGCCGGACGCCAGCGCCAGCGCGGTTGAGACCGACTTTGACGCGGGCACTGACACGAACCTGCTGGTTGAGCGGACGAGCGCTGACGCGGGCTTGTGGGTTCTACCCGGCGACAGTCCGGCAAGCTTCCCCTTCGACGTTCTGGTTGCCGGGGTCCGGCTGCATGTGACCTCGGCTTCCGGGACGTCGGATCCTCAGACACTGGTCGTAGACGCCACGCCGGTCAATGGTGTAATTAAGACAATCCCGGCAGGCTCGCCGGTCAAGGTGTTCCAACCGTGGATTTTGGCCTGGTAGGGGGTAGCAGTGGTTTGGGCGGCAGCGCAAGTTGTAACCGAGGCAGACATCCTTGAACTTCAGAGCAGTTCGAATGAGCGTCCGGTCGGCCGAATCGTGGCCCAATCTGCCCAGTTGCTGACTGACAACACAGCGCAGGCAATGGCATTCGGTTCCGGCTCCAACTCGATCGACACGCACGGTTTCCACTCAGAGACCGTGAACACCAGCCGGATTACGCCCGACGTGCCGGGAATCTACCGGTTCTACGGCACGTTCGTAATGGGCTCGGTCGCAATCGTCTTCGTGGAAGCCTGGTTCCGCAAGAACGGGATCGACGTTGCCCCCTCGGACCGGCAGAACCAGTTCAGCACGACAGCCGTCCGGTCGTGTAACATTAGCGTAATGCTCGAAATGAACGGCACGACCGACTACGTCGAGTTCGTGGTCATCCAGGACAGCGCGGGTAACAACAACAGCAGCGTCAGCGGACGCAACACCAGCGTTGTCGAGTGGGAGAAGCTGCGCGACCTGGAGTAGTGTACCCTGGGGATAGGGATAGGAGGACGAGAATGGCCACTTTGGTGCCAGCACTGGACGCACTCCGGTCCGAGTTCAATCGCAACTTCTCCCGTCGGGACAAGAGTAGCGACGGATGGATCGGCGACGCGGCGCACCAGAACAGCAACTCGGACCACAACCCGGACGCCAACGGAATTGTCCACGCAATCGACGTGGACGAGGACCTTCGCGCTCCGGGTGCCACAATGCGGGAATGCGTCGAGCACGTGGTGGCGGAACACCGGGCTGGACGTGACAACCGGTTGACGTACGTCATCTACGAGCGGACAATCTGGTCCGCTTCGCGTGACTGGCAGCCCCGGGACTACGACGGGTCGAACCCGCACGACAAACACGCACACTTCAGCGCCAAGAAAGGCGCCAACAGTCGACGTTCATTCGGAGTGGAGGATCTCGTGAAGCAAGAGGATCTGGACAAGATTTTCGAGCGCATCGACCTGCGTTTCAACCAGCTCAAGGCCGAGGTCAACGAGGTCGCCAAGGAGGCCGCGTACGAGGTCATCCGAGCGGACGCCGACTGGGGACCTGGAACCTACAGCGTCGCCGGAGCGGTGTTCGACAGCAAGAAGTCCGGTGACACCAACACTCGGCAGCTGATCGAGCTGACTGACATGACCGACCGGGTAGAATCCGCCACGGCCGACCTCAAGGTGCAGCTCGCCGAGCTGGCCAGCCGAATTCCGGCGCAGCTCCCCCCGGGTCCGGGCACCCCCGACCCCGCCTAATAGAAAGAAGTCTGATGCGTAAACTCGCAGCTCTGTTCGCTGCCGCTACCTTGGTCGTGGGCCTGGCGCCTGTGACCTCGGCGCAGGCTGACGGTATCGTCCCGATCAAGGCGGCAGCCACCGCTAGGGCGGTAGTTCCGACCGACACCAAGCAGGACAAGGGCGATCGGGTTCCGCCCCGTGACCCCCGGAAGGCCGTCAGCTCGCGGGCTCTCGCGGCTCCGGCCGACCCGTCGTACCAGTACTGGTTCGCTGGTGGTGACCAGACCGGTCTGGTGGCCAACGAGGGTGTGTTCGCCGGTACCCCGGTGTGGACCGCCTACAAGCACGCCGATGAACTGCACAGCATCGTGTCGGCGATGGTCATCGACACGACGAGCACCCTCGGTGGCGGAAGCAACGTCATTGCCTTCGTGTACGGACGGAACGCGCTCTGTAGCTCGTTCGCCAACCCGTGCGTGCTGGCCGAGGCGTACGTCAACGGGGTGTGGCAAGGCTGGAACTCCGCCCACTTCGTGGACTACGCCGGAACCAGCCTGAACCTCGGTGACACGGTCAGTGGCACCACGGAGACGACCGGCTGCACTAGTGGTGCGTCGGCCCGTAACATGCGGATCGGCGTCCGCAAGAACACCACGACTGGCGGCTGGATGCCGTGGGCCGACCTGTGCTACGGCGACGCCACGGCAGGCGCGTTCCTCGGCGAATACCCCGCCACGCTGTTCACCAGCATCGGTGAGTCGATGCCCAGCGCGGACCGGGTTACCGTGTTCAGCGAGAGCAACACGTGGTACGACACGACCGACCCGGACCAGGATGGCTACGGCTGCACCGACCTCGGCTCGGGCTACCTGGCCAACGCCAACAACGGCCCGTACCCGGCGTCCGGCCAGCGAATCGCAGACGTGACCATGCCCAACACGCTTAACAGCGCCGTCAACATGAGCACGTTCGCGTACCCGCAGGACGGGTTCTTCGGTTCCTCCGCGGGGGCCTACGAGGCGCATCCTCTGAGCACCGAGCCTCCGGGCAACGTGCGCTACTACAACGTCGGCGGACCGGGCTTCTCTGGTGTCCAGGGCAACACGGTGCCTGGCGTTCAGGGCGGCTGCTGACCCGGTAGTTTAGGCTGTGCTGGGCAGGGTACTAACGGGGGTGGTACCCTGCCCCGGACGGCAGGCCGGTATTCGGGGGACGAGCGACTAGAAGGCGGACCATGAGTGAGCGAGCGAGAAACTCCAACCCAGGGATCGGGCCTGCCGCACTGGTGGGTCTTGACCAAGGACGTAGCGTCACTGGTCGGGGGGTGGGTCTTGATCTTCACGGAGGTCCAGCGCACCGAACTGCGGGAGTCGGTGTTGGTCCTGGCAGCGGGAATCGTGGGCATTCCGTCGGCAGCGATCGGCGCCAGGACAGTAGCGGAAGCTTGGCAGGGTCGCCAGGGTGGTACCGATCCGCCGTCCTCGCCGCAAGCGGAGGTAGCACCGTCGCAGCCCTCGCCCTTGCCGTAGCGCACCGGGTGGTGGGGTGAGTGCCCCGGCGCCCGGTCCACCTTCCACTTTGGTCGCTACTCGTCCTGTGCCTGATGGCGACATTCGGCCCTATCGCTTCAATCACCGCCTCGGTCAGGATCTCCCAGGGCAACTCCGCTGAGTTGGTTCGTAGGTACGAAGCGGACCAGCGTGCGATTGAGGCCAAGGTCGAGGCCGAAAAGCAGAAGGCCAGCCAGGAGGCAAGGCGGGTCTACTGCGGAGTATTCTCCACGCAGATTGATGCGTTGAGCGATCCGTCGACTGAGACGGGCGAACGCGCCCGGCAGGGGTGGATCGACCTTTACAAGCTGGCGGAGTGCCAGCCTCCTAGAAAGTAGGGCGAGTCCATGCAGTTCAATCGCGAACCGGCCGCTTGGGTCGGCACAATCGGTGCGGTCCTGACCGTGCTGGCAGGGTTCAGCATGCCGGGTCTGAACGCCGGGCAGGCCACCGCAATCACCGCGTTCCTGACCGCGTGCGTAATCGCCGCGTTCACCCGCCCGGTCGCCGTCCCGCTGTTCACGGGCGCGCTTCTGGCGGGAGTGGCGCTGCTGTTCGAGTACGGGATCGACCTCAGTGAGGCGCAGGTGTCCTCGCTGACCGGTCTGGTGGTCGCTGCCGCTGCCCTTTTCGGTGTCCGGTCTCAGGTCACCCCGAAGGCGGACCCCCGACCGACCTCGGTAGTTTAGAGCACCGAAGCCCCGCCGGACTGCTGGCAGACGGCCCCCCGGCCCGTAGGCCCGGCGGAAGGCGCGGATTCGCGGGTGGACCCCGGATAGCCCCCGCGTTTACGCGCAGGACGGCCCCCCACTACGTGGCGTGGGGGGCCGCTCCGTGTTTAGGGTAGGACTTCGACGCTGCGGTGGTTCACCTCACAGGTAATATCGTCCTGGTCGAGTTTGACGTAGACTCGCCTGCCCTCGGTCCGAGCAATCGTGCCGGTCGAGTTGTACCAGTTGGCCAGCGGGTGGGTGATTTTGACTCGGGTTCCGACTCGCAGGGGGAAGAGCCCGGTCGCGTCATTTAGTGCCATTGAGCATCCTCTCGATTTCCTGGGTCACGCCCGGCAGTTCGGCCTGTTGCATTGCCTTCTGCGCGGTCCGGTGGGCCGCACCGAGCCGGGTCCCCTTCACCTTGATCACCCAGCCGCGCGAGGTCGCTCCGCTGAAACCAGGCTTTGCCCACTCGACCCGCTCGACTACGACCTTACCGCCCCAGCCCCGGAACTCGGTGCCCGGGTTGGTCTGCTTGCGGATCCACTTGGGGACGACCTTGCAGCCTCCCTGGCCGAACAGGCTGGTCAGGTCCACGGACAGGTAGGTTAGCGGCTGGTTCGGGTGGTCGTCCCACTTGATTTGGGCTTCGTTGGTGTTCTGGTCGAAGGCCACGACCACACCGTCCTTGGCGCCGAAGCCTCGGTCGGGTGCGTGGAGCCGGGTGCCGGGGGACAGGATGGGGAATTTCATCAGAAAATCTCCTTGATCGAGCCGCTAACGAAGTTGCCCGTGGCCAGCGCCGTGTCAAGCCGGGCCTGCGCGTCCTCACGGGTGATGCTCGCCGGGCCGAACAGCGGAAGCTCGACGGCCACTCCTTTGCGGAGCGCGTACGGGACGAATGTCGTGCGGCGGGCGCGTCGGGTCTTGACGGGCATTTCGACCTCCTGGGGTGTTCCGTTCTTGTACCCTAATTCTACATTATCCCTCCCTCGAACGCAATGGGGGTTTAGGCCCGGCCTCGGGCGGGTACTCCCAGCGAGCGGCCCCGGGGCAGGTGCCCACCCCGGGGCCGTCCAACCACCAAGCCGGGTCCCGGAGCCTTAAGTCTCGGAACCCGACTCTCACGGCGGCCAGCCTGCTGGCTACTTCTTCCCGAACAGGTCCCGCAGGAGCGAGACGACGAACCACATCCCGGTCATCCCGAGCAGCACCCACAAGGCAACTTCAATCACAGTCACCACTCCCTCGGGTCGGCAGCCAACGTGCTCTCCAGGGCCTCAATCGCTGCCGCCTGAGCGAGAATCCCCTGTCGCCAGAACTGGACGTCGCCAATGGCGATCTTGTAGCGCGCGTCGCTGTCAGCGAACGCCTGCGTGCCGTGTCGGATAGCTTCCAGCTCGATTTCGTCGGCACGGGCACGGACCTTGGCCCACGCTTTGCGCTGCATTGCCAGTGCGTACATTAGCTCGACGCGTGCCCGGGTCAGCTCGGCCTGCACTTCACCTCGGGTGAAGGTGGGCAGGGGGAGTTCGTTTCCACCGGGCAGCGGAGCCCCGTTGTCCAGGGGTCTCGTTTGAATTACGGTCACCACAGCTCCTTCGGGGTGGGGTTGTCAATCCAGTGCGCGAGAGTGTCGTGTTTGTCAACCTCGTCCCAGGGCGAGACGTGTTTCTGCGTTCTCCGTCTCCTGAGTCGCGACCAGGCGGCTAACAATCGCCTCCGCATTTTCCCTCCTCAACAGAACCTGGCGTTCCTGTGGCGAGGTTCCTCCCCAGACCCCGTAAGTAATGTTGTTTTTGATTGCGTCGGCTAGACAGCCGTTTTGCAACTCGCAATTCCGACACAGCGTACGTGCCAGGTCTGCTTCACTCGATTCCATGCTCAACGGGAACCAAGTGTCGGGGTCGTACATCCCGCTGGCGCAAACCCCCTGCGACCGATCCAATCCGGGCTGCTTGAACCCGGTAGCGCGTGCTCCAACCATGCCCCTATCCTACCCCACCCCCCGGGCAGCGCACAATCCCCCCGACGGCCAGGAACCGTAGACCTCCCTACTTACGTACGCGCGCCCGCGAAGCTGGCACACGTCGGGGATTGTGGCCGAGTGGAGGATGTGATACGATTGTTTCGCAATTGGGGGCCACGCCCCACAAACCCCAACCCAGGGAGCCAGCAGTGACCGACACGCAGACCGCCGAGCAGACCGTCGACCCGGGCACCACCGAAGAGCAGGTCGCGACGGTGACCGACATGAAGCCTGCCGACGCGCCCGCCAAGGCCCCGAAGCAGCCGAAGCCGGAGAACCCGTGCGGCTGCCGCAAGTTCGTCGCCTTCGA
>WUUC01213078.1_pt1 | contig 22726 bp, 15 predicted proteins | sample 6278441 | NCBI WGS metagenome assembly WUUC01 (sample SAMN13675441, study PRJNA597444) | soil metagenome | isolation source: soil | place: USA: Washington | collected 2017-10
CGTCACGGCTCCGGGGCGGGAGGTGAGTGATGCAGAGTTGCGCGAGCATCTCAAGCGGAGGCTGCCGGGCTACATGGTGCCGTCGGCGTTCGTCGCGCTGGAGCACTTGCCGCTGACGCCCAACGGCAAGCTCGACCGCCGCGCCCTGCCCGCGCCGGACGCGTCGGCCGCCCCGGCCGCCATCTACGTCGCTCCGCGCACGGCCGTCGAGCGGGTGTTGTGCGAACTCTTCGCCGAGCTGCTCGGGGTCGGCCGCGTCGGGGTCGAGGAGGATTTCTTCGCCCTCGGCGGCCATTCGCTGTTGGCGACGCGTGCGCTGTCGCGGGTGGGCGAGGTGCTGCGGGTGCGGCTGGCTTTGCGTGCGCTGTTCGAGGCGCCGACGGCCGGCGGGCTGGCGCAGGCGGTTGAGGCGGGCGAGGAGCGGGCGGGGCAGTCGGAGTGGGTGGCGCGGCTATGGCTGCGCGTCCACGAAGAGGGCGAACTCCAACACGCTCTAGTGCCTTTCAACGACGATGAAAGGCCATAAGCTTGCTATCAGGCGTCTGCAACAGCGTCGCTGCGCCGAGCCGCATGCGGCTCGGCGCGGCGCGGATTACGAGCAAAGGGTCGGCAGAATCAGCGCGGGCGTTACGGCACCGAAAAGGCGGCGCATCAACTTGCAACGCCACGACAGGTTCCAGCCGTAGACGGATGTTGGGCCGAAGCCGTCGCGACCGGCTGTGACAAACAGGGCAAAAGCGTCTCGGCCGCCTTTCACTTTGGCGACGTTCTCGGGCGCGAGTTCGAGAACGTACCTCGCGCCCCCGAGCACGCCAAACCGGACGCCGGCCGGCCCCTCTAACGCGGAACGCTCCGCGTACCCCTCGTCGTAGGTGAAATCGGTGCCGTTCGAGGCTTTGCAGAAAAGGCGGCCAGGTGAATAGACGCCGCAATAGTATGACCACTGGTGAGGGAGCGTGACGGTCTTCGACGGGTCAAGGGGCTGTGCCGCACCGCCAGTGGCCGGGTAGGGCACGAAGAAGAAATGCAGATTGGTCTGCGCCCAGTCCTCGATCTCAGCAGCAGTTTCAATCTCGACCCTGACGGAACTTTCGCCCTCATCCAACGTCACGCTTTTGAGAAGATGAGAGTCGTAGTTGAGCATGGGATACAGTGTTGGGCTGACCGGCTTCCGGTCGGCTTGCTTCGACTCGCCCTCGGCGACGTCGGTGACGCTGAGCTGGTCGACGAAGCCCACGTAATCCCTCGCCGTCGCCAGCGTGAGCGACACGCGCTCCGGCGCCGCCGACTGTCTGCGGCGGTAAAGTTCTTCGAGCGGGAGCGAAAGGCGGACGAGATGCCGGTCCACCTCCAGACTCACTTGGGCGTCACGCCCGACCACGTCGGCCTGCACCGCGGCGCCCGTGTAAACCTGCGGGGTGTAGGCGGCCTCGCGCGGGGACATGAGCCCGACGCGGATGTCATTGCTGTGCGGCAGCTCGGCGGTGTTCCGCACCTCGTAAGGGAGGTCGGCCGCGTACTTCACGTCTGCGCTGAGCGAGTAGGACACAGGCGGCGCGGCGGGCGGCGTACGCCCGACGAAGACATACAGATTCTGATCCGACTCGTTCCAGAAACTCCCTTTCAAGTTGATCTCCATCAAGACGGAAGGCCCCTGGCGGGTGACCTTGACATTTTCGATGATTAACTCCCGCGCGTCGCTGAGCGGCAGTCTTTGAACCGCCTGCGGCGGTGAGACGTTCGCGCAGTGGGTGACCGCCCGGTGGCCACCGGAGACACAGGCGAGCGCGCGGCAATCACGCGCCACGAGCAGTGCGGCGCCGAGCGAGGTTAAGAGCAATAGCAGCAGTATTACAGTGATTGTCACTCTGCGTCTGGAGGTGTGGGGGCTGCGGGTTTCCATGCCGCCAGTTTACGCCCCACGGCGCGGCGGTGCATAGCACCACCCCGCGCGCCACACAGTCTCGCCGCTTTGCGTGCGCGTGGTGGTCGCGCCCGCGTGACCACAAAATTATGCGCCGACGGTACCGAAAATTTATAAGTCTGGATTTGAAGCGAGCGAGCAGCGTCCTCTTCGCTTCGCTGTCCGGTCTGCTCCTGATGTTCGCGCCGCACACGTCGTTCGCCGTTGACCTCAGGCGGGAGGTCATCTACCAGATCGTGACCGACCGATTCTTCGACGGCGACCCGGCCAACAATGACCCGCCGCAAAGCGCAGGTCTCTACGACCCTACGCGCAAGGACTGGCGGCTCTACTGGGGCGGTGATCTGGAAGGCATCAGGCAGAAGATGGAGTACCTCGCCTGCATGGGCGTGACGGCCGTCTGGATTTCGCCGCCGGTGGATAATGTCAACGTCCGAATTCCGGCGGGGGAAGGGCTGACGGGAGCACCCTATCATGGCTATCAGGCGCGCGACTACAAGCGGGTCGAGGAGCACTTCGGCGATGCGGGGAACACATGGGTCGCGTTCGACAACTTCGTCGCCGCCGCCCACGCGAGCGGCGTCAAGGTGATCGTCGACTTCTCGCCCAACCATACGAACTTCAACAACTCCGGCGAGTACGGCGCCCTCTACGACGACGCCACGTTCATGGGGGATTATCGGAACGACACCGGCGGTTTCTTCCATCACGAGAAGTACATCACCGACCGCTATGGTCGCTACAACGTGCAATACCAAACGCTCTACGACCTCGCCGACATCAACCAGGAAAACCCGGTGATGGACGCGTACCTGAAGGAGGCCGCCCGCGTCCTTCAGCGCCACGGGGCCGACGGGTTTCGCATCGACGGCGCGAAGCACGTGACGTGGGGCTGGCAGTCGAGCTTCGTCAACGCGGTCAACAACTCCGGCAGGAGCTTCATCTTCGGCGAGTGGTATTTGGAAGACCCGCGACCGCAGGGCTGGTTGCGGTTCCGCACCTTCTTCCGCAACCTCTTTTCGGACGCGCAGCCGCAGAAGTACTTCACCGACCCTCTCTACCGAGACGCCACGAAGCTGGCCAACCGGAGCGGCATGTCGATGTTGAATTTCCCCCTCGGCGCCGCGGCCCGCAACGTCTTCGGCCCGGCCGACGCCGACTTCTCAGAAATAGACTCGCTCATCGAGCGGCAGGCGCTCGATTTCCCGCGGCGGGATGAACTGGTCAACTTCATAGACAACCACGACATGCAACGGCTGCTCTCGCTCGATAGTAATCCGCGCAAGCTCCACGGCGCTCTCGCCTTCCTCCTCACGGCCCCGGGCATCCCCTCCATCTACTACGGCACCGAACAATACCTGCACGACGACACTCAGGGCGGCGGGGACCCCTACAACCGCCCGATGATGAATAATTTTTCGACGGACACGCCCGCCTACTCCCTTATCGCGCGGCTCTCGAACCTGCGCCGCGCCAACCCGGCGCTGGCTTACGGCTCCCACGTGCGGCGTCACCTCAGCGACGACGTTTACGTCTATGAGAGGAAATTTTCCGGCAGCGTCGTGCTCGTGGCGATTAACAAGAGCGACAGTCGTTCTCGTCACCTCACCGAACTGCGGACGGCGCTGCCGCCGGCAGCATACGCAGACTACCTCGGCGGGCAACTCGGCGGTCCGCCGGTCGAGGTAACGGCGGGCGCGGACGGCGAGAACCGAGTCGCCGAGTTGGAACTCCCCGCGCACTCGGTCGGGGTGTGGAGCTATTGGGAGAGCCCGGCCGTGTTCCGGGTCGGGGCCGTCGCGCCTGCCGTCGCGCAGCCGGGGAGTGAGGTAACCTTCTCCGGCGAAAGCTTCGGCGCGGAGCGCGGGGCGGTGATGTTCGGCGAGACTCAGGCGAACGTCGTGTCGTGGGGCAATGGTGAGGTCACGGTGAAGGTGCCGGTGGTCGCCGACGCCCGCCAGCAAGTGCGCCTGTTCGCCGCCTCGGGGCAGGCCTCAAACGCCGTCCCGTTCACGGTACTCACGGGGGAGCTGGTCCCCGTTACCTTCAGAGTCAACAACGCGCCGCCGCTGCAACCCGGCGAACACATCTTCCTCGCCGGCGACGGGTTCGAGCTCGGCGGCTGGAACGCTGCGTGGGATGAAGCCGTCGGGCCGCTGGTGTCGCCCGGCCCCTCTGACTGGTTCGTGTGCGCCGCAGTTCCCGCCGGTCGCGCGCTTCAGTTCAAGTTCGTCAAGATCAGCGCCGGCGGCGGCGTCACGTGGGAAGCCGGGCCCAGGCGCGTGTACACGACGCCCGCGAGCGGGACCGCGGAGGTGCAATACGAATGGCAATATTAGAGATTCCCGCACGGCCGCGGGCCGCCTTCATGCCGGAGTGTACGAGATGAGCGAGGTGTTACAGCCCCCGACCTTCGGCGATGTGTTACGCGCGAAGCAGACGTTGGCGCGTTACCTGCCTCGCACGCCCTTGTTTCAGTACGCGGCGCTTGACCGCCTCGTCGGCACGCGGGTCCTCGTCAAGCACGAAAACCACCAGCCCGTCGGAGCGTTCAAGGTGCGGGGCGGCATCAACCTCGTGTCGCGCCTCACGGATGCGGAGCGGGGGCGCGGGGTGGCGTGTGCGTCCACAGGCAACCACGGCCAGTCTATCGCCTACGCCGCCAGAATCTTCAGCACGCGCGCGACCGTCGTCGTGCCGGAGAACGCAAACCCATCGAAGGTCGGTGCCATGCGCGACCTCGGGGCGGAGGTTCTGCACCACGGCGTCGATTTCGACGAGGCGCGCGAGCACTGCGAGGAACTGGCGCGGCGGCGCGGGATGCGCTACATCCATTCGGGCGACGAACCTCTGCTTATCGCCGGCGTGGCGACCATCACGCTCGAAATCATTGAAGACGCGCCCGATGTGAACACGATCATCGTGCCCGTCGGCGGCGGCAGCAGCACCGCCGGAGCCTGCCTGGTGGCGAAGACGCTCGACCCGCGGATACGTGTCATCGGCGTGCAGGCCGCGGGAGCGCCCGCCGCGCACGACTCGTGGCGCGCGCGCAAACTACTCGCCGCCCCAATGAATACCGCAGCCGAAGGGCTGGCGACGCGCACTGCCTTCGCGTTGCCGCAACGGATGCTGTGGGATTGGTTGGACGATTTTATCCTGGTCGATGAGGACGAGATTCTCCGCGCGACGGGCATCTTTGTGGATAAGGCACGAACGCTGGCCGAGGGCGCAGCAGCGGCATCGCTCGCTGCTGCAATCAAGCTCGGCGAGCAGTTGGCCGGTCAGACGGTGGCGCTCGTCTTGTCCGGCGGCAACATCACCGTCGACCAGTTACGCGCGGCGCTCGCGGTGCTGTGAGCGGATGTGCGTCGCGTACCATGAGCCGCGCAAGCGGACATAAAAACTTGCGGGGGCGGAGGCGCGAACTTCCCTCCCGCTGCCGTCGTGCTCCGGCTGTCGGGTAAGCGGGATGTTACATCGCAAGGTCAAGTCCGGGTTCGGTAGCTTCATCACGATCTGGTTCGGCCAGCTCGTCTCGGGCGTCGGCTCCGGCCTGACCACTTTCACGCTCGGCGTTTACGTTTACCAACTGACCGGCTCGGCCGCACAGTTCACGTTCGTGTACCTGTGCGGGGCGCTGCCCGCCGCCTTAGTTCTGCCGATAGCCGGTGCGCTCGCCGACCGCACGAACCTGCGCCGGTTGATGATTATCGCGAGCGTGGGGGCCGGGCTGAGCAAGCTGATGCTCGTTGCCCTGCTGTACACGCGAGAGTTGGAAGTCTGGCACGTCTATGCGGCGGCCGTCGCCGTCTCTACGTTCGCTTCAATTCAGAGCATCCCTTACACGGTCGTCATCACGCTGCTCGTCCCGAGGGAGCACTATGGTCGTTCCAGCGGCATGGTACATGCGTCGCAGGCGGCGGCGCAGATTCTCCCGCCCGCCCTCGGCGCGGTCTTAATCCAGCACGTGCAACTTCAGGGGGTCATCCTTCTGGACGTGGCGACTTACCTTATCGCCATCGCCACGCTGCTCTTCGTCCACATTCCGCGCCCGGCGGCGGCGACCAACGGCACGACTACAACGGGCGACGGCGGGGAACCGGCTGAAGGCACGCGGCGTCGCGGCGTGGGCTACGGCTGGACGTTCATCAGGGAGCGGCCCGGACTGCTCGGCCTCCTCGTCTACTTCGCCGCCATCAACCTCGTCGTCAGCGGCAGCACCGTGCTGTTCACCCCGCTCGTGCTGAGTTTCGCCGGCCCCGAAGTCCTCGGCACGATACTCTCCATCTCGGGCGTCAGCTTCCTGCTCGGGAGCGTGCTGATGAGCGTCTGGGGCGGCCCGCGGACGCGGGTCTACGGGGTGCTCGGCTTCGGTTTCATGTTCGGGGCGTGTAGTGTGCTGGTCGGGCTGCGACCAAGTATCGCCCTGGTTGCGGTCGGCGCCTTCGGGATGTTCTTTATGCTTCCGGTCGTGAACGGGTGCAGCCAGGCCATCTGGCAGAGCAAAACGCCCGTGGAAGTGCAGGGACGGGTTTTCGCCGTGCGACGGCTGATGGGCGCTTCCACCGTCCCGGTGGCCTATCTGCTCTCCGGCCCGCTGGCCGATAAGGTGTTCGAGCCGTTAATGGCGGGCGGGGGTTTGGGCGGCGGCATCGGGCGACTCGTCGGCGAAGGACGCGGACGCGGCATCGCACTGATGTTCATCGTCGCGGGCGTACTCACCATGCTCGCGCAGCTCTGTGGCTACCTCTACCCACGTTTGCGGCGGCTCGAAGAGGAGTTGCCCGACGCGCCGATGCGGGGGGAAGCCGTAGCTTCGTAATCATGTGACGGCCCGCCGCGCCCCCGCCTTTTTCGACATGCCCCCGCCGCGTTGTCCGCCGTTCCCGCCGCCGCCGTAATCAGGTCTCGGCGGGCTGCGCCTCGACTTCGGGCGCGGCCTTGCGTGCCCGCGCGCGACGCCACTTCAAGACGCCGCGATAGTTCCAGGCCGTGAAGCAGAGCAGCGCCAGCAGCGTGCCCGCCGTCGCCCACAGTCCCGCGCGGTCGAGCGGACGCCGTGCGAAGTCCAGAGACGTCGACTGCCGCGCGAAGACCACCATGAACATCGGGTTCGCCGGGTAGATTGCGCTCCCGTCTCGCGTCTGCCAGTTGGGGTGGTAGGTCGTGCTGATGAGCACCGGCACGGCGGCCGCAGGCGTCGACGGGTTGTGGTAGTTGATCCGAATCGAGCCCCCGTTGATTTCGCCGTCGACCGCGGCGGTTTCGGCGGGGACTTTGTTCGCTTCGAGCGCGGCACGAATCTGCGCCCACTGGCGGCGGATGGAGCTTGATTGATAGCGGTGCATGGGGCTGAGGCTGCTCAGCCACACCCCCTCGCCCTCAGGGGGGCGCTCCACCACCTGCGCCAGCGGGAACTCTTCCAGCCCGCTCTTGATGCGGTTGAAGAGGGAATTGTCGTCGGCCATCAGGAGCAGCGGACGACTCTGCGAGAAGGCGCGCAGTTGGCGGTAGACCAGGTCGCAGCGGTCGCAGTCATACGAGTCGATCACCAGCGCCCCGAACTGTTGCCGAAGCTCCGCGAGGCTTCCCAACTCGTCCAGCTTCAGGCTCGGCGAGCGGACGAGCAGCACGTCGAACCACCCGTCGAAGAACTGCTCCTCGGAGAACCTGGTGAAGCTCGACTCGTTGCTGTAGCGCCCCTTGAGTGTCAACTTGCTGACCATCAGGGCAGGTTTGTAGGCGAGCGCCTGGAGGCGCGGCGGCGGATCGGCCCGCAGCTCGAAGACGCTCCAGTCGCCGAAGTCGAACCGCGACCCGACCTCGGGCTCGCGCGCCAGGCGCTCCTTTATCTTCGTCGTGTACACCACGAGGTACTTCGTGCCGAGCATCCTGGCGCGCTCGAGGTGCTTGGCCGTCGGCTGCTCCGCGAAGTCGAGGTCGTCGGCGAGCACGGAACTCAACCCGAAGCTGTCGGGGTTATAGGAGAGGGCGTTGACTTGCGGGTACATGAAAAGCGAGTTCGGCGAAGCCTCGCGGAAGATGACGGTCAGTGTCTCGTTGCCCTGCGCGCCGAGGTAGGAGTTGAGCGCGTGCGCGTCGAACGAAGGCATCTCCGACAAATACCGGTTCGGCAACTCGACGAGGTAGCGGCCGCCACGATGCCCCTCGGCGAAGCGCAGGATGTGTTCCACCGACGCGGCCGAGCGGGCCACCGACGCGGGGTCGCCACTGTGCTCGCTTTTGAACATGTCGAGCAGGGCGCTCTGCGGGATAGTGGTCAGGCGTGCCTTTTCGAACTCGGCGGGGAAGGCGCCGGGCGGGGGGCCGTCCAGCGGCGCCGAGGGCGGCGGGTTGCCTTCGAGGGATGGGTAGAACGACATCAGCGTCTGCGTGCGGAAGTAGAAGATAGTCTGCGGGCGGCGCGAGGCGCGGTATGTGTTCGCGACAAGCAGGAGGAGGACCACGGCGACCACGTAAGGCGCCAGCGCCAACACCCGCGGGCTCAGTCTGGGGAGCTGCCGCTCAAGGAGAGACCTCAGAATGCGCAGCGCGCCGACAACCGCGTAGGCGACGGGCACCGAGAGGAGGAAATTGAACGTCGGCGAGAAACGGTTGGCCTGGAGCGGGTACCAACTCGGCGCCACCTTCGCGGCGAAGATCAGGATGAAGGCCAGCACGCAGCAGGTCGCGACGTAAGGCCGCGCCGACGCGCTGGGGCGTCGCAGCCACCACCAGGTGCCGAACGCGGCGGCGACGAACCAGAGAACCATCCCCCTGGTGATGATGACGAGGGTGAAGGGGCGTGTGACCAGATACTCGTAGGTGCTGAACATCGGGACGAGCCAGAACAGCGCCAGCCCCATCGACACGAGGGGTGAGACGAAATGTGCGAGCAGCGCCCTGAGCGCCAGTCTTTTCTCGGCGGCCGTGCCGCGGCGCGCGTCGAGGTAGTTGTATATGTCGAAGACGAGCGTGGCGGCGATGAAGAGGGTGGAGGTGACGCCGTTCAGGTAGTTGGCGAGGACGGCCGCCGCCAGCAACACACACGAAAGGGCGAAGCGCCACGCCGCCCGGTGAGCCCTGACGTAGGTGACGTACCACGCGATGAGCAGGATGAAGCCGAGCGGCTGTGTGTACATGCCGACGGCGAACGTGCTGAAGTAGTCGAGGCCCGAAGCCCAGACGAAGTGTCCCCCGAACCTGGAGCTGATGAGCGGGATCAGGCTCAGCATCGCGGCCCAGAAGGCGACGCCGCGGTCCCTGTCCGAGACCGTCCAGGCCAGGAGCCAGATGGCGGCGGGCATCAGCACGATGGGCACGATGACCATGAGCTTGAAGGCCGCCCCGAAGGTGAACAACTGCGTGTGCTGCAAGAGTGCGACGAACCAGAAGAACAGCGGCGGGTAGAAGTTCGGGAACGGCATCCCGGCGAAGTGCGCGGACGTCCACCCGAAGGTGTCGGGGAATATCGACTTCGCGTAAATCTGCGCGATGCCGTAATGCCCCGTGCCGTCCCACGCCCGCGAAGGCCCGGCCAGCCAGACCTGCCGCAGGAAGTCGTACACGAAAATGAGGGGCACCGCCGTGACGTAGATGACCGCGCCGAACGTGGTGAGGTGGCCACCCAGGGCCTTGAGCGTGCCGAGCGCGGGGGTGAATTTTCCTTGCAGCATAGGAGTCAGCTCAAACTTTCAGCCGATAGGTCGGCCCGAACTTTCGGGTAAGGTGAGGGACGACGCCGGCACGGATAATGACGCCCCGGCGGGGAGGGGCTAGACCTCGCCTAGCGTGACGCGCCCCGCCTCGCCGTCGACGAGTAACTCCTGCCCGTCCTTGATTCTGGACGTGGCGCCCTGAACGTTCATCACCGCGGGGATGCCGTACTCGCGCGCGACGATAGCGGCGTGAGCCGCCGCGCTGCCGGTCTCCGTCACGACCGCGGCGGCCGACGCGAACAGTGAAGTCCACGACGGGCTGGTGTAGTGGCAGACGAGCACCTCTCCCGGCCGCAGCAGGCCGAACTGGTGCTCGCCGCGGATGATGCGCGCGGGCGCGCGGACGACTCCGGGGCTGGCGCCGATGCCCTTCAACTGGTTGCCGCCCGACGCGGCCGTTTTGAACCGCCCGGCCTGCCAACGGGCGTTGACCAGACGGTAAGTCGCGCGGCGTCGTGCGAGATGTTTTCGCGCCTCGTCGGGCGGCGGGGCCTGTCCGCCGAGCCAGGCGCAGACCTCCGGGTAGGTGAGATAGAAGACGTCCGACGGCCGAGGCAAAACCCCTCGCTCGCACAGCCTGCGCCCCCACTCCGCCGCCAGCTCCTGAAGCGCGTCGAGCGGCCGCAGAACGTCGAACTGGCTGTTTTCGCGGAAGGCTTGCAGCGCCCGCAGCCGCTCGACCAGCCGGCGGAAGGGCCGCGACGCGCCGGGGATGAATCGCAACCTCGACAACACCAAATGCCGGGCCGCCTCGTACCGCTCCCCGCCGACGCTCGGGGGCGGGGCGGAAACTTCCACCAGCGCCCGCAGCAGCCGCCAGACTTGCTGACGCTCCTGCCGCCACGTCGGCGTCGAGAGATACCACGTCACGCCTTCGCGCTGCCCGTACTCGGCTAGGAAAGCGTTGAAGTGGTGTAGGAAGGCGACGCCCGCCCCGTAGCTCATCAAGGCGCGGGGCTGGTCCGCCTTCAGGTCTTCCATGATGACCGGGTCGCGCTTCGCTTCGCGGGCGAGTTCCCACAGGGCCTCGTTGAGGTCGAACACGCGGGTCTGTATCCCGGCCAGCAAATCCCTGCTCACCCGCCCGGCCTTTCCCGGCCCGACCGCCAGCGTGACGAGCGCGCCGAGCGCGACTTCGGCGAAGGTGCCGAAGATGAAGGCGAAGCGCTTCCGCATGGCTTCATGCCAGGCGAGCAGGATGTGGTCAGCGCGGGCCGTTAACTCCGCGTCAGGCAACTCCCGGAGCGGGGGGAGCTGTGAGACCTCGGCCAGCCGCCGCCGCGAGTCGGCCCACCAATCATCCCACGGTGTTGAGAGAATCCGCGCCGTGACAAAAGGCAATTTCACCAGCCGCCACGTCGGCCACAGCCGGGGCAAAAGGAACGACCGGCGCCAGACCTGTGTTTTCAAACTCTTCTCGCCCGCCGCGTCGACGGAGAAGCCGACTCGCCTCAGGAAGTGTGAGAGTCCGTCGATGAGCACCGAGAAGAACAGCTGGTCGAGAGGCTTGGGCGCGACGGGGTAGCGGTCGTCGCTGACTTTCGAGATCGTCCTCTGAAGCCAGTTCGTCTTGTCCGGCGGCGGGAGCGCCTCGGGCTCGGCGTCGTCCAGGGCGGTTATCGGCCGGCTCTGGAGCAACTCCAGGCGGCGCCCGGCCAGCGCGAACTCGATGTCTTGCGGCGAGGAGAAGTGAGTCTCCAGCTTTAGCCCGAGGGCGCAAAGCTCGACGATGACCTCGTCGGTCAGAACCGGCGCTCCCTGACGCTCCAGACTGCGCTCGACGACTTTCATCCCGTTGCCGCGCGCGACACGGTAGGTGTCGCCGGTCGCTCTCCCGGAAACCACGGACTCGCCCAGCCCGCGCACTGCTTGGACGAGCATCTGGTCGCCCCGCCGCGTGGTGGGGTCGGCGGTGAATAACACCCCGGCCGAATCGGCGGGAACCATCTCCTGCACCACCACGGCCATCGCCACGCTCAAGTGGTCCATCCCGCGCCGCGCCCGGTAGTCCAGGGCCCTGGCGCTCCACAGTGAAGCCCAGCAAAGCCGCACCGCTTCGAGGAGTTGTTCGTCGCCGCGCACGTCCAACAGGGTCTCCTGCTGTCCGGCGAAGGAAGCGTCGGCCATGTCCTCGGCCGTCGCCGAGGAGCGCACCGCCACCGGCGGCGTGCCCATCTCACGGTACGCACGCAGCACCTCATCGGCGGTCTCACGGATGAACGGGCGGGTGGTGAACGAAGCGTGCGCCGCTTTCTCAACCGCCTGCCAGTCTTTTCTGTTCAGCCACGACGCGAGTTCGTCCGAGACTCCCCACACACGCATGTGCTCGACGTAGGCGTCGGTGACGAGGCAGAAGCCGCGCGGCACCGGGAACCCGAGGCGAGTCATCTCGCCGAGGTTGGCCCCCTTGCCGCCGGCCGTGCCGACGTCCTGTGCGGTGATTTCGTGCAGCCAGCGAACTCTCAAGCCGCCCCCCTCGAACCTACCGTCTACTCGCGCCAGGCCCACAGCGCGCCGAACCTCATGAAGTGATACTGGAACCACGGCTTCTCGACGAGAAGCCGAAAGCCGTTCTCCCGCAGGATGGCGACCAGACGCTCGTGTCGCTGGGAGCTCTGCAACTCGTGGAACTCCATCGCGATTCGGTCCACGCGGGCCAGGTCCCGGGCCGTGAGGTTCTCGAAGATGGCGTACTCACCGCCCTCACAATCGACCTTCAGGAAGTTGACCCTCTCCAGCCCGCAGTCGTCCATCAGCCGGCCCAAAGTGGTCACGCGGGCCGTCTCCTGCACGGGTGCGATACTGTTGGAGCCGTAGCGTAGCTTGATCAGGAGACGCGTGACCGGGGCGGGCCGCCAGCCGTGCTGGTGGCTGTTGATGTTGAAGCCGGGGTAGGTGACGAACCGCAGGTCCCCCCCCTCCCCGCCGACGGCGGCCTTGACGGTCGTGACGTTCTTCAGCCCGTTGCGCGAAACGTTCGTGTTCAGGCAGTCGATGATGCTGGTCGGCTCGACGGCCACGACGCGCCCGCGCGGGGCCTGCGTCGCGGCCCACAGGACGAACGCGCCCATGTTGGCGCCGACGTCCACGACCGTGTCGTCGGGCCGAATCTCGAAGCCCGGGCGGTAGTAGCGCCGCTGTTTGAAGATCTCTTTGACGACGTACTCGGCGGCCCCGCGCATCCGCCTCGAAGGCAGCCAGAGCGTCAGGCCGTTGGGCAGAAGGATGCGGTCTTCGGGCTCGCCGCCGGGGCCGCCGCCGCGCGGCTCGGCGTGGCGGGGCAGGGAATTGGGATTGGCCGGGGTCTCGGGGTGCATCGTTAGCCGCTTCTCACTTCCGGAGTACTTCATGCCGGGCTCCATCACACCAGGCCGACCTGCCGCATCCAGTCGAGCGTCAGGGCCGAGCCTTCCGACCAGCGGACGCGCGGTGTGAAGCCGAGTTGCCGGCCGGCCCTTGAGCCGTCGAAGTTAAAGTCCTGGCCCACCAGCCGGGCGGCGTATCTCGTTAACACGGGCGGCTTCGCGGCGCGGAATAACCGCCACGCCGCTTCCATGAGCGCCGACGCCCCGTACGCCACGCCGAAGGGGACGCGCAGCGACGAAGGCTTGAGTCCCGTCGCGCCCGTGATGGTTTCGGCGATCATGTTCCACGTAACCCTTTCGGGGCTTGCCACGTTGAAGACCTGCCCGTCGGCCTGGTCGCTCAAGGCGGCCACGACAGCGCACTCGGCCACGTCCCCGGCGAACACGAGCGGCGCGCGGTGGTCACCCGGGCCGACCATGAGGGGGACTTTCCCCCGCAGGCTCTCGATGACGCGCGGCAGGAACTTCCAGTCGTGCGGTCCGTAGCAGAGGGCCGGCCTGAGGACGGTCACCGGCAGCACGCCCTTACCGCCGTAGTCGAGCACGACCTTTTCCGCCGCGACCTTGCTGTCGCCGTAGACGTCGCCGGTGAGCCGCGCCGGAAAGCTTTCGTCAATCGCGGAGCCGTTCAGATTCGTCCCGTAAACCCACGCCGTGCTGATGTGGACGAACTTCCTGACGCGCGCGCCCTCCGCCGCGGACAGGAGGTTGCGAGTCCCCTCGACGTTCGTCTGGAAAAAGAGCTGACGCGAACCCCAGTCGCCGACGTGCGCGGCCGAGTGGAAGACGTAGTCGACGCCCCCGGCGGCGCCCTTCAAGGATTCGGCGTCGAGCAGGTCGCCGCGGACCAGTTCCACGCCAAGATTCTCCAACCCTTCGTCCCGCCCGTGTCCCCTCACCAGAGCGCGCACGCACCAACCTTTGCCGGCGAGTGTTTCGGCGAGGTGCCTCCCCAGAAGGCCGGTCGCCCCGGTGACGAGTGCTTTCTTCATACGAAACTCTCAACCGAATGCGTGTCGCGACGGGGTCAGCGCGCCCGGCGCGACTGCCGCGACCCGCGGGGGGCGAATTACGCCTCTAGGCTTGCAGCACCGGCTCCGGCTCCTCCTGCGGCCGGCTGGGGGCGGGCGCGCTTTCCATGAAGTTCGGGTCGAGGTTCAGGCCGAGCAGGTGACGGCCGATGAGGCTGAGCGCCGTCGGGACGTTGCGCGGCGGGTGGAACGGGCCGCCCCGCACGTCACGGTATTGGCGCTCGATGGGGTTTCCCTTCAGGAAGCCGAAGCCGCCGGCTATCTGCAAGGCGGTGTCCACCACTTCGACGCACGCCTTCGTCGTGAAGAACTTAGCCTGCGCGGCCTGCGCCATCAGCTTCGACGTGTAGCCCGTCTTCTCGACGGCCTCCGTGGTGAAGACCCGCGCCGTCTCGTTAAGGAAGCAGCGGGCGGCCTCCAGCTTGGCGGACATCTCTCCGATGAGGAGTTGGTTCTCCAGCGTGGGCGCGATCCTCGTGCCCTTAAACTTCTCGTGCCTGCCTCGGACGTATTTGATGATCTCCTTGAGCGCGGCGTCGGCCACGCCGACGTAGACGGCGGTCTCGCTGAAGAGCGACCAGTACAGCCTCGTCGAAGTCTGGGCGAAGCCGCGGCCCGGCCGGCCGACCATGGCACTGTCCGGCACGGAGACGTTATCGAGAATCAGGTCGTCGCTCCCGCTCGCGCGCATCCCCATCGAGTCCCACGTCACCTCGACCGAGAGCCCCGGCGTCCCGCGCGGGACGAGGAACGGCGTCACCCCGATGGGCAGGTGCGAGTCGCGGTACTCGTCCAGCATGTAGAAGTTCAGGAAGTAGTCGGCCGCCTGCGCCCCGCTGCAAAACTTCTTCCTCCCGTTGAGGACGTAACCCCCGCGGGACTTGCGGGCGGAGGCGGTCACCGAGTGCCAGCTCCCGCCGACGCCCGCCTCCGTCCCGCCCCCGGCGAAGGTGATCTTCCTGTCGACCGCGTCGGAGAAGACCGCCTCCTGCTGTTGTGGCGTGAGCAGGTACGTCAGCTCGCACTGGATGGCGAGGTGCATGTTGATGGCGAGGGCGCTAGCGGCGCAGCCTTGCGCCAACTCCTCCTGCGCCAGGCAGAAGGTGTGCACGTCGGCCCCCCAGCCCCCGTATTCTTTAGGGAGGGTCAGGCGCATGTAGCCGGCGTCGTGAGCCTTCCGGTAGTGCTTGGCCGCGAACTTGCCCTCACGGTCGAGCCTCTCCGCGTCCTTCCCGAACTCGACGGCGAGCTCCCTGGCGAGGTCGAGAACCTGTTTCCGCTCCTCCGTCGTTAAGCCTCTGACTATCATGTTGTATCTCCTCACACACGGGGGTGGGTTAGTGCGTTGTCGCATTACCCCCGCGCGCCGCCCGCCACGGGGTGCGGCGCCTCGGGGTCTTGAACTCCTCATCGGGGTGCGCCGCGGCCGGCGTCCCGCGGCGCGCTAGTTAAAGCCGAAGCGCCGCAAAGCTCTCCTCCACGGGCGGGTCTCCTCTATCTCGTCGTGCAGCGCGTTCATCCGCGCGACGACCGACGCATGGAGCGACGTGAACAACTTGTGCTGCTCCCGGCGGTTGGCCCCGCGCAGCTCTACTTTGGGTACCGCCACGGGCGGGCCGAATTTGAGCCTGATCTGGAACGGAAAGATTGGGTACAGGTAGACGAAGTCGATGTAGATGTTGACGAGGATGAAGACCACCCACGCCGTGACCGAATACTTGAGGGGCGTCAGCAGAAACAGGCACAGGTTGATGAGGTGGTTGAGCGTGATGGGGAAGCTCGCCCAGTGCTCACCCCTCCGCAGCCAGCGCAGCCCCAGCCAGCGGTCAATTGTCGTGCACTCGTAGATGACCGGCGACATCTCGTGTGTCCCGGAGATGGCGAGTGGATAAATGGGGCACCCGTGTTCGGTCGCGATACCGATGTATCCGAGTTGTTCGGACAGGACGGGCCGGTGGTTGACCCACGCCACCTTCTTGAAACGGACGCGGTTGCGCTGCCAGATGGGTCGGAATTGGTCGGTGTTCGATCCCGGCGTGACGAAGACCCACTTGCCCTGCCTGAGCGGCTCGCGCATGCCTTCCATCGAGACGGGGACGAACCCTGCGCGCTTCACCAGCCCACGCAGGATGGGCAGGCTGAAGACGGCCTTGCCGCCCTGCGCGATGCAATCGGGAGGGTTCTTCTGGAAGGTGTACCATGCGTAGCCCATCGAGACGACGTTGAGCGCGCCCCACACCCCCGCGTTCTGGTTCGCGACGATGATGCCGGGCCTCGACATGTCGAGATTCTCCAGCCCCTCGACTTTGATCCTGAAGACATATTTCAGCGGGACACGGAGGAGCCCCAGTGCCTTCAGGATGAACTCGGTGTCCAGAGTGCCGTGGCTGCTCGCGACGCCGCCCCCCCCGGCCTCACCGACACTCGGCTTTTGCATCAGACCTCCCCGCGACCCCCTCAAGCCGCGCCCAGCCTCGTGTGCTGTAGCGCGACGTGAGTCGTCTCAGCCGCCTTTAACAAGTCCTCGTCCCGGTGGTCGATGTTGAGGTGGAAGCGGAGCCGGGCCTCGTTGTTGCGGACGGCCGGGTACACCACCGGGTTGCAGAAGATGCCATTCGCCAGCAGCCCGCCCATCACGCTCCAGAGTTCCTTGTGGTTGGCCACCGATAGCGACACGACGCCCGTCACCTGACCGCGGGGCTTGATCCCTCTCGCCATGAACATCTCCCGGAACTGCCGGGACTTCTCCCTCAGGGCGGCGCTCAACATCTCGCCCTCCTCCTCAAGTATGCGCAGGGCGGCCAAAGCCCCCGCCGCCGTGGTCGGGGCGAGCGAGGTCGAGAGCATGTGCGCCCTTGAAGTGAATCTGAACAACTGGGCGACGGGTGCGGTCGCGGCGACGTACCCGCCGATGCCGCCGAGCGACTTGCCCAGCACCCCGATGAGGATGTCCACCTCCAGCGGGTTCATGCCGAAGTGCTCAAGCGAGCCCCGGCCCGTCTTGCCGAGGACGCCGGTGGCGTGCGCGTCGTCGAGCAGGAATAGTGCGTCGTACTCCTTGGCGCACTTCACCAGTTCGGGCAGCGGAGCGATCTCGCTGCCCATCGTGAAGACGCCGCAGGTCGAGACGACGACCAGCTCGGCCTGGTGGCGAAACCTTTGCAGAATCTTGCGAAGGCTTTCGGGGTCGTTGTGGGCGAACGAGCGGACGTTGGTGCGGCTCAAGGTCGCCCCGTCGAAGGCGCTCCCGTGGCTCGACTCGTCGATGAGGAGCAGGTCGTTCGGGCCGAGGAGCGTGGCGTGCGCGGCCATGTTCGCGCCGAAGCCGGAAGAGAACAAGACCGCGGCTGGGAAGCCGTGGAACACCGACAGGGCAGACTCCAACTCTTCGTGCACCTTGTAATAGCCGCTCAGGGTCGGCGAGCCGCCGCTCCCACAGCCGTAGCGATCGAAGGCGTCGATGAACGCCTCGCGCACCTGCGGGCGCTTGCCGAGGTTGAAGTAGCTCCCGGAAGTGAAGTTGATGAACTCCTGCGGCTCGTCCATGACCCCGTTGAGCCGCATCACCACCCTGTCCCTCGACGGCGAGTAGCAGGTGGGATAGTAATGGCTTGCGTCGGGGATGTCCTTGTACAGGGTATTCCTGATGCGCTCCAGTCGCTCGTACAAAACGCTGATCGCAGTTTTTGTTGTGGTCGTCATACCGGTACTCCTCCGCCGACCTCGCGTGGAAGATTTTGGGCGGCGCTCATCATGAAGGTTTGCAGATTTCTCAGTGTCCTGATCTGTGGCAGATCTTTGATGTCAACATCGACCGAATAGCGGTAACCGATCTCGACTATCAGGTTCGAGACATCAAGGGAATCGAGGCCCAGCGTGTCGAAAATATCGTCGTCAGAGCCGACGCTATCGTGAGGGGCCAGGGGGCGAATCTCGCAAAGGATCTCTCGCAGCTCTTGTTCAAGTGTGTCTTGGTTCATTGACCGCCTCCGTTCCTGAGTTGCGTGAGGTAGAGGTGCTGTGTCGCCGACCGCCGCACCTTTCCGCTCGTGGATTTAGGGATGAACTTACGCGGGACGAGCGCCACCTCGTCAACGGTGACGCCGAGCCGCTCCGCTATTCTCCGGCGGCACTCTTCCTGAATCATCCGGCGGTCTCCGTCAACCTTCGTCCGGCTCTCCACCACGAGCACGATGCGCTCGGTGCCCGTCCCCTCGTCCGTCACTCCGAAGGCCGCGGCGGAGCCGAGTTCAGGCATCTCCGTCACGACCTGCTCAAGGGTCTGCGGGTGGTACTTCCGTCCCCTCTGAATGATCAGGTCTTTCTTTCGCCCCGTGATGTACAGGTGGCCGTCGGAGAGGTAGCCGAGGTCGCCCGTGTAGAACCAGCCGTCGCGGAAGGTCTTCGCGGTCAACTCCTCCTGGTCGAAGTAGCCGGCGGTGACCGACCGGCCGCGGGCCAACACCTCGCCGGCCGACCTCTCCGGCAGCGTCTCGCCCGCCTCGTCCACGATGCGAACTTCCATGCCGGGGACGGGCTTGCCGACCGACACCGACACTAAGGTGACGCTCTTAACGCCGGGCGCCGACTCTTCGGCGGGTACGGCGCGGCCGTGCTCGGCAAGGTGCAGGTAATCGACTTCGTCGTAACGCACCGGCTCTTCTAACGGCTTCCACGTGACGGCGAGGGTTGTCTCGGCCATGCCGTATCCGGGGTACATGGACTCCCTGCGGAAACCGTGAGGGGCGAAACACTCGCAGAACTTCTCGACCGTGGAGGGTATGACCTGCTCGGCGCCGGAGAGAGCTATGCGTAGCGAGGAGAGGTCGAGACCTTCGAGCGCCTCCGGCTTGGCCTTCGAGGCGTAGAAGTTCACGCACCTCTGGTAGCCGAAGTTGGGGGCGACGGTGATCGTCCCGCGGAACTCGCTGATGGTGTGGAGCCACGACAGGGGTTTGAAAAGGAACGTCTCCGGCGACATGAGGACAAGCGGGACGCCGTGGATGAGCGGTGACGCCGCCGCCACTAGGCCCATGTCGTGCGTCATCGGCAGCCACAGCACGACGCAATCATCGACGCTCGCTTTCTTCCAGGCGACCTCCATGGCCTGGACTTGGTCGAGGATGTTGCGATGCCTGACCATCACCCCGCGCTGCGTGGCCGTCGTCCCAGAGGTGTACTGGATGAGCGCCAGGTCATCGTTGTCGGTCTTTAAATCCGGGGGTGGTCCGGGGTCGCCACGGAAGTCATCCTCGCTCAGGACGAAGCGCAGGGAGGGCAGGTCGAAGACCTGTTTGTACTGGCTGCTCTCGGTCAACTTCCGGCCGACGATCAATCCACGGACGGCGGCGTTGCCGAAGAGGTCTACGAGCTGCGCGAAGTGGTTGTGCTGCGTGTTGAGGTTGAGCGACGCGTAGAGCGGGACGGCGACCGCGCCCGCGCGCTGAATACCGAGGAAGCTCGTCAGGAAGAACGAGCCATTAGGGATTAGCATGGCGACCTTCTCGCCGGGCTGGAGCCCATGCGCGGCCAGCACCGCGGCGCACCGGTTCATCTCGCTCGCAATGTCGCCGAACGTGTGTGTCTTCTGACCTTCCCCGGCGCGGTCGTAAAGGAAGACGGCGTCGGGCTGCCGGGCGGCCACCTTCTGGACGGCGACGGGAACGGTGACACGGGAGTCGTCAGAGAGCCAGGGTATTTGGGAGACCATCATGGGAACTCTCAATCTCGAATCTGTGTTTTCGGTCTTCCGGCTTACACGCACCCGTGGGCGGTCAGGCCGCCTGCCTTTCCGCAAGCACATGTAGCACCGTGTCGGCAATCGCGCCGATGGTCTGGAAGTTCTTAGGGTGGATTTTGTCGGGGCTGATTTCGACATCGAACTCCTCCTCGATAAAGAGGGTGAGTTGCGTCAGGGAGAAGGAGTCGAGCACCCCGCCCTCGATAAGTTTGGTGGAGGCATTCAGACCGCGACCGTCGTTCTCAAGCACGGTCTCGACAATGTATTGTCTAACTTTTTCTTCGATCACTTCTTTTTGCATCGGGGTTTCCTATCGCGTTCAATGTTTGCCGACCGCCGTCGGCGGCCCGGACTTCGCTCTCGTTTCAGAGGCCGGCGCCAGCGTTTGATTAAGCCGTACCCGGTCTATCTTTCCGGTGCTCGTCTTCGCCAGACCCGACGTGAAGCGCACGCTGTGTGGGATCATGTAGTAGGGCAGCAGTCTCGCGCAGTGCTCCTTGACTTGCAGGATGGACAGCTCTCCGTTCTTAGGGACGACGAAGGATATCAACACGTTTCCTCCGCGCTCATCTTTCATCGCGATGACCGCGGCCTCGACAATGTCGGGGTGTGTGCACAGGGCCGCCTCCACCTCTTTCAACTCGACCCGGAACCCGCGCACCTTGACCATGAGGTCTTTCCGCCCGTGGAAGAGGAGGTCCCCCTCTTCGTTCCACGAAACCATGTCGCCGGTGGCGTACCCCCCGGGCGCGGCGGGGTCGGCCCCGCGATGCCAGTAGTCGAGCATCACGGTCGGGCCTTCCACCCAGAGTTCTCCGACCTGACCGGGCGCGGCCTTGCTCCCGCCTTCGTCGCGGACTTCTACCCGGTCGCCGGAACAGGCCCGCCCTATCGGGAGCGAAACGTCGCGCGCGAGGTCTTCGGGCCGCACCCGGTGGAACGTACACACATTGGTCTCCGTCGGGCCGAAGAGGTTGTAGTAGGCGGCCGCGGGGAGCACCCCCGCCAGCCTGCGCAGGTACTTGACGGGGAACTCCTCCCCCGCAAAGAGCACGACCCGCAGAGAATCAGGCGGGGTCTGTTCCAGCCGGCCCTGCTCCAGCATAAGGACGAGCGCCGAAGGCACCGAGTACCAGACCGTCAACTCCCTGGCGCTAATCAGTTCAATCAGGCGGCGCGGGCTGCGCACGACCGTCTCGTCGATGATGCTCATGCGCGCGCCCGAGTACAGCGCCGCGTAGAGGTCGAAGACGGAGAGGTCGAAATGGAACGGGGCGTGATTCGACAGCCGGTCGCCTGCGCTGACTGATAGTTCCCCGCATGCCCATTCGACGAAGGCCAGCGCGTTGCGGTGCGAGAGCATGACCCCTTTGGGCCTGCCCGTCGAGCCCGAGGTGTAAAGGATGTAAGCCAGGTCGTGCTCGTCGGCGGTGCCGGCTTCAAAACCCTCTTCCGAGTAGCTTTGAATCCCGGCCCAAGGGATGACTTCCGCCCGGCCGTCGAGATGGGGCGGGGCCGCCTCTTCACCGCGACCCGTTCGGGCCGAAGTGACGACTTGCGTGACGCCGAACGGTGAATCGGCTGCCGCAAACAGTGATTCGGCGAGCGGGGCCGAGGCCACGAGATGTCTCATCCCGCAGTCCTCGGCGATGAGCGCCGCGCGCGACGCCGGTGCCAGCGGATCCATCGGGACGTAAACTCCACCGGCTTTGAGCACGGCGAGCATGGAGATGACGGTCTCGAACGACTTCGGGGTATAGATGCCGACCCGCTCGCCTCGCCGCAGACCGGTATCTACCAACAGCCGGGCAAGCTGGTTGGACTGCTGCTCGACCTCGGCATAGCTCAGGGTCTCCGTGTTCATCTCCAGGCAGGGCGAGTCGGGAGACCTTTCGGCGTGCCGAACGGTCAGTTGATGTAGCAGGTTAGGTGTCATAATCCCAGATGTCTGGCGATAACCAACCTCTGAATCTCAGAGGTGCCGGAGAAGATGCGGGACGGCACAGCGTTGCGAAGTTCCTGCTCGATGCCGTTCTCGGCCGAACATCCCGCCCCGCCGTGTATCTGAATAGAGTCCAGGCCAGAGAGCACGGCGCTCTCGCTGATGAAAAGTTTGCTGATTGAGATTTCCATGTCGCACCGCTTCCCCTGCTGCAACAGCCACCCTGCGCGGTAGAGGAGCAGACGCGACGCGTCCAGCCTCACTTTCATGTCCACGATGCGGTTCGACACCGACTGGAACTTGCCGATAGGCTGGCCGAACTGCCGGCGCTCTTTGGCGTAACCGATGCTCTTTTCAACCTGCCGCTGCATCACCCCGGTGTATGAGGCGAAGAGGCAGGCGCGCTCCCAGCGCATGGACTCCATGAAGATGGCTCCGCCCGCTCCCTCCGGCCCGAGCCGCTGCCCGACGGGGACGCGGCAGTTGTCGAAATAGAGTTCGCCGATAGGCGAACTACGCAGACCGATCTTCTTCTTCGAGACGACTTCCCATCCGGAGCAGTCTTTCGTCACGATGAATGCGGTGACGCCCCCGAGCTTTTGACTTTTGTCCACCGTGGCGTACACGACGAGCACGTCGGCCACGGGGCCGTTACTGACGAAGCTCTTCCTGCCGTTAAGGACGTAGTGGTCGCCTTTGAGTTCGGCGGTCACGTTGAGGGAGAACACGTCCGAGCCACCTTCGGGCTCGGTGGAAGCATTGCCGCCGATGTACTTCCCGGCGGCGAGCGGTGCCAGGAAGTTCTGACGTTGTTCGGCACTGCCCGCCTTCCAGATCGGCACGCCGCACGTGAACATGTGGGCGCAGAGGGAGAAGACCAGGCCGCCGTCCAGACACCCATAGCCCATCGCCTCGACGGCGAGAATCGTGTCCAGCGCGCCGAGGGCCTTCCCACCCAGTTCGCGCGGGAACGGGAGGCCGGCGAGGCCGAACTCGGCAGCCTTCC
>WUUC01221802.1_pt1 | contig 22726 bp, 16 predicted proteins | sample 6278441 | NCBI WGS metagenome assembly WUUC01 (sample SAMN13675441, study PRJNA597444) | soil metagenome | isolation source: soil | place: USA: Washington | collected 2017-10
AGGATAGAAATCCAGCCCCGTTTTTAAAATCCAATATCCTATGAAAAACCGAGACGAAAATACAACAATTTTTCTATTATCCTATAGCTGTTATAGGATTTTTTTATTTTTTTTTAACTAATTAATTATGAACAATTCATATAACAAAAAAGCTCCTTTACAGGAGCTTTTTTGTTATTATACATAATTTTTTAATGAATGTTAGTACGACCAGAGATCCTGTTCGTAATTAAAGATTTTCTCTTTAATGTTTTCACCTTCAAGCAGGGCAAGGATCGGGTCTTTGATATACCCCTTGATAGTCCGGTTGGCTGCATTGTCGAGAGTCGACTTGGTAATGTAGCTACTAAACATGCGGCTTTCGAAAAGCTCTTCCCAGGTCATCCGGCTGTTACCCATGTTTTTTGGATTATACACCTCGTACTTGGTTAAGATGGGACGCATGTCAGGATAATACACCCAAAACATTACAGACCTGCCCATTTCCTGCCCATTTGGAAAAAATTTAGTTTGTAGCGGAGCTATTCCCAAAATACGGCAGAAATAACGACTGGCTTCGCGATCAAAAACCCATTCTTCTTTTATAGCGATCTTTGTAACCGATTCTGAATTAAAGTTGGCACGCGTTACACGATATTGTATAACCTTATTGATATCATTCGGATCGGTTACCGGAACGGTGTCAGCAGATCCGACTGTTAATTGCTGAATTTCAGAAACTGTCATCGGAGAAGAAAAGCGATCGTCAGAAAAAGCAGTGACAGCCCCGGAGTTTACTGCTTTAAGCAGTATATCCACGAACACCTGGCTACCATTGTCATCTTCCGCTTTATAACGAAAGGGCATATTTAGCTTTTCCCTTAAATCAAGTTCTCTCCATACTTTCTCAGCAAACAAGGCGTCATCTGCACGTAAATGCTCATACGGTAATGGTGTCCGGGCATTCAAGCTGCTTTTGTCAAAAGCATTATCATTCCGGAGTGACTTTCTAACCACCGTATCGCTCATACCTGTAGAATCAACAACAATAGGTATATTACCATACGGGTTATAATTCGTCGGCTGAGTATTGTTATTGTTTTGCTGAGGCTGGGCCTGCTGATTATTTGCAGGCGGTTGGGTTGGGTTTCTTCTTCTTCCGGTTCTTTGCGCTTCAACACTTTGCGCCATCAATGCAGCAAAAAGGAATGAGAGCCCAGCTTTTACAACAATACGTTTCATCGTAATCATTTTTATTTAATATAATAAACTAACGAAGGCAATTTCTGATTTCTGCCATCTGGTCCAACAGCATGAATGTCATCTATCATAACGGTCTTTCCTGGCTTTAAATTGTTCAGCACCCGACGAGCCTCGTTACTCCAGATATTTCCTGTAACTGCCGCATCATCAATATATCCATCATCCGTGTCAGCACTAATAGCGAACTTTGTAACCTTATATTGCAACTCGAAAGGGAAATCCTTAACACCAGCGCCAACCCCGGCTTGTGCTTTAAAAGCATTTGCAGGAACATTTGCACCGCTCTCAAAACCCCCTACTACGGCAATTGGTCTAGGAATAGTTCTAACACGGAATTGAGAAACCCCGGCAATCTTGCCGTCTACAGTAACAGTAATTTTACAATCATCCGTTACACTGTTTACACGGGCCATATATTTGCCGCTACCTCCCGCCTGAACCAAACTACCACCACTGATAGATGCTTGTATTCTGTCATCGCCTGCCCCGCTGGCGGCAATGGTTACAGGGTTATCAACACCGATATAAAGAACATTCATCTTGTCCAGGGCAATAGAAGCATTCGCTTGTCCTACTTTGTACTCAACGTTCTTTTCAATAACTTGTTGCTTGCCTTCCTGGTCTGTATAGCTTATTCTTACGGGAACAGAACGAGCGCCAATCGCACCAGCTGGCAATTTAGCAGTTGCCGTTCCTTCAGCTCCAATAGGATACGTTTGTCCTCCAATTGTAACAATTGGAGTAGCCGCCTTGCTAAATGCGCCAACACCTGCAGTGATTTCCAATTCTTGTCCTGGCATCAGGTAATTGGAATTCTGGCCAACTATTGCTGCGTAAGTATCGAAGCGAACTTCCACCTTGCCGACCTGCTCATGACAGAAGGCAACCACGGTATTTTCTGAAGTTTTAATATCATTTTGAAATTTACTCAGAATAGTTAATGCGGCAACGGTGGGAACCATGTGGAAATAAGCTCCTTCCCATGTCTTACCAGCTTTATTTCTACTCACTGGTTTCTCAAGGTTAATTGGCAATGAATTTTTAAATACTGAATCAATTAGAGGATGCTCTCCTAATACTTTAGTTTTATATTCCCCAAGCATCTCTAATAACCTTTTTCCGGCGCCTTTTTCCACCATTATACGTGTAGCGATATCCAGGTTTTCCTCTTTGAATTTTTTCTCTGAATCGCGGGGATCACCACCAGCTTCACGAAGAATCTGGTCTTTCAATCCCTGGATGTACGAAAATACATTGGTAGCATTTTTCGATACATTGGTAGCATGAGGAAGCCATTCTTGTGCTCTTGTAGCAGTAGCAGCTTCTTTTGATTTTTGTAATAGAGAAGCCAATATAGTTTCTGTAGATTTATTTACAGTAGAATTGGTATTCTCCAAACTTTTATTAACCGTTTTGAAGGCATTAAGGATCTCAGATGACACGTTCAGCGCCAGCAGGGCTGTCAGAACGAGGTACATCATGTTGATCATTTTCTGTCTTGGCTCACGAGGTAAAGACATGACGATTGGTTTTTAATGTGTAATGGTGGCTTTGTCAAAAAATCAAGGATACGGGATATCTATTTTAAAATTTAAAACGAACCCTTTATTCTATACAATTAACTACGGACGACTCTGCATAGCACTGAGCATATTGCCATAAACATTGTTCAGACGGCCCAGGTTGTTAGCCAATAATGCGATCTGGTCTTTTGCTTTTTGTGCATCTTCTACACTTCCCTGCATAGCTTCAGAAGCTTGCGTAAGGTTGCTATAGAATTTGTTCATCGCTTTCAGATGATTATTAGTGTCTTGTAGCTCTAGTTCATAGATCGTGTTCAAAGAGCCAAGATTCTTGGTTAATACAGTTACCTGGTCATGAAATTGCTTTGTACCCTCCGCGGCCTGGTTAAAATGCTGAATACTGCTGGCAGCACCGAGGTAAGCTTCTTTCATGGTACCCAGCGCATTTGCTGCTTCTTTTGTCTTTGCAGTATAATCGCCGGTAGCAGCTACTACGTCAGTAATGTCGGCCATCTTATCAACTGTACCACCTAATTTTTTAAAGTTATCTCCCAGGCGACCAAGATTAGCAGGGGTGATATCTGCTTCACGCAACATATCGTCCAGTTTCGTCAATGCAGGGTTGCCAGAGCCAGAACCTAATGTCAGGGGTGTAGGTTTAAAGTTAGGATCGAGGTCAGGATGATGATTGATGTCAGGGAAATAACGCTGCCAATGGGGTTCTTCAGGAGGAGGAACGAGGAATGCCATAACAAGGAATACAATTGCTTCCGCAATCAATCCTACCATGATCGCTTCATCAGCGCCTTTCCAGTGAAGAATTTTCATCATCGCTGCAAAGATTACAACAGCAGCAAAAAAGCTAAAAAGAAAATTGAGTACTACCTGGCCTTTTTGGGTTTTAAAGAATAGCATAAGGGGTCCGTTTTTATAGATTATTAAATTTTAAATAAAACGATACGAGTGTGAAAAAAATTGCATTTAAAAAAAGAGGTCGCAGAAAATACCTCTTTAGTGAAAGTTTATCTGCGACGTCCTTTTTGCGGAGCAGCAGGTAAGTCAATCACGCTGCGGAATCCGATGTAAGATTTGGTTGAATCCTGGTATTCATATGTGCTGGTACCTGTTTGCAGGTAATATCCAACATCTTTCCAGCTTCCACCACGAATTATTTTGCGCTTCATCAGCGGAGGATCATCATCTTTTGCATTCCAGCGAACATCGGGGTTCATATCATGCTGGAAATTGTTACGGCCTTCGTAATAAATAGAAGAGGTCCACTCGGCTACATTACCAGACATACAATACAGACCATAATCGTTTGGCCAGTAGGCATCAGCCCTCACAGTATAGAAACCACCATCTTCAGGATAATTACCGCGGCCGGGTTTAAAGTTGGCCATCAAACATCCTTTTTTATTACGGAGATAATAATTACCCCATGGAAACATTGATTGTGAGCGACCACCACGGGCAGCATACTCCCACTGAGCTTCGGTTGGTAGACGGAAGTCTGATTCCTGTACTCTTTTTTTGCTGTCAAGAAATGCATTTAAATAATGCGTTCTCCATTCGCAAAAAGCTGTAGCCTGTTTCCAGCTTACACCTACGACAGGATAATTGCCAAATGCAGGGTGTGAGAAATAGCGTTTTGTCATTGGCTCATTATATGAATAAGCGAAGTCGCGGATCCAAACCAATGTATCAGGATAAATAGGAATATCTTTTTTGATAATAAACTTAGAACGTGATCTTCCGGCGTTTTCCTTTTTTGCCGCTTCTTTCAGATCGAATATCTCTGAGTGAAAAAGGAGCTTCGAAGCGTCTATCTCTTTTTTTCCAAAAATGCGTTCTTCGGGAGAAAGAATGAGGTCTGTGCTGCTTAAAGCTTCAACCGTTTTGGGATCATCCCATTTCATTTGCTTCATCGCGGCCCAATCAACATATTCATTGCCGTCGGCACCAGCTTTCACTTTACCCATTTTGCGGGCAGCAACAGAATCCCGAACCCAGTACACAAACTGGCGGTATTCGTTGTTGGTAATCTCCGTTGCATCCATCCAGAAACCACTGATCGAGATTGAACGATTGCGGGAACTAAAGGAATACGCAGGATCCTCATCACTGGGGCCCATATGGAATGTCCCCTGGGGAATATAAACCATTCCAGGAGGCTTAGGCAGGCTATACCTGTTACCGGGAGAAATACCGTGAACCTGGCCGTCGTTGGGCAAGCTTCCACCTTTATTTTTCTTTCCCAGGATTCCACAGCCGGACAGCATAGCGATGCAGGCAACTGTAAGAAATGCGTAGTTAAGGTTTTTCATTTTCATACTCTTAGGGGTATTGGGACAAATATAATATTTCGGTTTATTCTTCGCCACAACGTTACAATTTATTTTCGGTTGACCAAATCGGGTTTTACGACGTAATTATTCAAACGCATATTAAGTTTATTTTATTGTATTAACATAAAATTAATCAGTCTTTTCTCGGCTCCTGTTTATCAAGGAAACAGCGGCTTCAATGGTGCTTACCGGCGGAAGGCATGAAAAATTTTTACATATGTAAATATTTGGCTTTTTCGCCGTTAATTTCTGTGCAAGGAGGGGAAATTTATCGGTTTGCTCACCGGATGCCATGTAAACGCGGTGAGGAATGTACACTGCCAGCAGATTTCTATGCAGTTCAGCAAAGTCTTCAGCCACAACTGCAATCTCCGCGGTTCCGGCTATTATCTCCAGCATAACACAATTCCAATATCCGAAAGAACCGGGGTAACGCGTTACCACATTGCTAAGGGATTCTACCATCGTAAAACTTCGCTTTTGCCATTCTTTTATATCAAAAAGTAAAGCAAGTTTGTACAAATTGTCAGCCATTATTGCATTGGCTGACGGCACTGCCCCATCGTACACTTCTTTTTTTCTTACGATCACATCCTTCTGAGTTGAAGAAGTATAAAAAAAGAAACCGGTTTCGGCTTCGCTGAAATTGCCGATCACAAATTCAGTGACCTCCTTTGCTTTTGCCAACCATTTTGGATCGGCCGTTATTTCCTGCAACAGAATTAAAGCCTGGATAAGAAAGGCGTAATCATCGAGGAATGCCGGATATTTCGCCTGGTTATTTTTCCATGTATGACTAAATTCACCAGGATTTTTGGCAGCGAACCTGGAGAGGAGAAATTCCATATTTCTTACCGCCAATTCCCTGTACTCCTCATTTCCTGTAGCTGCGAAAGATTTACTGCAAGCAGAATTCATTAAAGCATTCCATCCAAGTATGATCTTATCGTCCAGTGCAGGGCGTACCCGCTGACTTCGCTTCTTCAACAATTTTGATTTCCCACTTCCTAGTATTTTTCTAAGCTCTCTTAATTCAATATTTTTTTGCGAAGCAAATAATTCAGCGGCTTTTTTTACTCTTAATATATTTTTTCCTTCCCAGTTACCTTTCTCACTTATATCATAATAGCTGCAAAAAATATCAGCATCCTGACCGAGTAAAGATTCTATTTCTTGTTTTTGCCAAACATAAAATTTACCTTCTTCGCCCTCACTATCTGCATCCAGAGCTGAGTAAAATCCATTTTGGGAATGAAGCATTTCTTTACAGATAAACGTCATCGTTTCTTCGATCACTTCCTTGTATCGTTCATCCTTTGTCAACTGATAGGCCTCGCTAATAACCGAGATCAATAATGCATTATCATATAGCATCTTTTCGAAGTGAGGAGCCAGCCATTCTGTATCGGTAGAATAACGGGCGAACCCACCTCCCACCTGGTCATAAATGCCGCCCTCGATCATTTTATTTAATGATAACAATGCCTGTTGTAAAGCTGTGTCGTCATTTTGCTCCGCTGTCCCCGGTGGGTTTGAAATTTGAATGTTTTTTACATAATGATACCGCAATAAAAACTGGATCGAAAATGTTTGCGGGAACTTTGGTGCTTTACCAAACCCGCCCCATTCTTTATCGGCCTGTTTCATAAGATTTTCAAAAGCCGTATCACATTTGTCACCTGAAAAAAAATCCCCTTCGTTCCCGGGAACCTGGAGACCAAATGAATTGGCCTCCAACAAGTGAGCAGTGAGATTTTCTGCCTGTGCGTCTATTTCGTGCCTTTTTTCTTTAAACGCATTCGCTACACTTTGCAATGTTTCTTTCCATGATGCCCGGTTGTATGCACGCACGGGTGGAAAATACGTTCCGCCAAAAAAAGGTTTTGTATCGGGTGTAAGAAAAACATTAAGCGGCCAGCCACCGCTGCCCGTCATGGCCTGCACTGCATCCATGTAAATATGATCGAGATCAGGACGCTCTTCCCTGTCTATTTTGATATTGACAAAATGCCGGTTCATTAATTCGGCGGTGCTAATATCTTCAAAACTTTCCCTTTCCATAACATGACACCAGTGACAAGCAGCATAACCAATGCTGACAAGAACAGGTTTGTTCTCATTCTTTGCTTTTTGCAATGCTTCTACGCCCCAGGGGTGCCAATCAACAGGATTATGAGCATGTTGAAGCAAGTACGGGCTTGTTTCGTCACTAAGTTTATTGGTGTATTTATGCATTCTTCAAAGTTCGCCAAATAGAGTGCCACTTAACGCAAAAAAGACACCTCGCAAAGTGTCTTTTTATACATACATTTTTTTATGCTTATTTCTTTTTCCCTATCTCAGCGAGAAATTTATCAAGTGCAGCTACCATGCTCTGCGCTTGTGGTTGAGGGGCTTTGATTTCTAATGTCAATCCGGCTTCTTCGGCGGCCTTGGTGGTATTGCCTCCAAAGGCACCGATAACTGTTCCGTTTTGTTTGTATTTAGGCAAATTATCAAACAGGCTTTTTATACCGCTGGGGGTAAAAAAACAGATAACATCATAATGCGTTTTTGCAAGAAGATCTTTAACGTCGTTGCTTTGTGTCCGGTACATAAAAGCCAAAGCAAATTCGCAATTATTAAATTTCAGCCAGTTTACAATTTCATTGTCCTGCTGATTCTCTGAGCATACATAAAGAAATTTTTCATTCCCCTTATGCTTGTTGATCACATCGAACATGCTTTTGTTTGTACCATCTGCGCCATAAAATACCTTCCGCTTTCGGTATAAAATAAATTTTTGCAGATAGAGGGCCACTGCTTCGGTAATACAAAAGTATTTAGTATCCTGAGACACGTTAACCTTCAATTCGTCACAAGTACGAAAAAAATGATCAATGGCGTTGCGGCTGGTGAACACCACACCAGTATAGTTGGGAATATCTATTTTTTGCTTTCGAAAATCCCGTGCGGGAATGCCTTCCAAACGGATAAATGGCTGAAAATCCAGTTCAAGACTGTATTTCCTGGAAAGTTCAAAGTATGGTGACTTATCACTTTCAGGCCTCGGTTGAGTGATCAGAATCTTGTTTATTGTCCTGGCCTGGATGTCGGCCTTAGTAACCCCATTTTTTACCATGTGTGGTGCGGCTAAAGTTGTGCGCAAAGCTAAGTTATTCTGCTTAGAAAAAGAAGAGTAAAAGCTTGTAAATCAACAATAGGGGAGCGATTTCAAAGGCACATAGGTACAAAAAGAAGTGAAAAAGGTTGAATCTGACCTCCTTACGAATAGCGGCAAAGCCTAAAATAAACCGGTATAATAGAAGTCCCCCGACGCAACACCACGATAATACAAGAGCAACAGGATACATTGCACCGTCCGTAAATCCAAGCAATACCAGGAATGGCAACAATGCGACACCGATGACTTTGTTGATGATAAACACGATAAAGATGTAGGAGTCGGCCGCTTTTTGCACATTAAAAAGCCATCCACTGATTATCAAACCTACGAACTTGACCACATAAATAACGGACAGTCCTATGCAACAATAAAGGTATAACAGCCAGAAGTTATTGAAAGGAACCAGCTCATAATGATGCAGCAACATGTTTATATACAACCCGGCACTTGCCACAAAAAATCCGTTAAACAGTAGAGAAGGGAGCGGCGTCTGCATCAACTGTTCCTTTATTTGCCGCTGCTTCATGCTGGTTCGAAAAAATACCCGGAACAAATCATTAAAATATTTAAAAAAAGTCAGCCTCAGTAATGCAAAGACGATTACAAACGCGATAAGCACGTAAAACAAAAGTTCTTTACCACGAAATTGTTTTATATCAGAATGCGATAAGATCGCTCTTGAATCAAAATTAAAATATGGATGGTGCCGGAGAATCTGCTCACGGAAAGGAATGCCACTGACTAGTTGCCATATATTTGCGCTTACCGGTCGCTTTGATATAGAATCACCTGGTGGAGCTGACAATGGCGCGATGCGGCGAGAACTGCTGTCGGCTGGTAAAACGTTCACTGAACGATCGGCGGTTGAATCATCCACCGCTTGTGTCGAACCCACCAGGCATACACAACAAAGAGAAGTAAAAAAAGAAAGAAAACGCAGCAAGTAAAAATTGATTGAATTGCAAAAATAGCAGCCTAAGAAACAACTTTATAAGTAAATCAGTAAATCATTTTAACATTACAATTATATCTTATCTGCCCGACGGTAGATTTAGAAGTAATTGACGAACCCAAAATGAATTTTGGACTGCCGAAGGTTAAATTCAAGGTCGCTGCGCTTTCCCACCGCCCATGCAAGATTGAAAATTCCAACTTTCGTCTCAAAAGCTAGTCCAAGCCCGGTTCCAAAGTAAGTATAATTTATATCTGTATTCTGGCTGTTATTGCGTCCCCAGCCACCATCGGTGAACGCATAGAAAAACGAATTTTGCCCGACCAGATACCTGAATTCAGCAGTACCGATTGCAAATTGAGACAGGTATTGACTTTCTTCATCAAATCCTCTGAGAAGCTTATATCCACCAATTTGAAATAGTTCGTTGCGAAAAGTATTGCCGCTTTGAAATAATCCACCATTAAATCCGATCTTGATTGTGCTCCTGCTTTGACGGCCAAGCGGAAAATATTTGGCAGCAATCACGCGGGTGCGCAGCTGGTATGTCTTTAGTTTCATAGTGTCGTACAAAGATCCAAACTCAAAAGCCGGGTTTCCCGGATCTTTTAGCTCGATTATTTCGTTATTTCTTTTGATTTTCTTTGTGCCCACAGATGTGATGATCCTGAATTCATTTCCCTTAGTTGGGTTCAGACGGTAATCGGTGGTGTTGTATTCGTAATCTACGCCAACATTTACCGCACCAACATCGGCATCGTCGGGCAGGCGGTAATTCTGTAAAACAAAATTTTTATTTATCCCGCTTACGATAGTTTGCGTTCGTTGTACAAACAGCTTTCCGGATTGATTAACGTTCAGAATATATTGGGCGCCTAATTGGAAATTGACATTAAGAAATGTGCTGTCTTTGCGAAACATATCAAAAGCGAAGTCAAGACCAACAGGTGTGTTAAAAAGATAGGGATGCTGATATAAAATATTAAGCCGGGGTGATTTTACCTGTAATTGCTGCCAATTCAAACCTATGGTTTCGCCGGCTCCCAATGCATTCTTGAGATTTAAATTAGCCTCACCCGTTATCAATATTTTTTTAGAAGACAATTGATCATTGTTGGGCAGGAAACCTACCAACACGTTTACCTGGCTGCTTCTCTTCGGCTTTAAGTACATCTCAAGTGTGGAACCTGTACCCAGCCAAACCAGTTTTGAGGGATATTCTTCTTCCACGTAGGCTAATTCCCGCATTCTCTTACTAACCCGCAATAATTTTTCTTTATTAAAAAGACTGCCGTTTTTTATTTCCAGGTAGTGCTGTAAAAATTCATTGGCAATTTTTGCATCGCCCAACACCCTGATACTATCTATTTTATAAGAAGGTCCTTTTTTCAACTTCAATTGTCCTGAAACCTCCTCATTCTCCAAAGTCAAACTATCTAAAAATACTTTGGCGAACGGATGGCCATTGTTTTCCATATAGGTCAAAATCTTTTCCTGCCACTGTTGTACTTGAGAAAAATCCATGGGTTTATCAGCAAATATTTTGTCCCGCCATCCTATAGCCTGTAAAACGGCAGGATCTATTTGACTTGCATCAAGCTGTGTCCATTCATATTTGTCACCAGTATACAAACTTATCCGGGCAAATGCAGAATCATAAAGTATGCTGTCGAGAGAAGCCGTAACATATCCTTTCGCCTGCAGGTAACCGGGGAGCTGGTTAATATACGTGACGCAATCATTGCGGGTGATAAATGTTGTTTTGAGACCTAAGCTGGAAACAATAAAACCGGAATCTTTATCAATTCCATGAATATGAAGCGGGTAATTATTCTGCCCCTGCGACCTGAGAGTAATCAACAAAAAAACAAGAAACGATATTTGCAGTCTTAATTTTGTCACGCCGGATCAACTTTCACTGTTAGCGGTTGTTACCATATCAATTAAAAATAAAATTATTCATTAAATCCCAACCTGCTTGAGCGGAATTTATATTCATATACCCTTTTGCAAGCAAGCTTGTCACTATTGCAATTTCCATTTTTCTACCTCATTGCGGTATAAAAACGAGTTAATTGCCGCTTTATTGAAAGAAATAGAAATTTCTGTTTCGAGCGGCCAAACAGCCGGGGATATCATAGAGACAATTTATTTTGGCGGTGGTACACCAAGTCTCTGTACGGTGGAAGAGCTATTGAGTATTATCCAAAAAATCCAGCTCGGTTTTAATGTATCGCCGGCCGCCGAAATAACGCTCGAAGCCAATCCTGATGACATTGATGAAGAAAAATTGAAAAACTGGAAAGCTGCTGGCATCAACCGGCTGAGCATCGGAATTCAAAGTTTTTTTGAAGAAGACCTGCTGTGGATGAACCGGGCGCATAATGCTGAGCAGGCGATTAGCGGTTTGCAGTGGGCAATTAGCCATTTCGATAATATAACGATCGACCTGATCTACGGCACTCCCGGACTAACTAATAAAAAATGGGAAAGCAATGTCGCTAAGGCTATCACCCTGGGTATTCCTCACCTGTCCTGTTATGCGCTAACTGTGGAACCTAAAACACCGCTTGATAAACTGATCCGTCAGCATAAAACACAAGATGTCAACCCTGATAAACAATCAGAACAATTCCTGTTGCTGATGAATTGGCTGGAACAGGCAGGTTATGAACATTACGAAATCTCCAATTTTGCAAAGCCCGGTTTCAGAAGTCGTCATAATTCATCCTATTGGCAGCGAAAAAAATATATTGGTTTTGGACCTTCTGCACATTCTTTTGATGGAAGTAGCAGATGGTGGAACGTTTCCAACAACAATACCTATATGGATTCTATCAGCAAAGGAATACTACCTTTTGAAAAAGAGGAATTAACAGTCATTCAAAGACTCAATGAATCCATTATGATCTCATTAAGAACAGCCGAAGGTTTAGATCTCTTGAAAACAGATGAAACCGTAAACAGTAAACTGCGGACGGCAAGTAAGAAGTATATTGACAATGGCCTGGTAAAACTGGAGAATAACTTTTTGCAATTGACAAAAGAAGGGAAGCTATTAGCAGACGGAATAGCCGCTGATCTTTTTTTTGATCAATGATGTGGCCGGCGGTGCCTGTACTTTTTGTAAAGTTCGCCGATAATTACAGAGACGATCATTATTAAGATTGCTGCGGGGCCAAAGCCATTATACGATAGCGGCATATACTTGTTTTAATCATCAGACCAATACCTCTTCTATGTGTTTAAATCCATCGGCCGGTTTAACATTTTCCCATAATATTTTGTAAATAGTCTCTGCGATCGGCATAGTAGCGTCCACCGATTTGTTGATATTATAAATACACTTCGCCGCGTTAAACCCTTCTGCTACCATGTTCAACTCAAGTTGAGCGGCCTTTACCGAATATCCCTTTCCAATCATATTGCCAAATGTCCGGTTACGGCTGTGCAAAGAATAGCACGTTACCAGCAAATCACCCAAATAGACAGATGCCGCATAGTTAGCTGTGCGTCTGTGGGTAATCGGATCTTCGCCATCGTGTTCTCCTACCACGATATGCTCAGCGCCAAATTCTTTTAAAAAGCCCGCCATTTCATCTGCACTATTTGCGATATAAACACTTTGAAAATTATCGCCATAGTCAAGCCCATGTGCAATGCCTGCGCCCAGGGCGTATATATTTTTTAATACAGCGGCATACTGCACGCCAAGTATATCATGATTAATCACTGTGTTGATATAGCTTGTCGAAAAATAGGACGCTATCTCGGACGCTGATGTTACATCCAATCCTGAGAAGGTGAGATAAGATAACTTTTCCGCAGCTACTTCTTCTGCATGGCATGGACCAAGCACAGCGAAATAGTTCTCTAAGGGAAATCCGAATTTTTGCTGTAAATAATAATTAAGCAGTATATTCTGATCGGGCAATATTCCCTTCACAGCAGATACTATCTTCTTTCCTTCAAAGTTCTCCGCAGTCAGGTGACCCAGGCTTTGCTCAATGTAAGCCGAAGGAATGCCGATAATAAGTATATCTGACTTGTCAATAACTTCCGTGATCTCCGCGGACATAGAAAGTAAAGAAACATCGAAGTCGACAGAATGAAGGTAAAAGGGATTGTGATGCCGTCGCTTGATATAATCAATGTTTTGTTCGTTTCGGATCCACCAGTTCACCGTGTTCCCATTGTCAGTCAGGATCTTCACCAATGCAGTAGCCCAACTTCCGCTTCCAATAACGCCAAACATAGAATTCTGATTTTAAATAACTGAATGAGAAATAAAATTAAGCAAAGAACCATGATCTGCCGGATTGCCGTCCTGATTAATACAAATAAATCAAGAGCCGCCCTGTTTGCGGGACGGCTCTTTCTTATCGGTAAGATAGTTGCAGTTATTTCTTTTCAAATAGTTTGTCCTTAGGCACCACAGTCACTTTCATTCCGTCTTTTAAGGTTTTACTTATCGCATTGTAGGGGCCGATAATCACTTCTTCGCCACCACTTAAGCCGCTCATGATTTCAATATAATTTATATCCTGTATACCGGATTTAACAACCATTTTTTTAACCGTTCCGTCTTTTTGTAAAACAAAAACCACCTCCTCCAGTTCATCGCTAACGGATGTCTCTGCCTGGTTATCCTGGCTTTCCTCGTCTTTTCCAACAGCGGACTCTTGCCTTTTATCGTCTAAACTCAGATCGCTTCCTTTTACCCTGGCATTGACGGCCGTTATCGGTGCCGCCAACACATTGTCCTTTCTCTTGGTTTTAATATCGGCACTTGCATTCATACCCGGGCGAAAAGGAAATTTCTTAGGCCTGGACGGATCAATAAGATCTTTATAGGAATTGTGATCCAGCCTGATTCTTACCTCGTAATTCGTTACGTCGTTCGTTACCGCGGAAGTTGCTGTCGTTTTAGTGCTGCTTGCAATTTGGGTTACGATCCCTTTGAATTTTCGGTTATTATAGGCATCAAGTTCCACATCTGCCGAATCCCCGATATTGATTTTTACAATATCGTTCTCTCCCACATCAACTCTTACCTCCAATACACTCATATCAGCGACCGTCATCATTTCGGTACCTACATTAAAACTGTTTCCAGCTACTCTTTCGCCTTTTTTTACTTTTAGAGAAGATATTACTCCGCTCATCGGCGCGATAAGCGTTGTACGCCCAAGATCTTTATTTGCCTTTGTCAATCCCGTTTGTGCGGCCTGCACATTTGCCTGCAAACCTTTTATACTTTGCTGCGCTGCATTGTAATTAGCCTGCGCGGAACGATACGTAGTTTCAAACTGTTCAAATTCTGCCTGGGAAATAACTTTCTGATCATACAATGACTTATTACGGTCGTAGGCTTGCTTTGCCTGATCCAACCCAGCCTTGGTTGCTTCCAATGCCGCCCTGCTATTTGCAACAGATGCCACCGTTTGTCCCACCTGCGAAGCAGCTTCATCCCGCTGTAATGCATAAATGTCAGCAAATATCCTGGCCAGCACCTGTCCCTTTTTTACACTATCCCCCTCCTCTACATTTAGCTCGGTTATTTCACCCGAAATATCAGGACTGATCTTTACTTCCACTTCCGGATAAATGTTTCCGCTTGCTGTTACCGTTTCGATGATCATTCTCTTTGTAACTTTTTCCACAGCTACTTTTTCGCCTTTATCATTCTTTCCTGCCAACATCTTGCCGACAAATAATACAAGGATTACCACACAAAGAATAATCAGTATCCATTTTAAAGTTTTGTTCATAAAGCCCCTTCCCGACCTTCCCCGAAGGGGAAGGCCATCTGAGCACAGCCCCCGCTTTTCGGAAAGTCTTTTTTATTTGAAAAAATATTAATTACTACAATACAAACCGTTCCACTTAAAATCCCAAACTCCTATAATCCATTCGAAAACTCTGATTAATTACAGAGTCTTCGAAAAGCGAGGGCTGTGCATCGTTTCTCTCCTTTGGAGAAGTTAGGTGAGGCCGCATCTCCAACAAACTGGTCTTTGCACACCCGCAAGTCCCTTTTCGGGAATAGGGAGGTTACAATTTCAACCCCTGTCCTTTATAAAATTCCAGCAATTTCATCTTAAACACATAATCAGCCTGTGCTGAAACTTTATTGATTTTTGCACGAAACAAGTTGTTCTGGTTAGTAATCAGATCAATGGTATTTAATAACCCGACGTCAAATCTCTTCTTGGCAAAATCATACGCTTTTTGCGATGTTGCGACTGACTTGCCCGCTGCATTAAATTTTTGCAACGAAGCCACGGCGTTCGCATGAGCCTGGTATATATCTTGCTTCAACGTTTTTGAATCAAGTTCTTTTTGCAGTTCAACACTGGTCACATTCAATTTTGCCTTTTTCCAGTTTGTTCTTGCTACGCCCCCATTAAATAGGGGAATGTTAAGACCTAAACCGATCGACTGGCTGAAATTATCACTTAATTGCCTGAAATAAGTATTCTTGCTAAACCCGGTAGGTATTGTTTGCGGTTCCAATGTACTTACAAAATAAGGCGCTCCACCTACAGTCACTGTCCCAATGTTTACATAGTCCTGCATAAAACTTTTCACACGCAGCTTTTGTGCATCTGAATAACGCGAATCAACTCCACCGAATAATGACAGCGAAGGATACATGTTACCTTTTGCGGCCGCCACATTTTTTATCGCAGCCTGTAGGTTTAGTTCGTTGATTTTTTGTTGGGGTAAATTAGCCGTAGCTAATAAATAAACGGCCGCGGGGTCAAGTTCTGCCAATGGTTCGACTGGTATTAGTTCTACGGGCGGAATTTCGACGTCAAATGGTTGGTCCGCATCTATATTCAATAACGCCTTTAATTGCAACACGGAAAGAATATAGTTGGCTTTTGCGGTAATCAAAGTGGAACTGTCATTGGCGAGTTGGGCTTCCATCTCGGCGAGGTTCAATTCAGGCAATGCCCCCTCCTTTACCTGTATTTGTATGATGCCCAACTGCTCCACACTCTGCTTCACTTGTACATCGCTGATGTTTATTTGTTCAGAATTTAATAGTATCTGCAGGTAGGCATTCGCCACATTTAAAGCGATATCATTTTTTGCTTTTTCCACACCCTGCACATAAGCTTCCGCCTGGAAACGATTCGCTGCTATTGTATTTTTTTTGCTAAACCAGTTAAACAAGTCAAGATTTACATTAAGGGAATGGTTGGCAAATAAAATTTTGTCATTGGTAAATTGGTTCGTAGCCGGATCGATTGATCGGCCAAACTGTGAGCCGGCGCTGTTTTGCAAATTGATAGATGGAAATTGCGACAGCCTGCTTTGATCATAAGTCAATGCAACGATCCTGGACTGTACATCCGCCTGGCGAACAGATATATTATTTTTCATTGCATAATCCACACACTTCCGCAGGTCCCATTTTTCTGCTGTTTGTGCAAAAAGATGTGGCCCAAGGGAGGCAATACAGATCAACAGGCAAAATAATATTTTAATACATCGTCTCATCATTGGACAAAAATAACAGAAAACGGTTGCTGTTAAGGCGGTTTGTAATAAATAGAGGTTAAAATTATTTATCATAAAGCAGCCATTGCCTGATCCAGGTCGCTGATAAGATAAGCCGGATCCTCCAATCCCACATACATCCGGATGGAGCGGTGTTCGGCGTTGGCCGGTTCAAAATCAGCGGATCTGATGCTGGCACATTTCGGAAGTACCAAAGACTCGTGTCCACCCCAGCTTACAGCCATCATAAAATGTTTTAATGATTCGCAGAAACGTATAATATCTTCTCTTTTCCTGGTTTTCAAAATGAAGGTCAGCAGGCCGCCGGCATCTTTCATCTGTTGCTTTGCCAGCAAATATTGCGGAAACGATTCATCAAACGGGAAGATGATACTTTCTGTATTTGGATGTTGCTTCAGGTATTGAACAAGTTGATGGGTCGAACGGTTAATACGCTCAAGCCGGATAGCCAGCGTTCTCAAACCCCGGATGAGTAGCCACGCATTGAAAGGTTGAATACCACTTCCAATATTTAAATATTCACTATCGAATATTTTCTTGATCATGCTGTGAGACCCGCTCAATACACCACCCAGTGTATCGCTATGTCCGCCGATATATTTCGTAGCCGTTTGCATCGCAAGATCAATACCCATTTCTATTACATTCTGGTGGATGGGTGTACAATAACTATTATCAATAAACGAAATAATGTGCCGGGAACGGGCAACTGCTGCCACCGCCCGGATATCCTGCAGATCGAAATCCCAACTGTTGGGCGACTCCAAATAATAAAATGTCGTGTTAGCCTGGGTAGCGCTTTGCCAGTTTTCAATCTTTGTTCCATCAATATAAGTTGTGGATACACCAAAACGTGGCAACACCACATCAAACATTCGTTGTGCCCATGTGTAAGGCGTTTTTACTGAAACGATATGGTCACCGCCTTTTACATTGGCAAGGATGCCGGCAAAAATCGCCGCCGCACCGCTGTTGAACACAAGGCAGTCTTCTGCTCCATCCAAAGCTGCCAATTTTTTCCGGAGAATTTCAACAGTTGGATTTAACCCGCGGCTATACAGATACCCACCCATTTCATCTTCAAAAGCTTTTTGCAGGTCTTCTACTTTTTTAAAAGCAAAATTGCTCGTCTGCATAATAGGTGGAGAAACCGCATTAAAATAATTCTCACGATCTTCTGCCAGTTCATTCAATATAAAAGAAAGATCCATAAATTAATTTTTGTTAGGGGAACGCTTAATGCCTTTTACTACAAAATAAAGAAGAATAAAAAAAAGTAATACACCCAGACCAATTAATGCGGCATAATTATTATTCTCATAATCCAGGGCGATGCTGATGGCGACAAAGGAATAAGCAATAATAAAGATAAGTGGCATCAGGGGATAAAATTTCATACTGAAAATTCCCGTACCATTTAAATGAGTTGTCCGTTTACGTATGATAAAAATACTTGCGGCGGACAAAGCCATCCCAAAACAATCAAGAAAAATTGTAAAACTAAGTATCTTATCAAATTCCTGCGCCCAAAATACAATAAGGGCAGAAATACCGGCGAATACACTCAATGACAAAATCAGCGCATCTTTGCTGTTGCGTTTTGTAAATGCTAATGGTAAGATTTTGTCTTTGCCCATGGCATACATTACCCTTGGGTTACTCATCAATACAGCGTTGATGTAAGCCAGCACGCTTAGAAAAAGCAAAACCGATAATATTTTCTCAGCCTGTGCACCAAAAATTTTGGACGCCATGATGGCCGCAATGTTTTTGCTCTGTTTCAACTCTTCAAACCCAATCACTTTTACATAGGCATAATTGATAAGCATGTATAAAGAAATAATAACAAAAATTCCCACGAAAATACCCCGTGGAATATTCTTACTGGGATTTACTATTTCTTCGCCGAAGTTGATAGTTTGCTGGTACCCACCATAAGTAAAGCTTACTGCAACCAACCCAATACCAAAAGCTTTGATATACTCTTTAAGTGCCGGATGCATATCAGCGCTTATCAATGGCGATGCGGCAGCCGTTTCATTAACAGCAAAAAATAATGGGGCTATTAACAATAGCACCATTCCAATTTTAATCACCATGAGTACGTTTTGTGTTTTAGCACTCATTTTCAATCCCAGCATATTGACAGCATAAAAAATTACAATTGCTGCCAATGCAATGCCGATCTGTACATTCTTCATATAGGCAGCATTCTCCGCCACCTGCATATAGTTTATGTCTTTTGTTAATGGAAGCAATACGCTGGCAATGTATTCGCTGCCTACCAGGGCTACCGCTGCCATGGATGCTGCATTAGATACGAGGATGATACAATTAATAGCAAACGCTACCGATGGGTGATAAGCATAAGCGAATACCTTATAGTACCCTCCTGTAACAGGTAAACGGGAACCAATCTCCGCATAGGTCAGTGCACCGCATAAGGCTACAATACCGCCGGCAACCCAGCATAAATAAAAAAGAAACGGCGTTGGCGTTGCGGCAGCTACATTAGCAGGCGTTCGAAAAATGCCCATTCCAATAACGAAACTGATAACGATCATAGTAAGATCGAATAGTCCCAGTTTATTTTTTGGTGTCATGGATTGAAGATAGGAAAAAATCAACCTGCTATGAATTAGGCAAACCAAACAGTTGTTATAGCATGAACACGCAATAAAAACTATCTTCTTCCTTCCCGTACCCTATTCTTCTATACATTTGCCGTCGATTTGGTTTCTCCGTTGACGCGGATGAATTAAAAGGGAAGCCGGTGAAAAACCGGCGCTATCCCCGTAGCTGTAAAAAGCCCCCATCCCCTAAAGGGGAGTTGGGAAACAGTTTAAACTTCGTTGCCACTTTTAAAAAGGGAAGGCAATTTGAATTGTGTTTTGAGCCAGAAGACCTGCCAAATCAAGCAACAATCATTCAATGCTTTCGGGTGAAAGGCGGGAATGTAATCGCTGGAAAAGCTTTTATATTTCTTCTTACTTTATACCGGGAGCAGTCATACAAAAGCTTTTTAAAAAAATGGAAAGAAAATTTTTTGTTGTGACTGCGATCATTATCAGCAGCCAGCTACAGGCACAACTTGTCCCCGCACATCGGGAGGACACCGCGATTAAGGTATTAGACGAAGTAATTCTTACCGCTAACAAATTTGAACAGAAGCAAAGCCAGACCGGCAAAGTAGTTACCGTTATTTCCAAAGAACAAATAGAAAAAAGCAGTGGTAAAACGGTAACGCAGATTTTAAACGAACAAGCCGGCATCTCAATAGCCGGGGCCTATAACGCACTGGGCAGCGTACAAACAGTTTTTACAAGAGGCTCCTCATCCGGCAGAACATTAATATTATTAGACGGAATACCGGTGAATGACCCTACCATGATCAACAACGAATTTGATCTTAATCTTTTTTCTATTAATGATGTCGAAAGAATTGAAATATGCAAAGGGGCGCAATCTACTTTATATGGCAGCGATGCCATCGGCGGCGCCATCAATATCATAACTGTAAAAAAAGATGTAGCGACGCCTTTCAACTTAAAATTGACAAGCAGCCTGGGAAATAAAAACACCATCCGCAATAATGTCCAGTTATATGGTAAAGCGGGCAAGCTTAGTTACACCACCCGGTTTGGTAAATTAAGTAGTGATGGATTTTCTGCTGCCAATGATAGCATAGGTATAGCCGGTTACGATAAGGATGGCTATGACGGAAATGTGATCAATGGGTCCGTTCAATACCAATTAAATCCTTCCTTGCTTATAAAAACATTTATCCAGCATAGCCAATATAAAGCAGATATCGACACTGGTCCCTTTGCGGACGAGAAAGACTACAGGATCGACAACATTTACCTGGCATCTGGTGCCGGAATACAGTTTAAAAAAGGTGTGGTAAGCATCAGCGGCAATTATCACTACGGTGAATTGAAGCGGTCTTACCTAAATGATAGTTTGTTTGTGCGCCAATTTGGTACCAAATATGAAAGTAATAATTACGGCGGTCGTACACAGTATGCAGAGTTGTATGGAAATATAACGGTGGCAACATGGCTGACCGTTCTTGCCGGTGCAGATTACCGATGGGCCAATATGAACCAGCAATATTTTTCGATCAACAGCTTCGGACCTTACAGCAGTCGTTTTAATGACACGTCACTGCATCAATCATCGTTATACGGCTCATTGCTGTTTAGTGCCCCTAATAAAAAACTAAATGCAGAAGTTGGTGGAAGAATAAATAAACATTCGCGTTACGGCGCCAACGGCACGTATACCTTTAACCCGTCTTTTATTATCACCAACAATTGGCGGTTATTCGGCAGTATCGCTTCCGGCTTCAAAGCACCATCCATTTTCCAGGTATTTGATGTATTTAGCGGCAACCGGGATCTGGAAGCGGAAAGATCCACCAACTACGAGATAGGCGTTCAGCAACACGATGCAAAGATCAGTAACCGCATTGTCTATTTCCACCGGGACATAAAAAATGGTATTGATTATAATTATAACACGTCAAAATATTTCAATTTTGTAACGCAAAAGGTTGACGGCATCGAATGGGAACTGTCTGCAAAGCCAATCAGCCAATTGGGCATAACCGCTAACTATACACTTATCACCGGCGAAGAACGAACACAAAGCCGTAAAAGCTTTAGTGACACGTCCTACAATCATTTACTCCGCCGGCCCCAACATACTTTCAACCTGGCAATCAGCTACGAGTTTACCCCCTCACTGCTTGTAAGTTTCACGGCGAAATCGGTAAGCAGCAGGTACGATGTAGGAGGCTTTATGGAGGATGATGTGTTGCTTGACAATTATTTATTATTTGGTGCTTATGCTGAATATAAATGGAAAGAAAATGTAAAATTCTTTAGCGACCTGCAAAACATCACTGGCAAAAAATTTTCCGATATAAGAGGATACAATACCATCCCATTTCTTATAAATGGCGGGGTAAGTATCCGTCTTTAAAAAATTGGTAATGAGCAATCATGCTACAAAAGAACTTCCACGCTGCAACAAAACGTTTTAATGCCGGGATGGCGATATCACCCGGTGTCAATGTTTCGGTATAACGATAAAACCCAGCCTGGAAATGCTCCTGATACAGCGTTTTGACAACTGCCTATGCCGGGATTGCGTGCAATTTCTTTAACAAGGACAAAACGGTTTAAAGCCAAGCACTCCCGGTAGGATGCGGATTAATTTAAAACACCCGGTTCCTGGACAGGTTGTTTGAAGGTTCACCTGCTTACCGTATCCAATAAGTACCTTTGGAAAAAGCTTTATCATGCGGCTAAACATCAATGAGATCTTAACTGTTACATTTACACTTTTTGCTGTCATTGATATTATAGGATCGGTACCGATCCTTATTTCATTGAAACAGAAAATGGGCGGCCTGAGGGAATTTCGGGCTACGTTGATATCGGGTGGGCTGATGTTACTATTTCTATTTTTAGGCGAAGCGTTTCTAAACCTTTTGGGATTGGATGTGGGGTCCTTTGCTGTCGGAGGCTCCATTGTTATTTTTATTCTAGGCCTCGAAATGGTCTTGGGAATCGAGTTTTTTAAAGGCGACGGTGATATGAAAACGGCTACTCTTGTACCGATCGCCTTTCCGTTAATCGCGGGATCGGGAACATTGACTACCATCATTTCATTAAAAGCCAATTATGGAGAAACTACTCTGTTTATTGCCATTCTTTTAAACTTAATAATTGTTTATATCGTATTAAAATCGCTTGGTCATATTGGCAAACTTTTAGGAACAGGGGGTTTGACGGCTGTGAGAAAATTTTTTGGCGTAATATTGCTGGCCATTGCCGTAAAAATATTTGCGACCAATGCTCCAGGATTGATAAAATAGCACTACTCAAGGGCCTCGTCGTACAATGGATAGTATAAGAGTTTCCGAAGCTCCAGATACAGGTTCGATTCCTGTCGAGGC
>WUUC01137433.1_pt1 | contig 22717 bp, 17 predicted proteins | sample 6278441 | NCBI WGS metagenome assembly WUUC01 (sample SAMN13675441, study PRJNA597444) | soil metagenome | isolation source: soil | place: USA: Washington | collected 2017-10
GCGTGGCTCGTACTCAGAAGGCGGCATGCGCCTTTACGCGTTGCGCGGCATGGTGACCAGCCGATACACTCGCCCGCAGTAGAAGTTGCCGTGCTAGCCTACAGGCTCTACTGCACGCAGGGCAAGCCAGAGGGTTGATGGCGCGTGGAGTGAGGCGGGACTGTTCTGTACATACACGGTTTGCCGGCGTGACCCAGGTTTTCACCGGGAGGTCTCCAGCAAGCGACCGTTTTCGACTGAATTTCGCACGCGGTCCCAAAGCGCCCATAGTCTGCGCGGAGGTGCACCCTGCGGGTCCGCGATGGCGGTTCAAATTCGTTCCAGATGCATTTACGCGGCTTGCGCCGGAACATCGATGGCCACGGCCCGAACCTCCAGCAGTCGAAATGACCGTCAGACTGAGACGCTACCGGTCAATCCATCAACTCAGCTACCGCACGCATATCCCTATGACTAATAAATTTGCCATTCATCCGTACTCGAAAACGGAGCGATTTCCAGCGTTGTCAAGCTCATTTCATGTTGGAGCATATTGCCGCCGGCAGATGGGCCAGGCGTCGCGGCTTGGGGCCTGGGCGAAGACCGGCATCATGCAGCTCCTAATAGCCGCAGGCTTGACCTTGGTGTTGGGCGGCGCGCCGGCTCTATGGGCACAGAGCGACCCCGCCAAATCGGACGAGCAATCGGCCGACAGCGATAGCTGGAAACAGCACTGGGCGGTGCCGGAAGGTTTCTCAATCGAGATCGATAGCGAAGGCTATCACTATCCAACGGGGATCGCCTTTGTACCGAATCCGGGGAATGGCCCAAAGGACCCGCTCTACTTCGTGACCGAGTTGAGAGGCAAGGTCAAGGTCGTCACGAACGACCGCACGGTGCACACCTTTGCGCAAGGATTCCTGAACACGGAGTTCTACGAGGAGCCGCCCAGCGGCGAGGCCGAATTCGGACTGGGCAGCATCTGCTTGGATCCTGCGCACGGGTACGTCTTCGCCACCTTTGCCTATCAGGACAAGGACAAGCTCCTGCGCAATAACATCATACGCTTCGAGACCAAACCCGAGACGTTCGCACTGAAGCCGGACTCGCAGCGTGCTTTCACCGACGTGTTCAAGCATTATGAATCAGGCGCCTCGCATCAGATCGGCGGATGCGCGGTGCATGACGATACACTGTACGTCAGCATCGGCGACGGATTCAAATCTCCCTTAAATGGCCAGCGCCTCAACGCGCTGCTAGGCAAGATTATTCGCATGGACCTCGATGGCAGGCCGTTGCCCACCAATCCGTTCTACCAGGACGATGATATTCACAAGGCGAGAAACTACGTCTGGGCCTACGGTTTTCGCAATCCGTTCAGCATGGAGTCGATCGGCGGGCACATCATGATCGCCGAGAATGGCGTCGCCTTGGATCGTTTCCTGGAGGTCAAAAAAGGGCAGAACTACCTGTGGGATGGCACGGACAAGAGCATGGCCTCGAACGCTAGCTATGTGTGGCTGGACAGCCAAGGCCCGATACAGATGGATTCCTATCCCACCACCGCGACCTACTTTCCCAAACCCTATGCCGGCCAGATATGCGTCGGCATGTCCAAGCCCGGAAGCGTGATGTGTCTAGGGTACGATGTACGTAGCGGCGAATTGCTGAGCGTGCCGCAATACCTCGTGAGCGTGGTACGGCAGGACCATCAGGCAGTCTCCGGCCTCGCCTTCGGGCCTGATGCCCTCTATTTCTCGCCCATGATACCGCTGAGTGGATACGATGACGCTGTGGTGCTCAAGCTCAAATACGATCCCGACCATGCCCACGATGTGACCCTCATGGAGCTCGCCGACGCGAAGAAGCTAGCCGAAGACGGGAGACAACTGATGCGCGAGAAGGGTTGTTTCGGCTGTCACAAACTCGCTGGCGTATTCGATTTGGGTGGCACCAAGGGACCAGTCCTAAACCGAGGAGAGGGCCCCATGGTCGAGAGAATAGAGGAGAGGGTTAATTCGGAGGCATTCATCGAGTCGCTCCGACAGCTCAACCAGCGGGACAAGAAACAGCGCTACATCAAGGAGCGTAACGCCGTGATCGACGCGCAGGGCCGCGCGCGCGTCCACACCTGGATGAAGTACCAAATCCTTGATCCGGCGTTCGATGGGCCAACGGCCATGCCTGACCAGGGTCTCCACGAGATCGAGGCCGAGGCCATTACGCGCTATTTGCTTGCTGAGCCGGACGCAGGCCCGACAGGGCTGACGGCGAGAATCAAAGCGATGCTACCCAAGCCCCGCTACAGATACTTCGCTTACTTCTTCGGCGCCGGTTTCCTCCTCGCGCTGCCTTTCTGGATGGTGTTGCAGTGGCTCGGTCGCCGCTGGCGCCGACGCCCTTGAGTGGCGAATGCGATATGCTGATGGCGTTAGGCGCTGGGGAGTTGCCCTCGCTGATCAAGAGGATGACAGCGCACCATGAATTTCAATAGCGACGGATGGCATTCGTGGACGTGCGGCGTCTGGGAGATCACGATGGAAAATCGATCGGCGTTACGCTCAAAGATCTAGACCGGCGGAGAAACGTACTCGGGTGCCGGGCGCCGGAAAACCGATGGCCTCCTGATACTCGGCGCCGAGCAGATTATCTACCGCAAGCGACACCCGCAGGCCGGAAGCGAAACGCCAGGTGCCGCTGACATCGACCCGTTCATAATCATCCAGGCGGCCGTCCCCTGTGGGAATCGAGGAATCGAAGGCCTCGCCCACGTGCAATATACCTAGCGAGACGAGAAGCTGCGGGCGGGGCGCCCAGCTTGTGGTGATGCTGGCGCGCCACTCCGGGCGGTTGCGTAACTCATCGGCGCTATCTTCGATGTTCGTCTCCGTATAGGTCGCATACGAGTCGATAACGACCGTACTGGCAGGTCGCAAGCTCAGACCCACCTCGACGCCCTGGGTAGTCACCGCTGAGCGGTTGACCAACTGAAACGTGGGCGGCGGAGAGTCGATAAGATTGAAAAAGCGGTTGCGAAAACCGGTAACGCTTGCGAGCACGAGATTGGTCCCCAAGCTCTGCTCCAGGCCCAAGTCGAAACCACGGCTGCTCTCCGGCTGGAGGTCGGGATTGCCCACGATAGGGTTTCCGAGCGCGAAAAAGCTCGGCAGCTTGAAGCCCTCGCCCCAGTTCCCCCGCACGATGGTTCTACCTGCGTTGAATGGATACAGAAAACCCACGCGTGGGCTGACCTCCGTATCGAAGCCCTCGGGATCGTCGATCCGCATGCCCGCTTGCAACGCCAGTCCCCTTGGAGTCGTGTAGCGCGCCTCCGCGAAGTAGCCGTACAGGCCGCGATCGAGATCGAAACGTCCAGGCGATGGCGTTCCATCGAAAACCAGCACGCTGCTGCTGGCGCCTTCCTCAACGCGGGCATCAGCGCCGACGCTGATAGCGATAGCGTCACTGAGCGAGTAAAGAGCGGTCAGGCCAAGACGCCCTCGGTCGAAGTTACTGTCGCTGCTGAAGGGCGGAATGGCGAAGCTGGAAGCGGCAGGATCGAGAGCAATACCGGGCGACGACGCCTGCTCCTGGCGGTTGTACCAGCTCGCCTGTACACGATAGTTCCACACGGACGAGAGTTCGTGCTTGAGGTCTATGCCGACCGAGAATTCCTCGGCGTCACGCTGGTCGACATCGCGCAACAAGGCAAACAGCGGCCCGCCACTCTGGTCGGGGAAACTCTCGCTCTGCGTGTCAGCATAACGGGTGGTCAGCAGGGCAGACAGGTCATCAGTCGGACGGCTGCTGAAATTCGCCGTGAAGGCCTTGCCGATGAATTCGCTGCCCTCGACCGGCTCGCCATCGTCGACATAGTTTGCACTCAGTGCGTAGCCCAGTTCGTCGTCCGCGAGCAGCGGGCCACGCGCCGCGGCATTTGCCTGATGGTAGCCCTCGGTGCCGATCCCACCCTGGACGGTGTACGTTCTTTGCTCGGTTGGTCGGCGCGTCACGATGTTGATTACCCCCGCCAATGCATCCGAACCATAGACCGACGAGAGCGGCCCCCGGATTATCTCGATTCGCTCGATGTCGGCCACGGCGAGACTCGACAGATCGAAGGAACCGCCGCGTGTATTGGTGGGGTCATTGACCTCGATGCCGTCGATCAGTACCAGGGTGAAGTTCGGATCGGCGCCACGCAGGTAAACCGAGCTGATACCACCGCGCCCACCTGGCTGATCGATGTGCAAGCCGGGCGTGAACCGCAGCAGTTCGACCACGCTTGCGGGCCGCCGCGCCTCGATGTCTTGGCGCGTGATGACGGTGGTGGAAGCCGGCAATGCCTCGGCCGCCGTCGGTATATGGGAGCCGGAGACGATGACAGGCGAAATGCTGACTGCGTCGTCGGATTGAGCAATAGCAAGCGCTGGCCGTTCGCAGATAACGGCCATGCCTGCCGCGAGCGCGAGAGCCGATTTCAATCCGAGCTGAGACGCGATTGCCGTGCGTAGACCGCCTAATAGCACGTGATGTCTGATTCTGACTGCTTCTTCGTCGTCCCCGAAGGCGGGGACCTAGGCGCTTATTATGCGTCCAAGGGATTTCCGCCTGCGCGGGAATGACGGTATTGAAATGTTCGCAAATGGCCGATACGGGCCTGGCTATTAGTTCTTGTCCTGATCGACCAGCTTATTTGCCCCGATCCACGGCATCATCTCCCGCAGACGGCCGCCGACCTTCTCGATCGGGTGCTCGGCGCCGAGCCGACGCATGGCCTTGAGCGTGGCGGTGCCGGTCTGATTTTCCATGATGAACTCGCGGGCGAACTGGCCGCTCTGGATCTCCCTCAGGATGCGTCGCATCTCCGCACGTGTCTCGTCGGTGATGACGCGCGGGCCGCGCGTGAAATCGCCGTACTCGGCGGTATTGGATATCGAGTACCGCATGTTCGCGATGCCGCCCTCGTAGATCAGGTCGACGATCAACTTTACCTCGTGCAGACATTCGAAGTAGGCCATTTCCGGCGCGTATCCCGCCTCTACTAGGGTCTCGAAACCGGCCTGTATGAGCGCCGTGAGACCGCCGCACAGCACCACTTGCTCGCCGAACAGATCGGTTTCGGTCTCCTCGCGGAAGGTGGTCTCGATGATACCCGCGCGCCCCCCGCCGTTGGCGGACGCGTAAGACAAAGCGATCTCCTTGGCTTGTCCGGAAGGATTCTGATGCACGCAGATCAGACAGGGCACGCCTCCGCCTTGCTTGTAAGTGGAACGTACCAGATGGCCCGGTCCTTTGGGCGCGACCATAATGACGTCCAGATCCGACCTGGGTTCAATCTGCTGAAAATGAATGTTGAACCCGTGCGCGAACGCGAGCGTGGCGGCCTTCTTCAGATTGGGTTCGATATGCTCGCGGTACAGGCGCGCCTGATGCTCATCTGGCGCCAAGACCATGACGATCTCCGCGTCCTGCACCGCCGAGTCGATAGGCTGTACGTTCAGGCCAGCCGCCTTCGCCTTCGCTTCGGATCTGGAACCTGCACGCAGACCCACGGTGACGTCGACGCCGGAGTCCTTCAAGTTATTGGCGTGGGCGTGGCCCTGGGAGCCATAGCCGATGATCGTGACCCGCTTGGCTTGGATAAGCGAAAGATCCGCGTCTTTGTCGTAGTAGATGTTCATTTCAACTCCAATAGAATAAGTCTGTAGGAGCGACGCCTTCGTCGTGATGCTTGCGGCCAGAATGCTCGCTGGAGCCGGAACAGCGCGAGCTAGGGATCGCTCCCACGCGAGTTCGACGGTGGACTAGAGTTTGAGCGTTGGCTCACCGCGCGCGATAGCCATGGTGCCCGAGCGCACGACCTCTTCGATCGGACGCGCGCCCAAGGCGCTGATAAAGGCGTCGAGCTTGGCGCCCGTGCCGGTCAGTTCAATGACGTAGGCGCGATCGTTGACGTCGATGATGCGTCCGCGAAAGATATCCGCCAAGCGCTTGATCTCTTCGCGATCCGCGCCTTCGGCCTTGACCTTGATCATCATCATCTCGCGTTCGATATGGCTGAATTCGGTCAGGTCCAACATCTTCACCACGTCGACCAGCTTGTTCAGCTGCTTGGTGATTTGCTCAATGATCTCGTCACTACCACGCGTGACCAAAGTCATGCGCGAAAGCGTCGGATCATTGGTGGGCGCCACGGTCAGCGATTCGATGTTGTAACCACGGGCCGAAAAGAGGCCAGCCACGCGTGACAGCGCGCCGGACTCGTTCTCCAGCAGCAAGGAGATGATGTGCCGCATTCTTCCCTAGTTCTAGATCTGCAACGTTCCGCAGCGCCAGTTCGCCGGCTGCGCTACCCTTTCCACGTGGATGGCCGACTTCTGAGAAATCAGTTGCCGGCCTCTGAGGACGCAATCAAACCAGGATCATCTCGTTCTGACCGGCCCCTGCCGGGATCATTGGATAGACGTTCTCGTTCTGGTCGGTGATGAAATCCATGAACACGAGCCTGTCTTTCATGTCCAGCGCTTCGCGCAGCGCGCCTTCCACGTCGGCAGGATTTTCGATGCGCATGCCCACGTGACCGAAGCTCTCGGCCAGTTTGACGAAATCCGGCAGCGCGTCCATGTAGGACATCGCGTAGCGGCCTTGATAGAAGAACTCCTGCCACTGCCGCACCATGCCCATGTAGCGATTGTTCAGATTGATGATCTTGATGGGCAGACGATACTGCAAGCAGGTCGACAGCTCCTGTATGCACATGATGATGCTGGCCTCGCCGGTCACGCAGCAGACCTGTGCATCCGGATGTGCGATCTGCACACCCATGGCCGCCGGCAGACCAAAGCCCATCGTGCCCAGACCGCCGGAGTTGATCCAGCGACGGGGCCTGTCGAACTTGTAGAATTGCGCAGCCCACATCTGGTGCTGGCCCACGTCCGAGGTGACAAACGCGTCGCCGCCGGTCAGTTCGTATAACTTCTCCAATACGTGCTGCGGCTTGATGATGGCGGAATTGCGGTCGTATTTGAGGCAGTCCTGCGCCCGCCATTCGTCGATCTGCTTCCACCACGCGGCAATCGCCTCCGGATGCTTCGGCTTGCGATCCCCGGTCTTGAGCTCCTTGATCAGCGCCTTAAGCACGTTGTCGACCTGGCCCACGATCGGGATATCGACCTTGACGTTCTTGGAGATCGACGAGGGATCGACGTCCACGTGCACGATCTTCGAATGCGGGCAGAACTTCTCGACATTGCCGGTCACCCGATCATCGAAGCGCGCGCCGATGGCAATCAGCACGTCGCTGTGATGCATGCCGAGGTTCGCTTCGTAAGTGCCATGCATGCCGAGCATGCCGACAAACTGCGGGTCAGTCGCCGGATACCCGCCTAGGCCCATCAGTGTATTGGTCACCGGATATCCGAGCAGGCGCGCGAACTCCGTCAGGGATTCCGCCGCGTTGCCCAGGATAACCCCGCCGCCGGTGTAGATCATGGGTCGTTCCGCCGACAGGATCAGCTCGACCGCCTTCTTAATCTGGCCGATGTGTCCGTTCACCGTCGGGTTGTAAGACCGCATCTTGATGGTCTTAGGATAATGAAAGACCGCCTTGTGCGCGGTGATGTCCTTTGGTATGTCAACCACCACCGGCCCTGGACGCCCGCTGGTCGCCACAAAAAATGCCTTCTTGATGGTGGTCGCCAGGGAGTCCACCGACTTGACGAGAAAGTTGTGCTTGACGCAGGGGCGCGTGATACCGATGGTATCCACTTCCTGGAAGGCATCGTTGCCGATCAGGCTGGTCGGCACCTGACCCGTGAACACCACCAGCGGCACCGAATCCATGTAGGCGTCCGCGATGCCGGTAATGGCATTGGTGGCTCCAGGACCGGAGGTCACCAGCGCGACACCAGGTTTGGTGCTGGACTTCGCGTAGCCCTCAGCCGCGTGCACCGCACCCTGCTCGTGGCGAGCGAGGATGTGTGTGACCTTGTCCTGCCTGAACAAGGCGTCGTAGATGTGCAGTACCGCGCCACCGGGATAGCCGAAGATGAACTCTACGCCCTCTTCCTCGAGGCAGCGCACGAAGATTTCGGCGCCGGTAATCTCGGTCTTGTGATCGATCTCCAGATTGGGCGTATTCGCGGTCATGATCTTCAGTCCTATCCGAGCAGCATCCTGAGACTGTCAAAATGTCCTGATGTCTGGTTCGGTGCAACAAAAGAAGCCGATAGTAATACGAAAAGGGCCGGATTTCACGGCTGGCGGCGCATGGCCAAGGGGCCAGTGCAGTCAGAGAGTTGAGCAGCGAGACATCCGACGCTGCTCGCCGAGTCAGGCGGACTTGCGCATCGCGAAGTAAAACTTGCCCGCCTCCGCACGTGATTCGAGTAATTCGTTGCCGGTCTGCTTGGAAAAGGCTTCGAAGTCCTTGACCGAGCCCGGGTCGGTTGCGATCACGCGCAGTATCTGGCCCGAAGACATGGCGGCCAGCGCCTTCTTGGCCCGCAGGATGGGCAACGGACAGTTCATGCCGCTGGTATCCAGTTCCTGATCGTAATCTGTCATGGCGATTCGTCGCGTACGCTGGCCACAGCCCGTCAGGCGCATACATATATGATGTCGCGATTCAACGCAATCTGCGCAGGTGCTAGGCGTAGATGGAACGATGGAAACTATTCGCCGCCGGCCGCGGCCTAACATGCTACGATAAGGCTCCTTGAGCGTGTCGCGGACCGTCCAGACGCCGCAGATCTATCCCGATAAATCGACCTATCGAAGTCGTCGCCTCCCGCAGGTCTAACTCACTCCCGTATGCGAGCTTACACTTCCCCTCTTCGGAGCAGGCGCGGGGCCGTGACGTTCGGCGGGACATTGTGCGCCGTCGCCGTCGTCGCATGCCTGACCATTGCGCAAGCAGCGAATGAGCCCTTGCGACTGCCAGAGATGGGAGATCCCGCGAGTGCGGTATTGAGCCCTACACAGGAGAAGATACTGGGCGAGACGCTACTCACGCAGATCCGCGGCGCGCTCAGCGTGCTCAAAGATCCGGAACTCAAAGACTATCTACAGGCACTTGGAACTCGCCTGCTCAGCGCAGGTGTAGATTCCGACCTGGACTTTACCTTTTTGATGATCCGCGATCCTGCAATCAATGCCTTCGCGGCCCCTGGTGGCATTATCGCCGTGAACTCAGGCTTGCTGCTGGCCGCGGACAACGAGAGCGAATTGGCCGGCGTCATGGCGCATGAAATCGCGCACGTGGAGCAGCGTCACCTGGCCCGTACGTACGCGAATGCCGGCACCATCAATCTCAAGACCGCCCTGGGCGTCTTGGCGTCCATCATTGCCGGCGCATACGGCGGCGCCGACGTGGGCAGCGCCGCCTTGCTGTCCAGCGTGGCCGCTGGGGCGCAAGCGCAACTGGCCTTCTCGCGCGCGAACGAGGAAGAGGCCGATCGAGTCGGCATCCGTCTGCTGGCCGCGTCGCGATTCAACCCGCAAGGAATGCCGAACTTCCTGCAGAAGTTGCACAAATACACGCAACTCAACGCAGGGCCAATACCCGAATATCTGAGCAGCCACCCGGTGACGCTCTCGCGCGTCAGTGACACCAGAAGCCGCGCACTACAGTATTCCGGCCCGTTCAGAGACGACAGCCCCCGCTTTCAATTCGCCAAGGCCAGGGTGCTCGCGCTCACATCCGATCCCAACGCGCTCATCAGTCGTTACGAGGAAAGCAAGCGCGCGGGCGAGGCCAATGACATGACCGACCGCTATGCATACGCACTTGCCCTGATTGAAGCGGGTGAGCCGGCTCGGGCGCTCGAGGTCTTGCGCACGATCGATAAGACCGAGGATGCCGGTCTGCCGGTCGATCTTGCCACAGCGCAGGCCTACCTGAGCGCCTCGCAGAGTGATCAGGCGCTGCGCGTGCTGAAGCGCTTGAATGAGATCTATCCTCGGCAGGAATCGATCGTGTACTACTTGGCACGAGCGCTCATCGACCAGGGTGAGCCACAAGCAGCCTTAAATCAGCTCGAGCTGGTGACGCGCGAGGAAGGACACAATCCCGCGCTCGACGAGTTGAGGGCCGAGGCCGCCGCCAAGGCGGACTTGCCCTGGCTCAGTCATGAAGCCCTAGCGGATTATTACGGCGCCTACGGAAGGTTTGGCGCCGCGCTCGAGCAGTTGGAGCTGGCACTCAATGCCCACAATATCGATGACGTCGCGCGGGCCCGGATTCGCAGCAAGCGCAGCCGACTACTGGAACTGCAGCGAGGTGAGGATACCTCCAGCGGTCAGCTACCTTCCAGCAGCGCTTTTCCCGCGTTCTCTTAGAGAGGATCCGGGCAGCAATCCATCTCGTCGAGGTCGTCAGGCTGGCGACGGCATGATCGAGTCTAGCCCGCGTCATCTGCACCCGGACATTGGGGTCGGGATCGCCGGCGGTCTATACGCCGGTACGCAAACGACGTTTCGAGATCCCTGGCTTCGCGATCCCTCGACATCGGTCCAGAAACTTTAGCGCCGACGCAGACCGTTCATCGGCATTAGGCGCCAATCCAACGGTTAGGCGTTGTATCACGGCGCGCCAGCCATTAATTGTTACGTCCCTCGTATCCACCAGCGCCGACCGATCCCTGCCGTAGACAAGTACCGCATCCTCCCGATCGTCCCGCCTCGATCGTCCGCAGGCACAATTAGACATCGGCGAGCAGATCCGCGGCCCGCAGTGGAATCGCATGCGCAAAATCCACGAGAACGCCTGAGACTACCGGAGAAATAAAAGATGGCTCGACAGAATGCCAACAAGAAAAAGGACAAAGTACTGCATATCGGCATTGACCTTGGCACCTCCCGTTCCGCCGTCGCGGCCAGTAATGGTACGCGGGAATGGATCGAAAGCTACGTGGGATGGCCGAAGGACTTCGTGTCCAGGAAGGCGTTGGGTAAGGACGTCGTATTCGGTTCCGAGGCGCTTAGCAATCGGCTGTCAGTGGAGATGTTCCGACCGCTGCAGCACGGAGTCATCAAGGAGGGTACCGCGCGCGACGAGGAAGCGGCCGTGGCGCTCATCAGGCACTTGATAGAAATGGCGGGCCCGGACGACGACGACACAATTCAGCTGGCGGTCGGCGTGCCTGCGGAGGCGCTCAAGAGCAACAAGAATGCTCTTAAGGAGGCCGTGGCCGATCTCACCGATACCCTCATGATGGTATCGGAGCCCTTTGCGGTCGCCTATGGTCGCGGGCTCCTGAACGACGCGCTGGTCATCGATATCGGCGCGGGCACCACCGATCTGTGCGTGATGCGCGGCTCTGTACCGAACGAGGAGGATCAGCGCACCGTGCTCACAGCCGGCGACTATATCGACCAGCAGTTGCTGGGCCTGCTGACCGAAAAACATCCAAACGCAAGATTTACGCTCGAGGCAGTGCGCCAGTATAAGGAAGAGGCCGCCCACGTGGGCGCCATCGACGAGATCATCGAGGTCAGCGTGCCGGTCAATGGCAAGGTCGTCACCATCGACATCACGGCCGAGATACGTCGCGCCTGCGAGAGCATCGTGCCGACGATCGTAGATACGACTATGGAGCTGATCGCGCGCTACGACGCCGAATATCAGGACCGCATACGTGGAAACATCGTGCTGGCCGGCGGCGGCAGCCAGATACAGAACCTGGCTGCGACTCTGCAAGCCGCCTTCAACGCGTACGGTCCGTCCAAGGTTGACTGCGTGGACGACGCCCTGTTCGCCGGTGTCGACGGGACATTGGAGCTGGCCAAGGACATGCCGCGCGAGTACTGGGAGGAAATCTAGCAGCCAAGGAATAACGCCAGCCGCGTTTGTCCAGCATTCCTGGGTCTGGAATGCAGGCGCGCGGCTGCGCTAGGCCTACGAGGCTGCGGGATACGGAGCAGTCTGTCCCTTCCGCGAGCCTAGTATCCGTCGCTGGGTGGAACCGAGGTGGGCGGTGGTGCGGCCTGCCCCTCACTTGTCTCGCTTTCGCCGCCCGTGTCCCCAGCATCGCTGCCGCCGACCGTCAGGTCAGGCGATCCTACCACCGTGATCGCGAGAATGGCCATGTAACCCACGACCGTCACCAGCATCACGATGAGCGAGGGACGGACGAATCGTGCAGGGGCCATCAGCACCGCCGCGAAACACAGCACTACGATACCCAGGCATGCAAGGCTGGGGACTGTTACGACTAACTCAGTCATATCCATAGCTGGTACGTCGTATTGGAATCGAAACTTGTACGAGAATTGCGGGTTCCAGTCATAGAAAGTAAAAAGTTGTCCTTACCCTGAGTGAACTCCGGGACGCCTGCTGCATGTTGCATAACTGCGCATAACCAACGTCCGCGAAGCTCCCACAACTGCATGATACCGACTAGGCTGTCCGCATGTGAAGGGTTTGCACCTCATTGCGGCAGTGTTCACCTACCCAGACCCGCTTCTCTCGCCAAGGTCCGTCACATTGTCAACAGCCGGACATGCAGGGCTGATGAGGATCGAGCAGTTCTACCGAGAAGGCGTATAAACGTCCTCGATAGATAGAGCGAACCTCGCTTATACCTCTGCGCAGGGCAGCGCACATCCTTCGGCCGCTGCTTGGACCCCGCTTTCTTCATTGCCCTACCTCCCGTTCGATCAAAAGCCGAAGCAAGCGCCCGCTAGAGATACCCTTTTGCCTTGCTCGCTCCCAGAACTCCTCGCGTAGGCTCGCCGGAATCGTGGGTCCCGTGCACATCCGGACTTTAGGCTCCTCAGGCTCTGGTTCTGGTTCAGGCGTGGGTCCAGGCCCAGGCGTTGGCTCAGGCTCTGGTCCAGGTGTCGGCTCAGGCTCAGATCCTCCCGGCACGTATTCGTAGGCGCCCAGGTCCGGTGCCTTCCCGTAGTAAGGGTCGCTGACCGGCGTGTGATCTTCGCACTCGACCGGCTCGCGTAATGCGATAGCGCCCTCCCGGTAGTTGATGCTGTCGATCTGCACAACCTCCTTGCCGATCTGGATGCGATCAGGCTCGACCACGCCCTTTCCGTCCGTCCAGAATCGCGCGTCGGTGACCTTTATCTTCTTACCGTCACATGCGCCGACCGTATAAGCCAGGAAAGCGCCCTTGTCGATTGCCGGCGATGCGGGAGATAGACGAAACGCATCAGGTGACTCCGGGTTAGTACTCACAAAGCTGGGATCGAAACCGACGTAGTTATCGACGTACTTGTCATTCGGCGACGAGGCTTTCGTAGTGAAGAGATTAGACTTGAACAGATGACCGCCCCACTTGTTATGAACCTCTTCGCCTGCCCGTCCGGTGATCTCGGCAAACAGATTGTTGATGATGACATTTCCTGTTAGCACACCCTCCCCATACTTGTTACAGGAATAGGCAGCACCCAGTTTATAGATCGTATTGTGGGCGATATGATTCTCGCGGTTCTCAAGGATAACAGGCGGGCGTACCGCGCATTGAAAGGCCACACCCCATCCATAAGCCAACACGTTGCGCCGCACGAGTTGGTATGTACCCTCAACCTTCATCATTACATTGCCCTTGGACGTCGGCGGCTTAAGGGTGTAAAGGACAACGTTCGCTTCAAAGATAGCACTGCCAACGGCACCTTTGTTTTGGCGGTGATTAGCTGAGATTCCGCAGCAGCGGTAGCCGCGTCCATGTCCCCAATCGTTGTTGAAAATGTTATGACGGACAATGGTGTTGTCGCTCGCTGACAGCAAGCTATGCCCCGCCTTGTGAATGTAATTGCCCTCAATAAGCGCGTAGTTGGTCTTGGATATATCAATCGCGTTTCCGCGCATGCAATCCTCGCCCTTCGGCGTAGTGGGATCGCAATACGTGCCGACGATACCGATCTCCGAATTTCTTAAGACAGGGTAATCGCCCTCGAACTGACAGCCCGCGTAGCCCTTAGCCCGCAGGAACTTGACGTTTTCGATAACGATGTAATCACCCTCAATCCCGCAGAAATGATCTATGTTGGATTGCTTGTATTCCCCTCTTCCATCGGCTTCTATTCCGTACACGGCGATATAGTTCTTCTTCTCGATCGTGATCACTTGCTTGCCAATAGGGTTGGTGAACACCGGGGACTCGTCCGTGCAACGGGTAAACCGGATGTATTGGCCGTCCTGACCCGAATTGACCGGCTTGATATGATCCCGCTCGTAGACTCCAGGCATGCCGCATACCTTGTCGCCGGCCTTCGCGATCGCACTCGCCTTGGCCCATGTACGAAAGGGTTTTGCCGCGGTGCCTGGATTGCGATCGTCACCGGAAAGCGAGACGACGTAATCGGCCGCATCCGCCAGCGGCGCGAGCGCTAGCAACAGCAGGATGGAAAATATCCACATATGCGGCAGCGGGGAGCAGCGTGCGTTGTACAGCAGAGCGGGTAGCTTCATGTTATTGTGCCCGTACGAAGGCGGGATCGGTGCGCCAACTGTGCCTCTGATGCCCTTGCGCTGGCATCTGCTGGTTGCAGATGTTAGGCCCGCGGAAATGAAATACACAACAACGCAGTCGTAGCCTTAACCATCGCGAGCCACTGGTGATTGGCCCTGTAGGCATCGAACCTACGACCAACAGACAGTTGCAGATTCTGTCTGGATCAACAACTTACCGGTAAATTTTTCCGAACTGGAATTTCCGTGCATTGATTCCGCAGGCTTTCTGATTCCGTTTTCTGAAGCCTTGACAGGCGTCAGGCGTGATGCCCGCCGGCGCTACGCGTCTTACCTCGGGCCAAGGTACTTGATTCGGCTTTTCCAGGCTACCCTCTATGATGTCCGTACAGCATGCTTCATTGCGAGCCGTAACGGCTATAATGCGCGAAAATTCACGGTGAGCCGAGGATGGAAATCAACTAGCCTGCAGAGACCTGAAGAGCATGAGCAAGGAACCTAAGCAATTCAGCATGGCTGCCTTACGCGATCAGTGGATCGCTGATGTGATGTCCGACATGCAGCCGGATGAAATCATAGGCATGCTTTCCTGGTTTCAGAACGCTGAGCCGTTCATGCACGATGTGCGTGCAGCGACTGAACGCCTCATCGATTGTCGCGTAGTGGAACCTTTGGAGCGTTACATGCAAGGATGCAAGATCAGCACGCTGCCCATGCCAGGGTGTGCCGTCTGCTGTGGTCCCACGCGGATTTGCGCCAATATCCATCGGGCTGAGACTTGGCTTTCATACTTATGCCCTGAGCATGGCAAGGTTGCTGACCTTTGGATCATCAAGCTTTGGTGTGAGGCAGCCTTGCCGTTGTCTCGAATGCGGGACGGAGAACAGGAGTTCGAGATCTGGACCGAGGGTTGTGCCACAACATGTGTTCCGTCTGAAGCCACATTCCATGGAAAATTCGTTGCACCCACTTTCCATGATGCTGTGGCGCAATGGCGAGACACACTTGAGGATGAGCGTAGCCGTTCGCTCGTGAACTTGGACAACCTAACCTTTTCGGGCTGTAGATTGTTCGATAATGAAGTCGAGGCGAGGAAGTCCGACGGCTGACTGACCCGCATTGTAGGCTACCTTAGCTTCCTCAGTCCCCTACCTGGCGAACGCTGCCTTGCAGGCATTTTACCCCAACCTGCACCGTAATCTGGGCTAGCCATGCGCACGCTATTGCACGCGTGGCATTGGTTGTGCGTATCGAATTTGCTACTTCCTTATTAAATCTCCTGTTCAAGCATACGGCGATGGCAGCACGGATAAAGATTGAATGGACCCACGGCCATCCACCAGTCGATATGCAGCCTGGGTGGTACGCGACAGCTCAGGGGTGGAACGTGCAAGACGGTTCTTGTGCTGGAGCGCACTATTGGACTGGCACAGAGTGGCGAGATGATCCGGAGAATACCCGCTTTTGGACGAACACTCGGCTCAGCTTCTGGCCCATACCATTCGCGTCCGAACTTGAAGCCCTTGCCTTCGCCTACGACCACAGTCCGGACTGGTCATAATTGCCCTCTTCCCTGACCTGCTTGGGTGCTGGTGCCCCACCCTAGGCCTGATATCTGGCCAGGATCGTCCGAGTGATCGACGGCGACGCGAGCGCAATGGCCGTATACATCTGGCCCGGTCTCACTGCGCAGGCCACGGTCCGCGCGTTTTGCATCGACATGCCAGAGTTTCATGCGTCTCAATAGTGCGAGGAGGTGCTCGCAAACACAGCGACGAGATCGCTTGCGGGTTCCAAATCTCCGCTCCCGCATTTCGGTCCACGCCCCGGAAGTGGCTCCGCCGCGGACCTGTTGTTGCAGGAGCCAAGTCGCTTGTGCTCATATTTACCAGTCGTCGAACGTTCGTGCCTCTCTTTCCTTCTTGTGTGCAGCTCATTGGATCTTCGGCTCAGAATAGCTAGCGTTGCTGACGGCAGAGCAATGTGCCTCCACCTTTGCGTCATGCTCAGACGTATCTAGGCCATGTATTACCGCACATTGGGACGCACGGGCGTAAAGGTCAGTCCCCTCTGCCTGGGGACCATGATGTTCGGCGCGTTGGGAAATCCAGATCACGATGAGTGCATCGGGATCATTCATCGTGCTCTGGATGCAGGAATTAACTTCATCGACACCGCCGATATCTATGCTCATGGAGAGTCCGAGGCGATTGTCGGTAAGGCCTTAGCCGGCGGTCTGCGCGATGACGTCATCCTTGCGACCAAGGTGAACGCATCCATGGGAGACGATCCCAACCAGAGGGGTAATTCACGACGCTGGATCATGCGCGAAGTCGAATCGTCCCTGCGTCGTTTAAGAACTGAATGGATCGATCTCTATCAGATTCACAGGCCTGCGCCTCACACGGACATCGAGGAGACGCTCGGGGCTTTAAGCGATCTCGTTACGCAAGGCAAAGTACGTTACATTGGGTCTTCGACGTTTCCGGCATCGCAAATTGTAGAAGCGCAGTGGACTGCACGAGAGCGCCACCTCGCACGCTTCATCTGTGAGCAGCCGCCCTATTCGCTGCTGGCGCGCGAAGTCGAAGCAGACGTCTTGCCAACCTGCCAGCGCCACGGCATCGGCGTTATCTGCTCGAGCCCACTTGCCAGCGGATGGTTATCGGGCAAATGGCGCAAGGGCGCTGAGACGCCAACTTCGTCCCGTGCCAAGCTCTTACCCGCTCGCTACGATCTGTCGCTAGCCGTCAATCAGCGCAAGCTTGCAGCAGCCGACGCCTTAGGTACGCTTGCCGACGAAGCGGGAATTCCACTTGTCCATCTCGCGATCGCCTTCGTGATCAATCATCCTGCGGTCACGGCCGCCATCATCGGCCCGCGTACGATGGCGCAGCTTGAGTCTCAGCTTGCTGCAGTCGATATTGCATTGGACAACGCACTGCTCGACCGTATCGATAAGATTGTAGCGCCTGGGACTAATATCGATCCGGCAGACGCCGGATGGCAAAATCCCGCGCTTGAACCAACCGCTCGACGTAGACGCTAGGACGGGTCCGCCACCGTTGGCTCGCAGGGGGAAGCAGAAATGCCGCTAGAGAACAGGAAGGTGTGCTCGAGCACAGAAACGGCGAAACTTCGTCCGACTACTCTGCGCCTGCGATAGGTGGACAGTTTGCACCGCGAACAGGCTGTGCGAGAGGTCCGCATCGACGCTCTGATCGGCTGGCTCACTTCTGGCTGAGGCAGAGCACGTTCTGTAAGTATCTGGGGCCGAACCTACGACCAATGGATTCAAATTTAACTAAGACCTAAGAAAGCCTGAGCTTTTGTGAAGAAGGTGAGAGTGTTCTGCTTAGCTTCTGCTTAAACCGCATCAGTGGATCGTCCTTATGCGGAGTTCTAGCTATTTCGAAGTAATTCTAGGCACAGGAACTACACTGGCAGCAGATCGTTCGTGTCCTGCCTCATCATGTGGCTGTTAGCGAAGGTGGCAGTTGGTCCGGCGGCTGAACGCCTATCGTGGTTTCGTTCACTATCGTAGCGTCGAAGCGAGTTCGGACGATCTCATTCAGTGAGTATTCCTACGGGCCCGCACAAGGCACGCCCCATCCTCAGAGTGCTACATGTCGCATAGTATCGCCCTAATTTCCACTATCGCGATCGGCTTGGGATGCGCCCTGGTCTTAGGCTTTATCGCCGTACGCCTGAAGCTTCCTGCTTTGGTCGGCTATCTGATAGCGGGCGTGCTCATTGGTCCTGCCACTCCGGGCTTCGTCGCCGACATTGAGCTGTCGCGTCAGCTCGCCGAGATCGGCGTCATGCTGTTGATGTTCGGCGTCGGATTACACTTTTCCCTAGATGATTTATTGTCGGTTCGCCGGATCGCCCTGCCCGGTGCAATTGTCCAGATTGTCGTCGCAACCGCGCTAGGCGTCGCTGTTGCCACCCATTGGGGTTGGAGCCTTGGCGGCGCAATCGTGTTCGGCCTTTCGCTCTCCGTGGCGAGCACGGTCGTCATCGAGCGCATGGCGGATGACGCGCCTGCACCGAGAAGACCTGGAAGTGAATTCGATCGCATCGCACATCGAAGCCACGAGTCTTCCGAATGCGAGCTAATGGATAACGCCGATCACCCCAGGGGACGCTCGCCACGGTCATGAAGTGACTCGATGGACTCCATGAGTATGGCGGTGGTTAACCTGCACCAGCCTAAACAGGGACATCATGCCCTGCAGCGATGTCGATGTAACTAGCCTCCAATTTCCAGCGTCCAGCTTGACGGTGAAAACCTCCATGCTACTGAGGTCAATCCCCTGCAGCGTTCTTTGCGCTTCAACAACTACTTGCGCTAAGCGCTCATTTTCGAATGCTGTCCCGACGATCCGGTGATTCACATTCAGCAGAAACTGCCGCCCCTTACCGTGCAACTCTGACGCTTCCAATACACGGACGAAAAATGGCTCAGGTTCCAATGTGACGATAGTCTCTATGTCAGCATGCGCAATTCCCAGTACCTCTAGAGCGGCCTGAACAGCAGGGCTGGGAGGACTATTTCCACTCTCCTCCGCGCCAGCCTTCAGTACCGGCAGCAATGCCTGGCGGAAATTCTTCAGCCCATCGGCGTGCATATGCCGAGCAAAAGACTGCCAGTTCGATTTGTGCGCAGCGTCAAGTGCCGACGCAACAATATGCTGCACTGCAGCCGCCGCCTCTTTGGTGGATTGACATTCCACTGCCTGGGAGGTGGTTGGGAGCAGGCCCAAGAACAAGCAGAACAGAACCAGTGAGTAGTGTTGGAAGCGCATAGCTTTCTCCGGTACCGAATCGTTCGGCTATCTGCTGCCTCACTTCGTGCAATGGAATCGAGCAAGCAGCAAGCGCCTGCTGACTTTGAGCGTAGCAGACCTAGGCGAAGCTTTGCGAGAACATGCAGCATCACCATAAATCCGCGCTATCAATTAAATACTACTCGACAAGCGACGTACAAGGCTCGCGTTTGAGAGCGAATCGAGTTAGCCGATTCAGAAATGGGTCTCAACCGAGGTGGCCATCGTCAGGACGCCCGCACATGATCTTGCCTGTGACCTCAAGTACGCGCGTGCGCATACGAATCAAACAGCTTGTTTCCATGACCGCCGCCTGCAGGTAGAGGCAGACGTCTAATGAGGGATCGTAAGCATCTGCTTCTTCAGTGCATAGGAGGAGCCTCCCCGCGGGCAGCGGCGGCGTCATGGCTTACGCGCGCACGCTCGAGGAGGTCCATCAGCTCCTGCTCGTTTCTCGCCATCTGCCGATATATCAGCCCAAGCTTGATGATCTGATCGCGCTCTAGCCCCTACTTAGGGCGTTTTACAGCCTGCCTGTATGCCTCGGTTGCTCATGCAAGAGAGTTTCACGCCTGAGGCCAACTCGACTCTCAGTGGCAATACTCGTCGATGACAACATTCGTGCCTAAACCTTCAAGTTCATAGCTGGTGATGGAGGTCGATTCTTGCTGGTGGCTCTATAGTGACTTCATTAAAGGGCGACATATCGGTGGCGTACCTCTGCCAGAACCGCCGGCCCCATGGGCGTTTCACTCCGTTTCACTAGAAGAAAATTGTCCTATCGCGGTCCACTGCTTAGATCGTCTAAACTCAACTGCTCTGATCTTCCAAAACCCCGGCCCTACAGGAGCGCCATGAATTCCAAGAACCTCTTAGATCAACTGCTGCAATCCGGTCCATCGCTGATGCAAAAGATGATGTCCTCGCATTCAAACGCGCGCCGCGGCACGCCGGGCGCGGGCCTGGGTAGCCTGTTATCAGGTGTGAGTCAGGGAGGCCTTAACAAAGGCGCGCTGGCCAGCGGTGCCTTGGGCATGCTTATGGGCAGCAGGCGGATGGGCAGCCTCGGCGGAAAGGCTTTGAAGTACGGCGGTCTAGCAGCGCTCGGTATGCTTGCCTATCGCGCCTATTCTGATTACCAGCAGCAGAACCCCGGCAAGGCCCCAACTGGAACGCCGCGTACGGTTGATCGACTGAGTGGGGCCGAGGCGGAGACGCATAGCCAGGCGATCTTAAAGGCGCTGGTCGCTGCGGCTAAGGCAGATGGGCATGTAGATGATCGCGAGCGACAGTTGATCGAACAGGAGCTGGGCAAGCTGGCCGAGGACGAGAAACTCCATCACTGGTTACAGGCAGAGCTTCGCAAGCCGCTCGACCCGGCGGAGGTCGCATCCGCAGCGAGTTCGCCGGAAATGGCCAGCGAGATGTATCTTGTCAGTCTTATGATGATCGATGACCAGAATTATATGGAACGCGCTTATCTCGATGAGCTTGCCAGGCAACTGAAGCTGGCGCCGGCGCTGAGAGCAAATTTGGAAAGGCAGGCAAGCGAGACGGAGGCCTAGAGGCGCGTGAGACACACGATGGCAGAACTTTCGGGGACCTCACTTGCAAGTATCATCGTGAGCGCGTCGTTATTTGTTGTTGGTGTCAGTGCTAGCTTCGCTGCCGATCAAGAAGCGCCGGTCGACCCGGAGGCCTACAAGATGATGGTCGAGGCGGTAAACGCCCGCGCTGTTTGGGACCAGGACTTTCCTGGTTTCACAGCTGATATCGAGATCAACTATGAAGGTCGGGTGCATCACGGTAGGGTGCAGGTGTCGTCCAAAGGCGAAGTTCAGCTGACAGAGCTGTCTGCACCAGATACCCGGGCGCAATCGTGGGCTGAGGGATGGCTTGGCGAGATGGTTTTTCACCGCATGGGCACGCAAGAATCCGACGATCGCTACCGTGAGATCCGCATGATCGGACAAGAAAATCATCCGCTTGGTCCTCTGTTGGTGATGAATGATTCATTCAACTCTAGTTTCCGGGTCGACGGGAAGGTGATCCGGCAAGTGAACCGCGATCTAGGCGGGGAAGTCCAGGATAGCGGCGAACCTAAGCGCGTACGCATCAATGTGCTGGAGACGGCGTTTACTCCGAGCGGAAAGGTGCTGCCCCTCCACTTCGTTATCCACTATCTGAATGACGACGAAGAGCTTGTGGCGGTTGAGACATTAAGCAGCCGCTTCCTGCGCCTTAAGCAATATGAGCTTCCGCAATGGCGTCGCGTGATTACCACCGAAGACGGCAACATGACCACAGCCGAGATGACGTTGTCACGGCATCGTTTGGGCCAAGGCAAAGAGGCCGCAACAGGCAGGGCGAGCATCAGATAAGTACGCGCGGCGTACGTAGATTATCCAGAGCCTTGTGCGGGCACTACATGGCGGTAGTGGCGCCATTCTTGATGCTCGGCAAGAAGCTCTTCGTAGCCGAGGTTGTGCTTACATCAACACCGCGGGGATCGATTGTCGTTAGGATATTGCATGTCCAAGCGCAGACGGTGAACAGGAAACAACGATGACGGAAAAAAGCGCCGGTCTAAAACGGGATTCTAATGACGCGGGCATTCGCAGTTCCTCTGAGGCGCTCACCTCTAACGAACATCGCGTACCGCGAATCACGGTGCTCGCGCCTTCGCCACATCTGGCGATCGGTGTCGAGGATAACGCACATTCGGGTGCCGATGTGCATATCCACGCGGGTGGTCAAGGCTATTGGGCGGCGCGCATCGCGAACGTGCTGGGAGCCGAAGTACATATCTGTTCTCCGCTCGGTGGCGAGGTGGGCAGCGCGATCCGCGGCGCCTTTGAGCGCGAGGGATTGCACGTTCATGCCGTCCACTGCCGCCAGGAGAACGCGGCACATGTGGCTGATCGCCGCGGCGGGAACGAGCGCGAAATCGTGGAAACGAGAAGTCCGCTCCTCACGCGCCACGAGGTGGACGAGCTGTTCAATCTCGCTCTAGCCGTTGGTCTAGACTCACAGGTAACCATCCTCACTGGGCCTCAGCACTCGGAGGTACTCACGCCGGATCTGTATCGCCGCCTCGCCGCCGACCTTCGCGCCAACGGCGCTCGCGTTGTCGCCGATCTTTCGGGCGATCCGTTGCACGCAGCTCTGCGCGGAGGTCTCGATCTGCTGAAGGTCGCGCACGGCGAAGCCATCGACGGCGGCTATGCGGTCAACGACTCGCTCGAGGCGCTCACTGCCGCGGTGTCTGAATTACGCTCTCGTGGCGCGGAACGAGTCCTGCTGACTCGTGGCGGCGATCCCACGCTCGCAATGTTTGGCGATGATCTGGTCGAGCTACATCCGCCCCAGTTCGAGGTTGTCCAGCACATGGGCGCTGGTGATTCGATGTGCGGGGCCGCCGCGGTCGCGCTCGCTTCTAATGCTGAGCCCGAGATAATCTGCCGACTGGCCGCGGCCGCCG
>WUUC01054515.1_pt1 | contig 22696 bp, 19 predicted proteins | sample 6278441 | NCBI WGS metagenome assembly WUUC01 (sample SAMN13675441, study PRJNA597444) | soil metagenome | isolation source: soil | place: USA: Washington | collected 2017-10
TGCACGGTGCGCGGCTTCGACGAGACCACCGTCCTCGGGCGCAAGGAGTCACGGCGGCTCGACCCCTTCACCTGCTACGCCCTGACCGCAGCGATCACCGCCTGGGAGGACGCCGGCTGCCCGGTCCCCGACCCCACCCGGGCCGCCGTCCTCGCCGGCAACATCGTCGGTGGCCGCATGACCAGCGACGTCGAGGCCCGCCACTACTGGGAGCAGGGGCCCGGCAAGGTCAACCCGCTGATGCCGCTGATGACCATGCCCAACACGGCGCCGGCGGTCGTCGCCATCCGCCTCGGCTGGCGCGGCCCGGCCATGGCCATCTCGACCGCCTGCGCCAGCGGCACCGACGCCATCGGCCAGGCCGCCGAGCTGCTGCGCTCGGGCCGGGTCGACGTGGTGCTCGCCGGCGGCTGCGAGGCGGCCATCACCCCCGTGGCCCTGGCCGGCTTCACCAACCTCGGCGCCGTCTCGGGACGCAGCGACGACCCCCAGCGGGCCTCCCGCCCCTTCGACGTCCACCGCGACGGCTTCGTGATCGGCGAGGGCGCCGGCTTCGTGGTGCTCGAGCGCCAGGCCGACGCCGAGGCCCGGGGCGCCACCCCCTACGCCGCGGTCACCGGCTACGGCTCGACCGCCGACGCCTTCCACCTGGCCATGCCACCCGAGGACGGGGCCGGCGCCGTCGAGTGCATGTCGCTCGCCCTCGGCGACGCCGGCCTCCGTCCCGCCGACATCGGCCACGTCAACGCCCACGGCACCTCGACGCCCTACAACGACCGGGCCGAGGCCGCCGCCCTCCAGACCGTGTTCGGGCCCCACGGCCCCCCGGTCACCTCGACCAAGGGCGCCATCGGCCACCTCATCGGAGCGGCCGGCGCCGTCGAGCTCATCTCCACCGTGCTGGCCCTGCGCCACGGCACGGTCCCGCCCACCGCCAACCACGAGGAGACCGATCCCGACATGAAGATCGACGTCGTCGCTGGCCGGCCCCGCCCGGTCCCTCCCGGACCGGCGCTGTCGAACTCGTTCGGCTTCGGCGGCCACAACGCCTGCCTGGTGGTCGAGCCGGCATGAGCACCCGACTCCACCCCGGCGCCGGCCCGGCCGCCGCGCCCCCCGCGCCCCCCGCTCCCCCGTCGACCGGGCTCCGGACCACCGAGCTCGTGGCGACGACGGTGTCGGAGGCCGAGATCTCGGCCTACCGCAACGTGATCCGCACCGCGACCGGCCCCGGCCCGGCGCCCGGGCCCGCCGTCCGCTGCACCGCCTCGCCGGTCCACCCCTTCGTCCTGGCGTGGAAGGCGTTCGACCAGGCCGTCGCCCTCACCACCTCACCCGCCGCCACCGGCAACGGCAACGGCGGCGGCGAGGGCCCGGCCGTCGTCCACCTCAGCCAGGAGATCCACCAGCGGTGGCCGCTGCCGGCCGACGAGCCCGTCACCCTCGACCTCGAGGTCGTCGGCGCCCGCCGCGACCCCCGGGGCGTCCGCCTGGCGCTGCGGTCCCGGCTCGTCGATCCCGAGGGCCGGGTCTTCGCCGAGCTGGTCACCGGGCTGCTGGCGCTCGGCGCCACCACGCCCGAGCCGTTCGGGTCCATCCCTCCCCCGCCGGCCCACGGGCCCGGCAACGGCACCGGCGAGACCGTCGTCGAGACGCAGGTCCCGACCTGGCTGCCCGAGCACTACGCCCGGGTCTCGGGCGACCACAACCCGATCCACCTCGACGACGGCGCCGCCCGCGACGCCGGTTTCCCAGGCGTCATCGCCCACGGGATGAGCGTCGTGGCCATGGTCTGCGAAGAGGTGATCGACCGCTGCTGCGGCGGTGACGCCAGCCGGGTCCGGGGCGTGGGCGGCCGCTTCTCCACCCCCGTCGTCCCCGGCGAGCCCCTCCAGGTCACGTTCCGGACCGACCCCGGCGCCGCCGCCGATCCCACCGTCCGCTTCACCTGCGCCACGCCCACCGGCCTGGCGATCAAGCAGGGCTGGGTCCGCATCGCGGGCGCCGGGCGGAGATGAGCGAGCCATGGACCCCCGACTCGTGGACACCGCCTCCGAGACCCTCGCGGGATTCCTGGCCCACGCCGAGGCCCGCCCGGACACGCCCGGGCTGGTCCGGCACGGGACGACCACCAGCTATGGCCAGCTCGCGGCGCTGGCGACGGCGGCCCGCGCCCGCATCGACCGGCTCGGCCTGGCGCCCGGCGAGCCCCTCGGGGTCGTGGCGGCGAAGTCGCCCGAGACGATCGCTCTGATCCTCGCCGGCCTCGGCGCCGGGCACGCCGTCCTGCTGCCGTCGACGACGCTGGCGCCCCCGGTCCTCGCTGCCGTGCTCGCCCAAGCCGGTTGCCGGACGCTGCTGTCCGCCGGCGAGGACGTCCCCGCCGCCAGCCACCGCAGCGGATCACAGCTCACGAGCGGGGGCAGCGGAGCCGTTCCGGACGGCACCGCGTTCGTCCTGGCCACCTCCGGCTCGACCGGCACCCCCAAGGTGGTGCCGCTGGGCCACCGAGCCGTCGACCGCTTCACCCACTGGGCCGGCGAGCGGTTCGGCATCGGGCCCGAGACCGCCGTCCTCAGCTACGCCCCCCTCAACTTCGACCTGTGCCTGCTCGACATCTGGACGACGCTGCGCTCGGGCGGGACGGTCGTCCTGGTCGACCCCGATCGGGCCACAGACGGCGCCCACCTGTGGGGACTGATCGACGACCACCGGGTGGCCGTCGTCCAGTCGGTGCCGATGTTCTACCGGCTCCTGATCGACGCCAGGACCTGCCCGGCGAGCGCCGGCCGGGGGTCGGTCGAGCACGTGATCGTGACCGGCGACGCCCTCCCCGCCCGCACCCTGGCCCAATTGCCCCGGCTGTTCCCCGCCGCCCAGGTCCACAACGTCTACGGCTGCACCGAGACCAACGACAGCTTCGTGCACGACGTCACCGCCGCCGACGTCGAGCGGGGCGAGCCGCTGCCGCTGGGCCGGCCGATCGCGGGCGTCGACGCCCTGATCGTGGGCCCCGACGGCCGCGTGGTCATCGGCCCGGGCCGCGGCGAGCTCTACGTCGCCACCCCGTTCCAGACCGAGGGCTACCTCGATCTGCAGCTGACGGCCGCCCGGTTCGTGGCCCACCCCGCCGCTCACGCGGTGCCGGGCGGCGAGGTGCGTGGCCGGTGCTACTTCCGCAGCGGCGACCTGGTCCGCCGGACGCCCGACGGCCGGATCGTCCTCGAGGGCCGCGACGACTTCCAGGTGAAGGTGCGCGGCGTCGCCGTCAACACCGCCGACGTCGAGCGAGTGCTGCTCGACCACCCCCAGGTCGCCGAGGCCGCCGTCGTGGCCGTCGCCGATGCCGTCGCCGGCAGGCGGCTCCACGCCGTGGTGCGCCGCACCGGCGCCGAGCGGCTCAACAGCCTGGTCCTGCGCCAGCACCTGGCCGGCCGGCTGGTCACCGCGGCCATCCCCTCGACCTTCCGCATCGACGACGAGCCCCTTCCCAAGACCTCCACCGGCAAGGTCGACCGGAAGACGGTCGCCCACGCGCTGGCCGGGGCGAACCAACAAGGAGAGTGAGATGTCCACCACCCGAGCCATCAAGGACTTCGTGATCGCGGAGTTCGCTCCCGACGTGCGGGCCGACGAGCTCGCCACCGACCTCGACCTGCTGAAGGCCGGGATCATCGACAGCCTCGGCCTGCTCAAGCTCATCGCCTGGATCGAGGACCGCTTCGCGGTGGCCGTCGAGGACACCGCCCTCGACCCCGACAACTTCCGCACGGTCGACGCCATCGAGAGCTTCGTGGCGACCGCTCCCCGCCAGCAGCCGGTCGAGGCGGTCTAGCCATGCACGACGCCGTGGTGGCCCTCCTCGACCGGGGACGCGTCGACGAGCCGGCCTGGACCTCCTTCTGGGAGCACCTCGAGGCCGGCGAGCTCGAGCGCGGCGAAGCCGTGGCCCTCCTGGCGTCGCTGTCGACCCAACTCCCCGACCACGAGTCGCTGACGGGTCTGTTCCGCTCGCTCGCCCAGCGCCGCCCGGCCCCGACCGCCCGGTTCCCCGATGCCGTCAACATCGTGGGGACCGGGGGCGGGCCGTCCACGTTCAACATCTCCACCGCCGCGGCCTTCGTCGCCGCCGCCCTCGGCGTCGAGGTCGTCAAGAGCGGCTCGCGGGCCTACACGAGCCGCTGCGGATCGCTCGACCTGCTCGAGCAGCTCGGCATCGGCCTGACCCGCTCCTACGAGCAGACCGCCGAGGCCCTCGACCGCCACCACCTGGCCTTCGCCGGCTACTTCGTCTACCCCACCGAGCTGACCCGCCTCGGCCGGTCGATCCTGCCGCTCGGGCTCCGGCCCTTCGGCCGCTTCCTCAACGCCGTGGGCCCCTTCCTGGCCGACCTGCCCGTGGCCGCCCAGGTCACCGGTGTCGCCGACCACCAGCTGTTGCCCTACCTGCGGGGCATCGCGGCGGTCGTCACCGACCGGACCGTCTGGCTCTGCCTCAACGCCCTGGGCGCCGACGAGCTGGTCAGCTTCACCGACAACGTCGTCTACACCAACGTCGGCACCCGCCAGTTCCTCGTGCCGGCCCGCCGCTCGGCGACCGGGATCGGCGGCCTCGACCGCCTCGCTCCTGCGCCGCCGGGCCAGGCAGTGGTGCCGCACTTCCTGGACCGGCTGTCCGGGGGCGGAGGACCGGTCGCCACCCGCACGATCGCCGTGAACGCCGCGGCGCTGGTCGTGGCCAGCGGCGCCACCAGCAGCTGGGCGACCGCCACACGAGCGGCGGTCGAGGCGATCGAGTCGGGGGCGGCCGTCGAGCTGGTCGGCCGCCTGCAGGCCCAGGGGACGGCCTCCCCGCCGCGTGGAGCGGTGTCCCGTGGCTGAGCTCTTCTTCGGCGACCGTGCCCCTGGGCAGCCGGGGCTCGCCCTGTTCCTCAACGCCGGCGACCCGCCACTCGACCAGCTGCCCGGCATCCTCCGGGCGCTCGACGCCGCGGGGCTCGACTGCCTCGAGCTGGCGGTGCCGTTCCCCGACTCCCCCACCGACGGCCTGGTCATCCGGCGCTCGGCGCAGCGGGCCCTCGACAGCCCCGGTGGCGTGGGCCTCGACGACGTCCTCGACGTGGTGGCCGCCACCCGACCGGCCCTGCGCCGCCTGCGGATCGCGCTCTTCGCCGACTGGAGCTACACGGTCAAGCACCGGTCCGTCGACGACGTGCTGCTGCGGGTGGCCGCGGCGGACGTCGACGGCTTCCTGCTCCACGGCCTGCCGCCCCGACAGCGGGACAGCTACCACGCCGCCGCCCGCCACGCCGGCCTGCCCATCGTCACCACCTGCTACGCGACCTCGGCCCCTGCGGTCGTCGTCGACGCCGCGGCCCACGCCACTGCCTATCTCTACCTCGTCGCCCAGTACGGCCGGTCGGGGACGACCCAGGCCCCCGACGGGACGGCGCTGTCCGCCACCATCGCCACCCTCCGGGCCTTGACCCGGGCGCCGATCGCCGTGGGCTTCGGCGTCCGCTCGGCCGACGACGTCGCCCGGGTCCAACGCCTGGGGGCGGACGCCGCCATCGTCGGCACCGCGGCGGTCGCCGAAGTCGAGCGAGCCCGGTCCGCCACCGCAGCACACGGTGGATGTGACGTGGCCGAGGCGCTGGTCGACCTCGTCCGATCGCTGCGGTCCGCCCCCCAGCCCGCCGTCACCGGCTCAGGTCCCCCCTTCACCGGCCACGGCTCCGTGCACGACCTGGAGGCCGCCCGATGAGCATCCTCGACGAACGGACCCTCGGTCCCTCCCCCACCCGGCGCGCCGCGCTCGAGGAGTGGCGGGCGCTGCGCGCCGAGGTCCTCACCCCGCAGGACCCCGCGGCGGTCGAGCGCCACCTGACCCGGGGCAAGCTCCTCGCCCGCGAGCGCATCGAGATGCTGCTCGACCCCGGCTCCTTCCAGGAGCTGATGATGATGGACCACACCGCGGCGGTCCCCCAGCTGCGGGGCAGGGAGGCCTACGGCGACGGCATCGTGGCCGGCTGGGGCACCATCGACGGCCGCCGGGCCTTCGTCTTCTCCCAGGACGCCACCGTCGTCGGCGGCAGCCTGGGCTCGGTGGGCGGCGCCAAGGTGGCCCGGATCATCGACCTGGCCATCGACGCCGGCGCCCCGGTCGTGGGGATCCTCGACGGCGGCGGCGCCCGCATCCAGGAGGGCGTCAGCTCGCTGAACGCCTTCGGCGGCATCTTCTTCCGCAACACCCGGGCCTCGGGCGTCGTCCCCCAGATCAGCCTGATCATGGGCGTCGCCACCGGCGGCGCCGTCTACAGCCCGGCGCTCACCGACTTCGTGTTCATGGTCGAGTCGACCGCCCAGCTGGCCATCACCGGTCCCAAGGTGATCAAGGAGGTCACCGGCGAGGAGGTCACCCTCGAAGAGCTCGGCGGCGCCGCCGTCCACGGCGGGCGCACCGGCGTCGTCCACTTCGTGGTGCCCGACGAGCGCAGCTGCCTCGACGGGGCCCGGCGGCTGCTGGGCTACCTGCCCCGCAGCTCGCGGGAGCGCCCGCCGATCCAGGCGCCCGTCCCGCCCCGCACCCGCCGCCACGGCGATCCCCTCGACACCCTGCCCCCCGGCCGGCCCGGCAACGGCTCCACCGACGGCAACGGCAACGGCCCGTCCCATGGCAACGGCGGCAGCAGCGGCGACAACAACGACGACGGCGACGGTTACGACGTCCGCGCCCTGCTCACGGCCATCGTCGACGGCGGCGAGATCCTCGAGTACGCCACCGGCTGGGCCCGCAACGTCGTGTGCGCCTTCACCCGCATCGGCGGCCTGCCCCTCGGCGTGGTGGCCAACCAGCCCCAGGCCGGCGACGGTCGCCTCGACATCGACGGCTGCGAGAAGGCTGCCCGCTTCATCCGCACCTGCGACGCCTTCAACCTGCCGATCCTCACGCTGGTGGACTGCCCCGGCCTGGCCGACGCCGGCCCCGACCGGCAGGGCCCGGCCATCCGGGCCGCCGCCAAGCTGGTCCACGCCCGGGCCGAGGCCCTGGTGCCGAGGATCTCGCTGCTGACCGGCCGGGCCGACCCCGACGCCTTCCTCACCATGGGCGCCGCCCGGGGCCTGTCCGACCTGCGCCTGGCCTGGCCCACCGCCGAGCTGGGCGCCACCGGCAGCACCCTCTACGACGCCGCCCGCCACGGGATCGTCGACCGGGTCATCGAGCCCCACGAGACCCGGGGCGCCCTGCTCGAAGCCCTGACCCTGCTCGCGCCGATGGAGCGCGGGCCCTACCCCCGCAAGCACGAGAACATCCCGCTCTAGCAAGGAGGCGCGAGAGATGATCGTTCGCCAGGTCGACGCCGTGACCACCGTGGAATGGGGCAACGGCCTCAGCCGCCGGTTCCTGCTCGAGACCGACGGCATGGGTTACACCGTCACCGACACCATCGTCCGGGCCGGCACCAAGTCGCGGCTCGAGTACGCGCACCACCTGGAAGCCTGCTACTGCATCGAGGGCAGCGGCGAGGTCATCGACCTCGACGGCACGGCGCACCCCATCGTGCCGGGCACGCTCTACGCGCTCGACCAGCACGACGCCCACTTCCTGGTGGCCAGTCCTCACGAGGACCTGCGGCTCGTCTGCGTCTTCACGCCCGCCCTGCGCGGCCACGAGCGCCACAGCCTCGACGAGGAACAGTTCTCCCACTATTGAGAGGAGCCGGCGCCGTGATGACGTGGAGCGCCGATCAGGTCGCGTTGCGGGAAGGCCTCGCGAGCTGGCACAAGGCACTGAGCGAAGACCACGTGGAGCAGGACGCCGAGGGCGTCTTCCCGTGGGACAAGTGGGCCCTGGTCCGCGCCACCGGCCTGCTGGGCCTGCCCTTCGCCGAGGAGTGGGGCGGGCTCGGCCAGGACCTGCTGACCACCATGTACGTGCTCGAGGGGTTGGGCGAGGGCTGCCGCAACGGCGGGCTCAACTTCTCGATCACCACCAGCATGATCAGCACCGGTGTGCCCCTCCAGCGCTTCGGGTCGCCCGACCTCAAGGCGCGCTACCTGCCCCTGGTCTGCAGCGGCGAGGCCATCGGCGCCCACGCCATCACCGAGCCCGAAGGCGGCTCCGACGCCCTGCACATGCGCACCCGGGCGGTCCGCGACGGCGACGTCTTCGTGCTCAACGGCTCGAAGACGTTCGTCTCCAACGGGCCCGTGGCCGACCTGATCGTCGTCTACGCCAAGACCCATCCCGACGGCGGCCCGCTCGGCGTCACCGCCTTCCTGGTCGAGCGGGCCACGCCGGGCGTCGAGCTCGGCCAACCGCTCACCAAGATGGGCCTCAAGACGTCACCGCTGAGCGAGCTGTTCCTCGACGACGTCGTGGTCCCCGCCACCAACGTCGTGGGGCAGCTCGGCGGCGGCTTCCTGTTGCTCGACCACGTCATGAAGTGGGAGATCCTCTGCTCGTTCATCGTCAACGTGGGCGAGATGCAGCACCGCATGGAGCAGTGCCTCGAGTACGCCAGGACCCGGATCCAGTTCGGCAAGCCCATCGGCTCGTTCCAGCAGATCTCCACCAAGATCGTCGACATGAAGATCAAGGTGGAGACGGCCCGCAAGTGGCTGTACGACACCGCGGCCCGCTTCCTCGCCGGCGAGAACGTCACCGTCGACATCGCCATCAGCAAGCTGCTGACCAGCGAGGGCAACGTGGCCTCGGCGCTGGCCGCCGTCCAGATCTTCGGCGGCAACGGCTACATGTCCGAGTACGGCCTCGAGAAGGACCTGCGCAACGCGGTCGCCGGCACCATCTACTCGGGGACCACCGAGATCCAGTACAACCGCATCGCCTCGATGCTCGGGCTGGGGTGAGGGGCTGAGCTCGCCATGGCCATCGTCAAGATCTGCGGCGCCACGTCCGACCGCGACGTCGCGCTGCTGGCCGAGTCGGGCGCCGACCTGGTCGGCATGTGGCACGGCGTCCCCGGCGGCCACGCCGACCTCTCGGTCCATCGTCTGTCCGCCCTGGCCGCCGCCGCGCACCGCTCGGGTGTGGTCGAACCGGTGCTCGTCACGTTCCTGCACGACGCCTCGGCGGTGCTGTCGGTCGTTCGGCGCACCGGCGTCCGGTGGGTGCAGCTGCACGGCTACCAGCGCCCGTCCATGGTCGCCGCGCTGAAGGCCGCGCCCCGCCTCGGCCTCACCGTCGTCAAGGTGCTGCACGTCAAGGACGGCACCTGCCTGGAACGTCCCTTCATCGGCGCCTACGAGCGGGCCGGCACCGACTGCTTCCTCCTCGACACCGCCACCGACGACGGCCGGGTCGGCAGCACCGGCCAACCGTTGCCCGCCGCGGCGGTGGCTTCGATCGCTGACCTCGTGACCCGGCCCTTCCTGCTCGCCGGCGGCATCTCGGCCGACAACCGCGCCGACTACCACGCCGTCGTCGACCACCCCCGCTTCCTCGGCATCGACGTCGACACCGCGGCACGCGACGACCAGGGCTCGTTCCACCCCGACCGCATCCGGGCCCTCCGCCGCCACTGGCACGACGGGCGGGCGCAGGAGGCGATCGCATGACCTTCGTCGACGCGTTGCTCGGCGCCTCCCAGCCCGTCATCGCGGAGATCAAGCTCCGCGATGGCCACGGCCACGACCTCCTCACCGGTCGCACGGTGGCCGCGATCGTCGCCGACTACGAAGCCGCCGGCGCCCCCTGCCTGTCGGTCGTCACCGGACGCTGGTTCGGTGGCACCGAGGACCTCCTGCACCAGGTCGCCGCCCTGACCGACCGGCCCATCCTGCAGAAGGACTTCCTCACCCGCCGCAGCCAGCTCGTCCGGGCCCGTGACCTGGGCGCGTCCGCCGTCCTGCTGACCGCTGGGTTGCTGCCCGCCTCCGCCCTCACCACGCTGGTGGCGCAGGCGTTGGCCCTCGGCCTCGTCCCCTTCGTCGAGGTCACCACCGAGGCCGAGATCGCCGCCGTCCCCCACCCCGGCGACTGCGTCATCGCCGTCAACAACAAGGACATCAAGGGCCGCGAGCGCGACCCCGGCGACCTCGGCCGCAGTCTCGACCTGCTGCCCGCCGTCCGCGCCACCGGCACCCCGTGCCCCGTCAGCGCCAGCGGCATCGTCACCCCCGCCGACGCGGCCCGCCTCCTCGACGCCGGCTACGCCGGCCTGCTGATCGGCACCGCCCTGCTCCGCTCCTCCGGCGGCATCCACGCCTGGCTCTCGGCGCTGCCATCCTGGCCGGCCGCGGCGCCGGTCCAGCCGTAGTCGCCCGCTACTGCGCTCGGGCCTGCTCGACGTTCGACTGGTGGATGGTGGACAGCCAGTCTGCATGCGGCCCCAGACGGGCATCGTCGGGTTCCTCGCCTCGCCGCAGCGCGTCGATGTAGGCGCGATCGGCGTCGAGGCGAGCCACCACCTCGGCCCCCTCGGCCACGGCACCATGGCCGGGGACCAGGACATCGACGTGGCGGGCGGCCTCGGCCAGCCGGTCCAGTGCCTTCTCGTAGGCGCCCACCTGATCGTCCTGGCGGACATCGAAGAGCGGGATCAGGACGTCGGAGAGCATGTCGCCGGCGAGCAGGACGCCCCGGCCCGCGAGGAGGATCGCGACGTGGCCTGCAGCGTGCGCCTGGTGCTCGATGATCTCGCCCGGCACGGGCCCACCGTCGGCGGGGAGTGGGGTGACGAGCCCGACCAGCTCGAGAGGGATGCCGGTCGCGCTCTCGGCCGCCATCGCCTGCGCCCGCTCGCGGGCCCCACTGGCGATGTGGGCGGCGGTGGCGGTGGCGTAGCGCGGCACGTCACCGAACCGGGGATGCCAGAGCAGGTGGTCCCAGTGGCAGTGGGTGGAGAACCCGGCCACCACCGGGATGCCGAGCCGGTCCACGTCGTCGGCGAGCGCGTCGAGCTCGGCGCCCTCGATGCCGGGGTCGATCAGGATCAGACCGTCCTCCCCTTCGGCGTCCTCCCCCCGCACGACGATGGAGTTGGTCCGGACCCACTCGCTCTGGCGGGTCCAGACGCCGTCGGCCACCTGCTGCAGCTTGCTCATCTCACTCCCATCGTGTGGTCGCGGCCGGGTCAGCGGCGCACGGGGTAACGGAGGTGGAGCGCCCGGCTGCCCTCGACCACGACGGGGTCCTCGAGCATCACGTGACCGCCGACGAGCTCACCGAAGTAGCGGATGCCGGTACCGAACAGCACCGGCACCTGGCTGACGCAGATCTCGTCGACCAGGCCCAGGCCCAGCGCCTGCTGGATGACGTCGGCGCTGGCGATCGTGACGAACCTCTCGCCGGCGATCTCCTTCGCTGTCGCGATCCCGTCCTCGACGCTGCCGGTGAAGGTCGTCCGGGGGAACCGCTCCGCGGCGTCGTCCGGCGGCGGCCGGTGGGTCACGACGACCACGGGCGCGCCCGCGGGGTGGTTGTCGCCCCAGCCGTCGGTCAGGTCGAACAGCCGACGGCCGGCGACGAGCGCTCCGCAACCCGACGTGAGCTCCTGCAGCATCGGCGCGCTGGCGGCGTCGACCGAGAAGGTCATCGACTCCTGGGCGCTGGGCACCGTGACGTCGCCGCCCCAGTACCAGTCGAACAGCTCGCCCGGGTCGTCGTCGGGCTGGGCGACGAAGCCGTCCAGCGACATGCACATGTGGGTCAGTACCTCGGCCATGTCTCTACGACTCGGCCGGGGCCCCCGACTCATCGGTCGACGACGAGCGCTGCCAGCCGGCGGAGGGGCGGATGTTGTGGTTGAGGTGGAAGACGTTGTCGGGGTCGTAGCGGTCCTTGAGGGCGACGAGCCGGGCCAGCTTCTCGGGCGGGTAGGCCCGCCGGACCCCCTGCTCGCCCTCGTCGGCCAGCACGTTCACGTACACGCCGCTGGCGAACGGCTCGATGGCGGCGGCGCAGCGGCGGGCGTTGGCCATGCGGGCCCCGTCCTCGGTCGGGTCGGTCCAACCGGTGGAGGTGACGAACTCGAACTGCGTGGGCCGGTGGCTGAACGCGGTCGCCTCGTCGGCGACCTCGGCGATGGCCCCGCCGTAGGCCTGCAGGCTCACGTTGGGCAGCAGGCGGGTGTCGTCACCGGCGTCGGCCGCCACGCCCCGCGCCAGCAGCAGCGCGATCGCCTCATCCGGCAGCGCCCGCAGGTAGTGGCCCTTCCAGTAGCGCCGCCGCTCGTGGCCCCGCTCGGTGTCGTCGATGCGCTGCAGCGCGAGGTAGCTCATGGGCTCGACCCGCTCGGCGAGCGTCACGCCGGCGGCCGGCCCCAGCGCCTGGAGCGCAGGGAGCAACGAGAGTCCCTCGTCGAGATCGCCGACCCACACGTAGCCGACGACGCCGATCGACCGCCCGTCCGCCTCGGTGGTCACGCCGCCGGTGAACGTCGCCGCCCGGGGCGCGCCGGCCGACAGGTCGCGCCACCCCGCCATGACCTCGATGCCCTTGGCGAGGGCGGCGGGCGTGTCGACGGGGAAGGTCAGCTCGACCAGCAGCGCCTCGGTGCCCACCTCGTGGAGCACGAACTCGAACCCGGTGACCACGCCGAAGTTGCCGCCGCCGCCCTTGAGGCCCCAGAACAGGTCGGGGTTCTCGTCGGCCGAGGCCCGCACGACCTCGCCGGCCGCGGTGACCATCTCGAAGGACACGACGTTGTCGCAGCTCAGGCCGAACCGGCGGGCCAGCCAGCCCATGCCCCCGCCGAGCGTCAGGCCGCCGACGCCGGTGTGCGAGACGTTGCCGGCGGTGGTGGCCAGGCCGTGGATCTGCGCCGCGTCGTCGAGCGCCCCGAGCAGCGCCCCGCCCTGCACCCACGCCCGCCGGGCCTCGGCGTCGACCCGGACCCCGCCGAACGGCGTGAGGTCGAGCATCAGCCCGCCGTCGGGGACGGCCTGGCCGACCACGCTGTGGCCACCGCAACGGACGCCGATCTCGAGGTCGAGCTCGCGGGCGGTGCGGATGCCGGCGACCACGTCGCCGACGCCGGCGCAGCGGACGATCGCCCGGGGCTTCCGGTCGACCATGGCGTTCCACACGGTACGGGCCTCGTCGTAGCCGGGGTCGCCGGGCAGCAGGACCTGCCCCTCGATCCGGTCGTCCAAGGTCTGCAGCGCGCCCGGGGTGGTCATCCCGCACAGGGTGGCCCAAGATCGGTCCGCCGTTAAGGTCCGATCCGATGTCCGGATACAGGACCAATTCCGGCCTCGCCGACGACCTGCTGGTCGAGCTGCGCCGGGACGCTCCCGAGCCGCTCCACGGCCAGCTCGGGACCGCTGTCCGCGACGCCATCCGCCAGGGCCGCCTGCGGGCCGGCGCCTCGCTCCCCTCGACCCGGCGCCTGGCCGCCGAGCTGGGCGTGTCGCGTGGCGTGGTGGTCGAGGCGTACCAGCAGCTGGTGGCCGAGGGCTACCTCACCAGCCGGGCCGGCGGGTACACGCGGGTGGCCGCGACCGGGGCAGCCGGGGCGAGCGGCGACGGCGCCCGGAGCGACCTCGGCCCCCGACCCGGCACCGGCGGGCGCCCGACCACCCGCCGGTCCGCCGGACCCAGCGTCACAGCGCACGCCACGGCCGGCGCGACCGCCGGGCCCCGCATCGACTTCAGGTACTGCCAGCCCGACGTGTCCCAGTTCCCCCGGGCCGCCTGGCTGCGATCGCTCCGCCGGGCGGTCCACGAGGCGCCCGACGACCGGCTGATCTACCCCGACGCCCGGGGCGTCCCCGAGCTGCACCAGGCCCTGGCCGGCTACCTCAACCGGGCCAGGGGTTGCTCGGCCCGGCCCGGCAACGTCGTGGTGTGCAGCGGCTACACGCAGGGCCTGGCGCTGGTCTGCCAGGTGCTCGCGGCCGGCGGCGCCCGGCGGGTGGCGGTCGAGGACCCCTCCGACGACGAGATCCGTCAGATCCCTCTCGACGCCGGGCTCGAGGTGGTCGGGGTGCCGGTGGGCGAGGACGGCCTCCGGGTCGACCGGCTCCAGGACGTCGACGCCGACGCGCTCTTGCTCACCCCGGCCCACCAGTGCCCGACCGGTGCGGTCCTGCCGGCCCCGGCACGGGCCGCGGTGCTCGACTGGGCCCGGCGCCGCGGCGCCCTGGTCGTCGAGGACGACTACGACACCGAGTACCGCTACGACCGGGCCCCGATCGGGGCCATGCAGGGCCTCGCCCCCGACCACGTCGTCTACGCCGGCTCGGCCAGCAAGACCCTGGCCCCGGGCCTGCGGTTGGGTTGGATGGTGGCGCCCGACCGGCTGGTCGGCCCGCTGACCACCGCCAAGAAGGCCGCCGACCGGGGATCACCGGCGCTCGACCAGATGGCGTTCGCCGACTTCCTGGCCCGGGGCGAGCTCGCCCGGCACATGCGCCGGATGCAGCCCGTCTACCGGCGCCGCCGCGACGCCCTGCTGGCGGCCCTCGCCGACCGAGTGCCCGAGCTGCGACCCGCCGGCATCTCGGCCGGACTGCACCTCGCCGTGTGGCTGCCGCCGGACCTCGACGAGCCCAGCGTGGTCGCCGCGGCCGCCTGCCGGGGCCTCGGCGTCTACGGCATCGAGCGGTACCGCCTGGACGGCCCCGGCGAGCCCGGCCTGCTCTTCGGCTACGCCAGCCTCACCGAGGAGGCCATCGCCCAGGGGATCGACATCCTCGCCGAGGTCATCGCCGCCCTCCGGGCCGACGCGACAGCGGCCGCCCGGGTGCCCACGGGGCTCTGACCCGGGGCCCTACACGCGTTCGAGGACGATCTGGAAGCGCCGTTCGGCGGGGGTGGGCGGTCGTGTCCGGTCCCACCACGCGCAGCGCTCGATCTCGTGGAAGCCGAACGGCTCCGCTCGCCCGGCGATGGCGTCGGGGGTGAACAGCTCCCAGCTCATGGCCTCATCGGTCCCGTCGACGTAGTCGATCCTCGACGTCAGCCGGGACCCGTCGAGGGTGTTGGTGATGGCGCGGCACCGGGCGTCGCGCACCACGGTCGTGCGTCCCTGCTGCTCCGCGAAGAAGCCCGGGTGGAACAGGTCGAGCAGCAGGCGCCCACCGGGCCGCAGGAGGCGGGCGATGTCGGCCAGGACGGCGTCGTTGCCCGCCGGGTCGAAGAAGCCGAAGCTCTGCCAGAGGATCAGCGCCGCGTCGAACGGCCCGGCGAGGCGGCCCAGGCCTCGCTGGTCGAGCTTGACGAAGCCGCCGCCCGGCGCCCTCGCCCTGGCGGTCCGGATGGCCTGGGCATCGCGGTCGACACCTGTGACCTCGTAGCCCCGCTCGACCAGGTGGCCGGCATGTCGGGCGGGCCCGCAGCAGATGTCGAGCACCCGCCGGAAGCCCGGCAGGGGCAACCGGCCGACGATCCCTTCGACCTCCCCGACCGTCCACGCCGTCGGCATCGTGTCGAGGAACACCTCGAACCACTGGCGGCTGTAGTCGTTCGCCATGCGACCTCCGCTAGCTGCCGAGGGAGGCCGACCGCTCGTGGGCGGCCTCCACCACCTCGGCGGTGAACCGGGGGTCGACGCCGTCGATCCCGGCGACGAGCACGACGGTCACGACCTCGCCCCGGCGGCTGATCACGAGGTGTTCCCGGACGACGGGCGCCTGCTCGAAGGACTCGATGGCGAGGCGCAGGTCGACGCCGACGACCTCGTCGGCGGGCGGGGTGAGATCGAGGTCGAGGTCGAGGGGTTCGTAGGCGATGGCGATCTCGACACCGTCGACGGTCCCGGTGGCCGCGTCGCAGCCTTCGGCGGAGGCGCGGACGTCGCGGACGACCTCGTCCGCCGGGTCCCGGGGCACGAACAGGGCCTCGGAGACCTCGTCCACGCCGTCGATGAAGCGCACCTCCCCGTCGGCGTGGGTGGGGATCGCCTCGAGGTCGCTGAGGAGACAGCCCTCGAACCCTTCCACCTCGGGCTCCACGAGCTCGGCCACCCGAAAGCTCTCGGGCAGGTCCTGCTCGGTCAGCAACGCCGCCTCGATGTCGTCGGCGCTCACGTCGGGGCCGGAGCCGCCCCCGCACCCGGCCACTGCGGCCACCGTCACCCCCACGAGCAGCGCACGGTCCACCGCCCGCCCGGACCTGTTCGCCATCGTTCCACCCCCGTCCTCCGCCGTCCGCCTGGACCGGCCCCGGTGCAGCCGGTCCGCACCCTCGGTCGTCGCAGCGTGGCACACCGTGCCGGCTTAGTGGGCTTGCTGTGGAACGATGGCGGGCGGTGACGGGCTCCGGGCGGGTGGCGTTCGACGTGTTCCTGTCCCACAGCGCGGCCGACCAACCTGCAGTGGCCCGCCTCGCCGACCTGCTGCGTGCCCGCGGCCTGCGCCCGTGGCTCGACGTCGAACAGGTGGTGCCCGGCGTGCGCTTCCAGCCCGGCCTGGCGGCGGGCCTGGCCGCCTCCCGCAGCTTCGGGGTGTTCGTCGGGGGCGAGGAGGTGGGCGCCTGGGTGGCGGAGGAGCTCGACGCCGCCGTCGACCGGGCGGTGGGCGACCCGTCGTTCCGGGTGTTCCTCGTGCTGCTGCCCGGCGCGCCGGACCCCTTCGACGCCACCGGCCTGCACGGCTTCCTGGGCCAGCGCACCTGGGTCGACCTGCGCCGGCTCGGTGACCGGCCGGAGCGGGCCGGTGACCTGCTGGCGCGGGCGGTGCGGGGCGAGCCCCTGGGGCTGGTCGACCACGCCGTCGCGGACGAGGGCGCGGCGCCGGTGTGCCCCTACGTCGGTCTGCGAGCGTTCCGGCCCGACGAGGGAGGGTGGTTCTTCGGCCGCGACGCCGACGTGCAGCGCGTCGTCGAGAAGCTGCGGACCGCAGGCCTGGTGGCGGTCCTGGGCCGCTCGGGCGTGGGGAAGTCGTCGCTGGTACGGGCCGGAGTCGTGCCCGCTCTGGCCGCCGGCCGGGTGATCCCGGGGTCCGAGCGCTGGCGGGTCCGGCTGCTGCGCCCCACCGCCGCCCCGCTCGAAGAGCTGGCCGCCCACGTCGGCGACCTCCGGCCCGACCTCTCCCCCACGGCGATCCTGGCCGAGCTGGCGGCGAGCGGCACGGCCCTCCGCTTGCTGACCGCCGGACGCCACGGGGGCGACGAGCCCGTGCTGTGGGTGGTCGACCAGGCCGAGGAGCTGTTCACCCTGGCCGAGGCCGCGGCCGATCCCGCCGGCACCGATCCCTCCGGCACCGTCCCCGAGCCGCACCGGGCGTTCGCCGCCAACCTCCTCCACGCCTCCCAGGCGGGTGGGCCCGCTCGCGTGGTGGTAGCCGCCCGGGCCGACTTCTACCCCCGCTTCGCCGAGGTCCCGGGCCTGGGGGCCCGGATGGCGCAGAGCCAGCACGTGGTGGCCGAACTGGCGGCCGGGCAGCTGCGGGACGTGATCACCGCCCCTGCGGCGTTGGTGGGAGCGTCGTTCGAGCCCGGCCTGGTCGAGCGGATCGTCGACGACGTCCGCTCCCAGACGGGGGCGCTCCCGCTGCTGCAGCACGCCCTGCGGGAGCTGTGGGGGCACCGCAGCGGCTCGGTCCTCACCCACGACGCCTACGACGAGATCGGCGGCGTCTACGGTGCCCTCACCGGCGTGGCCGACGCGGTGCTCGACGACCTCGCCGCCACCGGTGACGAACCGACGGCCCGCCGGCTGCTGGTCGAGCTGGTGCGGTTGGGCGAGGGCGCGGAGGACACCCGCCAGCCGGTGCGGCTGTCGGACATCGCATCCCCGGGCCACCCCTTCGCCCGGCTGCAAGCTGTCGCGGCCCGCCTGGCCGACGCCCGCTTGGTCACGACCGACGGCGACGGGGCTGCGCCCGGGACCGGGGGCGACGCGGTCGACGAGGGTGGGGTGGTCGACGACGTCACGGTGGAGCTGGTCCACGACGCCGTCATCCGGTCGTGGCCCCGGCTGCGCGGGTGGCTGGAGCAGAGCCGCGACGAGCTGCGAGCCGCCCGGCGGATCCGCGACGCGGCACGGGCCTGGCGTGACGAGGGCCGCCCCGACGACCTCCTCTACCGGGGCAGCGTGCTGGCCGGAGCCCGGGAAGGAGCCGGGCCCGGGGCCGGGCCCGGGGCCGTCCACACCACCGAGCTGCCCGAGCTGTCGGCCGAGTTCCTCGCCGCCTCGACGGCCCGGGAGGACGCCGATCAGAGGCGCTCCCGCACCCGCCGGACCCGGGTGCTCGGTGCCCTCGGCACGCTCACCGTGCTGATGCTGGTCGCGGCCGTGGGCGCCACGGGGTTGTTCGTCCAGGCCCGCGCCGCCCGCCACGAGGCCGAGGAGAGCACGGCCCGGGCCCTAGTCCAGCAGGCCCGCGCCCTTGCCCCCGAGCAGCCGGCACTGGCCCTGGCCGTCGCCGCCGAGGCCTACGAGCGCCTGGGCGATCGGGCCTCGGCCGACACGTTGCAGCTGGCGCACGTGGCCTTCGGCGAGGCCCCGGGACACGTCGAGCGCGTGCTCAGCGGCCACGAGGGTCACGTCACCGCCGTCGCCTACGACCCGGCGGGCACCCGCGTGGCCACCGCTGGCCACGACCGCACGGTCCGGCTGTGGGACCCCTCCACCGGCCGTGAGCGGCGCACCCTCCGCGGCCACGACGACTGGGTGGTCGGTGTCGCTTTCAGTCCCGACGGCACCACTGTCGCCACCGCCGGCCGGGACCGCACGGCCCGGTTGTGGGACGTCGCCACCGGTCGCGAGCGGCGCACCCTGCGCGGCCACGACGAGGCCTTGACCGCCGTGGCGTTCCAGCCCGGTGGGACCCGGCTGGCCACCGCCGGGCGCGACGCCACGGTGAAGCTGTGGGACCCGGCCACCGGCGCCGAGGTCGCCTCGATCACGCCGGGCGACGGTTGGGTCCTCGGGCTCGCCTTCAGCACGGACGGCACCCGATTGGCGACCGCCGGGCGCGACGGCACCGTCCGGATCTGGGACGCCACCACCCAGGAGGAGGTGACGGCCATCGACCACGCCCACGACGCCGTCACCGCTGTGGCCTTCGATCCGGACGGGCGGCGCCTCGCCACCACGGGCCGCAACGGCCGGGTGCGGATCTGGGACGCCACGACCGGCGGGCACGTGGCCCTGCTCGCCTCGCTGTCGCGCTGGCAAGCCGGTCTGGCGTTCAGTCCCGACGGCACCCGGCTGGCGGCGGCCGGAGCCGACGGCCAGACCCGGATGTGGGACGTGGACAGCCGCGACGAGGTCGCCACGCTGGCCGGCCACGGCGAGGCGGTCAGCTCGGTCGCCTTCAGCCCCGCCGGCGACCAGCTGGCCACGACCGGCGAGGACGGCACGACCCGGCTGTGGAACCCCGGTCGCAGCGGCGAGCTCACCCGGCTGGCCGTGCCCGAGGGCGAGCTCTCGAGCGTCGGGTTCGGCGCCGACGGCACCCGGGTCGTGACCGCCGGCGCCGACGGCGTGGCCCGCCTGTGGGACGCCGCCACCGGCGAGCAGCTCCGCGCCTTCCCCAGCCCCGGGAAGTCGTCGGGCGCGGCGGCCATCGACGGCTCCGGCGAAACGGTCGCCACCGGGGGAACCGACGGCATCGTCCGCCTGTGGGACACCGGCACCGGCCAGCAGCTCCAGGAGATGCCGGGCCATGCCGACGCCGTCGTCGCCCTGGCGTTCGCCCCCGACGGCCGCACCCTGGCCACCGCGAGCCTCGACGAGACGGCGAGGTTGTGGGACGTCCGCACCGGCGAGGAGATCCATGCCCTGCGCCGCCACCGCCATCAGGTCCTGGCCGTGGACTTCAGCCCCGACGGCGACCACGTCGCCACCGCCGGCATCGACCAGACCCTCAAGGTGTGGGACGTCGCGTCGGGCCGTCAGGAGCTGTCCGTGACCCGGCCGAGCGTCGCCGTCGCCTACAGCCCCGACGGCGCGGTCATCGCGACCGACGACGTCGAGTCGTCCGCCACCCTGTGGGACGCGTCGACCGGCGAGGAGCTCCACTACCTGAGAGGCCACGACGACCTGGTCTGGGCCGTCGACTTCGCCCCCGACGGCGACCTGGTCGCCACCGGGAGCCTCGACGGGACCGCCCGCCTGTGGGACGCCGCCACGGGCGAGGGCATCGTCACCCTCCCGGGCCACGACCATTCCGTCACGGCCGTGGCCTTCAGCCCCGACGGCGCCTACCTGGCCACCGCGGACGAGGACGGCACCGCCCTCGTCCGCCACCTCGTCCTCACCCCGGCCGACGCCTGCGCCGTCGTCGCCCTCGAGGTCACCCGGGCCGAGCTGGTCACCGCTCTGGGCGGCGAGAGCCCCCGCGCCTGCACCGACCTGCCCTGACGGCGGATCAAGGGGTTGGAGTCGGGGCGGTGGCGACGACGGCGAAGGCGGTGAGCGACATGGTGAAGCGGCCTTGGCGGGCTTCGTCGTGGATGGTCGAGACGAACCGCTCGGTCTCGGAGGGGTCGAGCCGGCCGGCGGCGACGAGGTCGTCGGCCAGGCTCTCCATGGAGAAGCAGCCGTCGGGCGCCGGCGACGCGTCGGGATCCCATGCGGTCCAGACCTGGGTCGCCCGGGTCTCGGCGAGCCGGTCGAGCCCGGCGGCGACCACGAGGTCGCCCAGCCGACCGCCGACGTTGGACGGCCGGCGCCGCTCGGTCCGCAATGCCTCACGGACCCTCGCCGTCACCTGCTCGTCACCGACGTCGATCCGCAGGGTCGACCAGTCCGTGTCGATCAGCGAGAGGCGGCCACCCGGCACCAGGACCCGCACCATCTCCGCGACGGCACCTGGCGGATCGGCGAGCCACTGCAAGGTCCGCTCGGAGCGCACCGCATGGAAGCTCCGGTCCGGCTCGTCGAGATCCATGGCGTCGCCGACGCAGAAGCGCACCCGGCACGGCACAGCGCTCGACCGGGCGCGGGCCCGCGCCTGCGCGACCCGGAGCATCTCGGCGGAGGCATCGACCCCGACGACCTCGCCGACCTCGTCGCCCTCGCCGAGGTCCTCGGCCAGCGCGAGCGCTGCGTCGCCGAGCCCACACCCCACGTCGAGAAGCCGCTGCCCCTCCGAGAGGCCGAGACGCTGCCGCTCCCACGCCCGCAGCTCGCGCGTGGCGTCCCACCGGGCCGTCGCCTCCATCGCAGACACGAGCACCGCCACGTTCGGATCCTCGTCGACCCGCTCGTACCCGAGGCCATGCGTCTCCCGTGCCCCCACAGACGCAGCCTACGACCAGGTCACGAACGGTTCCGCTGGTGCCGGGAAGCCGTGCGCTCGTTGCCCCGGCGGTAGTTGCCCGTGACCCGGGCCATCACCAGCTGAGGGTCGTCGCTGCGCTCGAGGTCGGCCAGGAACCGCTCCGCCGCCCGCCCCCGCAGCGTCGCGGCCGTGACCCCGTGGTGGCTCACCACCACCTCGCCGCTCTTGCGCACCACGTGGGCGAACCCACTCGCCTCGGCCATCCCCCCACCCTGCCACGCCCAGCACCCCGACCGACCCTCGTTGCGGTCGGCCGGATGGTCAGGGCTTGGGGTGGATGGTGTAGCGGAGGGTGAGGAAGGGGGAGCCGAAGACCCAGAAGCGATGGGCGGCGTGCAGCAGACCACCGTCGTCGGTGGGGTCGGGCCAGACGTCGAGCTCTTCGGCGAAACCGTGGACGGCGAGGGTGGTGAGGTCGCGGGTGCCGGCGTCGACCACCGTGAGGTAGTGGCCGGGGTGGGGCAGGTCGCTGCGGGAGGTGAGGCGGAGGCCGCCGTCGTCGCGCCGGCTCGGAGCCAGGGTGGCGGTGAAGCTGGCCTGGGGCAGCGGGAAGCCGACGCTCACGTAGCCGCGGCCCTCGTGGCGGTACGTGGTGTAGATGCCGACGTAGATCGGTTCGTCGGTCGCCGCGGACGAGCGGATCCAGCCGCGCACGTCGGGGCGTCCGTCGCCGTCGGTGTCGATCACGTCGACGCGGCTGTTCACGCCCCGCTGCGCCTCGCGCTGGTTCATCGGCACGTTGGCCTGGCCGAGGGGGCGGGCGACGAGCGTGCGGTAGAGCAGGTAGCCAGGGCGGACCCAGGTCCGCCACTCGGGCACGATGTCGAGCCGGTAGCAGGTCGTGTGCTCGTAGAAGCGCCGCACCCGGCCGTCGACCGACGCCGGGTCGAACGTGTCCGAACGCAGCTCGTCGAGGCTGGCGACGATGCCGACGTCGGCCGCCCCGCGGGTGTAGGTGCCACCGAGGACTCCCGCGAGCCTCTCGACGTAGTCGACGCCGACGTAGCGGCTGCGGGCCTCGAGCGGCACGACGAACGGGAGGTGCTCCGCGGTCGTCCGCTCGGCGAGCAGCGCCACCTGGGCGTCCCGGAACAGCAGCGCCGAGAGGACCCGCCAGCCGACGACCGTGCCCGCCGCGACGACCGGGGCGGGGGCGGGCTGGCCGCGCCGGCCGCGGCGGACCACCAGCCCGACGGCAGCGCCGAACGCGGGACCGCCGAGGACCTTCTGCGGCCGCAGGCCGAGCGCCCCGGTCACAGCGCCGGCCGCAGTCGCCACGGCCACCGGACTGGCTCGGCGCGGCGCCACCCGTTCCGCCAACCAGCCGGCCGAGGCGGTGAGCGCCCCGCTGGCCAGGATGCGCGACCACAACGGCGGGATCTCGTCGGGCAGCTGTTGCCGCCGGGCCACCACCTCGGCACCCGCCATCACTGCCGCGCCCACCGCCGCGCCGGTCAGCGCGGCGCCTCGGCCCCGGTGCGCCCGCAACGCCGCCCCGCCG
>WUUC01196738.1_pt1 | contig 22660 bp, 20 predicted proteins | sample 6278441 | NCBI WGS metagenome assembly WUUC01 (sample SAMN13675441, study PRJNA597444) | soil metagenome | isolation source: soil | place: USA: Washington | collected 2017-10
TGAAACTGAATCGAATCGATCGCCACCGACGGCAAGTTGTTGGCGTAAGACTGCCGAATCTCGACGGTGCATGGCAGCGTCGGGCGCAACAGCCGTAACGCCTCCTCGATGATCGGCCGCAGCTGGACGATTTCGTCCTTCGTTTCCTGCTGTCGGCTGAACGCGAGAATGCGCTTTACCAGATCCGCAGCGCGCGCGCTGGCGCGCTCGATCTCGCGCAAATTTCGATGCACCGAATGATCCGCTGGCAGAATCTCAGTCATGTCTTCGATCGCAAGCTTTGCGTTACCGCTTACGGCAAGCAGAATGTTGTTGAAATCGTGTGCGATGCCGCCTGCCAAAGTACCGAGTGCTTCCATCTTTTGCGATCTCAGTTGCGCTTCTTCCGTGCGCTTGCGCTGCGTGATGTCGACATAGACGCCGGCCATGCGAGTCGGCTTGCCGGTTGCGTCGCGCTCGATCTTGCCTTTCACGAACAGCCATTGCAGCGCGCCGTCGGGCCGCAGCGTGCGGAACTCCACCGCGGTATCGAATCCGGTTCGAAAGAATTCGGCGCTGGCTTCCTGAACGCGTTCGCGGTCTTCTGGGTGCATCATCGTGATCACGTGCGCCAGCGAGAGATCCGGCAGTTCGCGCGGCGTGCGGCCCCACAATCGGTAAGCGGCCTCGTCCCACCAAAGCTTGTCGCCCGCGACCTCCCAAATCCACGTGGCCATGCCGCCGTTTTCCAATGCCGTGCTCAGACGCACCTGCTGATCGCGCAGGGTTTGTTCCGCCAGCTTGCGATCGGTGATGTCGAGCATCGCGCCAATCATCCGAACGGGGCGTTGCTCCGAGTCATACAGCACATAGCCGCGATCGATGACGAAGGCATAGCTACCATCCGGTCGACGTAGTCGATACTCATGCGACCACTGCGGTCGGTGTGCACGGAACATGGCAGTGGCTTCGGCGAATACGCGCTCGCGATCTTCCGGATGAATATGGCGTTCCCACCACCGATCGTCCGTATGGACGACCGCCGGCACGCCGAACGAAGACTGATACGCTTCGTTGTTACGCACGATGCCCGCGCGCATATCCCAGTCGTACACCGAATCGTAGGTTGCGAGCGAGACATAGCGCAGCCGCTCTTCGTTTTCCATCAGCGCATGACGCGCGACGCGTGCATCGTCGATATCGATGTTGACGCCGCACCATTTCACGATCGCGCCTTGGGCATCGCGCAAAGGACTGGCGCGGGTATCGAACCAGCGATAGATGCCGTCATGTCGCCGAATTCGGAAATCGATTTGCAGCCCTTGTCCCGCACGCGCGGCGTGGGTCCACCACTTGACGACGTTTTCTCGATCGTGGGGATGCACGCATTGCAACCATTGCTCGCCAGTCAGGGATTCGGCCGGCAACCCTACATACTCCGCCCAGCGGCGATTGACAAAGTCGCAACGGCCATCCGCAATCGTCGTCCAGATCATCAATGGCATGGCATCGATGAGCTTGGTGAAATCGAGACCGGCGTCGCGGAGCGCAAACTCCAACAACATGTGTTCCGACTTGGTTGTCATGTAGCCTGCATCGATCCCTGCAATCGCGTGGCGTAATCCTGAGCTGGTTGCGTCGAGTTGTTAAGGGCCATCGACGGTTGGCGCGTCGGAGTCCGAATGCATTTTAGACTCAGTCAGTAATGCGGCGGCCGTTCTTCTTCTTGCGTGTAGGACCGTTCTTCTTGTTGCAACGCGACCAAACGCGCATCGAAACGCTGGACCAGCGCACGCAGAGCGTCCAGTTCGCGTTGCTGCCGGTACACGACGTCGCTCAGTTCGTTGTTCGCCCGCTCAAGATAGGCAACCTTAAGTTCCAGGCGTTCGAGGCTCGATTCGTTCATGGCATGAAGCGTAGCGCGATTCGGCTACACTGCACAGACCGTGTTTGACATTGGCACGATCTGGTAGACCTATGACCCTCCGACTTGGCACTCTATTCGCCGCACTCTCGATCGGCATCGCATTGCAGTGCAATGCTCAACCCGCGATGCCGCGCACTGCCGACGGCAAACCGGATTTGCAAGGATTGTGGACAAACTCGTCCGTCACTCAACTTGAACGGCCCGCCAGCATCGAAAAGCTCGTATTGAGCGCTGGCGAGGCGCAGGAAATGTCGATGCGCGACGATCGCGCCAATCGCGTACGAGCTGAAGAAGGCGATCGGCCGCCGAGCAACACGCAATTGGACGGCGCCGATCTGGCAGCTGGGCGTGGCTATAACGCGTTCTGGATCGATCCCGGCTTATCGGTGGGACGCGTGCAAGGGCAGTTCCGCTCATCGTGGATCGTTCTTCCGGACAACGGTCGCATTCCCTATTCGGAAAGCGGACGCGCGCATGCTGCTCGCATGCGCCACCTCGCGGAAAACTATGATGGACCTGAGGGAAGACCTCTCGGCGACCGCTGTCTCGCCACCACAGGCAGAACCGGCCCGCCCATCGTCAATGGCCTTTACAACAACAACTATCAGATTGTGCAAACTGCCACGCACGTCATGATTTTGTCGGAGATGGTGCGGCATGCCCGCATCGTGCGCCTGAACAGCAAGCACTTGCCTGCCCCTATCCGGCCGCTGTTCGGCGACTCCATCGGCTGGTGGGAAGGCGATACGTTGGTCGTTGAAACCACAAACTTCGGCCGACTCCATGAGCGCTTTCCGCATCCTGTCTATCTCACGGCAGGCGCAAAGGTCACCGAGCGCTTCGTGCGGTACTCGCGCGAGCAGATCTTCTACTCCTACACGGTCGAGGATTCGAATTTGTACACGCAGGCATGGCGCGGCGAAGCAAGTTTCAATGCATCGCCACAGGATTTATTCGAATACGCGTGTCATGAAGGCAACTACGCGATGCTCGGCATCTTAAGTGGCGCTCGCGAGCAGGAGAAGAAGGCTGTAGGAGCTAGGCCGTAGGCTGTAGGCTGTAGCCCGAGAAGATCTAACTGCATTTTTCCGATTTCTGTATCTGGCTACAGCCTACGGCCTACAGCCTTCCTTGCTACCGCCTTCCCGCTCGAATCCGCAACGGCCAAGTAACGGGTCGCACGGTATCTCCCCACGCGCTCGCCAATTCTTCAGCGATCAATGGCACCGGATCAACACCCACGGCCTTGAAGTACCGCTGCGTCGCCGACCAAGTGCGTAAGTATCCGACATAGTCAGCGGCAGCCCATTGCGTTTGCATTGCGATGGATGGCGTAGCCAATTCCTCAAATGGAAACGGCAGGCTGAGATATCCGGCCTCGATATGCGCCCGCTCCGGGGGCCAATAGGGTCCGACCACCTCGACGTAAAAGCGGCGCACGATCGTGTCAATATGGGGCGTCACTTCATTGAGCGCATAAGTCCAGGCAACAATGGCGCCGCCTGGTCGCAACACTCGCCTGACCTCCGCATAGAAGCGGTCGAAATCAAACCAATGTAGTGCTTGCGCAATGGTCACAAGATCTACAGTGGCGTTGGCCAACGCGGATTTCTCTGCAGGTTGGACACAATACGTCACCCGCTCATGGCGTTTCGCATTCGCGATTTGTTCGGTGGAGAGATCGGTTGCGACCACTTGCCGAAAGTGCTCGGCCAACGCAACGGCAGCTTGACCGCTGCCGGTCCCGACATCCCACACCAGATCGTGTTGCGAACTCAGACTTGGCAGCCAGCCGAACAACTCAGGCGGATAGCTCGGCCGATACTTTGCGTAGTCGGACGCTTGGGTGGAGAAGTGGTCTGAAGAGCTTCGCATGGGCTGTAGGCTGTAGGCCGTAGGCTGTAGTCAGAAGTCGGACGCGGATAAGATTAGCGGCGAGACACGAACTGCCCCCTATTGCCAGAATAATCTTTCTCCTCCAGCTACAGCCTACAGCCCACGGCCTACAGCCTAACTTGAGGCACTACGCGCCTCAAGTCACCGTCACTCCCCCATCGATCACTATCGCCTGTCCGGTCATGAAATTGCCGGCAGCGCTTGCCAGGAATACGGCAGCGCCCGCGATTTCGTCCGGCTCGCCAATGCGGCGTAGCGGCGCGTGTTGAGTCGAACGCTTCAGCGTCTCTGGGTTGTCCCACAACGCTTTTGCGAAATCCGTCTTGATGAGACCCGGCGCGATGCAATTGATTCGAATGTTGTGCGGGCCGTTCTCGACCGCCAAGTTGCGTGCCAATTGGAAATCGGCAGCCTTGGAAATATTGTACGTGCCGATAATCGGCGAGCCGCGCAGTCCGCCGATGGACGACACAATAATCACTGCGCCGTCTTTGCGTTCGATCATCTGCGGCAACACCATCTGGATCAGCCAATGATTGGCGAGCACGTTGTTGTCCATCACTTTGCGGAAGGCGTCGTCGGAAATCGTGCTCATCGGACCGTAGTGCGGATTCGACGCGGCATTGCAGACGACGATGTCGATCTTGCCGAACTCACGATTGGTTTCATTCACCAGGTTCTGCAGATCATCTTTGCTCGAAATGTTCGCTGGAACGGCGATCGCCGCACGACGCCCTCGCGCCTGGTTGATTGCAGCAGCGGCTTCTTCGCATGGCCCAGGTTTACGCGAAGAAATCACGACGTTGGCGCCATGTTCCGCCATGCGTTCCGCGACAGCGCGGCCGATGCCGCGGGACGAACCGGTGATGACCGCGGTCTTGCCAGTCAAGTCGAACAAACTCATGCTGCTGCTCCAGATCGATTCTTTTAGGTTGATTCCCGCATCGCTTCTTAACGCCCCGCCCGGATCGCTGCCGTGATTCCCAAGAGGCGGTAGCGCAGAATTCTGCGCAAAGTCCCTGCGGGCTTCGCAGGGCGCGGTAGTGTACTGCAATCATGCGCCAGAATCGTCGAGGCTAACTCCGATCGATACGCCTTCTGCCGGACGAAATCAGCGCCGACGGAACTCCTTGCTGCGCGTTGTAGAACGGATCCAGCCTGAATCAGAGCGAGCGGATGCAGTAGCGGGTTGGGTTCTCGCGCTGCCCGGCAATCGTCCGGATCGCCCGCAAAGCACCCTGCGCTTCGGGTCAAAGCCCACCGAACTATTGCAGCTGCAGCGATGCTTGGTTAGGCTGCGCGACCGTAACTTAATCGGGAAGTAGCAGTTGGAGGCGAGCCCCCTACCCACTTGGCGACGCTACGCGGCTTTGGCCGCTCACAGCTCTTTGGAGCGTGGCCGCACCAGCGGCGAACTCACTGTCAGCGATCAAGGTTTCCGATTCCGCGGCGACCGCGCCGAGTTCTTTCTGCCGCTCAATCGCGCCAAGCTCTCCATTGGCGGCGCCAGCGATCGGCTGATCTTCATCGCGCATCCCAACGAGCCTGATCTCTCGATCTATACATCGGATCGGACGATCCTCCACGATCCTGTTTTGATCTCGCATCCGGAGCTGGTCGATTCGCTGCGCATCATGCGCAATAAACGCATTCGCAACTGGAGCGTGTTGACCGCCGTTTGCTTATTGCTGATCGCGACGCCACTCGCGTTCGTGCTGAACATCGATTACTTCGCCGCACTCGCGGTTCGACAAATTCCTTATAGCTGGGAGGAACAGCTCGGCAAGACGGCGCTCGGGCAGATTCAAGTTCAGTCGACCTTCATGCCGGCCGAGCAAAGCGATCCGCTGCTAAAGGAATTGACGGCGCCGCTGATCGAGGCCTTGGGCGAATCGCCGTATCGGTTTCATTTCTATGTTGCGAATGAAAAATCGATCAATGCGTTCGCTTTGCCCGGCGGCTATATCGTCATTCATTCGGAACTGTTGCTGCGCGCCGAATCAGCCGAGGAATTGCTTGGCGTCCTTGCACACGAAATTGCGCATGTCACCGAGCGCCACGGAACCCGCGGCATCGTTGCAAAAAGCGGCGCGTGGCTGGTGTTTCAGGCAGTGATCGGCGACGCAGGCGGCATTTTGACGACGCTGGGCGCCGCTGCGCCCTTTCTGCTTTCGCAAAACTATTCCCGCGGCTTTGAAACAGATGCGGATGAACAAGGCTACGTTCTGCTCGATCGTGCCCACGTCGATGCTGCCGGCATGGCCGCCTTCTTTGGCAAGATTCGCGACGAGGAAGCCGCTGTCCGCAAGAAGACAGCGGAACAACTCGGTGAGAAATCGGCGGATGTGCTGTCAGATGTACCCGAGTTCCTCCGCACGCACCCGCTCACTGAAAAGCGTATCGCACACATCAAGAAGCTCGCGGCAGAACAGCAGGGGCCCTACCGAAACCTGGAGCGCCCCTTCGCGCAACTTAAGGATAGAGTGCGCGCCTTCGCAACGCACGCTCCCGACGCAGACGATTCCACCACGGATCGTCCGCCAACGGATAAAGTGCCCACCAATATCGTGCAAACCGATTTACCGACCGCCGCTTCTTCGACTTCTCCTGCCGATCCTTCGGAGCGCAATCCATGAAAGCCAAAATCGAAGGCGCGCCTGCCTTTGCTCATTTACACGTGACGCTCGCGCCCAATGAATCCATCATCGCGGAATCCGGCTCCATGGCGAGCATGGCCGCTGAAATCGACATGCGCACACGTCTGAATGGCGGACTCATCGGCGCACTGCTACGCAAGATCTTCGGCGGCGAATCGATTTTCATCAACGAGTTCAAGAACAAGGATCCGAGCCCGAAGCAGCTGACGCTCGTACAACCCTCCCCGGGCGATCTGTTGTGCCGCGACCTCAAACGAGGCGAAACGTATTATTTGCAACCTGGCGCGTTCGTCGCCTGCGACCCGATGGTCAAGCTCGGACTTGCGTGGGCCGGCATCGTTTCATTCATCGCGAAGGAAGGCTTGTTCAAGATTTCCGTCACCGGCCCAGGTCGTGTCTGGTTCGGCGCTTACGGCGCATTGTTGGAACGCGAAGTCGACGGCGAACTCATTGTCGATACGAGCCACCTGGTTGCATACGAACCCGGCATTCAATTGCATCTGCAGCTCGCGGGCGGCCTCTTTTCGAGCTTGCTGGGCGGCGAAGGCCTGGTCACTCGCGTATCCGGACGCGGCAAGATCGTCATTCAAACGAGAAGCTTGAGCGGTCTAGGCGCTTGGCTCAATCCCAAGTTCTAGCGCGTACGTCTACCAGCGACTTATCGATGCAGGCTCATCGGCACAAGCCATTCAAGAGAAAGGCGACACATGGAAATTGAACTGTTGCACCGTCCCGCCAATACCGCTGCACGCATCGTGCTCGGTGTGAACGAAATGATCACCGCCGAATCCGGCGCAATGATTGCGATGAGCGGCGATGTCGGTATCACGACGTCCACGCACAAGCGCAAATCCGGCAGCATGCTCAAGGCGGTGAAGCGCCTGATCGCCGGCGAGTCGCTGTTCTTGAATCACTTTTCTTCGCCGCGCGCCGGCGCGGAGTTGTGGCTGGGCACGCCGCTCGCGGGCGACATGATGGTACGCACGCTGGAAAGAGAGACGCTGATCGTGCAAGGGGGATCCTTCGTCGCGTGCGAAAGCGGCGTCGAAGTCGATCTTGGCTTCGAGGGCTTCAAGAACCTGCTTTCAGGCGAGAACATGTTTTGGGTGCATCTTAAAGGCAGCGGCAAAGTCATCGTCAATGCTTTCGGTGCAATCTATCGCCAGGAAGTCGACGGCGAATTCATCGTCGATACCGGCCACATCGTCGCCTTCACGGAGACGCTGAATTTTTCCCTGAGCAAAGCCGGCAGCAGCTGGCTGCACTCCATCATGGGCGGTGAAGGTCTGGTCTGCCGCTTCAAGGGCAAAGGCACGGTCTGGTGTCAGACCAATAATCCACGCAGTTTCGGCGGGTTGTTGAGCCCGGAACTCAAACCTCGCTGACGCCAAGGACAACTTCCATGAGCAAGTTATTCGATGTGGCAGCGACGGGCGATGTGTTGCCGGGCAAAGAGCGGGATGAAGTGATTGCGGCGCTGGCAGCGGCGTTCTCGATGGATTCCGAGAAGGCGATGTTTCTGGTCAGCGGCAAACAAATCGTGGTGAAGCGCGGCCTCGATGCGGCAACAGCCAAGCGGTATTGCGACATGCTGATGCAAGCGGGCGTCGGCGCAGAACTCATTCCCCAAGCGCCACTAACGACGGTTGCGGCGCCGCATCCAGAAGCATCCGCCGCAGAGGCTGCCACCATGGCGAGCGCCATTCGCACGCAACCGATCGAGTTGAAAGGCTTTCGGCATTACATCGAAGGGCAGCCCGAATATGGTTTCGTCACGGTGGAACTGCCCGCGAACGAAACCATCAAGGTGGAATCCGCCGCCATGGCGACGATGGACACCAACGTGACCATGAAAACCAAATTGCGAGGCGGTCTTGGGCGCCTAGTCACCGGTGAATCGATCTTCTTGAACGAGTTCACCGCCCAAGGCGGGCCAGCACGCATCGGGATCGCACCCGCAACGCCCGGCGACGTACGGCATATCTACCTGGACAATCAAGCGTTGTTCCTGCAGAACTCTGCATTCCTTGCGTCCGCTTTGGACATCAGCGTGGAAAGCAAATGGCAGGGATTCACCAAGGGCTTCTTCTCGGGCGAGAGCCTGTTTCTCATCCGCTGCCACGGCACTGGCAGCTTATGGTTCAACAGCTACGGCGGCATTATCGAAATCGATGTCACCCAGGACTACGTTGTCGACACTGGCAACATCGTCGCCTTCACCGAAGGCTTGACGTACGAGGTGTCGAAGATAGGCGGCTACAAATCACTCTTCTTTTCGGGCGAAGGCTTCGTGTGCCGATTTAAAGGTCAGGGTAAGGTTTGGATTCAAACGCGCAAAGCGGCGGCATTCATCCGTTGGGCGTTTCCATTCAGACCGGCGAAGGAGTGAGCGGGGCGCGAAGGCTGTGGGCTGTAGGCTGTAGGCCAGATCAGGTTAGCGCCCAGCGCTTTCGTCCAATGCCTGCTTGGCCGCGTCGAGCCACTCTTTTTGTTCGCGACGATAATGCTTGCTGGAGAGTTCGCCGTCTTCGATGAGTAATTGCAACGCCCTGCGGGCCTGCTCTTCCTTGCCCATCCTGCGCATGAGCATCGCCTGGCGATAGCGCGCTTCGGCGCCGGTGAAGCTGTTCACCAGAACTCGATACTCTTCGAACGCCTTCTCGAGGCTGCCCTCTTCCGCCAACGATCGGGCGTAGAGCAAATGTCCTTCTTGCGATTTGAAGTCGGGATTCTTCTCGATGAGCAAATCGAGCGTAGCGCGCGCCGCGGAATAATCGGCCAATGCAAACTCGGTGCGGGCGAGGCCCAACAACAACAGTGGCTCGTGTTCGAAAAGACCGGTCAATCCTGCCCGGTAGTGGGCTTTTGCGTCGGCATATTCACCTCGTGCGTACAGCTCATCCGCCAGACGCCGCCGGCTTTCGATGCTATCGGTGACGCGAAGTTGATGCTTGGCGTCGCGTAGATCTCGCGTTGGATCCAAGGTGCGGCGAACGCCCGATGCGGCACGGCGAGCCGACCGGCTGCCCACCAGTTCCGGCAGTATTTCGATAATGAGGTAGGCGAGCGACCCCGCCAGCGGCAACAAGATGACCACCCAAATCCAAATGGTGTTACGGCCGGTCTTCAATACATGAATGACGAAGCCGGCTTGAATCAAGATGGTTAAAATAAAAAACGGCATAGGCGTCCGGTCTGCCAAGACTACCGCCGATCTTAGCAGCCGAGCGGTGAATTCCGGAAACCTGCAACAAAGATCAACGCTATTATCTGCGATATGAATACCGAACTTCTGCAGTCGCTACGCGCCCTAGTGGGGCCTGAAGGGTATCTGGATCAAGCCGGCGATCTGGAACCTTATTTAGTCGATCACCGCAAGCTGTATCGAGGCAAGACGCCGCTGGTCTTGCGTCCCAGTTCAACGGAGCAAGTGTCGTCGATCTTGGCAAGCTGCTATGCGGCAAACGTGGCCGTGGTTCCGGCCGGTGGGAACACCGGGTATTGCGGAGGCGCTACGCCCAGCGCCGACGGTTCGCAAGTGGTCGTTTCGCTTTCACGCATGCGCAAGGTTCGCAACATCGATGCGCTCGATTACGCGCTAACCTGTGAAGCAGGCTGCGTGCTCGCAGAGATTCAAGCCGCAGCGGACGCCGCAGATCGCTACTTTCCGCTCAGCTTGGGCTCGGAAGGTTCATGTCAAATCGGGGGCAATCTCTCGACCAATGCGGGCGGTACCGCCGTCGTTCGCTACGGCATGGCGCGCAGTTTGGTACTGGGCCTTGAAGCGGTGTTGCCGGACGGCCGGATCTACGACGGCTTGCGGGCGCTGCGAAAAGACAACACCGGATACGACCTGCGTGATTTGTTCATCGGCGCCGAAGGCACGTTAGGCATCATCACCGCCGCCACATTAAAACTCTATCCAAAGCCGAAAACGGTGGTGACGGCGTTGGTGGCGCTGCGCACGCTGCCTCAAGCGATTGAATTGCTTTCGCAGCTACGCACAGCCAGCGGCGATGCCATTGTCACGTTCGAGTTGATGCCGCGCATCGTGCTCGACTTCGAAATCGAATATCTCGAAGGCTTCTCGGATCCTTTCGACCGGCGTCACGATTGGTATGTTCTGGTCGAAGTCCAAAGTGCGCGCACTGACCCCGAACTGGTTGAAGCGATGCAGACAAGCTTGGCCTCAGCCATTGACACCCGCCTCATCGATGACGCGTTAGTCGCTCAAAGTGAAGCGCAGCGCCTGCAGCTATGGCGGATGCGCGAACAGATTCCCGACGGCGAGAAGCGTGCTGGCGCCAGCATCAAACACGATGTATCGGTCTCGATTACCGATTTACCCGCGCTGGTTGCCGAAGGCTCGGCCGCCATGTTGAAAATTGTGCCACAGGGACGCGTCGTCTCCTTCGGCCATCTCGGCGACGGCAACTTGCATTTCAATCTGAATCAGCCGCAGAACATGGATCGAGCGGCATTCGAAGCGCTGACGCCGCAAGTCAATCGTGCTGTCCATGATGTGGTGGCCAAGTATCGGGGCAGCATCGCCGCCGAACACGGCATCGGCCAACTCAAGCGCGAGGAGCTGACGCGCTACAAGAGCCGTGTGGAATTGGACATGATGCGAGCAATCAAGCAGGCGCTTGATCCTAAAGGGCTGATGAACCCGGGGAAGGTTGTTTGAAAGTGACAGGTGAACGTGAAGAGTGACGGGTGATTCGTGATTCGTGATTGGTGATTGGTGAGATCGGGACTCGGGACTCGGGACTCGTGATTCGTGATTCGAATGGAAATCAGCGAACGGAATCGGATCCAATCACTAGTCACTAGTCACTAGTCACGAATCACCAATCACCAATCACCAATCTCGAATCTCGAATCTCGAATCTCGACGTCACCAGTCACTAGTCACTTATTCAGATAGGCCTTCGCCTGCCGATTGACGATCTCGACTAGATTTCCCATCGTCAAACTTGTATCGATGAGATGCAGCCCCCACGACTGGTTGACCTCGCCGTTGGAAATCAGATCGCCAACGATGTCATCGGTACGCGCATCCTTCGCATCGGCATTCACATGGATTTCGAGATAAGAGAATCCACCCTTCTGCACGCATTCGCCTTGCAACAACCCAGGCACGGCGACATAGGGTGTCTCGACAGCTTTCCCGGTCGTTGTCCAAGGCAAGTATTCTTTGTGCGCCAAACTGATTTCGCCGGTAGTCGACAGAATGGCATCGAGATCGGTCCGGCCACCGCCCTTCTTCAGTAAGGCGGCGGGATTCGTGCATCCGGCAATCGTCCCTGCATCGCGTGCACGCCCGAACAGACTATTAGCCGGTGGAGGCACGGTGTCTCGGAACGAGGCAAAGGTGATGACGCATCCGATTTCGTCCGCGGAAGTACATAGAGGAATACTTTTGAAGGTTCCACCCACCGTCTTACCTGCGGGCACCGACACTGCAGAGCCCATCAGCATCGCCGATACCAGTTGCTTTTGAACCGGCTTGCCGTCGATTTCGGCCGCGATCAGTCGCGACAGCAACCCGGCACCTTGCGAATGCCCAATCAACACGACACCGCGGCCCTTGTTGTCGTGCTGCATGTAGTGATTCCATGCATTCAAGACGTCGGCGTAGATCACTGACCGATCGCCTGCCATCGGCTTGCCGGCGGTCGCTGCGCGCAAACTTGGAACCGTGTTCTGCCGATACATCGGCGCAAACACTTTACAGTGCGCTCGGAATCGAGCCGCCTGCACATACGCCGTGATCAACTCTTCGTCTTTGCCGGGGTTTAAATCGCTGACCATTGTCGGATCGAGCGAGGTGGTGGGATAGACGTAGAAACAATCTATTCCCGGATTGCGTGCTTCAACGAACGGCTGCTTCTTCAATTTCCCATCGGCAGTCACCACCGTCACGGTGAGATCGCGATCGCAGGCATCGTTCTTGTTTTCCGGATGACATAGCCAGGTGTCGAGCTTGCTGTAATCCGGCGCAACGTCCTGCGCGAAGGCGCCGCAAGCCGAGGCGAGTAATGAAAGTCCGGCAAGTAAGTGCGGTAATGCGCGAGGCATGGGGACTCCAAGCTTGAGTGACTGTGTTTCCGGATTTTGTAGGGTTTGAGCGAAGAAGGCCAGCAGTTAGCGGGCATGCTGGCCGGGTGGCAGGAATGGAAGGTCGGAGACGCGGCGCTCACGCCGCTTTCTTGCACGCACTTCCTTAATCTGTCCAGCTTGCCAGCCTGCCAGCCAGCCGGTTAGCCCGCTATCCTTTCACCCGGCATCCCAACTCTCTGCCCCACTTCGGCCGCAACTCGGCGGCTGGCGTCGATTCTAAAACACTGCCGCTCAAGTCTATTTTAGCAACCCATTGCACGCCTCGGACAGGGCACGAGTCGGTCGCCGTACTCTCAATAGCGATCAAGGCTTCTTGCCCGTCATTCAACCAGGCGACCAAACCGAGGTTAGGTTGCTTAACGCAGCTACTCGTCGCCGCGATGGATTGGATCAGTTTATCCAGCGCTATCGCGCGCGGTTTAGCGTTATCGTCTAGTGAGAATAGGAATGTTTGCCACCGGCCGGTGTGGTCCCCCTCGCTCACGTTGATGGCAAATCGCTTCGAATCCGGAGCCCACACCAATTCCATCAGGGCCGTGTTAACCGGCACCGCGAGAGGCACAGACTGCGCGCCGATCGTGAATGCAACGGACTCCTCTGTGACGGCTAAGTTGAACTTCTTATCCGGCGAAGCAATCGCGTCGGCCGTAAACGCGTCACCCACATGAGGCTGCTTGCCTTGAACCGACCAAATGCCGACACACTGAGTCGACTGCGCCAATGTTTGAGTGGCAACGGACAAACCCAATAGCAGTGAAAGCAATCGCATGAAGTTTGGCTACGCGCTTTGCAGAAAATAATCCGCGACCGCACGATACGCCGGCAGCGACATGGGGTCCAACAAACTATTGCCCGCCAATGGATGAGAAGCAAATCGCGCGATCACCATCTCGGCTTTCGGATCGACATAGATCGCCTGCCCGTGAATACCGCGCGCCATGAAAACACCATGGTCGTCGTGCGATACCCACCACTGCCGCCGATAGCTCCATCCTGGCAGGGTCGCATACGCGGCCTTCTTGAAAGCCTCTCGACTGCCGCCGCGGCGAATATCTTCGACAACCGCCGCAGGGATGATCTGACGATCGTTAAAGCGGCCGCTCATCCGCATCATCTCGCCGAAACGCGCAAGGTCACGCAGACGCATGTTCAGACTCAATCCCGCGAGCGCCGTCCCTTGTTCGTCGACTTGCATGTATGCATGTTCTTCGGCGCCGAGGTGCCGCCAAACGCGATCCGACAAATAGTCGACAGGCGACTTCCGCGCCGCGCGCGCGATCAACCAACCGACGACATCGGTATTAGGCGTGCGGTAGGTAAACGCCTCTCCATGACCGCCCGCCTTGCCGATTGTCGGTAGAAATTCATACACGGACTTCGCTCCGGCATGCGCCGGCGGTGCGACCCGAAAACCGGTCGCGACGCCGTAGTTCAACATCGATTCCGAGCCGCCAACATAGTTCTCGGCGAAGTCTATGGCGGTGGTCATGTCCAGCACTTCCGAGACTGTCGCATCGCCGAAGCCGCTGCGCTCGAGCTCAGGGATGTATCTCGACACCCGGGCGCCAGCATCCAGCGCACCTTCATCGATCAGCACGGCAGCCAGCGTTCCGAAGAAAGACTTCGTGACTGAAAAGGCAATATGCGAGCGCTCAGCCGTCAACGCGCCGAAATAGCGCTCGTAGGCGATGCGGCCGCGATGCAATACTAGAATCCCGTCGGTGTAATTCGCCGCAAGCGAATCGCCCCACGTCACTTGAGTCGAATTGTTGAGCGGCGTAAATGTCACCGCCTCCAGTTCCGCATCCATATTTCGGGGTACGCTCTGCAACTCGCGCACCGTCGTCGGTCCTCGCGACACTTCAATCGTTGGACGTAGCGAACGCCAGTGAGAAAAACTCCACCGCCATTGCGGGAAACGATAGTAGCTGCCGTCTTCGTAGCGAATCAGCTTGTCCGCCGCAGGGGGCGAACCCACCATCCATCCCAACCGGCTGGGATCCGTGGCTTCAGCATCCGGGAACTCGGGTGTTTCATTGGCGGACGATTGATTGACTGTTGGCATCGCGATGATTTTATTTCTTGGAGCGCGGCGCACCCGCGTTGACTAAAAGGTTTCAAGATTCAATGAGTGGCGTTTCCGCTCTGCCATCGGGATGACGCGCAAACCGCGCGGGTTCGCGACCGTGCACCGGAGCCGGATCGGGCCACGGCCACCCGCCGAACTGCGTGCGTTGGTAGTCTTCGAAGGCCTGAAGGATTTCATTGCGTGAGTTCATGACGAATGGTCCATGTTGAGCAACGGGTTCGCCAATCGGCTTGCCTTGCAACAACAGTATCTCAGCGCTTACGTCGCCATTCATGATCGTGACTTCACGATGATCCGTCAGTGCGATCGCAGCATGAGCGTCGATCCGTTGGCCATCGATCGATATCGATTGGCCATTGAAGAAGTACAACACGCGTCGACTCGCCGGTTGTGCGGCTGGCAATGTCCATTGCGCACCAGCCTCCATGCCGATGGTCCAGACTGCGACATCGGATTGCGCGTTCGCCGCCCACGAACTTGGCGGCGGCTTCGGCGCTGCGACGGCATCCGTCCCGTCGTCGTAGCGGCCCGCGACGATGGCGATGTCCGTCGCCCGACCTTTGGCATCGGTCGCGCGGCGACGCACAATGTCGTTTGCCCAGATCATCGTGAAATACGGCTTGGCCATCTTGTCCTTGGCCGGCAAATTCAGCCAGATCTGGAAGAGCTCTACGGGATTGGGTTGCTCCGCCGAGAGCAGCGGAAACATTTCGGAGTGGACGATGCCGCTGCCCGCAGTCACCCACTGCACGTCGCCGCGGCCAAAGCGCGCTGTAGCGCCCAACGAGTCTGAATGATCGATCAGGCCCTTACGCACAATGGTGATTGTCTCAAAGCCTCGATGCGGATGCGCCGGAAAGCCCGGCACCTGCGCCCCGTGATACATGCTCCAGCCGTCTTTGCGGCTGAAGTCCTGACCGATGTCACGGCCGGCTAACGACGCCGCGGGGCCCAGTTGCGGATTCGCTCTAGGGTAGGCGTCGTTGTGATACGCGCAGAACAGAAATGGGTCCATGGTTTCCCAGGGGAAACCGAGCGGACGAATCTGAAGGATCGATGCAGTAGCCATGAGCGAGCTCCGAAAGAGCCCACATTCTAGCCCCGGCCCAGCGCGATTACAGGGCTTCAAACGTTGTCTTCCGTTCGAGCCACGGTTCAGCCAACAAAAAATTAAGGGTTGCTTTCGCAACCCTTAATGTGGGATCGAGTGTTTGTCTGGGGACAAATCTCGCTACCACGGCTCCAGACTACTCGGGCGGCCGCTTCGGCACCACTCGCCAACATCCACTCCGAGTGTCGGAGAACTCCTATCGTGAAGCCATAGCGATTCACTGAATCACAGGTCGGTTCTGGCCAGCGGACGCAACGAATCTTGACCGGACCTTGTCGCGGTATTGGGGTATGTTGAGCGGGTAAACACCTCTGAGGGGACGAAACATGTCGATGAAGTCACTTACAAGAACGATATCTCTGATGGCTTGCCTACTGCCCGCCGCAGCCTTTGCTCAACAACCCGGTCCTGCCCCGCTGCAAGTCGCGAACCCGAACTACGTTTCAATTCCGATGGAAATCGAAGTGAACAAGCCGGCAGCTGATGTGTGGAAGCGCATTGGCAAGTACTGCGACATTGGCGAATGGTTGCAAATTCCATCGGGCTGCCAAATCACGTCGGGCAAAGATGGCGAAGTGGGCTCAGTGCGCAATGTCGGCGCTGAAATTCTCGTTGGCAAGACTGAACTGTCGTACACCTACACGCAGCCTGTCCGCGAAGGTCGTCCGTACAACCTGTACCACGGCACGCTTGAAGCACGCCCGGTCACGGCTACGACTTCAAAAATTGTCTACACACTGATGTACGACAATTCTTTGGTCACTGGCGACGATGCTGCCAAGGCCGCTGAAATCGAACGCCGCCGTACGACGTTCATGCGCGCGATGAACAACATGAAAATCCTGGCGGAGGGCGGCACATTGCCGGCCCGTACCCCTCCAACCAAGTAATCCGCGATCGCTCGCCTTGAATGCGAAAGCGTTCAAGGCGAGTTCCGTCTATTGCGTCCCATACGCTGTCGGCTGTAGCCGGAGATTCGAGAAAGGCGATCGCTGCTGCTCGATTGCGCGGAAATCCGTAGACACTTAACGTCTCCTCCGTCTATTCGAATGCCGTTATCCGGCCAGCGCCAAACGCCGACTCACCCCCAGCCGACCCTACGCCCAACCGCTGGTTAAGAACGCAGCCGGTGCGCTAGAACAGAACTTAACGCTCGATCCATCACTCCATCGGCGCGTTCCGACACTCGATCGCGATGCAGCGAAGTCATGGCACACCATGGTCCTACAGTTCGATCGTCATGCCGTCACCATCATGTAACGCAATAGGTATTCGATGGACGGGACGAAGTCAGTCACGAATCGCCCAATCGACGGACTCACAATCGACGGACTCAACAGCGGGGAAACCATCATGCAAGCAACGACACCCATTTCAGGTCAGTGGTACGCACGCAAGGACACTGGACAGAAATTCGAAGTCATCAGCGTGGACGGCGGCGTCATTGAAATACAGGACTACGAAGGCGCGTTGGACGAAATGGAAATGGACGATTGGATGGCGGAAGAATTCGACTTGAGCGATCCGCCGGAGGACTTGGGCGGCGTATTCGATCTGGCACCCCCCGACGAAGCGGACGGCGGCGATCCGGTCGAACTCGATGGCGCCTCGACTCTGCAACGCGCTGAGCAAGACTCATGGCAGCGCAGCGAATTCGAGAATGACGACAACTGGGGAACTGCGCCCATCAGCGATCAGCCACCGAGCCAAAGATTGAGGCAATAGCACAAAGGCCGTCCAGGCTTCACATCTGACTGACTCATCGCTGGCACGATCCCTCGACGACGCCGGTGGCGGCGAGCTAGTATCGCGGCGTACCCAACGGAAGGAGTCGCACATAATGTCGATGAAGCTACTGCTCGCACTCTTCTGCAGCGTGCTCGCACTGTCCGTCAGCGCCGCGCGCGCTCAAGAGGTCAATATCGAATTCGACGAGTCGGTCGATTTCACCCGGTTCAAAACCTTCGCAATGCGCGAAGGAAACATCACCAGTCGCGCGCCGGCGCTCAACAGCCCGCTAACCAAGAAGCGACTGCACAGCGAAATCGAGAAAGCGCTGACTGCTCGTGGCCTCACTGCCGTCGATGGCCCGGCGGATCTAGAGGTTTCGTGGGAATTCGGCTCTGCGCGCAAGCTAGACACGCAAACGTATCCGGCAGGCTGGCGCGGCCGCGGCACGCGCGTCGTACAGGTGCGGCAATCCGAAGGCACCCTGGTGGTCGATCTACTGGATACCGTCAGCAGAACATTGGTCTGGCGCAGCGTTGCCACAGATGCGGAACGCAATCCTCAAAAGCTGGCGGGCCAACTCGACAAGCTGGCGAGAAAATCGCTCGGTAAATATCCGCCGAAGAAAAAGAAATAGCGCATCCAAAATAGCCTGCCCTCTTGCCTCCGGCGATCCGTCTGCTCATCGCTGACGGAAGTTGGGCTGACGGAAGCTGGGCTGACCGAAGCTCGGGCAATAACCGGTCATTCGACGCATTTCGCCGGTAGCGCATAGGCTTCCTGCAAGTCCATCGCGACACTCCTCCCCGCCATCCGGCGAGATTGGGGGAAGTCATGAATCGTGGCATTACATTTTTCAGCTCTCGAGCATCGCTCGCATTTTTCCTGGCGTGCTTCGGCTTTAACGGATGGGCGGCCGAATCCCGTTCCACCTCTGCGGCGCAACGGATTTTGAAAACCGAACACGGACAGCCGAATTTGCAGGGCTATTGGGACTTCGGGACGCAGACCCCGTTCCAACGACCGAAGGAACTGGGCGAAAAGCGCGCATACACGCCTGAAGAAGCGCGCGCCATGCAAATCAAGCTGCAAGCCAACAATGCGAAGCTGGATGAAATGGTGGATCTTGCCCGGAATGCGCCCAAGGCCGGCGACTCCATAGGACAAGAATCGGACTTGATGTCGTTCGAGCGGCGCGACGATTTAACGCGCGTCGATGGCGAATACCGTACCTCGTTGGTTGTCGATCCTCCCAATGGCCGCATCGCTGTCCGGCCGGAATTCATCGACCACCACGGTCGCCGTACCGCTCTTGGCCTTGGGGCCTATGACGGCCCCGATACGATGGATTCCCCCACTCGTTGTCTTGGCGCGCCGGGCGTGCCGACTTTGTATCCGCTGCCGTGGAACGCAAATCTGCAGATCGTGCAGAACACCGATCATGTGCTGCTTTTTGCCGAAGGACAGCCCGATGCCCGCATCGTGAGGTTAAATGGACACCACCACGGGTTGCGCGTCTGGTCGGGCGATTCGATCGGGGAATGGCAAGGCAACACACTCGTGGTGCGTTCGATGAACTTCCGTCCTGAACAGTCGTATGCTTACATCATGAAAACATCGGACGAGTTCTCGCTGACGGAGCACTTCACGTTATTAGGTCCCGATGAAATTCTATACAGCTTCACTGTGACAGATCCCAAAGCGCTCATTGCTCCGTTCACGGTGGAGCGAACGCTCAAACGACTCGGCCCAAACGTCCGCCTCTATGAGGTGGCATGCCACGAAGGCAATTATGCGATGGGGTGGATTCTCTCGGGGACTCGCAAACAAGAGCGCGACGCCGCGGCGACACAAGCGGACGCACCTCGATGATCATCGAGCCCGCTGCTGATAGCCCCGCATTGGTGAGAGGCGCGCTTGCGGCAGTGCTCTATCTGCACATTGGCGGCGGCCTGATAGGAATCGCGACTGGCGCGGCCGCACTAGTAGTCCGCAAAGGCGGTCCGCTGCATAAGGCGATCGGCAACTTGTTTTACGTCTCGATGCTGGTCATGGCATCGATCGGCGCGCTTGCGTCGCCGTTTCTTCCCACCCCGGATTGGGTCAATGTGGTCGCGGGACTGTTCACGTTTTATTTGGTGGCTACCGCCCGGCGCACGGTGAATCTGCCCCCTGCAATCGGTGCATTCGACCTTGGCGCTTTGGTGTTCGCTTCGATCATTGCAATCGCCGGCATCGCAGTCGGCCTGCTTGGAATCTTAAGACCTGGATCGGTGGGTGACGGCCCATCCGGCGCTGCCTTGGTATTCGGCGGAATCGCGGTGCTTGCGGCCTTCGGCGATTGGCAGCTGATACGACACGGTGTGGCAGGCAAGTCTCGAGTCGGACGTCATCTTTGGCGCATGTGCCTCGCGCTGTTCATTGCCGTGGGGTCGCTCTTCGGCGGACAACCGCAAGTATTTCCAGAGGCGATCCGCGGCACACCACTTTTGATGTTGCCCACGTTTGCGACGCTGTGCGCGCTGATCTACTGGATGATCCGCGTGCGCTTCAGCAGCCGATGGCGAAGCTGAGCAGCCATCGCAACCGCCTAGATCCCTGCGGCAGCGGTGAGACCTTTGTCTGCCAGCCATTGCTTGTTGAACAAGCGCGACTGATATTTGACGCCGCTATCGCACAAGATCGTTGCAATGGTGTGCCCGGGCCCAAGTTTTCTTGCCAGTTGAACGGCGGCTGCGACGTTCACTCCGCTAGTGCTGCCGAGATACAAGCCTTCTTCGCGCAATAAGCGATAAACGTGCCGCACTGTATCGGTGTCTAAAATGTGGAGCGCGCCATCAAGTGGCGTGTCCGCGAGGTTGGCCGTAACCCGCGTAGTGCCGATACCTTCTGTAATCGAGCCCGGGCCTTCTACTTTGATCTCGCCAGTGGTTACCCAGTTGTAGAGGGCGCTGCCCTGCGGATCGGCTAAATACACTTGAACTCGACTGCTTTTGCTTTTGAGGAAACGCGCAATCCCCGCCAGCGTGCCGCCGGTGCCGGTCGACGTGACAAATGCATCTAGCTTGGCCTGCGTCTGCTCCCAAATTTCCGGACCCGTGGTTTTCTCATGCGCCAGTCGATTGGCGACGTTGTCGAACTGATTGCCCCACACGGCGTCTTTGGTTTCTTCCGCCATTCGCCGCGCCACTTTTTGATAGTGGTTAGGGTCGGCGTAGGGAACCGCTTTGACTTTGACGACTTGCGCGCCCATCGCTTCGATCTGAGCGTATTTTTCGGGCGCTTGATTGTCCGGCATGACGATGATGCATTTGTATCCGCGTGCGTTGCACACATGCGCGAAGCCGATGCCCGTATTGCCGGCCGTTCCTTCGATCAACGTGCCGCCTGCTTTTAAGACGCCGCGCGCTTCATAGTCTTCAATGATACCGCGGGCCGCCCGGTCCTTAACGGAACCACCGGGGTTCATGAATTCAGCCTTGCCAAAAATCTCGCAGCCGGTTTCGTCGCTGACGCGCGCTAACCGAATCAGCGGTGTGTGACCGATGGCATCGACGAGACCCTGACGAATCATTCTTGCTCCGCTTGCGCTTGCGCGCCGCTTCGTAGGCTACAGGCTGTAGGCTGTAGGCTGTAGGTCAGAAAAGTTATCGGAGAAGGAGGTAAACCTAAGAAGTGCATAGCGCATCCTAACTCTTGCTACAGCCTACAGCCTACGGCCTACAGCCTTCTCAATATCCCGCTCACCAAACTGTCACGCCCTTCTGCGGTGTTGAACCAACCGAGCGTTGCGTGCAGTCGCGTGACTTCACCCACAATCAACAAAGCCGGAGAGCCGATCTGTGCTTCGTGCGCCTGGTCTTGCAGGGTTGCAAGCGTTCCTAGAATCACACGTTGCGAATTCTGCGTGCCGTGCTCGATGATCGCTGCCGATAGCGTTGCCGGTGCACCGCCTGCGCGCAGCCTGACGACAATATTCTCCAGCGTCTGCATTCCCATGTAGAACACGACAGTGTGTCCCGGTCTGGCAAGTGCAGCCCAATCGATGCCGTCGACAGCGCCTTCCGACTTGTGATGGCCGGTGACAAACGTCAGTACTTGCGCATGATCGCGATGAGTCAGCGGAATGCCGGCGTATGCAGCGCAACCCACTGCCGCCGTGACACCCGGCACCACCTCGAAGCGAATGCCGTGCCTGGCAAGCGTTTCGAGTTCTTCGCCGCCCCGGCCAAAGATGAAAGGATCGCCGCCTTTGAGACGCACCACTCGTTGTCCGGCTTTGGCGTGCTCGATGAGTAGCGCGTTGATTTGTTCTTGCGGAATGGGCGCGCAGCCGGCGGACTTGCCGACGCTGATGAGTTTTGCGTCGCGCCGGGCCAGCGACAGAACTTCGGGAGAGACGAGTCGATCGTACAAAACGACGTCAGCATTCTGCATGACGCGCAGCGCCCGCAGCGTCAGCAACCCAGGGTCGCCAGGACCCGCGCCGACCAGCGCCACCTCACCGCGCCAAGTTTGACCTGCGGACGAAGTTCCATCGGTTGTGGCGCACAGCGCATTCTCGATGGAAGCTTGTGCTTGCTCTTCGCGGCCGGCGAGGACATCGGCGGCGGCGGGACCATCGAAGAAGCGCTCCCAGAACTTGCGGCGCATCGCGCCATCGACGATTCGACGCTTGATCTTGCCGCGCCAGCTGCCGGCAAGTTCAGCCAATCGTCCCAGACGCGTCGGCAAGAACGCCTCCAGCTGTTCTCGCAATCGCCGGGTCAAGACGGGCGCGTCGCCACCACTGCTGACCGCAACGATCACGGGCGACCGGTCGACGATCGCGGGCATGATGAATCTCGATAGCTCGCGATCGTCCACGACGTTGATCGGGATGTTGCGAACTTCTGCTTGATGCGCCACCCAGGCGTTCACGGCCGTTCGGGAAGTCGCTGCAATCGCCAGCCGCATGCCGTCGAGATGTTCGGGTTTGAATTCTTCGGCGCGATGAACGATGTACCCACCCGCTGCAAGCGCCGCTACGGTTTCGCAGAGCTCCGGCGCCACCACTGTCACTTGAGCCTTCGCTTTACGCAGCAGTTCGATCTTCCGCGCCGCCACAGCACCGCCGCCGACCACCAAGACGGGCTGCTGTTCGAGGCGGA
>WUUC01053554.1_pt1 | contig 22624 bp, 14 predicted proteins | sample 6278441 | NCBI WGS metagenome assembly WUUC01 (sample SAMN13675441, study PRJNA597444) | soil metagenome | isolation source: soil | place: USA: Washington | collected 2017-10
CGGCCGTTCGTTCTACACGTCGCTCGGCCATCGCGCGGACACCTGGAGCAACCCGGTATTTGGCGCGCACCTCATTGGCGGGATACGCTGGGCGATGGGTCTCGAGTAGAAACACTCGCGTAAAGACGCTCTGTACTCGTTCCACACATCTGCCCAACGCTGCACACACGTGCCGCAGCCGGAGGCGTTTTCCTGCATTTCCTGATATTCTCCCTGAGATTTCCCCCGGGGAGGACTCTTGAATCGTTCGATCGCCCGCAATCCAGTCGCGCTGGTCGTCGTCGCGACGTCGGTTCTCATGTCAGCCAGCTTCGCCGCAGCGCAGACGCCGCCGCCGACGCGGCGCGCGGTGACCGGCCGCGCGGCCGAGCCGCCGACGATTGATGGAAGCCTGGACGAACGCGTGTGGCAGCAGGCCACGCCGATCGACGGCTTCGTGCAAATCGAGCCGCTCGAAGGACAGCCGGCAACCGAGAAGACGGAAGTCCGCGTGCTCTACACGGACAGCACCATTTATGTCGGCGTTCTCTGTTACGACAGCGAGCCTGGAAAGATCGTGACGACCGATTCGCGGCGCGATTCGGGCCTGCAGGGGCAGGACTCTTTCCAGATGATCTTCGACACCTACCACGATCGCCAGAACGGCTTCATCTTCGGAACCAACGCCGTCGGGATCGAATACGACGCGCAGGTGCGCAACGAAGGCGAGACGATGCGGGGCGGGCCGCCGGGCGGGCTCGGCGGCGGCAACTCGGGCGGATCGGGCGGCGGAACCAACGTGAACTGGGACGGCGCGTGGGAAGTGGAAACCCAGGTGACCGACACGGGCTGGACAGCGGAGTTCGCCATTCCGCTTCGCACGCTCCGGTACGGTCCGCCTCCGCAGACCTGGGGTGTGAATTTCTCACGGACGATCGAGCGGAAGCGCGAGGAAGTGTATTGGTCGCCGGTGTCGCGCATCTACAACCTCACCCGCCTGTCATCGGCCGGCGAGCTGAGTGGCCTGAACGTACCGGCGCCGCGCGACTTCAAGCTGATGCCGTACGCGGTCAGTTCGGCCAATCGCAACTTCGCGGCCGGCTCGGACACCGATCTCGACGGCGACTGGGGCATCGACGCCAAGGTCGGAGTCACGTCCAGCATGACGCTGGACCTCACCTACAACACCGACTTCGCGCAGGTCGAAGTGGACGAACAGCAGATCAATCTCACCCGGTTCAACCTGTTGTTTCCCGAGAAGCGGCCCTTCTTTCTCGAGAACCGCGGGCTGTTCGCGATAGGCCGGCCCGGCGAGATCGACCTGTTTTTCAGCCGCCGGATCGGCATCACCAGCAGTGGCGACCTCGTCCCTATTCAGGGCGGAGCGCGCCTGACCGGCAAGGCGGGCCCCGTCAACGTCGGCCTGCTCAACATGCAGACCGACGGTGTGGGATGCGGGAGCGAAGAGGCTTCGTGTACGCCCGCGAACAACTTTACCGTGACTCGTGTGAACAGCGATCTGCCGAACCGCTCGAGCCTCGGCGCAATCTTCATCAACCGCGCGGGCACCGGCGACTTTGCGGGCGCCGGCAACTGGAATCGCACGTGGGGCGTGGACGCCAAGCTGGGGATCAAGGAAGGAATCACCTTCAGCGGGTTTGCCGCGCGCACCGAAACGCCAGGCGCGGAGGGACGCGAGCACGCCTACAGCTCCGCCTTCGAGTACCGGAATCGTGACTTCGAGACCAACGCGAGCTTCGCGGAAGTCGGCGAGGCGTTCAACCCCGAAGTCGGGTTCCTCGAGCGGACCGACGGCTATCGGCAGATGACCGCGAGCGCGCGCAGGCACGTGCGATCCGAGGGGCTCGCGAAGCTCGGCCTCAGGGAGTGGGAGCCGCACGTCACCTACGAGAGCTACTGGGGATTCGACGGTTTTCAGGAAACCGCGACGCTGCACATCGACGGGCGGTGGGATTTCGAAAGCAACTACAGCATCAGCAGCGCCGCGCTCAACATTCAGTACGAAGGGCTGCGAGAACCGTTCGAAATCTATCCCGGAATCATCGTGCCGGCAGGCAGCTACCGCAGTCCGTATTTTCTCGCCAATACGAGCACCGATCGGCGCAAGTGGATCTCGGGAGGCCTCAACGCGAACATCGGCGGGTTCCTCTCGGGCAGTCAGGTGAGTCTGGGGCCGTCGATCACGTTGCGCCAGGGCGGCCGGTTCACATCTTCGCTGCGTCTCACGCGCAACGACATCGATCTGCCGGAAGGCTCCTTCGTGACGAATCTGGCCAGCGCCCGCTTCACGTACAACTTCTCGACCGTCGCGAACGCGCAGACGCTGGTCCAGTACAACGATCGCACCCGCCGCTGGTCCACGAATCTCCGGTTCAACTGGCAGCGCACGGCCGCGACAGGACTCTACGTCGTGTACAACGATACGGAAGGGTTCAACGGCCTCGGCGCGATCAACCGCGCGTTCGTCATCAAGTACTCCCACATGTGGGATGTGCTGCGGTAAGGAAGTAAAGCTTAGCCACGAAAACACGAAATATCCTAGTCCTTAACCTCCACGCGTCTGACTGAGGACCACGCTCCGGGCGCGCCTGACCCGTCGTTCGCCCGCACCCGCCACCACAGCCTGGTGATTGGAAGCGTGCTCGTGGTAAACCGCGAGACGGACGTGGTTTGTTCCGCGGTGAACGGCGCCGAGAACGTCTCGCTGTTGTCGATCTGAATCGTGTAGCTCGATGCACCGGCGACGTCGCTCCAGTCGAAGGTGATCGTCTGCCCGGGGCTGAAGCGCGCGTCGTTGGCCGGCGACAGCAGTGACGGCGCGGCGAGAGCGCCTCCCGTCGTTTGCGGGTTGACCGCCAACGTGGCCGTGCGCGTGACGCCGCCGACGGCCGCGGTAATCGTGACGGCCGTCGAGCTCGAAACCGGGCTGGTTGCGACCGGGAACTGCACGGTCGTGGCGCCGGTCGCGACGGTCACGCTCGCCGGGACCGACGCGGTTGCCGGATTCGAGCTCGAGAGGTTGACGAGCAGCCCGCCGCCGGGCGCAGCGCTCGTGAGCGTGACCGTGCCCGTTGACGACGTGCCGCCAGTGACACTCGATGGCGACGTACTCACCGCCGACAGGCTTGACGGCGGCGGAACCGGCGTGACCGTGAGCGTGGCGGTCCTCGTCGTGGTGCCCTGGGTGGCCGTGACGGTCACTGAGGTGGACGCCGCGACCGATCCTGTGCCGATCGCGAAGGTCGCGGTCGTCGCGCCGGCCGCGACGGTCACGCTGACGGGCACTGCCGCGACCGCCGCGTTGCTGCTCGACAGGTTCACGCTGACCCCGCCTGTTGCCGCCGCGCTGGTGAGCGTCACCGTCCCCGTCGCGCCGCTGCCGCCGACGACGCTCGTCGGGCTGATCGCGAGCGACGACAACGCCGCCGCCGACGGAGCGGTCTGTGCCGTGAACCGTCGCGAGCTCGAGAACGGCCCTGCGGCTCCCGTGGAGTTGACCCCGCGGACGCGCCAGAACAGCTGTTGCGCCGGAAGCCCGGTGACCGTTGCCTGGGATACGTTCACGGTTGCGGTGTAGGTGAGCGGCGTCGTGAAGGTGCTCGAGCTGTCGATCTGAATGGTGTACGTCGCGGCGTTCGCCACGTCCGTCCAGTCGAACGCGATCGGTTGCGCGACGGTCGCGCGATTCGCGGGACTGAGCAGGCTCGGCGCGGTGGGTGTGGACGACGCGGGGTTCACCGTCAACGCGACGCTTCTCGACGTCCCCCCGAACGATCCGGTGATCGTCGACGATGTCGTCGCCGACACGGAGCTCGTGGACACGGTGAAGCTGGCGCTCGTCGCGCCGGCGGGCACCGTCACGCTCGCGGGCACGCTCGTCGCCGTGGAGCTGTCGGACAGCGATACCACCGCGCCGCCGCTCGGCGCCGCCGCGCTCAAGGTCGCCGTACCGGTGGCCGATGCGCCGCCGGTCACGCTCGTGGGACTGACCGCGATCGACGACAGCGTGGCCGTCTGCGCCTGCGGTGTGACGGTGATCGAGCCGGACACGAATACGCCGTCCATCGCCGCGCTGATCTGAACGGTGTTGGTGAAGCTGCTTGGGCCAGTGACGATCGTGAAGCTTGCGCTCGACGCTCCGCCAGCGATGAAGACGCTTCTCGGCACGCTCACCGTCGTCTGACTGCTCCCGAGATTGACGTGGACGCCGATTGGAGGCGACGGAGCGCCCAGCGTCACGGTGCCGGTGGCACTGCCGCCGCCAGCGACCGAGCTCGGAGTGACGGTCATCGCGGTCAGCGCCGGCAGGCTCGGGTACAGCGTCAGCGGGTGCGACAGGGTGGTTCCGCCGCCAGTCACAGAGATCGTCACATGCCGCGGTTCGGTGACCCGAGCAGTCGTGATATCGAAGAAGCCGACGCCGCTTCCGGCCGAGATCGTGGCCGAGGAGGGAACCGAGGCGACGGTCGGATCGCTGCTCGCCACCTGAACGAGTTGGTCCTGCCCCGCTCCCTCGGGTCCGATGACGATCCCCTGTGATCCGCTCGTCGTGGCCATCGGCCTCACGATCAGTTCGCCGGGCTCAGGCGAAGGCGTCAGCGTGATCTCCCACGAGGTGGTCACCGCACCCGCGCTCGCCGTGAGGGTCACCACGGTTGTCGAGGCAACCGGCCTCGTCTGGAACTGGAACCCGGTGCCGTTGACGCCCGCGGGAATGGTGACCGTCGCCGGCAACGTCGCGGCCGGCGAGCTGCTCGAGAGATTCACGACGAATCCGGACGGCCCCGCGAGACCCCCACCTTCCAGGTTCACCCATCCGGACATAGTCGCGCCGCCGGTCGCCCGGACGGTCGGTTGAAGGAACTCGTTGTTCAGCGTCGGCGGCTGCAGCGTGAACTGGCTCGAGGCCGAGACGCCGTTCAACGTGGCGGTGAGAGTAATTACGGTCGGCGATGTGACCTGGCCGAACCGGATCGGCAGTTCCGCATACGCGTGGCCGCCGAGCATCGAGAACGTCGCCGGGACCGGAGCGAGGGCCGGGTGCGAGCTCGCGAGCGAGATCGCGCCGCCCCCTGACGGGACAGCGGCAGTCAGCTGTAAGCCCAGTCTCCGTTCCGCGCCGCTGAATGCGAATGTTTCCGCGCCGCCGAGCAGCGAGAAAGAGACCGGCCTGGCCGGCGCCGTGCTGATCGTGAATCGGCCCGTCGCCGACCAGTCCGTATTGGCGTTCGTCGTCGGCGACGATAGCCCCTGCTGCGAGAGCACGCGCCAGAACTTCGGGCCCGACGTGAGGGAGAGCATCTCTGTTGTCGGTTCGGTGTACTGGTTGTAGAAGAACTCGATGTCCGAGAATCCCGGGTCGTTCGCCACCTCGAGGACGTATCCCATCGCCTGCGGATTCGGTACGTGCGCCCACGAGAGCGTCACGGGCAGCGTGAGTGTCGGGTTGTCGATCGGCGACAGCAGTTGGGGAGGTGGACCGATGGGATTGTTGTAGAAGCAGGTGAACTGGATGACGTTCGAGGGCAGGCTTCGAATGCCCTCCTGCGGATTGTCGGCATCGACGGCGAACACGCGCGCGTACCAAGTGCCCACCATCGTGTGAACGTACCCATCGCTGTTGGTCGGAATGTTGTCGTTCCAGAACGTCACAATGCCGTCGGTTGCCGGCGATCCGAGCGAAAAGTCGGGATCGTTGGATACCTCGAGGCGGTACGTCACAGCGTCTGGAACAGCGGTCCAGTCGAAATGAACGGACTCCCACGGATGGAACGTGGAGTATCCACGGGTGGGTGCGAGTACCGGCGTTCCAGGGGTGCCGGGGCCTGCGCCGACGACGACGAAGCTGCGCGGCTGCGACCAGGCGCTGGCGCCGCCGGGATTCACGGCCTGGACGCGCCAGAAATAGGTGCCGTTGACGAGGCCGCTGATCGTGTCCTCGGTGATTGACGGCCTGGTCGAGTCGGCCATCAGCAGCGGTGAGAAGCTCGACGACCGGCTGACCTGCCAGTTGTACCCGCCGTTCACCACTGTCGGGTCGACCGTCGCCGACCACGAGATCCGGAACGGCACCTCGACGCTCGCGCCGTTTGCCGGACCCATCAGGGCCGGCGCCGCGGGTGCCTGTGCTTCCGCCGGCGCCGCAAGCGCGGCCACAAGACAAAGTGACAAGAAGGCCGGAACGGTGCGGATTGACATGTGCACATCCAGTTACGGGCAGTAAGGGCGCGCGAGGATGCGCGCGAGATGTGCAGCGCGTCGCAACAGGTGTTCCAGTCGATCGCGGCGGGCGAGCGATCTTTCGCGGGCTGATTCGCCGGGAAACCGCGGCCAATCGTCCCGGCGGCGTGCCAAATTCGAAACTGTCTTACAAAGGCCGAAAGGTCGTTTACTTCCTTGGGCGCGGAATGACGCAAACCGAAACTTGCCGAGCTTCGGCACGACGCTCACGATCCAGCGGCCCGGCTTCAGGCTCGTGCGCCTTTCGCTGGTCGTTGTTCGTCACAGCTGCCGTCTATCCTCATGCCGCGGCGACATGCGGCCGCTCGGCCGCCCCCGTTCCCGTGATGCGGCGAAGGCGAGCGCCGCGGTCGCCGCAAGCGCACCTATCGCGCCGATGGACAACAGAGGATGCAACGCCGCTTTGGTGTAGACGCTGCTTATTCTGGTGTGACCCGACCAGTTGCGACCCCGCTCGCCACCGTCGTCGGCGACTGGCGCGTACAGGTTGTCCGGCCGTCCGTTCGCGGGGCGGGTCGTACTTTGCGAATCGAACGTCCACCGTTCCATGTACAGGTCCGCGAGCCGCGGCGCGAACCGCGCTGCGCTCAATTTCGCGCCAGACCCGCCGGCGATGAGCTCGCGGATCGGGTACTGCGCAGCCCGCAGAATCACCTCCGAGACGACTTCCGGTGCATACACCGGAGGCACCGGCTGAGGCTCGACGCCCAGGTACGTCTTCGCCTTCTCGAAAAACGGCGTGTCGATACTGGCCGGCTTCACCAGCGTGACGGATATCGGAACGCCCTCCTCCTCCAGTTCCATGCGCAAGCCGTCGGTGAATGCCTTCAGGGCGTGTTTGGCCGCGCAGTAGTTCGCCTGCAGCGGGATGGCGCGGTCCGCGAGAGCACTGGCAACATTGATGAGCGCACCGCCGCGGGTGCGCATGTGATTGACGGCGGCGCGCGATCCGTGGACCTGGCCCCAGTAGTTGACGTCCATCTGCCGCCGCATGTCCTCGAGTGCAAGCTGCATGACACGCCCGTACATCGACACGGCCGCGTTGTTCACCCAGGTGTCGATCTGCCCGAACTCCCGGACAGCGGCGTCGGCGATCTGTTCGACCTGCGCCGCGTCGGCGACATCGGCGACGACGTGAATCGCGCGTCCGCCGCGACCCCGGATTTCGCTCACCGCCCGTTCGAGGTCGCGAGCGTTGCGCGCCGCGAGGACAACCCGCGCCCCATGGCCGGCCGCCTGTTTCGCAGTCACCAGGCCGATGCCGCTCGAGGCGCCGGTGACGACCATTACCTGTTCGTGCAGCGGAAGAAGGCGGGGCTTCATAATCACCTCGGCGGTTCGTTGACTCGCGGATCGATGCGAGAACGCCGCGCGCGTTCGCTCCAGTTGCCCGACAGCGACTGCGGCGCCTGCTGCCGAACGGTGTGCAGATCGGGCCGGACGAGCGCAACTGCCATGGGTGAAACTCGGACAGCCCTGGTGCAAGATTCGTGCAGTGCGGGTGAGGAGTCGATTCGTGCACAGTTCGGGTCGCGGAGGTCCGGCTCAGGCAGCTGATCGCAACACGACATGGATTACGATCGCACATGTCGAACGGACGCGTGCGCCAGAGGTCGCCAGGCGCACTTCGCGCGTCCTGGCTCTTACTGCTCATTCTTTTTCTTCCGGCCTCGGTAAGCGCCCAGTCCAGGAGCCATGGCTTCGTTTCGCTGGGGATCGGCGCCACGGATCTCGCGGCAGGCGTGGACTGGGTGATCAGGGACGGGCCCATCGGTGTTGGCGGTGAGGTGGGGACCGGGCGGGTGCTCCTGGCGGCGATCACCGGCTCGTACCATCTTTTCGCCCGTCGGCCTGGCGAGCTCGACGTGTTTGCGACGATTGGCTACGCAGGGCTGGCGAGCAGCGAACTGTCGGCGCGCGGCTTCAACGTCGGCGGCGGCGCGGCGTACTGGCTGGCGAGGCGCGTCGGTCTCCGGTTCGACGCGTTCAGGTTCCTGCCTGTTTCGACCGATTACGCCGTTCCTGTCGAGGAACGTTCCAAAAGCCGCTACTGGGGACTGCGGGCTGGCGTTTCCTTTCGTGTTCAGTGACGCCTGAGCCGAGACGCCGAACGGTCTCGAGCGCTTGCGCAATACATGCCCTGCGACGTATCCAAACCACCGAATCGGGCTGAATGTTTCACGGAAAAATAGGTGGCTACCTATAAAGGGTTGTTGACTCCATTTCTGCCGGCTTCAGAATCGCGGTGTTTCCAGGCGCAAAGACGGCGGCGCGAATCGCGATCGGCGTGCAGTCGTCGGGAACATGAGGAGGCAGCTTATGGTTCGAATTGCGACGGCAGGCATGTTGGCGCTCGGTGCCCTGCTGAGCCTTCCGGCCCACCTTTCCGCGCAGACGCTGCCCACCGGCATTGCCGGTGTGGTGAGAGATTCGTCGGGCGCCGTGATGCCGGGCGTCACGGTCGAGGCCGCAAGCGACGCTCTGATCGAGAAGGTCAGGACCGTCGTCACCGACGATCACGGTGAATACAAGATCATCGACCTGCGGCCCGGAACATATAACGTGACGTTCACCCTCACCGGATTCAGCACGATCAGGCGCGAGCAGATCGAGCTCGTGTCGGCGTTTACGGCAAAAGTCGACGCAGAGATGCGCGTCGGTGCCCTCCAGGAAACGCTCACCGTCACCGGTCAGACTCCGGTCGTCGATGTGCAGAACACGTCGCAAACGAAAGTCGTGTCCGGAGAAATGCTCTACGCGCTCCCGCTCACCAAGGAAATGGGCGGCCTGGCCAAGGTGACGGTGGGGGTGATGATTCCTCCCACGGCGCAGGATGTCGGCGGCAACATAGATCCGATGAATGCCTACCCCGTGATTCACGGCGGGCACACCGGCGACAACCGTGCTCTTCTCGACGGCATGCAGTTCAACGGCGAAGGGCAGGGACGCGGCTTCTACTTCAATCCGGCCGCCGCTCAGGAGGCCTCGGTCCAGCTGGGCGGACAGACGGCGGAGTTCGAGAACGGCGGCTTCCAGGCGAACATGGTGCCCAAAGACGGAGGCAACCGGTTCTCGGGAATCGTCAGCGGCAACTATGCGAACAGCGACATGGTCAGCGACAACCTGACGGAGGGATTGAAGGACCGGGGGCTCCTGCTCGTCAACACGACCAACCGTACCTACGACGCCAATGCGGCGGCTGGCGGGCCCATCAAGCGCGACAAGCTCTGGTTCTTCACCTCGCATCGCGTGTTCGGGTACCAGAACCTGCTTGCGGGGAACTGGGCGAACGCGACCCAGAACACACCTTTCTACACGCCCGACTTGAGCCGGCCCGCCGTCCACCAGCAGGACAACATTTCCGACGGCATCCGCTTCACCTACCAGCTCTCGAGGAAGGACAAGGTGAGCGCGTCGTGGGACTTTCAGCACACGAACATCTGTCTGGGCTGCAGTCCGCTGGTCGCGCCGGAAGCGACGTATGTCACCAAATACGCTGATCCGAACTACCTGCTCCAGGGCAAGTGGACGCGCCTTCAGAGCAACAGGCTGTTGTTCGAAGTGGCCGACTCCACGCTCATCTTCAACTGGCCGAACCGTCGGAAACCGGAGGCGCAGGGCGTGTCCATTCTCAACGCGAACACAGGCTTCCGCTACAACGCGCCGCTCGCGTCGAGCCTGGGCCAGCGAGTCGCCAGCCAGTCGAACCAGCGTGGCTCGATGAGTTACGTCACCGGTTCGCACGCGTTCAAGGTGGGCTTCACGACCCAGGAAGCATGGCACCACGCCTGGTACGACGACGGCGGTCCGGGGGCGGGCCTCGGCGCGGGGCTCGTGAGTTACACCTTCCTGAACGGAAGGCCGTCGTCAGTCACCCAATACGCGGAGCCGGTCACCTTCGACGAGCGCCTGAAGGTGAACCTGGGCCTCTACGTCCAGGATCAGTGGACGATCAAGAAATTGACGCTCAATCTCGGCATCCGCTACGACTACTTCAACGCCTACGTTCCGGCGCAGAGTCTGGCCGAGGGTCCGTTCGTTCCGGCGCGAAGCTACGACAAGGTGGAGTGCGTGCCCTGCTGGCAGGACATCAGTCCACGGCTGGCCGCGGCCTATGACGTGTTCGGAGACGGAAAGACCGCGGTGAAAGCCAATGTCGCGCGATTCGTCGCGGCCGACATCTATACGCAGGCGCGCGCGAACAACCCGGTCACGCGGGCGGTCCTGAACGCGACCCGGACCTGGACCGACAGCAACGGGAACTTCGCACCCGACTGCGATCTCCCGAACCCGGGGGCGCAGAACCTCGCCGCGGCGGGCGGCGACATCTGCGGCGCGCTCAACAACGTCAACTTCGGCAAGAACAATCCGAACGCGACGACCTATGCGCCCGATACGCTCACCGGATTCGGCGCGCGTTCCCATAACTGGCAGACCTCGGTAACCGTCGATCAGCAGCTGCGGCACAACATTTCGCTCGGTGTGGGCTACTTCCGTACGGTGTGGGGCGGCTTCTCGGCGAGCCAGAACACCGCCGTCAGCGCGGGGACCGTGGACTTCACCCACTATTGCGTCACCGCTCCGGTCGATCCGAGGCTCCCCGGCGGCGGCGGCTACGAGATCTGCGGCCTCTACGACGTCGTGCCGACGAAGTTCGGCCAGTCCACGACCGTCGTTTCGAGGGCGCCGACCGAGAACGGAAACCAGACGGAGATCTACAACGGCTTCGATGTCGTTCTGAACGTCCGGCTGCCCCGCCGCATCAATATCAACGGCGGTTTCAATACCGGCCGGACGGTGACCAACAACTGCGGTCTCGCGCAGGACAACCTGCAGTTCGTGGTGAGCGCAGCCCTTCCCAACACGCCCCGCACAACGGAGTACTGCGACGTCGTGCCGCCCTGGTCCGCGTCGACGCAGGTCAAGTTCTCGGGAGCGTTCCCGCTGCCGTACGATTTCCAGGTAGCGGCGACGTATCAGAACCTGCCCGGCATCGCGTACTCCGCGACCGCCAACTTCACCAACGCGCAGATCGCGCCTTCGCTGGGGCGCTCCTTGTCGGCCGGCGCGAACGCGACCGTCGCGATACCCCTGATCGCGCCGAGCACCGTGTACGAGGACCGCATCCAGCAGGTCGATTTCCGCTTCTCGCGCAGCTTCACGATCCGCGGGATACGCGTAGAGCCGCAGTTCGACGTGTACAACGCGCTCAATGCCAGTCCGATCCTCGCGGTCAACAACAACTACGGTCAGGCATGGCGCGTACCGACGCAGATTCTCGCCGGCCGTCTGTTGAAGGTTGGCTTTCAGATGACGTTTTGAACAGGCCGGTTTTCAGATGACCTTTTAGAGCGACACGGGGTCCGCCTTCAGGCGGACCCTCGCGCAACCACCGGTCGCGGTCGTGCGATGGCAACGCCCACGCCGCCCAATATCAGCGTCGATGCGATCGCCAGCCGCGGAGAAAACGATTCGCCGAGCATCAGGATTCCTCCGATCGCGCCGAGGACAGGGACGAGGAGCTGTACGGTCGCGGCTCGTACGGCCGTCAAGTGCTGGAGCGCGGTGTACCACAACACGTATCCGAACCCCGACGCCAGCACGCCGGACGCGAGCGCCAGCCCGATCCCGACCGGAGTCGCCGCCGGTGTGCCGCCGCCGAGCGCGACGCCGGCACTCACGGCAACCACCAGCGGACTGCTGCGGGCAAAGTTGCCGGCCGTTGCGAGGACAGGAGCCGCTCCGCGGCGGCCGCGCAGTGTGTACGTGCCCCATGCGGCGCCGGCGGCCAGCATGAGTGCCGCCCCGAACAGCGGCGGGGCGGAAAGCCCCGGCAGGACGAGATAGATCAGTCCCGTGAGAGCCGCCGCGAGGCCGGCCCATTCCCGTCGCGATGTCGATTCACCTCCCCACACGGCGGCCACGATCATCGTCGCTTGCACCGCCCCGAACAGCAGCAGCGCGCCGACCCCTGCGTCGAGGCTGACGTACGCATAGGAGAAGGCGACCGCGTAGACCGCAAGCGCGACCGCCGACGCCCAGTTCCCCTCGGCGGTCCAGCGGCGGCTGCGAATCGCCGCGAGTATCGAGAGGACGGCGGCGCCCGAGACGAGCCGAATCGTGGTGAAGGTCGCGGGGTCGATCTCCGCGCGACTGAGTGCCAGCCGGCAGAGGATGGAGTTGGACGCGAAGGCGAGAAGCGCGAGCGCCGTCGTGACGATCGCGAGCGCACGAGACGGATGCGCCGACGGCTCCGTCTCGCGCGGGTCGCGGGTTTTCCAGGAGCGGCGAGGCTCCGGCCTCACACGGCGGCCGGCTCGATGTTCTGGTTGACGCGGAAGAGGTTGTTCGGATCGTACCGGGCCTTGATCACCGCCAGCCGCGCATAGTTGTCGCCGTAGCTCGCCTGAATCCGTCCCGCACCTTCATCGTCCATCATGAAATTGACGTACCCGCCGTCCATGTTGAACGGATGCACCGCTTTCCAGTACGCGCGCCCCCATGTCTTCAGCGCCTCGGCCCGTCCAGGATCGCTGTCGATGGCGGCGATGACCATCGAGAAGGTCGCGTCGCGCACGCTCCACGCCGTTGAATCTTTCGCCGCGCGGTGCACCGCTCCGTTGATCGGGTACAAGTGCATGAGGCAGAGTTCGCTCGGCGCCTGCGCGGCGTGCGCGATGTGGGCGTCGATCGCATCATCGGTCAGCGACTTCACGAAATCGCCCTTCCAGTACCATTGCAGGCCCTTGGGAAAAATGGGATCGAACAGCGCCTGCATGGCCGGAAACGGCATGGTGCCCATCCAGTTGAAGATGGGAGGCGGGACGGCTTCGAGCAGCCGCGCCATCACCTGTTCGCCGTCGGCCGCCGGACCGTTGTAGCTGGAGATGACGGCGCAGGCGCGCTGTCCCCAGTGCTCCTTCGGAAATGGATCCATCGAGGGCACCGTCTTCAGGCCGACGAACGTGCCGAGATCCTCCGGAGCCTCGGCGAGGAATTCGCGAAAAGCGCGCATCACCGCGCCCGCGTGAGTGGCGAGCCAGAAAATCGGCCCCGCGTAGACGGCGCTCACCGGGTGCGCCTGGAACAGGAAGCTCGTGACGACGCCGAAATTTCCGCCGCCGCCTCTGAGAGCCCAGAACAGATCGGGATGGCGATCGCTGCTGGCTGTGACGAAGCTTCCATCGGCCAGCACGATGTCGGCTTCGAGCAGGTTGTCGATCGTCAGTCCGTGGCTGCGGGTCAGGTAGCCGGTTCCGCCCCCGAGCGTGAGGCCGGACACGCCGGTCGTGGACACGATTCCGAAGGGAACCGCGAGGCCGAACGCATGCGTGGCGTGATCGACGTCGCCCGACGTGCAGCCCGCGTCGACCCGCACGGTGCGGCTCGCAGGGTCCACGCGCACGCTCTTCATCATCGAGAGATCGACCATCATCCCGTCGTTGCAGCTGCCGAGCCCCGGCCCGTTGTGGCCGCCGCCGCGAATGGCGACCAGCAGCCCCTGGTCTCGGGCGTAGTTCACCGCGGCGGTGACGTCCGCCACATCCACACAGCGGGCGATCAGCTTCGGACGCTTGTCGATCATCCCGTTGTAGAGGGCGCGGGTCGCGTCGTACTCGCTGTCGCCGGGACGGACGAGACGTCCGCGAAAGGTCTGCGCGAATTCGGCTTCAGTCATGGTTCGCCTCCGGCCAGAGATGTTCTCGGGCTGAAAATGCCGCGAAAGCCGTGCATCTTAGCACGCACGGGCGACCTGGCGGCAGGCGTCTTGCCGTAGAATCGCAGCGGCTGAGCGTCGCTCCGCGATGAGAGCGGCGGTACGGAACACATCGCGCATGAACCACGATCCAATGTTTCGAACGGTGCTGATCGTTGTCTTCCTCGTGGTGCTGCCGATCGGCATCTATCACAGATTCAAGTCACAAGCGACCCGCGAGAAACTCGATCGGCGGCAGGAAGGCAGGTTCATTCTGGCGACGTTGCGTCCCGCCGGGGCACTGTTCTGGCTCGGACTGCTGGCCTGGATGATCGATCCGGATTCTTTGAGGTGGTCCTCGCTGTCGGTTCCACTCTGGGTGAGATGGACGGGAGCCGGCGCGCTCGCCAGTGGCGGCACGCTGCTGGTGTGGACGTTCCGATCGCTCGGTCCGAACCTGACCGATACGGTCGTCACACGTAGAAAACACACGCTCGTTTTACACGGACCGTACGGGTGGATCCGTCATCCCTTGTACGCCTCCGCGGCGCTGTTCACGGTGGGAATCTCACTGATGGTAGCGAACTGGTTTCTCCTCGCGACAGGAGTGGTGGTGCTTTGCCTCCTGATCATCCGAACGAGGACAGAAGAAGAGAACCTGGTGGCCCGCTTTGGAGACGGTTATCGAAAGTACATGGAAGCAACCGGGCGCTTCCTGCCGCGAATCGGTGCGAATCGGCGCGGCGCATGACATATGCTTCAGTGGCCCCGAAAAACTGGATGATCAAGGAGGCGAGGATGTCGCTGGCCGCACGCTCGACGCTCGTGACCCTGCTGGCTGTTGTCTTGACGACGGTGATCGGCTGCGGAGAGCCGGCGGGCGAGGGTCCGCCCGTGAATGAGGAGAAGCCGGCTCCGGCGGCAGCCTCCGCGTTCAACCTCCCTCCGCCCGGGACCACCGGCACGCCGGCGGACAAGGTGATGGATCCCGCATCGAACAACCTGCCGAACCCGAATCCGAAGGTCGTGACGAACTGGGGACGGCTGCCCGACGGCCGTGTGTGGGGATCGTCTGCAGGCGTCGACATCGGGCCCGACGGCCACGTGTGGGCCTACGATCGCTGCGGGAGCGTGAACCTCGGAGGCGGCTGCGACACGAACCTCGTCGATCCGATTGTCAAATACGATCGTAACACCGGCAAGTTGCTCACGAGCTTCGGCGCCGGCGTGCTGGTCACGCCACACGGCATCCACGTGGACGACAAGGGGAACGTCTGGGTCACCGATTTTTCGGCGAACAAGGAAGGCACGAAGGGCCACCAGGTGATCAAGTTCAGTCCGGAGGGGAAGATTCTGATGCGTCTGGGCATGGCGGGGATGGCCGGAAGCGGTCCCGACCACTTCAATCAGCCCTGCGACGTCATCACCGCCCCCAACGGCGACATCTTCGTTTCGGACGGTCACAACGGGCAGAACCCCAATCCTCCAGCAGGTTCCACCGGGAGAATCATGAAGTTCACGGCGGACGGCAAGTTCATCAAGGAATGGGGACGCATCGGGAACGGGCCGGGCGAGTTCCGCACTCCTCATGCGATGGCGTTCGACTCGAAGGGCCGCCTCTACGTCGCCGATCGAGGCAACCATCGCATCCAGATCTTCGACCAGGAAGGGAAGTACATCACTTCGTACTATCAGTACAGCAGGATCAGCGATCTCTTCATTACGTCAGACGATCGGCTGTTCGCCATCGACTCCGAGACGCAGGAGACGAACCATCCCGGCTGGAAGACCGGGATCCGGATCGGGAGCGCATTCGAGGACAAGGTCACGGCGTTCATCCCGCCGCACCCGTGGGAGAAGAGACCTATGGGCGTCGCTGGCGAGGGCGTCGCGGTGGACAGCGGCGGCAACGTGTACGCGGCCGAGGGACCCGGCTCGCGGCCGGCGGTGGATGGGGGATTGACGAAGTACGTCGCCGGAATGTAGCCCGCCGCCAAGCTACTGCAGCGTAGTCGGCGAATCGGTCTGCAGACACGACGTACAACGCGGAGGCCGCAGAGCACGCAGAAGGTCTTTCCCCAATGATTCTGTGCGAGCTCAGCGACCTCAGCGTTGACGGTCGTAGTTCCTGCCGTAGTTGAGTTCCCGGCAGCAGATAACGAACAAACGCGGCGCGCGCAGCGTCTACTCTTCCATGACCACCGCGGAGTCCAACCTACCGACACCTCGAAAGCCGCTCCGGCTGTGGCCCGGCGTCGCCGCCGCGACACTCCTGTTGCTGGTCAGGCTTGTCCTGCCGATCGTCCTGCCCGACGCCATGATGTTCGCGGTGATTGGCGCCCTCATCGGCGGGCTGGCGATCGTCGCATGGTGGCTGCTCTTCAGCCGGGCGCCCTGGTCCGAGCGTGTGGCGGCCATCGTGCTGATGGCCGGCGCGCTCGCCGCGACATCGCGCGTCGTTCACGAGTCCGTTGCGAACGGGATGATGGGGATGATGCTCCCGGTCTACGGCATCCCCGTCCTGAGCCTCGCGCTGGTCGCATGGGCGGTTGTCAGCCGTCGCTTTTCTCCGGGACTGCGCCGCGCGTCGATGGTCGCCTCCATTCTGCTCGCATGCGGATTGTTCACGCTCATACGGACTGCCGGCATTACCGGCGAAGGCGATTCCGATCTTCACTGGCGGTGGACGCCGACTCCGGAGGAACGCCTCCTGGCGCGGGCCGGCAACGACGAGGCGCCGCTGCCGTCTACTTCCGCAGCCGCTCCGTCGCCCGAGAAAACCCGCGAGCCCCAGCCAGTCGATGAACCGACCAACTCTGGTCGGGGCGGGTCGATGTCTGACGCCCCGGCTCCTGCAGCTGCGAGATCGGCCGAGAAGTTCGAAGCGGGTGAGGAGACGACGGCAGTCGCCGCTGCGGATCCCCGAACGCCAGTTTCCCGCGCGGAGTGGCCAGGCTTTCGCGGACCGGCGCGCGACGGCATCGTTCGCGGCGTGCGGATCGAGACCGACTGGTCTCGCAAGCCGCCGAGAGAGCTGTGGCGCCGACCGATTGGCCCGGGCTGGTCCTCGTTTGCCGTCCACGGCGATCTTCTCTACACGCAGGAGCAGCGCGGCGACGACGAGGTCGTCTCATCCTACAAGCTGAACACCGGGGAGCCGGTGTGGAGACATCGAGACGCGGTCCGTTTCTGGGAATCGAATGGCGGCGCCGGTCCCCGCGCAACACCGGCGGTGCGCAACGGCCGCGTATACACCTTCGGTGCGACCGGAATCCTGAACGCGCTGGATGCCGCCGACGGCGCGGTTGTGTGGTCGCGCAATGCGGCGGCCGACACTCGCGTCGAGGTTCCGGATTGGGGCTTCGCGAGCTCACCCCTGGTGATCGACGACGCGGTCATCGTCGCCGTCTCAGGGCAGCTCGCCGCGTACGACGTTGCCACCGGTGCGCCGCGCTGGTCCGGCCCGGCCGGCGGCGCGGGATACAGTTCGCCGCATTTGGCGACGATTGACGGAGTGGCCCAGATTCTCCTGCTGAGGGGAAGCCGCACCATCAGCGTCGCGCCGTCGGACGGCACGCTGCTCTGGGAGCACGTGTGGCAGCCGGGCGTCGGCATCGTGCAGCCGGCGCTGTCCGAGGACGGAGACGTCCTGATTACCGTCGGCGACGCGATGGGTGCAATTGGCATCCGCCGCCTCGCGGTCGCGCGTGGAGCCGCCGGATGGACCGTCGAAGAGCGCTGGACGTCGCGTGGGTTGAAGCCGTACTTCAACGACTTCGTCGTTCACAATGGCCACGCGTTCGGCTTCGACGGGAGCATCCTCGCATGCATCGATCTCGACGACGGCGAGCGCAAGTGGAAGGGCGGCCGCTACGGCCACGGGCAGGCCCTCCTGTTGGCCGACCAGGACCTGCTGCTCGTGTTGTCCGAGGAAGGTGAGCTGGCGCTCGTAAGGGCGGCGCCGGACCAGTTCACGGAACTCGCGCGGTTCCCGGCAATCGAGGGGAAGACGTGGAACCACCCCGTGCTCGCGGGCGACGTCCTGCTGGTGCGCAACGGCGAAGAGATGGTCGCGTTCCGGGTGTCCCTCGCGGGTCGCTGACCGCTTCTCATCTCACGACCACCCGTGACGGACCCGATACGTCGCGACTGAGGTACGGCTGCAACGCCCGTCATGCCTACGCCACGATCCACCCATTGCGGCGACCGATCCGGCCGTCTACGCCGCGTGAACCCGGACAAACTCCGCCTACGCGTTTTCAGCCGGCAGACACGTCGGAAAATTTGTAGAAAATCTCCGCCAGCGTCGTTCTATCCTCAGGGATGCCCCCACCCGGACTCGACGCACTGCGTCACATCGTCGTCGTGATGATGGAGAACCGCTCGTTCGACCATATGCTTGGCTCGTTGAAGGCGGTCAACCCTGCCATTGACGGCATCGACGGAACGCAGTCGAATCCCGACACCCAGGGCAAGCTGATCAAGGCAGAGGCAAAGGCGAAGTATCAGAGCCAGCTGGATCCCGATCCGGGTCACGACTTCAAGGAAGTCGATTTCCAGGTGTACGCAGGCGACACGACGACAGCGCGCGTGCCTACGATGCAGGGTTTCGTGCGGCAGTATTTCGAAAAGCGCGGCGACGTCAAGAGCTCCTGGCAGGTGATGTACTACTTCAAGCGCGAGCAGCTTCCCGTCATCACGACGCTGGCCACTGAGTTCTGCGTCTTCAACAAGTGGTTTGCGTCGATTCCGGGCCCGACGCTGTGTAATCGCGCCTTTGCGCATTACGGAACGTCGTTCGGGCATGTCGGGATGCAGATCTTCTATCCGAACGTTCAGTTCAAAAGCGTCTACGAGCGGCTGCAGGCGGCGGGCAGGACCGCCAAGATCTACCTGTTCGACATGCAGAGTTCCTCGATGGAGATCGTCAACCTGCTGCAACACCAGCCGCAGTTTTTCGGCACCTATCAGCAGTTTCTGAGTGATTGCGCCAACAGCACCCTGCCTGACTATTGTTTCATCGAACCGAACTATACCGACCACTTCAGCGACACGGGCGCCGCTATTCTTTCGTCCGATCAACACCCGGATCACCACGTGCTGGAGGGCGAGCGCTTCATCGCCTCCATCTACAATGCGCTCAAGGCGAATCCGGCGCTTTGGCGATCGACGGCGATGCTGGTGACCTACGATGAACACGGGGGTCTCTACGATCACGTTCCGTCGCCGACGTGCACGCCGGATGGCTTCGTCGCTCAGCCGGCCGACACGCGAACCGGCAAGCCGTTTCTCTTCGATCGTGTCGGTGTGCGCGTGCCGGCGGTGCTGGTTTCGCCCTGGATCGCGAAAGGCACCGTTGAGAATCGCGTGTTCGAGCACGCGTCGATTCCAAACACGGTGACCAGCGTCTTTGCTCCCAATCACGAGCCGCGATCGCCCCGCGAAAAAGCGTCGAGCACGTTCACCGATCTTCTGGCGCGCACGGTTCCGCGCGCCGATAACGACACACCCACCTTCAACTTGTAATTGTGATGGCCGAAATCAAGGTTCCCAAGCCGCCCAAAAAGGCGTTCAATCCGAACCGCCCGGCATCCGATCTGCTCCGGCATCAAGTGAACCATCTCGAGTGGGCCGTACGCCACGCTGGCGAGCGGCGCGCCGGATATAGGGTGAAGCCGATAAAAACAGAGGCGGACGCGGCGGCGCGAATGGCGGCCTTGATACCGAGACTGGAATCTGCCGGCAGCCTGCCCTTCACGACATCCGAGATCCCGGACGACGATGCCCGTCCGCCGCAGCCGGCACGAAGACGATCGCGGAAGCGCGCGAAAAGAAGCTCCAAGCCGAAGGCGAAGGCGAAGGCGAAGGGGAAGCGATGAAGATCATCCCGATCGCGCTCGCCCTGCTGGCCGCGTGTCCGGCATTCGCGCAGGAAAGCCGCCTTGCATCTGACTGGCGGCGCGAACGGGAGCACATTGCCGAGAACTGCGACGAGCTCGCGGCCAAGGCTCTGGCGTCGTGCGCCGTCACGCTGATCACCGATTATCCATTCCACATCGCGCTCGGCAACCTGGCGCCGCAGAACGGCTTTGCGTTCGGGCTCGCGTTCGCGGAGCGCTATACACCCAACGAAGACTGGCGGATCAGTTTCAATGCAGACGCGGTGACATCGACATCGAAGTCATGGCGTACCGGCGCATACGCGACGTTTGTCAGGTCCAAAGTGTCGTTGCCGACGGTTTCGACCGGCCCGGTCACGTCATCGTCAGCAAATGCGATCCGCGACTACCCAGTCTTTCGGTTGTACGCGCAACGCACCGTGTTGCATCAGCTGGTCGATTTTGGCCTAGATTTCGACAATCCTCGGCCGCGGGTGTTCGGCCAAGACCAGACCATCGTCGGCGGCAGCGCCGTTGTTCCCCTGAACGAACGCGGGTTACGCGCGATGGGCGCATCGATTATCGGCGGCGTGAATGGACGGTTCGTGACAGTTCACCAGGCGCGGGAGGACGATCGGTTTCTCGAAGTCTTCGAGGAGCTGCGTGTGAAGCCCTCGATCCTCGGCGATCTGCTGCGGCTGAATTACTCAGCTCGTTTGCAGCAGTTCCTCGGCGAGAACGACGCGTCGTTCCACCGATGGACGGTTGACCTCCGTCACGAGTTTCCGCTCTATCAAACGGCTGCGTCGACCGGGCCGAACGACTTCAATGGTCCGGACGAATGTTTTGCCAGTCCGACGAGCTCGACGTGCCCGCCGCTGACCTTCTCGCGTAATCGCAGCGGCTCGATCGGCGCCCGGCTCCTGGCCGTCTCGTCTTCCCCGTTCGATGAGGGAGGGAGCGTACCGTTCTACTTCCAACCGACCCTCGGCGGCTCGGACATCAACAATCAGCGGCTTCTGGCGAGCTTTGACGATTACCGCTTCCGCGCACCCCACCTGATCGCGGCCCAAGTGTCGGTCGAGCACTCCGTTTGGGGACCTGTGGGCGTGTATCTGATGGCGGAGGCGGGCAAGGCGGCGCAGCAGAGGAATGAGCGCAATGTCAGCGGCCTGCTCGCCAGCTATTCCGCGGGAGCATCCATCAGGGCGGCGGGGGCCCCTGTGCTCACCGCATCGTGGGGCTGGGGATCCGCCGGTAACCGCCTGATCGTGACGATGGATTCTTCGCTGCTTGGTGGCTCCGCAAGACCTCCTTTGCACTAACCAGTCACGCTACGGGACCGATATTCGCGCCGGAGGGGTCGCCTCACGTCGGGATATGAGCGAGGGGTCTCGGCATCGCCGGCAGCGAAGCGGCGGATCCCAAGGCGGCGTCGAGAGTCGTCACCTTCGCGACACCTGAACAGCTGGCGGCTGTGCTCGACCCCGATCTGTGCGCGCGGTCAGTGCGACGGTTCGGCGGCGGGGCGACAGGGCCCAATTTCTCCAGTTGGAACCCACGGCTCCGTTGGCTCAGCAGCTTGGAGCAGCCACGCGGAGCGGCATGGCCAAACGTCCAAACAACTCTTGGCCGAGCACCGCGGTGGACCCATATAATCCGCGTCGACGACATCCTGAGCGGCCCGCTACGACGCTCCGAAGATGTCCGCAAACCAAACTTCAGAAAGGCGGCAGCATGAAAACAGCAGTTTTCGCAGCGATCATCAGCTTCGGCTTCGGCGGCCTTTCGCAGGCACAGGAAGCTCCGGCGCCCTGCGGCCCAGCCAACCAGCTGCCGAAGGAGCTCTCGCGCAACGTGGCGGCCGATTCGCGCTGCTTCGAACTTCGGATGTACACCGCCGAGCCCGCCCGCGACGGAAAGGGCGGTGTCGACAACCTGCACCAGCGGTTTCGTGAAAAGGAAGCGAAGATTTTCGAGAACCACGGCGCCAAGATCGTCGCGGTCTGGCAGAGTCTCGACGATCCGAATACGCTGGTTTGGATGCTCGCCTATCGCGATCGGGCGCACCGCGAACAGGTGTGGGCCGCATTCCGCGCCGATCCGGAATGGACCGCACTGCGACAGAAGTACGACGTGCCGCTCAAGGCCAATGTCGTGATGATGAGCGCGACCGACTATTCGCCGCTGAAGTGAACGTACGCCTCCTCGTCGGTACGTTCGAGGTGCCGGCGAAACCAGTCCGGCGTGGACGACTCAGGTCAAACGAAAACGCCGGGCGCTTCCGCGTCCGGCGTTCGATCGCAGCGAGGCAAGGTCGCCTCCGCTTCGCGAGAGTATGGCAGGACGTTTCGAGCATCTGGAGGCTTCATGCTCACGTATGTGCGGCTTGTCATCGCTCCGCTGGTGGCTGTTGGGATCGCAGGTGTGCTCGAGGCGCAGATCACGAGCAACCCGATTCCTGCGCCGATTGTAAAGCGCGGCATCTCCGTCGAGGTGAAGGACCTCGTCCGCCTTCCGGACACGCGGGGCATTCGGCCGGCCGATCAGGACGTGGTGCCTGGCGGCTGGGCGCGCGTCAGCTATGTGCGCGATCTCCCTGACGGCCGGCGCTTCGCCAACGACTCGCGCGGCTTCCTCTACCTGATCGATTCCACGAACCAGCCGCACGTGTATGCGAACGTCGCCGACGTATTTCCTCTTGCCGTCTACAACCGGCTCGAGAGTGGATTCATCGGGTTCGTGTTTCATCCTGAATTCGCCCGGAATGGCCTGTTCTACACCGTGCATGCCGAGCGTGGGCCGGGCA
>WUUC01036479.1_pt1 | contig 22606 bp, 9 predicted proteins | sample 6278441 | NCBI WGS metagenome assembly WUUC01 (sample SAMN13675441, study PRJNA597444) | soil metagenome | isolation source: soil | place: USA: Washington | collected 2017-10
CGATCGCGTGCCCGAACTTGGACGCGAGCAACAGGATGAAGCCCCACAGGCTCTCGATCTGGATACCGCGTTCGGTGTGGTAGCCGATCACGTTCCGGTAGAGGTCGTCGAGGAACCCGACGTAGGGGAGCAGGAACAGCAGCCCCACCACGGCCGCCCCGGCTATCACCTGCTTGCGCCGGGCCGCGGCGAACGCGATCGGCAGGAAGAGCGCCGGGTACACCTTCGCGACCACGCCGTAGCCGAGCCAGCCGCCGCCCCCGAACCACGAGCGCGCGGAGAGGCGCTCGACGGCGAGGATCGTCGCGACGGCGGGGATCAGGTCGAGACGGTTGTACGCGATCGGCCCCAGCAGCGGTACCGCCGCGACCCACAGCCAGGGGCCGGCGACGGAGCCCCAGCGCCGCGCGAGCACCAGCAAGACGAGAAACCCGGCGAGGTCCACCGCGATCATCAGCAGGACGAACCGCGTCCTGTAGGTGTCGTCGAACGGCTTCGACACGCCGGGGGCGACGATGAACGGGAGCGTGCCGGGCGGGTACTCGATCCCCACCTCCGAGTACGGGTTCAAGTGCTGCGCCAGGATCTGGTTCGCCCAGATCTCGTAGGTGCCGGGATCGCCGGTGACCTTGCTGTCGGCGGGGCCGTAGTGCTCCGGGTGGTCCGCGAGGAACCCGGTGACGGCGCGCGTCACCGCGAACGTCACGAGCAGGGCGATCAGGACCCGGCGGCTCATCGCCTAGAAGTATGAGGTCTCGGCCGGTGCGCAAAGAGAAAGAGGCCGGCCCCTCCGGGGCCGGCCTCTGTCGACCTCTTCGTCTATCTGCGGACCGAGACGCGCAGCTCGCAGTTGCGGACCGAGTCGCGCCCGCGTCCCCCGGAGCACCCGTCGCGGCCGCGGCCGCCGTTCAAGCGGTCGTTGCCGCTGCGGCCGATCAGCGTGTCTCCCCCGTCGCCGCCGTTGAGCGAGTCGTCACCGCTCCCGCCGCTGACGAAGTCGGCACCGTCGCCGCCCCGGAGCAGGTCGTCACCACGCCCTCCCCGGATGAAGTCGGGGCCGTCGGAGCCCTTCACGAAATCGCGTCCGGCTCCGGCCTGGATGGTGTCCCTCCCCGCCCCGCCGACGATCGTGTCGTCTCCCTCGTGACCGATGATCAGGTCGTCGCCTCCGCTTCCGGAGATGACGTCGTTGCCGCCGAAGCCGCAGATCACGTCGTCACCGGCGGTGCCGACGAGACGGTCGGCTCCCTCGGTGCCGTAGACGTCGCAGAAGTCCGGGCCCCAGTGCTTCACCGCGGTGTCGGCGCAGTCGCCGCCCGCGCCGCACGCGGCGGTGCTGACGGTGATCGTCTGGTCGCCCCTGTCGGCCGAGGTGATGGTCGCGGACGCCTGGCCCGATGCATTGGTTGCCGCGTCGCTCGACGAGAAGCCGCCGGCGCCTGCGGTCGCCCAGGTGAGCGCGACCCCCGCCACCGGGTTCCCGCTCTGGTCCCGGACGGTCGCGAGCAGCGTGTGCGGGGTTCCCGGCTGGTTCCACGCCTCCGCGGGATCCAGGGTCACGGTGAACGGCGTCGCCTGCGTCCACGTCAACGTCACCGAGTCCGAGCACAGCCCCGCGGGCGCGCCGGCCGGATCGTTGGCGCCGCGGTCGCACTCGTCGGTGTCGTTCGGCTCGTTGCCGGTGAGGTCGTCGGTGATCGTCCCGGTGACGCTCTGGCTCCCCGGCTGCAGGGACGTCGCCGTCACCTGCGCGCGGCCCGCGGTATCGGTGGTCGTCGAGGTCGCGCTCGTGAGGTCGCCGGGACCGGTCTCCGTGAACCTGACGCCCTCGTTGGGAACGACCTCGCCGAACCGGTCGCGCACGACGCAGACGACCGTCTGGGTGACGCCCGTCCTGTTGGTCGCCGTCTCCGGCTCGCAGTCGATGGTGCGGCCCTCGGGGACTATCCACGTCTTCGTCGGCGTCGCCACCGGCTCGTTGTTGTCGCGGTCGTCGTTGTCGGTCGTTTCGAAGAACGCGAGTATGTCCACCGTCCCGGTGCCGTTCGAGCCGGCCGTGGGGGTGACCGACACACCGATCGTGACGATCCCGTTCGTGTTGGTCGTGCCGGAGATCTCGCCGCCCAGCGTGCCGACGTTGTCGGGGTTCTCCGCCGGAGGCCTGAGGTCGCCGAGCGACTCGTTCACCGCGGAGACGTTCTCTCCCGCCGACGGCGTGCAGAAGCCGACCACGGGCTCGTTGTTCGCGACGTTGTCGGTCGCGGTGCGATGACGCTGCTCGACGTCGAGCCTGACGCCCCCGACGGGGCTCCCGGCCGCGTCGCGGACGGTGAACGTGAACGCGTTGCAGGACCCGACCGACGCGGTGTCCGCGGTGGGCGACGCGGTGATCTGCGCCGGCGCGCCGATCCACGTCTTCGCGACGGCGTCGGTATTGTCCGGCTCCGGGCGGGCGCCTGCGGTGGCAGCCTCGTCGCGGGCCTCTGTCGCGTCCGACTCGTTCGTCAGGTTGCTGTTGTCGCCGTCGATCCAGGCGCGGTACAGCGTCGTGCCCGGGGTGTTGGAGTTACCGGTCCCGCCCGGCCCATGCGTGACCGTGCACGTGCCGTTCGCCGCGGTAGTGCAGGTGAAGTCCGGCACCAACGGCGTGTTCGTGCCGTCGGGATCGCTCGGGCCCGTCGCCTCGACGTCGATCACCGTTCCCGCCGTCGTGTTGCCGAGGCTGTTCCTCGCCGTGCAGGTGACCGCGTGTGCGGTACCGGTCGGGTTCGTGTCGGTCTCGGGCGTGCAGTCGAGCCGTGACGGTGCGTTGGGGTTCTGCCAGGTCTTCTGGACGACGTCCACGTCGTCGTTCGCGGGGCCCGGCGCGTCGGGAGCCCCTGCCGCGTCGTCCGCGTCGTTCAGGCCCTCACCCGCGCACGTCCCGTTCGTGTTGTTGTTCGCCATCCCGGGCGCGGCGTTGGTCCAGACACAGATCAGGTCCGTGCCCGGCGTGTTGCTCTGCGTGTAGGTGGTCGAGCACGTCGACGAGTTGTTCGTCGTGCAGGTCCGGTCGGGGGTGCCGGTCGTGTTGCCGGCGTCGTTAGCAGGGTCGCTCGGCGAGCCGGTGAAGAGCTCGAAGCGGACCTGCGTGTTGCCCTGGAACGGGTCGCCGAACTGGTCGTAGACGGTCGCCGTGATCGTGTGCTGCTCGCCGAGGTTGTTCGTGTCGGTCTCGGGCTCCGCGTCGACGCCGCCCGCTGCCGCGGAACGCGCCTCCCAGGTCTTGTTTACGGCGTCGGCCGAGTCGTTCGGGTTGTCCGAGCCGTTCGCTGCCGCGGCCTCGTCGACGGGCTCGGAGCCGCACGCCGTCTGACCCTGCGCGGCGGTCCCGATCCAGAAGCAGATGATCGCGGTGCCGGCCTGTCCCTCGACCTGGGTCACGGTCACCTGACAGGTCGCGGCGGCCGTCGTCGTGCATGCATAGTCGGGGGTGTCGTAAGAGGCTCCGTTCGTCGCGTCGGGATCGTTCGGCGCGCTCGTGACCTCGCCGTTCACGACCGTGTTCGCGATGCCGTTGCCCGCCGCGTCCGTGACGCGGCACGTGTACGTCTCGTTGCTCGCACCGCCGCTCAGCGACGGGTTCGTCTCGCGCTCGGTGTCCGGTCCGGTCTGGTCGTCGCAGTCCACACGCGAGGCCGCGCCGGCGGTCCACGTCGCCGCGACCACGTCGGTGATGTCGCCGTCCTCGGACGCCTGGGTCTCGCCGAGATCCGCCTCGGTCACGCCGCCCTGCGCCGGCGTCAGCCCGTCGTGGTCGATCCAGCCCCGGATCGTGTCGGTGCCCGTCGCCCCGCCTGAGTACGTCGCCGTGCAGCTCGACGCGTTGGCGGTGACGTTGCAGCTGAGATCCGGCGTGTCGGGGGTGTTGCCGCCGTCGATGTCGTTCGGGCCGGTGATCTCGAAGTCGACGTTCACGGGACCGCCGGCTCCCGGCGTGACGGCAGCACCGGTGCAGGTCGCGGTGATGGTCCGGAGCGTTGCGGTGACGGTGTGGGACGTCCCGGTCTGGTTCGTCGCCGTCTCGGGCGTGAGATCCAGGCAGGAGTTTGGGTGGTTCGCGGCGGCGGGGGCCGCCAGTGGAACGAGCACTGCCATGGACACGAGCACTATCGACGCCATTGCCGTCGAAAGCATGCGGCCGCCACGACTGAAGAGCATCAGCACCTCCCCCAAACGTGCCGGGGAAATCCCGGCTCCCTTACCAGCGAAAGACGTAGCTTGGTCTGCCAAAGTTGCATGGAAGTCTGACCGAAAGCGGCGGTTTTGTCGCCGGGGTTCCAGAAAAAGTCGGGTCGCGGGCCCGGGCGCGAAGAAGCCCCCGGGCGGACACCCGGGGTCCTTCGTTCCTCGTCCGTCAGCGGCCTCTGACCCTCACGATCTTCGGCCTCGACTTGCCTGCCAGGAACTCCTCGGCCTGTTTCGGCCACCTCGCCTGGAACACGGAGTCGGTCCTCACCCTGCGCCGGAAGCTCTTCGTGCAATTCGAGTTCGTGCGCTTGGCGCCGACCTTGCCGAACTCGCCCTGGATGGCCCGGAAGAGCAGGACCCTGTCGCGGGCGGTGCGGGGGCACGGCCTCGTCGTGACGGTGAAGCGCACGCGCTCCCCCCTCGGCACGTTCGAGTCCGAGAGCTTGAGGCTCACCTTCACCCTCACGAGCACGGGCTCGGCGTCGGACGTCGCGGCCTCGCACTGCGCGAGCTCCTCGACCTCGGCGACGTAGTTCGCGCCGAGGTCGGCGGAGAAGCTGTGGCTGAACGCGCCGGTCCCGTCGGTCTGCTCGGTCGCGAACAGCTCGAACTCGCCGGCGCCGCCGATCACGTCGCGCAGGATGTCGACCTGGACGAACTCGGTGCAGCCGGCGGGGGCGGTCGCGTCGGACTCGACCGTCCCGCTGAGCGTGACGTTCTTGCCGAACACGATCGTCCCCTTCTGCGCCTCGAGCGTGACGTCGCGTCCGAACTGCACGACCGACGACGTGGACGCCACCCACGTCTTGGAGACGGTGTCGGAGCACGCGCCCGCGGGGGCGTTGGCCGGGGTGCCGGCGGGGCGGTCGCACTCGTCGACCTCGCCCGGCTCGGCCCCCTGGAGGTCACGGTCGAGCGTCGCCGTGATCGTCTGGTTTCCCGGAGTGCTCGAGCTGGTGACCGCCGTCACCTGACCGTTCGCGTCGGTGCGGGCGCCGCGGGAGGTGAAGTCCCCCTCGCCCTCTTCCGTGAACGTCACGCCCTCGCCTTCGACGGGGTCGCCGAAGCGGTCCTCGACGGTGCACGTGACGGTGTGCTGCGTGTTCACCGGGTTCGAGGCGCTCTCGGGCAGGCACACGATCGTCCGGCCCTCCTTCGGGACCCATGTCTTCGTCGACGAGTCCTGGGGCTCACCCTGCTCGGGGTCGTTGTCGTCGTCGGTCTCGAAGAACGCGATCAGGTTCACGGTGCCGGTGCCGTCGGACCCGTTCGCCGGCTCGACCGTGATCCCGATCGTGACGCGGCCGTTGGAATCGGTCGCCGTGAGCGTCTCGCCGCCTGCGGTCCCGAGGTTGTCGGGGCTCTCGTCGGGCGGATCCAGGTCGCCCTGCGTCTGGTCGACCGCAGACGGGTTGGGACCGTCTCCCGTCGTCGGCGTGCAGAACCCGACCCGCGGCTCGTCGTCCGGCGTCTGGTTTCCTGCCCGGTCGTGGCGCTGCTCGAGGTCGACCAGGATGCCGGAGACGGCGCGCCCGTCGTTGGCGAGGACGGTGATCGTGAACGCGTTGCACGCCCCCACCGAGGCCGCGTCCGACTCCGGCTCCATCGTCAAGGTCTGCGGCGTTCTCGTCCACGTCTTCTCGACCACGTCGGTCTCGTCGGACTCGGGGGTCGCCCCCGGGTTGGCCCCCTCGTCTCGCCCTTCCGAGCGGTCGGCCTCCACCGTCGAGTTCGAGTTGTCGACGTCGATCCACGCGCGGTAGCGCGTCACGCCCTCGAAGTTCGTCGTGCCGAACCCACCCGGGCCGTGCGTGAAGCTGCACACGCCCTCCTGGTTCGTGCGGCAATCGAAGTCGGGTGTCTCGAGCGTCTCGCCCGAATCCGGGTCGTTCGCGCCCACGGCCTCGGCGACGATGTGCGTGCCCTGCGGAGGCGCGCCTCCACCGGCCTGCGAGGCACGGCACGTGATCGTGTGGGGCGTCCCGGTCGGGTTCCCGTCCTGCTCCGGCGTGCAGTCGAGCGGGGCGCGCTGCCAGGTCTTCTCGACCACGTCGGTGTTGTCGGCCTCGCCCCGCTGACCCGGCTGGTTGAACTCGTTGACGCCTTCGGTCGCGTCGGCTTCGACGGTCGCGTCGCTGTTGTCGGAGTCGATCCACGCGCGGTAGACGGTCGTGCCGGTGTCGCTCGTGGTGCCCGAACCACCGGGACCGTGGGTGATCGCGCAGCTGCCGCTCGAGCCCGTGGTCGTGCACGTGAAGTCCGGGCTGTTGCGGCTGTCTCCGTCGTTGTCGTTCGCGCCGGTTGCCTCGACGTCGACGCGGACGCCCGAGCGCGGCGACGATCCTTCGTTGACCGTGCACACGAACGTGTGGCTGCTGCCGACGGGGTTCGTGTCGGTCTCGGGCTCGCAGTTCAACGTCTGGACCGGCGTCGGCGAGCCGGAGGGCGACGTACCGGAAGCAGACGTGCTCGGAGACGCCGTCGACGGGCTCGTGCTCGGCGACTGCGTGGTCGTCGCGGTCGCGGTCGCCGACGGCGACTGTGACGGTGACTGTGACTGTGACGGCGACGTGCTCTGGCTCGGGGACTCACTCGGGCTCGGCGACTGGCGCGTGAACTCGACGGTCGTCGTGTCGAACGCCTCCGCCGTTTGGCGGTCGTCGTTGTCGTCGTGCTCGGCCCACGCGGTCACGGTGCTCGTGCCCTCCCGGGACGGCGAACGGACCGCGAACGTGAACCGTCCGGACGTGTCGCTTCCTTCGAATCTCTCGTTGACGGACTCGATGTGCTTGGGGTCGTTCCCACTGACGTTCGTGTGACGCCCCTGCGCCGGGTTGGCCGCCTCCGCGGGGTTGTTCGCACAGGTGTCGGTGTTCTCCGTCTGGTGCCCGCCCTGGTCCGGCGCTCTAAAGGCGTTCGTCCTGCCGGCGATCCTGCCGAACCTGACCTCGTCGCCGGGCCCCTGTGCGTGCACGTCCATGTTCATGCGCCAGATCTGGCGGCCGGCCTGGTCTTCGACGATCGAGGTGAGGACCTGACACGTGAAGTTGCCCTGCATGTTCGGGCGGTTCGTGCTCGGCGGAGGGAGCTCGACCGTCGCCGGCCGCTGGACGTACGAGTCGACGCGGTGCGCGTCGCCCGACTCGGGGCCCCCCGGGTCGCCCGGGCAGTTCGTAGCGCCGCTGAGGACGTCGGGGGTGCAGTTCGCGCCCGGCGGAATTGGTGCCGTCGCGGCCCGCATCGGGACGGCCGCCACCGCGGTGATCTCCGCGGTCTCGGGGTCTTCCGTGTGCATGACGCAGCCGATCCGGCGGGTGCCGTCGGAGAAGAAGACCGTCGTCTGCTCCTGACAGTTCTTCCAGCTCGGTTCGGTTCCGGGCGGCGAGAGCGAGTACGAGACCTGGACGTCCGGGGGGGCGTCGTCGCTCGTCTCGACGTCGAGGACGAATCCGGCGTGCTGATCGCTGGGCGGATCGTAGACGCCGAGGCTCCCGCCGTTGACCGGGTATTCGATCTCGACCGTCTCGGCGGTGCGGTCCACGACGACGTTCTCGGTGTCTCGATCGACCTCGGTCTCGGTGCCCGGCGTGGCGCCCGGGGTCGAGAGGATCGCGCGCAGCTCGTAATCTCCGTCCGGGACGTTGTCCAGGTCCCAATCGCATTCGTAGGTGTCGCTGCTCGGGCTCACCCTCGTCGCGGGATCGCAGATCGTGCCCTCGTTGGGAGCCGGGGTGGCGTCCGTTCTCTGGAACGTGAACCGCACCGTCGCGTTTGCCGGGTGGTTCCCGACCCACGCGACCACGTGGTACGTGCCGTCGTCGTCCTGCAGGTCCGACACGATCTCCGGGCTCGAGTACTTCGACGGGTTGACGAGCTGGATCGTCGGGCCCGTGGGGCTCGGCTCCGCGGCGGGGCTCTGGCGGGGGCTCGCCGAGACGTTGCGGCTTCCCGTGGGAGAGGCGGTCGGGCCCGGCTGCGCGAGCGCGCTCAGCAGCCCGTCGGACAGCGTCGCCATCAGGATCACCGCCTGCACGATGGCGAGGAGAACGAGAGTGATGCGGGCGACGCCCCTCTGCCTGTCGCCCTTGCCGAGCCTTTCCGTCATCCCGCAGCCCCCTAGATCAATGGCAACGCCTGCCGTGCCGGTGCAACTCTATCCGTCCGCCCGCCCCGTGCGTCTGGGTCACACCAGACAAAAGGGGGCGGCCTTTGGAGACCGCCCCCCTTCACTACAACGACTGCGTCGGCAGTTTGCTTGCCTTAGTCGTTCACCCGTACGGCCTTCGACCTCGACTTGCCGGCGAGGAACTGCGGGCTCTGCTTGGGCCAGCGGCCCTGGAACACCGAGCTCCTGTTCACCCGCCGCACGATCGTCGCGGAGCAGTTCTCGTTCGTGCGATCCCGGCCGATCCTGCCGAACTCGCCCTGGAGCGCCCGGAACAGCAGCACCCGGTCCCGCGCGGTAGCAGGACACGGAGCGGTCGTGATCTTGAAGCGCACCCGGTCGCCCGGATCCACGGTGTTGTCCGACAGCGCCAGGCCGACCTTCACGCGCACGAGCACCGGCTGCGGGCTCGAGCTCGCGTCGTCGCACGCTGCCGTCTCGAGCACCTGCGCGACGTAGTTCGCGCTGCGGTCGGCCCGGTCGGTCACCGAGAAGGCGCCGTTGGCGTCCGTCTCCTCCTGCGCCCAGAGCTCGAACTCGTCCGCGCCGCCTACGACGTCCCTCTGGATCCGGACGTCCACGAAGTCCGTGCACGCGGCGTTGGTCGACGTGACCGCACCGCTGAGCGTGAACGACTTCCCGAACGTCTTGCGCGATTGCGACGCCTCGAGCGTGATCTCCCGCGTCGCCTGCTGCGGGCTCGTCGCGGTGGTGGTCGTGCCCGTGGTCGTGCCCGTGGTCGTGCCCGACGGGGTCGTGCCGGACGGCGTGACCGACGGGCTCCTGGTGCCGGTCGGGCTGGGCGACGGGCTGGTCGACGGGCTCGTCGTGCCGCTGGGAGACGTCGAGGGGCTGGCCGACCCGGACGGGGAGGCCGAGCCCGTCGCGCTCGGGCTGGTCGACGGGCTCGTCGAGGGGCTGCCGCTGGGACTCGTGGTCGCGGGGCACGTCTGCTGCTCCGGGCCGCCCGGTTGCGGCGGCATCGGTCCGCCGGTCCCCCAGTTCACGACCCCGTTGCCCGAGGCCTCGGAGGCGCAGAAGAGATCGTTGTCGTCCATGTCCACGAACACGGTGGTCGAGGTGCCGCCGGCCGTGTTGTTCCAGAGCCGGAACGTGAACAATCCGGCGCCGTCGGTCCCGTCGGTCGACTCGATGTGCTTGCGGTCGGGGAGCGCCCCGGCCTCCTCGTGCTCACCTTGGTTCTGGGCAGACACCGTCCCGTCGTCGCATTGACGCCCGGCTTCGGTCGAGTGGTTCTCCGGCTGGTCGTTCTGGTCTGGCTTTGTCTGGTCGGTGGCGGAGTGCTCCGAGTCTTCGGTGTTGAACGCGAGGCTGTCCGCCGGACCCTGCGCGTGCACGTCGAGCGGGGCGCCCACGATCTTGCGCCCGTTCTGGTCGCTGACCAGGACGGTGATCAACGGGGTGCAGCCCGGCAGGGTGTCCACGTTCGGGCTCGAGACCGTCACGCTCGTGGGGATCTGTGTATAGCCGGTAGACATGTGCGCGTCCCCGGCGTTGTCCGCGGCCATTGCCCCCGTGCCCTGCGGCGAGGTCGAGGCACTCTCGAGGTCCCTCGTGACCGCGGCGACGCCGGTCACGGACTCGGGGGCGTCGCCGTCGACGAGCGTGCACTTGATCCCGTCGGCCGCGGCGCTCTGGGTCTCCTCGCCGCACTGCTTCCAGTCCGGGTCGGTCCCCCGGAAGGAGGTCGTGTAGAAGACGCGGATGTTCTCGGGGCCGCCGCCTTGCGTCCCTCCGGTGCCCGCGGTGCCGGTGCGGCTGTGGGTCACCTCGATGTTTGCGGCCGGGGCCTGCCCAGGCCGGCCGAAGAACCCGACGCCGCCGCCGTTCAGTGGGTAGGTGATCTCGAGGGTCTCTGCCGCCCGTGTAGCGCGGAACTCACCCTGCATCAGAACGTTCTCCTCCGGCGGAGGGGACTCGGTCGTCTGGTTGATCGAGACGTCCTGCTCGTCGCGAGCGATCTCCCCGCCGGAGAAGAGCACCGCTCGGACGACCGCATTCCCCTCGTTCAGGGAGTCGGGGATCCCGGAGAACACGTCGTACACGCCGTTCCCGCGGTTCGTCCCCAGGCCGAGGCTGATCGTGTTCGCTCCCTGGACGATGAAGAACTCGGTCGTCGCGTTGTTCGGGGCGTTCCGAGTCCACGCGTTGAAGTGGTACTTCTCGTCGTCGGGGTCGTCCCCGGTCGAATCGTTGCCCGGCCGGTTGTCCTTGTCGGAGATAACCGGGCGTGCGTTGTTGTTGTAGTCCGACGGGTTGAGGAGCTGGATCGTGGGCGCGGTACCGGTCGGCGAAGGCGACTGCTGCGCCTGCGCGAGGCCGAACACCCCGTTGCCCAGGACGATCGCCGGCACCGTCAACGTCGCGATCAGGAGGATCGTGATGGCGAGTGCAGTGCGGCCCTCTCTCACTTTCGTTTCCAAGGTTGCCCCCTCTGGCAGCGTCGGAGCGCGTAGCAAATCGGGTCGAACCGGGCGAGACTACCTCCAAGAAGCCTAACGACCACGTCCGCCGCGAGGTTGTACCCCTCACGGACAGGAAGAACCCTGGCAGGCCCGGTCCGCCCGGAGGCGCCGTGCCAGCGTCCGCACGTTCGGGTCGTTGCCCGCGTCGGCGTCGCCGAGCAGGTTGCGTCGCTGCCACGGATCGGCGACGAGGTCGTAGTACTCGCGGGCGACGACGCGGCCACCCGCACCGGCGTAGTACTCGACGTACTGGTAGTCGTCGGCGCGGAGAGCGGCCATCGTCGGTACGAGCGTCTCCCCGTCGGCCCACTGCTCGACGAGCAGACGATTGCGTTCCCGCCCGTCGAGCAGAGAGGTGCCGTCGAACGACGCCCGGGGATCGAGGCCCGCCGCGTCGAGCAGCGTCGGCGCGAGGTCGAGGTTCGCGACGAGGCGGTCGTCCTTCGAACCCGGCTCGACGCGGCCCCGCCACCTGATCATCAGCGGGATCTGGATCGACTGCGTGTAGGCGTAGCGCTTGCCGACGATCCCGTGCTCGCCCCAGAGGAACCCGTTGTCGGACATGAAGATCGCGAGCGTGTCGGCTTCCTCGTCCAGCTCGCGCAGCACCTCGAAGACTCGCTCCACCTGGTCGTCCACCGAGTACAGAGTGCGCAGCTGCTTGCGACGGACGCGCCGCGCCTGGTCCGTCGAGCTCTGCGAGCGTCCGATGAACGCGGGCTCGTCGGACACCGAGTGGTCCCGTGTCGCCGGGTTGCCGTCCCACCCCTTCGTCCGCGCCCCCCTGTAGCGGTGCTCCGCGGCATAGGGCGAGTGGGGGGCGTTCGGCCCGAGCCACAGGAACCACGGGTCGTCGTCGCGGCGTTCGAACCCGCGCAGGAACCGCTCGGCGAAGCCGGTCATCAGCTCGGTCGTGTAACCCTCCGGCCGCCGGATCCTCCCGTTGAGAAGGAAGCTCGAGTGCCGGTAGATCCCGCGCAGCCATAGCGCGTACTTGTGGAAGTAGCGCGGGTTCACGTTCGGGTCCCACCGGTTGAGGTACTTGCCGACGGCGGCGGTTCGGTAGCCCGCCTCCTGCAGGTAGCGCTGGACCGTCGCGTCGGGATCGAGGCCCATGCCGTCGGCGTTCGTGTGGACGCCGTGGTTGTGCGCGTACGTGCCGCTGACGATCGACGCGCGCGAGGGGCAGCACAGCGGCGTGGTCGCGAACGCGTTCGTGAACGTGAGGCCCCCCCGGCCGAACAGCTTCCGGACCGTCGGAAGCGCCTGCAAGCTTCCCGACGCCCGCTGGTCGTCCGTGATGATCAGCAGGATGTTCGGAGGACGCGGAGTTTCGGCCGGCGCGGCCGGCAAGGGCCCGCCGTCACACGCAGCAGCCGTCGACGCGAGGGTCGCGGCGGCGACGATCCCGGCGATCCTCCTGAACGCACGCACGCCGGTCATTATCGCGGCGCGGCGCTAGGAGCCCGGCGCGCTAGCGGCGGTGGTGGTGTGACTTGGCTTTTTCGGTTCTCCGGCAGACGTGGAAGCCGCCGAGGTCGTCGAATGCCTCGGCCCGCGGCGCGACGGCGCGGTAGGGGCCGGGCTTGTCGAAGACGACGCCCGTGTACCTTCCCGTACCGTTCGTCGTCGCGTTCTTCCTCGTCACCCAGGCGCCGTCGACGACGCGCTGGATCAACACCGGTTGCCCGTGCGTGCACCTGTGGAACCCATCGTCCTCGCCGGTAAGCCTCAGACGGCCGAATATCACGAGGCCTTCGTCTCCGGGGCCGGCCCCGTTCTCCCTCTTGGTCGCGCCCGCGGATGACAGTGAAGCGCAAGCGCGCGCGGCGCGCCAGAGGTGGGGCAGCTGCACGAGGTGATCTTTCGGGGCATTTCGGAGGAGCGAGACGCGAAAAAGAGCCGGCCCCCGAAGGGGCCGGCTCCTTTCACTGCTGCTCGCTTGCGTCAGCGAGTCTGCTACCTGCGGTGGCGGTGCCTCTTGGCCTTGATGGCCTTGCGGCAGATGTCCACCCGGTTATTGGCGAGGTCCTCGAGCTCGGTCCGAGGAGCCACCGCACGGTACCGGGAGGCCTGGTCGAAGATCTCGACCGCGTAGCGCCCTCTCCGGTTCGTGTTGGTCGTCTTCTTGGTGACCCAGCGGCCGCTGACACGGCGCTGGATGTTGACCGGCTGTCCGGAACGGCAGTCGGGGAAGCCCGGCGCACGCAGGCGTCCGAAGACCACGAGGCCGTTGTTCCTCGCCCCGGTGCCGTCCTGGAACCTGATGCTGATCGACCGGTCGTGACGGAACACGTCCGGGTCCGGCGGCTGGTTCACCGGAAGCTCGGAGTTGTCCTGGTCGTCGACGCAACCCGGGTCCTCACCGAAGTCGATGAAGCCGTCGTTGTCGTTGTCGATGCCATCGTCACACTCCGGATCGACGACGATCGCCTCGTCCCAGACCTTGGTGAGCGTCTGGGAGATGCAATTGCCCGCCGGCGGGTTGTTGTTCGTCCCGGCCGGCTGCTCGCACTCGTCGTTGGCCGCTCCGGCAATGCGGAACGTTCCGCCGGCGTCGATCTCCGCCACGATCGTCGAGGTGCCCTCGACGTCGGAGGTCAGGAGGACGCTCGCGAGACCGTTGGCGTCGGTCAGGACCGTCGCCGTGCTGCCGCCCTGCGGGATGAAGATCCCCGGGCCGGTCTCACGGAACTGCACGGGCACGTTGGCAACGGGGTTGCCCTGACGGTCGGTGACCCGCGCCGTCATCTCGTGCTCGTCGTTCGGCTCGTTCGTCGACTGGGCGGTATCGCACGTGGTGCCGGCGATGTCACCGTGGCACAGCTGGATGAACCGAGCCGTGTTCGGGTTGACCGTCCAGTCCTTGGTCCCCGTGTCGGTCTGGTTGCCCGACGAAGCCGTCACGTTGGTGCGCCCGACCTGCTGCGAGAACAGGCACGCACGGGCGAGGCCGTTGTTGTCGGCCGTGACCGTGAGGGTCGTGGCCGCCGCGGGCACCGTTGCCGTGCTGCAGCGCTCGTTGGTTCCGACCGCGGAGACCCGTCCCACACCGGTGATGGTGAAGGTGATCTGCGAGCCGGCCGTCGGAGCCGCAGCATTCGTCTGGAACGCAGCCGCACAGATCTCGTGGAAGTTGGTAGCTCCCTGAGCCCCCGTCGCAACGTTGGGGTTGACCTGGTTGGTTGCGGTCTTCTCACGGTTCGTGTTGTTCGGAGTGGTGACCTCGCAGTCGTCGGCGACCGTGTCGGCACCGCCGATGTCCTGAACGCGAGACTGCATGTCGAGGTTCACCGCTCCGGTCGTGACCGCACCGGTCTGCCACGTCTTGGTGGCCGTGGCCTGCGGCTCGCCGCCGTTCGGGGTGTCGTTCTCGCTACCGCCGGTCTCGGACCAGGCCTCGATGTTGTCCGTACCGACCGCGTTGCTCGTGTACGTGAAGGTGGCCACGCCGTTGGCGTCGGTCACCGCATCGGTCATACCGGCCTGCGCCAGCCCCGCGTTTGGGCCGCCGGTGATCCGGAAGTCGACGTCCGCGCCCTGCACGGGCTGGCCGAACTGGTTGCGGACCGTCGCCGTGACCGTGTGCTGCGTGCCGATCTGGTTCGTCGCGGCACGCGGGGTCAGCGTGATCGTCCCACCCTGGAACACGACGCCGGCCTGCCACTGCTTCGTGGCGGTGTCGGCCGGGACGCCGCCGACCGTCTGGCCGGAGATCACGCCGTTGACGGCGATCGTGTCGCCCGCCACAGGCGTCGGGTTGCTCAGCGTCACCGAGCAGCGGCCCGTGGCGTCCGTCAGACAGAACGTCTGCAGACCGCCCGGCGTGGTGCCCACCTGGCCACCGGGCGTCGCGTTCAGCGTCGCGTCGTTGGTCGAGTTGTTCGCACCCGCGGCGTTGCCGTTGGTGCGCGCACCGAACGAGAAGTCGACCCTGATGTTCTGCTGACCGATGTTCTGAGCGTTCGTGACGATGGCCGTGAAGACCTCGTCCGCGTCGCTCACCGGGTTGGTGCAGTCGGGCACGCCCGCGTTGTCCGGGCCCTGCTCGCCCACGTCCTGGTCGTCGGTGGTGCCCGTCCCGGCGCACTGGACGTCCAGGATGAGGTTCTGCGGACCGGCCGTCCACGTCTTCTGCACGCCGTCCTGAGGCTCGTTGGCGTCCGGCCCGGCGGTCCCGCCGCCGGCCTGGTTGACGTAGAAGACGATCGTGTCGGTCCCGGCAGCCGTGCCGAGCGGGTCGGTGAACGTGCACGTCGAGACGCCCTGGGCGTTCGAGGCGGTGCAGTTGTACACGTTGAAGTTGCCCTGGTTCCCGGCCGCGTTCGGGCTCGTGCCCGCGTTCGCGTCGGCCACGTCGCCCTGCGGACGTCCCGCCGCGTTGTTGGCGATGACGCTGTTGGGCGTGACGCCCTGGATGGGACCGCTCGCGCCGGTCAGCGTGACCGTCACCTGGTGCTGCGTGCCGTTCGGGTTAGTGGCGGTCTCGGGAGTGGCGTCGAGACCCGTCACGTTGCCCGCTCCGCCCGGCGTCCACGTCTTCGTGGCGGTATCGGTCGGCTCGCCGGCGTCGAAGGTGTCGTTGTCGCCGCCGGTGTCTACCCACGACCGCACGTTAACCGTGGCGTTCGCGGTCGTCTGGTTGATCGTGATGCCGAAGGTGACCTCACCGTTGTTGTTGGTCGGACCGACCTCACCGCGCACGGTGGTGTTGCGGCCGGCCTGGCCTGCGGTCTGGCCCTGGTTGTTGCCGGTGACGTCGCCGAAGGCGGTGCCGCCCTGGCCGGTCGGGTTCGGGCCCTGTGCGTTCGGCGGGTCGCAGAACGCGAGCTCGCGGGTCTCGTTCGGCTCGGTGGCCGCACCCGCGAGGACCTGCTCGACGTCGACCGTCTGGCCGACGACAGGGTTGCCCCCCTGGTCGGTGACGCGGACCGTGAACTCGTTGCAGGTGCCGGCCGTCGCGGTGTCGCCGTCGGTCATGGCAACTGCGAACGCCTGGCCGGACCAGGTCTTGGTGACGTCGTCGAACGGCTCGCCCTGGTCGAAGATGTTGTTGCCGTTCGAGTCGGCGAAGACGCGGATCGTGTCCGTGCCGGCGTTGGCGCCGGTGTAGGTGCACTCGTGCGTCTGGCTCTGGCCCTGCGGGAACGTGATCCCCGGGCCCGCGGTGTTGTCGATGACGCAGTTGATCTCGGCCTGTGCCGACTGCTGGTTGGCGTTCGCGCTGCCGGGCAGGATGTCGCCGCGGATCGGCGTGGCCGTCGTGGGCTGGTTGTTCGAGCTACCCGAGAACACGCCGATCGTGTGCTGGGTTCCGACCGGGTTGGTGTCGGTCTCCGGCTCGGCGTTGACCTGCGTCGCGGGGGCCTGCACCGGAGCGGTCCAGGTCTTCAGGACCACGTCCGTGTTGTCGTTGCCCTCGTTGTTGGCGATGTTCTGGTTGTTCGGGTCGACGCCCTGCTCGGTCTCGTTCGGCGTCTCGACGTCGCAGTCGCCCCCGTCGGCAGCGCTGCCGTTCGGGTCGAACTGGTCGTCGTCACCGTCGGTGCTGAGCCACGCGCAGATGGTGTCGGTCGCGTTGTTCTGGTCGAACGCCGCGGCGTCGGTGTACTGCGCGGTGCAAGTGCCACCCTGCGTCGGGTTGTTGCTCGGGCACTCGAAGTCACGGAAGCCCGGGGTGATGTTCGTGTTCGGCCCCGAGATGATCTCGAAGTCGACGAGCTGGGCCTCGCTGAGGTCGATCGGGTCGCCGAACTGGTCGGTGAACGTCGCGACCAGCTGGTGGGTCGTGCCGTTCGGGTTCGTGTCCGTCTCCGGCTCGACGTCGAGGAACGTCGCCGTCCGCGTCTGCCAGGTCTTCTCGACCTGGTCGCAGAAGTCGTCGTTGGTCGCGTCGCCCGTCGCCTCGGCGCCACAGTCGTTGTTGGTGTGGTTGCCGTCCTGGTTCACCCAGGCCTGGATCACGTCGCCACCGGCGTTGTTGCCCGTGTACGTGAACGAGCAGGAGCCGTTGGCGGCCGTGGTGCAGCCGTGCTGCGGACCGGTCGGGTTCGCGCCGGTGACCTGGTAGTCGACGTCGGCGCCCTCGAGAGAGGGGTTCGCCCCGGCCGCCGAGCGGACCGCGCAGGTGACGGTGTGCTGCGAGCCCACCGGGTTGATGTCGCCCTCGGGGGTGCAGTCGATCTGCTGCTGGGTCGGGTCCGACCAGAACTTGGCCACCGCGTCGGTGGTGTCGTTGTCCGCGTCGGCGAACGCCTCGTTCGGGTCCGAGTTGTCCGTCCCGTCGTTCTGGTCCTCGTCGACCCAACCGACGATCTCGTCCTGGCCGTCCGAGTCGCGCGTGTAGGAGACCGTGCAGCTGTTCGCTGCTGCATCCCCCGCGCCCACCGGGTTCGGGTCGATCTGACAGCTCATGTCCAGGGTGGTGCGGATGTCGTCACCGGCACCGGGCGCGTCGTTGGCGCCACAGTCACCGGCGGTGGCGTTCTCCGCGTTCCCGCTGGTCTCGCCGGTGTAGTTCGCGCCGCCCCCGCTCACACAGTCGATCTCGAAGTCGATCGTGATCGCGTTGTTCCGGACGTCGTTACAGGGCGCTGCTGTCTCGTTGTTGGCCGTGCTCTCGACGAGTGTCGCCGTGAGCGTGTGAGTCGTTCCCGTCGGATTCGTGTCGTTCTCCGGCGAGATGTTCAGGTCGCACACCCCGTGGTTCGCGCTGGCTGGCTGCGCGAGCGGGCCGACGACTGTGAACAGTGTCGCTAGAAGCGTCAGCGTCAATACGACGGCCAACGGCCTCCTGCTCTTCGTTTCACCTACTGACAATCCGCACCTCCTCTGGTGACGGTCGTTCTCCCTACTGGCACGTACAGGTGGAGCGACAATCGTGCTTCGAATGGTCCAACGACATATCTTGTGGGAAGTTGCTCGCACTACTTTGGATTTTCAACGCACCAAAACCGGCCGGGGCCTCCCAACCCGGACCGAAAATCTCGCCGTTTCAAGTTGCTAATTAGATAACAGATTCACTGCGTCGTGAACACGACGCTCTCTGCTACCAACGTTTGCGCCTGGCAGTCTAGGCCCAATTCCACGCGAATGGAACCGTTCACCGGTAGACCGGCGGACTCGGCAGCGGTGCCGCCGCTCCCGTACCTTCCATTAAAAGTAAATTGGTAGCCCGTGCCCGTATTGCTTTGACTGATGAGCGCGCCACTACCCGAGTAGTTGACGTCGAAGCCCTTCTTGCGCACCGTGAACGCAGTCTCGAAAGTCGACGAGGACGTCTTCAGGTGCATGTCGATCGGATAGGACCCCTCGTGGTCGGAGACCTCGGCGCTCAGCGTCTGGTCCACCGAACGAGCCGAGCAGTCCACACGCACCGAGTGCGCGACGGGCTCGCGGGGAGTGGGCGACTGACCGTACTGGAAGTAGATCTCCGGCAGGAAGGGGGCCGGCGCCGGCGTCTCTCTCGGATTCCCCGCCGTGCCCCCGGCGGGCGGCGGGCTCGCGCTCGCCGGAGGCCCGCCGGTCGGAGCGGCGCTGGGTGACGGCGACGCGCTGGGCTCCGGCGGCGGCGACGCGGCCGGCTCCTGCGAGGCCGCGGGTGCGGACTCGTCCGACGGCGTGGGCGTGGGGGCGGGCGCCACGCGGCCCGAGTCCTTCCCGAATGAAGCGGAGATGGCGTCGACCGGAGAAGGGGCCGGAGCCACGACTATTTGCTCCCCCGAGTCCGTGATCGCCGCGGGAACTGCCGCGACGGCCGCGCCGCCGCCCAGGACCAGGCCCATCCCGACGGGGAAGACCCTCTCCACGACGAAGGCGCCGCATTGCTGGAGGAGCCCGGTGCAGACCGAGACCGCCGGCGCGCTGTGTGTCGCGGCGGCGTTCGCGACCTGCTCCTTGACCGAGGCGTCGACGTCGCGGAAGCGTTGCAGGAGCTTCGCCGGGATCAGCATCTCGACGAGCGGGGTCCACGACCTGCGGAAGCCCTTGCGCGCGCGATGGATGAGAGCTTTCACCTGACATTCGGTCATCCCGAGCGCGACCGCTACCTCCGCGTAGGAGAGGCCTTCGAAGTCGCGCAGCACGATCGCCGCGCGGTGCAACGGCGGCAGGCCGAGCAGTACCTTGCGGACCCTGCGGCTCTCGGCGGCGCGCACGGTGACGGTCTCGGGATCGGAGTCGAACCCGGCCGCGGCGAACTCGAGCTCGAGGTCCTCGACGGGCGTCGCCTCGACCGGCCTCCTCGACCGCGCGCGGATCTGGTCGAGGCACACGTTCGTCGCGATCCTCGTGATCCACGCGCCGAGCTGATAGCGCCCGTTGAACTTGCCCAGGGCCACGTAGACGCGCAGGAACGCCTCCTGCGCAGCCTCCTGCGCGTCCTCGGGCTTGCCGAGCATGCGCCGGCACACGCGCCGTACGCGTTCCTCGTACTCGTCGTAGATGACCTGGTATGCGCCCTTCTCCCCGCGCTGGAACGCGAGCGCCATCTCCTTGTCGTCGGGAGAGGCCGGAGGCAGCTCTTCTATGACCGAGTCGTCGGTGAAGGGGGCGCTCATGGAATCCTCATCTAGCTCAGATTGACACCCGTGGATGCCCGTCTGAATAGTCCGAAAGAACCAAATCCCGGCGCGCACCGGAGTCCGCGACGGCCCTGCCCTTCCTTGTCAACGGATAACGCCGCGCTCCCGGATTGGTTGCGCCTCTCCCGCGCGGGACCGGCGGGGTGGCTCTCTACTCGGCGCGGAGGAGCGCTACGCCTTCAGTCCACGATGTGACGATCCGGCACTCCTCGGAGTTCCCGATCGGGCACAGGCGCGCCTGGAACAGCGCCTTTCTCGGGTCGAGCAGGCTCGCGAACACTATGGCGTCGTTCTCGACGGACCACAGGACCGTCCCCGCCGCGCCGTAGGTGCGGTCGACGAGCACCGGCTCCGGATCGTCGGGGGAGAACGACACGATCTGAGTGGTCGGCTCCTGCTCGACCAGCCTGTTCTTCTTGCCCTTGCCCTTCGCGATCGCCGAGGGAAGGCTGGTGACCGCCGCGACGCGCGACGAGTCGTGCGCCCACGCGCCCTCGAGCAGCTCGTGGCGCCCGAGCTCCACCGGGATCCTCTCGTCGCCGAGCTCGCCGTCTGCGATCGCAACGAACTCGGTCTTCTTCGCGTTCGTCTTGATGACCCAGGCCCCGTCGGGCGACGCTTCCCAGAACTGGCTCGGGGGCATGTCGAGCGTGGCGCGCTCATCGCCCAGGGAGACGCTGATCACGGACGTCGGGTTCTCGAAGTCGCTCACGAGCACCCACTCGCCGGCCCAGCCGAGGATCGTGTACCTCCCGGGATCCAGCAGCAGCGACTCGCGTCCCGTGGCTGCTTCGACGACCCCAATCTGGTTCTCGCCGGGACACTGCTCGCCGGTGCAGTCGCGCGGCTCGATCGGGCGGAGGAACGCGACGTGTGTCCCGCTCGGGTTCCACACCGGCGCGACGCCGGCTCCGTACCCGCTCTTCTCCTTCGTCTCGGTGTCGTAGAGGTGGAGAACGGGCTCGGTCGCGAAGTCGTCGTCCGCAGACGCCTGCTTGGAGGTCACGTACGCGAGCCACGTCGACCCGGGGGCCGCGTGCACGCTCGGGCTCGGGATGTCGTCGATCGTCTCTTCCGTCTGCGCCTCGACGTCGCGCCGCACGAGGGTCGTGCCGCTCAGCATCAGGATCTCGTCGGGACCCCCCTCGAGCGACGCCGCCGCGTTGCCGGCGACGCGGGCGGAGGACGAGAAGTCGTCGTTCGAGCCGGAGTCGTCGGAGCCTCTCGTCAGCACCAGGACGACCGCTATCGCGACGACGAGGCCGGCCGCGATCAAGACGACGACCGATCGTTCGTTGAAGCGCACTGCCGGAACACCACCTTTGATCTCGACGCGACGGAGAGGTAGCACCATAAAGGCGCTCGGTCGGAAGAGCTACGGGCGGCGGGACGTGCTCCGCTTCAGTCGAGCCCGAGGAGGTCTTCGGTCTCGCCGGCGTCCTCGAACGCTTCGACTTCTGCGTCGCTCGGAACGAACGACCCCGCGCCGGGCAGGGCTGCAGCCACGCTCTCGAGGACGGTGGTGGTCGCGCGCGCGGCAACGGCGACCTTCTTGACGGACTCGCCCCAGCACGGCAGACCGTCGTCCGCGACGTGACGGCCCTTCGAGTCGGTCTTCGGCCACCACCAGAACTGCGTGCCGCCCGATCCGGCGTTCTCGACGCGGATGTCGAGGTGGTTGTGACTGAGAGAGCTGTAGCAGCCGACACCGGAGAACTGCGACGCCATCGCGACGTCACGGCTACTGTGGTTGTCGACGTGCGCGACGCGGTTGTCCGCGGCCGTCCCGTACAGGTGCTGCGAGGCACCCGCGCCTCCGATGCAGTCGTTGTACGCGACGCTGCGGAATCCCGAGTTGATCCCGATCGGATGGCCGCCGGTCTTCGCGCGCAGCGCCTCGAGGCGCCATATCAGACGGCGGACGTTCTTCTTCACGACCGACGGCGCGACCGGCCCGCCGCCGAACGTTCCCGCGTACGCGTTCGCCTTCGCGGAGCAGGCAGGGTTCTCGTTCTGCACGAACTCGGACCAATCGAAGTGGGCGGTGGAGCCGTCGTCGTCCTCGAGCGCATTCAGCGCGTCGAAGAGCGCCTCCCCCGCGACGCCGCTCGTTCCCATCCCCTCGAAACGCTGGAACGCCTTGACCGCACGCGCAGTCTTTCGTCCGAACACGCCGTCGATGCCCATGGCCGTCCGGTCGTCGCGCGGGAACCATCCGGCTATCCGCGTCTGCAACGCGCGGACGTCCGGGCCCTCGTCGCCTCGCCTCAGAGATCTCGTGAAGTCGTAGGCAGACGCCGCCGGAGCGAGCGCGAGCAAGCACGCGACCGCGCAGGCGGCGACCGTGGATACGCGCTGGATGTGGCGGTGGGCCATACCAATAGGTTCGGCGGGGAGCAGCCTACATCTTGAATGACAAAACGCCCCCGGAAGGGTCCGAAAGATCCCACCATCGGGGGGTCAATCCCGCGCTGCTCGGTTGCCTCGTATCATCCTCCCCATGTCGTCCGACCAGTCCATACGAGTCGTCCTCGTCGACGATCACGACCTCCTGCGCCGGGGGATCAAGACGATGCTCGAGACCGAGGCGGGGATCGAGGTCGTGGGCGAGGGATCGGACGGCACCGACGCACTGCCTCTCGTGGAGGAGCACCTTCCCGACGTCGTGCTCGTCGACGTGATCATGCCGACCAAGGACGGGATCGAGGCCACGCGGGAGGTAAAGGACTCGTTCCCGAACGTCGGCGTCGTCGTCCTGTCGGGACACGACGAGCAGCGCTTCGTCTTCGACGCCCTGAAGGCCGGCGCGTCGGGATATCTCCTGAAGACCGCGGACCTCGAGCAGGTCGTCCTCACGGTGCGCGCGGTCGCGAAGGGTGAGGCCCTGATCGACCCGAGCCTCGCGACGCAGGTGCTCACGCAGTTCCAGAGCTACCAGGAAGAAGAGGTCGCGGACGTCTACCAGCCGCTGACGCCGCGCGAGCGGGAGATCCTGCAGCTCATGAGCGAGGGCCTGCCGAACAAGACGATCGCGAGCCGGCTGTCGATCTCCGAGAGGACCGTGACGACCCACGTCGCGAACATCTACGCCAAGCTCCACGTGAACAACCGCGTCTCGGCGATCCAGGAAGCGATGCGCCGGC
>WUUC01105470.1_pt1 | contig 22593 bp, 46 predicted proteins | sample 6278441 | NCBI WGS metagenome assembly WUUC01 (sample SAMN13675441, study PRJNA597444) | soil metagenome | isolation source: soil | place: USA: Washington | collected 2017-10
ACGAACGGAGCGAACGACAATGGCAACGACGGCAACGACAAAGACGCTGGTTGAGCAGTTCAAGAACATTCGGCGCGTAGCGACACCGCTGGTTCAGATCACCACGGCGGATCCTGCGAGCGTGGCGTCCCGCATCACGGCAGACAACACCGATAAGCCTGTGGTGCAGTGGGATGCCAGCGCGGGATTCTGGGCGCGCACGAAAGCCGGTCAATCTGCAATGGCTGCAATGATGGGGAAGGAACCCGGCCCGGTGTTGAACGCTGCTGATGCGGTGTTCATGGCTCGCAACGCGCCAGCTGAAACCATCCTGTTTATCTTCAACGCGCAGCGTGTCTGGCAGGACATCACCACGGCGCAGGGCATCTGGAACCTGCGCGATATGTTCAAGGCTAATAGCCGAACGCTGGTGCTGCTGACTACGGCTGGTGCGGTTGCGCCTGTCGAGATCTCTACGGATCTGATCGTTGTGGAAGATCCGCTGCCGGATGTGGAGCAGATCGCAGCCATCATCACGAACCAGTGCAAGAATGCACATCCGCCGCTGCCGGTTCCTGACACGGCGACGATGGAGCGCGCTACGGATGCCATGAAGGGTCTTAGCCCGTTCATTGTCGAGCAGTCGGTTGCGCTTGCGCTGACGCGCAAAGGCGTGAACGTTGCGGATCTGTGGCAGCACAAGAAGGCAGAGATCAAGAAGACGCCGGGCGCAACGATCTACGAAGGCTCAGAAAAGTTCGCGGACATCGGTGGTCACGAAGGGCTGAAGAAGAACCTGCAGCGCGAGATCAACGGCAAGCGCAAGATCAAAGTCGTTGTGATCATGGATGAGTTTGAAAAGATGATGGCTGGCGCATCGTCTGAACACGTTGGCGACGGTGGCGTGGCGAAGGACAGCGCGCAGGTTGTTCTCACGAACATGCAGGACCACAAATACGGCGGTATGGTTCTCTACGGGCATCCCGGTGCAGGCAAGACCGTCGTAGCGAAAGCGCTGGGCAACGAAGCTGACGTTCTGGTGATTCAGGCGGATATGGGAGCGATGAAGGCTTCGCACGTTGGCGAGTCAGAGCAGAATGTCCGCGCATTCTTCAACATGCTTCTGGCTATCGCTGGCGAAGGTGGTGCATTCATTGTGGCGACGTGCAACAGCACTGGCGCGCTGACGACCGAAATCCGGCGCAGGTTCAAGAGCGGTTTCTATTTCGTGGATCTGCCGGATCGCGCGGAGAAAGATTCGATCTGGTCTATCCACATGAAGCGCTACGGGATCAGCGCGCAGCCGCTGCCGAACGACAGCGAATGGACGGGAGCCGAAATCGAGAACTGCTGCGAGAAAGCAGACAACTACGGGATCACGCTGGTGGAAGCAGCAGGAACTATCGTTCCTATTGCGAAGTCTCAGCCGCAGCTGATTGAAGAGCGCAGGCGCGAAGCACACGGCGGCATGCTGTCGGCGGCGACAGGCGAAACGTATCTGCTTCCCAGCGAGAACGAAGCGAAGCAGCAGACGCCAGCGAAGGCGGGCGGGCGCAACGTCAGGCTGGAATCCTAATCCGGTCAAGCATCAGGCGGCAGGGGTCAAATCCTGCCGCTTGACATATGCCATAGCATTTCATAAGATAGGCAAGTCGGTTGGTTCGGACGAAGGGAGATAGCGAAATGAGTCACGTAGCAGACGTTCAGATGCAGGTTAAGGATTTGGAAGCGCTCAAGGCGGTCTGTGCCGAAGCTGGCGCGGTGTTCGTGGAAGGCAAGCGCAATTTTGAATGGTATGGGCACTTCCTGAACGACTGGTCCAGCCAGCGCGCAGCCGTCAATCGCGTGGATCCTAAGACGTTCGGCAAGTGCGAACACGTTATCAAGGTGCCGGGCGTGGCCTACGAAATCGGCGTAGTGAAGCGTGCAGACGGAGACGGCTACGATCTTCTCTACGACAGCTACGGCAGCGGGCGGCAGCTGGAAGCGAAGTTCGGTGAAGGACTGCCGCTCTTGAAGCAGGCTTACGGCGTAGAGGTTAGCAAGCGGGAACTGTCGCGCAAGGGCTATCGCGTGACGACCACGAAACAGGCAGACGGCAGCATCCGGCTGCACGCAACAGGTGGACGATAATGGGACGCGAAATTTTCGTGACGGTGGACGCGCAGGGCAACACGGTGATCGAAACGAAAGGCTTCAGCGGCAGCGATTGCCTCAAGGCCACTATGGAGCTAGAAAAGGCTCTGGGCGCGAAGACGAGTGATCGCAAGACACGCGAATACACGACCACGACAGACACGGCGCAGAAGCAGCGCACCGGGCGATAGACAGCCACAGGGACGGTGTTTCGGCACCGTCCCATATCCAAGCGAGGCAACGACAGTGGACATCATCATCACGGCAGCAGGAGATTTGAGATTTATTTACAGCGACGATGCTGCCGAACTGCTGAACGCAGGCGCGGCGACAGTGCGCAGGGTTAGCGACGTAGAGCCGGTAGCTGGCGGCTGGTCGGCAGACATGGCGCGCGTAGATGGTCCGGTGCTGGGACCGTTCACGCTGCGCGCCGAAGCGCTGGCGGCTGAAGTGGCGTGGCTGAAAGAGAATCGCGGGCTGTGATGAATATCCAAGTAGACGAGCAAGCGCTAAAAGCAGCGCTGATCGAATTGCAGGCTGCATCATGGGCGCGCAGCTGGGCGCGCGTAAAGCGCGCTAGGCGCGAGATCTCGCGGCTGATAGGCATAGACGTGCCGGGACCGTTGACGGCAGCTGTAGCCGAAGCGAAGGGCGGTGCGTGATGTCTACAAAGTTTATCGGCAATAATCTTCCGAAGCCTTACGTTGTTCTAACCACGGTGCAATCAGAGTCTGGATCGTGGGAATATGAGATCCGAACGTCGCTGCGTGACGGCAAGACTTATTGTTCGTGCAAGGGGTTTGCGTTTCACAAGAATTGCAAACACATGGACGCATACCGCAAGGCTCCAACAATCAGCACGCCTGCGCCTGTAGCGCTGCAGTCGGCAACACCACGAACACCGGGAGAGATCTTGCGGCATGAACTGCAGGCGTTAGGGCTGGCGATCAGCGTGTCGAGCGCTAACGCAATCAGTTCGCGCGTGCTGGCGGCAGCTGGCAAGTCTGCAAGCACGTCTGGCGCGCTGTCCGCAGATACCGTGAACGCGGCTGGCGTGCGTGTAATCGTCCTTCCAGACTAGGCGAAAATCGAGGCGAAACCCCAATAAAACAGGGGGGTTGACATATGGAATGGCATTCTGTATCATTCCCTAGTCAGTTCGGTTCGGCGGCAACGACGGTGAACGGGAGCAACGACAATGGCGAAAGCGAAATACGGCGAAGGCGGAACGGAACGTAAGCGAATCGAGCGCAAACGCAAAGCCGCTCGTCGATGGGGTTGGCGCAAGACCACGAAGCCATTAACGAAGACCGTAGACAAAAATTCGTAACACACACGAAATCAGGAGCAACGACAATGACGATTAAACGGCTGGATGAAACGACATTCGCGGTTATCACCGACACGGTTCTAGCGGACATGACGCGCAAGGCCGATTACGGCATGAAGCTGGTGGGCAACGAACTGCGGTCCCACGAGCAGCGCGGACACATCAGGACTGGTGGAACGATCAAGGTGACGCTAGGCCCGGTATCCTTCGCACGCGTCAACGGTCTGGCAGTAGGCGAAACGGCAACGTTCTAACAACACGTAATCAGGAGCAACGACAATGACGACTGAAACCGGCCACAACGATCTGTTCGAAAAAACCATCGCAGTTTCCATCAGCTACGGCGCAATCTACAATCAGCGCCGAACGTCGCTGGTAGGCGTCGAAGTGGACGCAGACAAGGATCGGCTCAACATGAACGCCAAGATCCTGCAGTGTCCTGAGATGAAAGCCATTCGCGGCACGTTTGCCAAAACACGCGAGATGATCGTAGACGCGAAGAAAGGTCTTACGTTGCCAGCGCTGTTCAAGCGTGGCGTATCGCTGGTCCCGGTAGCGAAGATCGGTGAAGTGGAAGCTATTCTGACGGCACGCAGGACGGAGCTAGCCGCGCACGTTGAAGAACTGATCGCGGTGTATGACCAGCGCATCGCGGAAGACAAGCAGCGGCTGCGCAGCAAGTTCGATATCACGCACTATCCTGCGAAAGAAGCGCTGCGCGACACGTTCACGATTTCGTGGCGCTATCTGCAGCTTACGCCTTCGACGCAGCTGAAGGCAATCAGCAGCGACGTTTACGCGAAGGAAGTTGAGCGCGTCAAGGCTGAATGCGCAGCGCTGGGCGAGCAGATCAAGCAGTCCATGCGCGCAGCCGCTCTTGAACTGGTCACGAAGATGCACGAACGTCTTGGCAACAACGAAGACGGCACGCCAAAGGTGTTCAAGGCTTCGACGGTTAGCAATCTGGTCACGTTCCTAGAGAATTTCGAGTATCGCAACGTCACTGACGATAGCGAACTGGCGGCGACGTTGGCAGAGGTTACAGCGCTGCTGAAGGGCGTAGACGCAGACGGTCTGCGCAACAACGAAGGCTTGCGGCAGGCGCTGACCACGCAGATCGGCGGCATCGTAGGCGAGCTAGACAAGCTGGTCACGGTTCAGAATCGCGTTGTGGTTCTGCCGGACGAAGACGACAGCGAGGCTGCGTGATGTGGCCGACAGCTGTAGAGAAGCGCTGCGAGAAATGCGGCATCACCAAAAAGGTGATGCCGCGCGAGCGGCGATGCAAGCAGATGGAAACGAACGCGCTAGGCAAGTCTGGCTACTGGTGCTATGGCAAGCTGGTCAAGGTTGTAGCGCCGAAGCCGAAGAAGGCAGCGAAGCGCACGACACGCAAGAAGACGCTACAGGACGAACTAGCGCACGCACACAGGAAGCTGGCCGAATCCATCACGCGCGTAAAGCGAGCCGTTACCAGCGTGGACAGCTGGCAGACAGAGATCAAGCGGCTAGGCAAGCGTATCGAGCAGCAACACGCAGCAGAGCAGACGCCAGCGGGCCACATCAGAACGCGCGCTATCGTTCTGCCGGAAGACGAGTAGGCAACGTTCTAATTATTAGAAGGAGTGAGCACATGCTACGCGCGCTATATCGGATCCTGTCGGTAATTTCGATGTTTAAAGCGTTCAGTAATGGGCGCGGTGGGCGCTACATGGTTCGCCGCTGGTCTATGCGTCAGGTGGCGCGCGGAACACGACGGATTAAATTCTAGCTAGGGAGAAAAGCAAGTGAATCAAACACCAGTAACAGACGCTGAAGTGATTTCGCAACAGAACCACGTAGAGATGATCAAGCGCCCGCATTTGTGGAGCTATCGGCAACAGGTGTTGCCGCTCAAGCGATGGAAAAACGGAAAGCTGGAACACGCTTTCATAGCACGCGAAGACGGAGAAGGCTATCGCGTTCGGATAGGCAATCTGTTCATGGTTGCATACGGTCACGAAGCGATCAGCGCACTGCCATTCACAATCTACGGCAGCGCAGAAGAAGTTGTAGCTGCAGGATGGGAAGTAGATTGACCCGCTGGCTATGGTGGTGGCTGTTTGGTCGCAGCACGAAGCTGCGGATCCTAATGTCTCTAGGGGTCTGCCATTCGCACATCGATCATGCGGCAGCAAGGGAGCGTGTTTCGTGGGAGTAGCAAGTAATCCAGAATACACCGATGAAGATCTTCAACGGTCTTTGATGGAGCATATCCAGATAATGCGCGAAATGCGCCAGCAGATAGCCACGCAGAACAAGCGGCAGAAAGAATGGAGCTATCTAGGCATGGAAGATTTCCTGCTACATCACGGTAGGTTCTACAATCCACAGCCGCTACCGCCTGACGTGCCGAAAATGACACCGAAGATGTGTTTTGAAAATGCTTTCTTGCTGGCGTTTCTCAGGCCGCAATTTCGCTACGTCGAAGGGCTGGCTATGGGGATTATCCCTGTGCATCACGCGTGGTTGATAGACGATAACGACAACGTGATCGATCCGACGTGGAGCGCAACGGAATATGGGATGGGCGGTGCGTATTTCGGAATGACCTTCCCTGTCCAGTTCGTGAAAAAGAATAGACACAGACACTGCTTGTCTGTGCTCGATAACTGGAAGACCGGATATCGGCTTTACAAACAGCCATACAAACCATAGCCACATGGTATACAATGGCATTGTGAAAGTGAGGTGAGAAAAAATAGTGGCGAATGGAACCAAGCAGCGACGTGGAACACAGAACGGCCATGTAGGCAGACCATCTATTTATCCCGGCAAGCGACGTGACAGGCCGGTGCAGGTTGCACTTACGAACGAAGGATTAGACGCGCTGGATGCTGGGGTAGAAAGGACAGGCTACAGCAAGGCGAACTACATTGAACGGTTGCTGCGAGAGGAAGAAGCGCGGCATGCGTTATGGGAAGAACAGGCAGAGCAGAACAGAAAGAAACAGCGAGCATCGTAAGAAGAAGCAGGCAGCGCACGTAGGGCGTGCGCTGCTGCCAGACAACAACGAAACGAACGACTAAGGACTAGCATAGCATGCCATTTACAGCAGAAGGAAAATTGGATCTGTTTGTTGCGTTCATCAAAGCGCGCGATAGCTTCACGGTTCCCAAGAGAACAAAGACGGCACAGGGCGGAAAGTTCAATTTCACCTATGCGCCGTTAGACGAGATCATCGCAGCAACTGCGCCACATCTGGCTAAGGAAGGTCTGGCGGTCTTTAACAACGTGACCATGCCGGGTTCCAATGTAGTGTCAGTTACTGCCGTGATGGTTCACACTAGCGGGCAGTTTCACGAAACCGATCCGGTGATCTTCCAGACGGACGGTTCTCCACAGTCGGCAGGCGCAGCTATTACCTACGGGCGAAGATATACACAGTCTGCGCTTCTAGGTATTGCGTCTGAAGAAGACACAGACGCGCCAGATCTAAAGCGCGAGCAGGCCGCAGGTAAGCGCAACGCAGCGAGCAACGCGCCAGTGCAAGAGCCAGACGATCCATCGAAGGCAGACGAGCCGATCACGCCAGCGCAAATCGAGCGGCTGAAGCGAATCGTGAAAACCGCAGGCGTGAAGAATGCCGACATGAAGGCATGGCTTACGTCTATGGACATTGCGAGCAGCGCAGCGATCAAGCGCAGCCAGTATCAAAACATCGTCAACGTAGTGCAGGCAGGCAACGTGCCGAAGGCGGCAGCATGACATTTCTACAGGGGTTGTCAGTGATCATGCTGCTGTTCGCCGTCGTCATAATGCTGTCCAGCACAAACGATATCCTAAGACAGATACGAGACAGGATGTAATGACAGCACTAGCAATAACCTTCGACGCAGCCGCGCACGAATATCGCGTTGAAGGACACAAGACCATCGGTGTAACTACAGCGTTGAAGGTAGCAGGCGTTGCGCCTGATTCAAGCTGGTATACCGAAGAATCCAGATTCAGAGGGCGGTGCGTCCACGAAGCTACCGCCAATCTGGATCTGGGCGTGCCGCATGGCTGCAGGCACGTTGCGCATCACGGCTACATCGAAAGCTACCAACGATGGACGGAGATCATCGATCACGATTGGGAGCGAATCGAAGAACCAGACTACAGCGACGATTACGGGATCGCAGGCATGGCGGATCGTGTCGGTAGCGTGAAGGGACATCCTGCGCTGGTAGATTTGAAGACAGGTGGAATCCAGCGCTGGCATCCGTTGCAGTTCGCGCTTTACGATCTTATCTACAACGATCTTCCGCCACGCGTCAGACATCGGATCGGACTGTATCTTACGAAAGACGGACGCGTAGCACGAATGCTGCGCTTCCAAGATCCATCGGACTACGACCGCGCATTATTGGCGGTAAGAAAGGCAGCAGCGTAACATGACTTACATACGCAAGCGAGACGCACTGCGCGCAGCAAAGCGCGTCAGCGAGATAATGCGGACAGGCGGCGGTTTCGGGATCAAGTTCGTAGACGACGTAGAGCGCTTAGCGTTGTTCATTATCCAGCGGCACAACTTAGACCTGAGCGCTAAGCGCTGGGCAACCAAACAGAAGAAACGACAAGGACGGTAACGCATGGGATCGCTGAATCAAGTTACGCTGATCGGGAATCTGGGACGCGATGCTGAACTGAAATACACCAGCGGCGGGACACCAGTCTCTACGATCAACATGGCAACGACAGAGACGTGGAAGGACAAGCAAGGCCAGAAGAAAGAGCAGACCGAATGGCATAGGGTAGTGCTGTGGGGTCCGACCGCAGAGAATCTGCAGGAATATCTTACGAAGGGCAAATCGATCTGCGTCGTTGGAAAGCTACAGACACGCAAGTGGACCGATAAAAACGGTGTCGAGCGCTACACGACAGAGATCAAGGCGGATCGCGTGACGCTGTTAGGTGGTGCAACAGCTGCACAGAACAGCGGCGGTAAGAAAACAGCGCAGACCGAAGCGGATCCAGATTCAGGCGGCGGCGATTTCGATCCTGATGACATTCCATTTTGATCTAGCATTTCATATGCGACCGATGTAGAATCTTTTGTGTAGGGGGTGCAGCCATGACGTAAACAAATCCGGTAGATTGAGATTAAAAAAAATGATGATTGTTGATGATGGAAAGACCGTGAATCATCAGCCGGTCCCGTTCGATCCGGGTGGCTGGGCCTTAATCGTGGTTCGATTCCACGTTAGTAAGTAGCGGAGATATGAAGCAGGAGCTATAGCCACGCGCTAGCTTCTGTGGATCAAAGCATAGGGCTTACCGGCTGATATTCACACACACAAGCAAGCGAGCAAACAATGACACCAGTTAAATCCCAGCTTCAGAAGCAAAAGCAGCAGCAAGCAGCAGCGACAAAGCCGCCGACGCTGATGTCGCGCGTCGAGACGGTGGTATATACCGCAGCGTCTATGAAGATAGACAGCGCAGCTGCGTGCGTGAAGGCATCAGGCACGCTGCGCGAAGCCGCGTTACTGAAGCGAGAGATCGAAGCAGTCTACAAGGCGAAGCGACAGCCGCTCTTGCAGGAACAGAAGCGCATTATCGAAGAAGAACGACAGTTTACAAGCCTGTTGGAACAGACAGAATCTGTGCTGTCTGGAGCGATCAAAGAATTCCGGCGCAAGGATGCTGAAGACCGCGCGAAGAAAGAAGCAGACGAGCGCGCGAAACGAGAACAGGCCGCACGCGAAGAAGCGCAGCTACGCGCCGATCAACTGCGAGCAGCAGCAGCGGCTGCGCCGTCGAAGTCGGTAGCGCGTAGGTTAGAAGCGCAAGCTGCTATCGTAGAGAATGCACAGCCTGTTATCGATCCGATTGCTATTGAAGATGCGCCAGTGTTGCTGGGCGCAGGTCTTCATAGCAAGAAAAGCGTGCATGGTGCTGTTGACGATCTAGAAGCGTTGGTGTTACAAGTCGCAGCCGGGATCATGCTGAAGAAATTCGCAGGCGAGAAAAATCCGCACGTTGCTGCATTCCTATCTGTGTTCAAGCCGAACGCGCAAGCTACGCTCGCAGTGCTGCAGCCGTCTATGCCACGGATCAATAGTCTGGCGCAGGATTTTCCAAGCGATCTAGAACTGGCAGGCGTGCGTGTCGAAGAAGACGAAACATTCGTGGCGAGGAAGTAATGGGAAAATTCTACGAACGCAAAGTCTATCAAGAGCGCAGCCTGCCGCGAGATCCATTCGATAAGTCTCGCTACGACAGATGGCGGGCGCGCATTCCGTTTACAGACGAACAAATACTAGAAGCAATGGCCGCACGCATTGCTGACGAGCCAAATCCGTTTATGAAACGGATACTTACCTATCATGCTGATAGGTTCAATCGCACGCGTATGCTGTCGTCACGCGCCCTGAACGACGCGCTACCACGGCTAGTAAAGTTGTGCGCGGTCTGCGGGAAGAAAGCACTGTATCGTGTGGGCTACGAAGGACGATGCAGCACGCACAGGATGGTTAAGGCCGATTGGTCTAAAGAATACGAACTGAAGCTGAAGATGCGCAGCGAAGCGATTTGCGCGCGTGAAAAAGCAAAGGCTATTCACGATTGTGCCCATGCATATCGCATGAGGCAAAGCCACGCAACGAAACACCGATGAACGCACGGCAGCTACTCGCACGTTTCGCAGGCGTGAAGAAGATCAGCGGCGGTTGGATGGTGAACTGTCCGCACCATGACGATTCCACAGCGTCACTGAAGATAGCCGAAGGTGAAGGCGGGAAAGCGATTCTCTATTGTCACGCTGGCTGTAGCACGCCTGACATTGTTTCGTCTCTGGGTCTGCAGATGTCCGATCTATTCCCAGATGCACCACCACCAGCCGCTTTTGTTCCACCACCAGCGAAAGCCGTGAACGCAGGTCTTGTCACGCAGCCGAAACCGAATCCAGTCTACAAAGGTGACGCGAAGATCGTAGGCACATACGACTATCGAGACGTAGACGGCACGCTGCTGTATCAGGTAATCAGAAAAGAACCGAAACAGTTTCTACAGCGCAGGCCAGACGGCGAAGGTGGTTGGATCTGGAAGGTAGCAAAGCAGGTCAAGCGGGTTCCTTATCGTCTGCCGGATTTACTCGCGCGGCCTGTAGTGTTCGTGGTCGAAGGCGAGAAAGACGCAGATAGGCTATGGACGATGGACATAGCGGCGACGTGCAACGCAGGCGGTGCAGGGAAGTGGGGCGCGAGCGAATCCAAAGCGCTCGCAGCCGCGTGTGTCGAGCGCGTGATCGTGATTCCAGACAACGACGATCCCGGTCAGAAGCACGCCAGCGACGTAGCAGCGAAATGCAAGAAGCAGGGGTTAGCCGTCAGCGTGATTAACCTGCCGGGTCTGCCACATCACGGCGACGTATCCGACTGGCTGAACGCCAACGGAACAAAGGACGATCTGCTAGCGCTGGCTGCGATTCCCTATGTATTGCCGCAGCCCACAGGCAAGCCGCCACAGGGATATTCAGGCCCGGTGCTGGGGTCTGGTCCCATCCAGCCGCCAACGCTTCCTAGCGAGCCTGATACGGTCGAGGTAGAACAGGGCAATATCTACATAGCTAAAGACGGCAGCGAGATCTATCCGCCGTTAGCGGATCCGACTGCTTACGGTTCACCACACGGCGACGGAGCGCCGATGGACGTAGGCGCAGCCAGAGCCTTCGTTGACAGGTTCGGCTATCGCGTGCGCTTCGATCACTCGCGCGATCAGTGGTTCGTCTGGACTGGTCACTATTGGAAGCCAGATGCTACCGCGCTGGTCTATCAGCTAGCGATGAAACACGCGCAGCTATGGCAGCAGGAAGCAGCCGCAGCGCTGCACTACCCGAAGCGCGCGGCGCTGTCAGCGTTTCTCTACAAGCTAGAACGACGGCAGGCTATCGAAAACATGCTGACATGCGCGTCATGGATGGATCCGATCAGCACAGAGGGTTCCACGTGGAACACTCATCAGTATTTTCTAGGTGTCAAAAATGGCGTGATCGATCTGAAGACTGGCGAGCTAAAGCCGGGCGAACGTCACTACCACATGACACAGATAGGCAACGTCGAATACGACGCAGACGCCAAGTGTCCGCGCTGGGATCAATTTATAAAAGAGATCTTCAACGACGATCTATCGCTGATGATCTACGTTCAACGCGCGCTAGGCTATAGCCTGACTGCCGACATGCGCGAGCAGGCTTTCTTTATGTGCGTAGGCACAGGCAGCAACGGTAAATCGATCTTCCTAGACACGTTGGAATACGTGTTCGGTGACTACGCGCACCGGGCTAGCATGATGGTCTTTACAGGTGACGCGGCGAAATTCCACGTAGCCGAAATGGAAGGACGCAGGTTTATCGCTGCGTCCGAGACGAAGCCGAACACGCGATTGAACGAACACATCCTGAAAGACTTCAGCGGCGGCGAATCGGTCAGCGCTGAACGCAAGCACGGCCAGCCATTCACGTTTAAGCCTGTCGGTAAAATCTGGATGGGCGTGAATCACGAGCCGAAGGTTACAGACGATAGCTATGGATTCTGGCGACGTGTGCGGCTGATTCCGTTCACGCAGACATTTAAGGGCGATACCGATGATCGCAATCTAAAAGACAAGCTACGCGCCGAAGCGCCCGGTATCTTACGCTGGTGCGTCGAAGGCTGTTTAGACTGGCAGGAATTCGGATTGCCTACGCCACCTATCGTGATGTCTGCGACCGATAAATATCAGCAGCAGGAAAACCCGCTAGCCGAATTCTTCGCAGAGAAGTGCAAGATCGATCCAGACGAGACGAGCAGCACCAGCGCACTGATCGCGGCCTACACAACGTGGTGCGATGATCAGGGCATTCGCGCTTACGACCGCATACCACGGCGCGCGTTTCTCGCGCAGCTGGAGAAACAATTCACAATCGTGAACATGCTAGGGATCAATCGCGTAAAAGGCATCACGTTGGCGACACATCAGCTGTTCTAGAACGGTCAAGCATACCTGATCTAGACGTGCCTAGCTGCTGATCTCAGCCAGTCCGTAAGGCCAAAAATACGTGAAATCCCTAATAAAACAGTGGGGTTGACAATAGGAATGCCATTTCATATACTCAGTAGGTCAGTTGATTGTGACTGACGCAGACGGGAGATACGAAATGACTGCTTACGACCATCTGGCTGACGCGGCAAACGACGTTGTAAAGGCTGCGCGCACGTTCAAAACCATCAACACGCGCTACACGAATGCGCTGCTGAAGGCTCGCGGCGGCAACTGCTGCATGTCGCGCATGGTGGCAGTAAACGCAGCTAACGAACTTTACTTTGCAGCGCGCAAGGCTGCGCGGCTGGCACTTCGCAACCAGTAGGAGCAACGACAATGACAAAGACCGAAGCGGCTGCGTTGATCGTCAGGCTGACCGTCGAGCACACAGAATCGAAAGCAGCGCTGCGCGCGGCTAATACGCAAGCTAACAGGCAAGCCGTCGTAGATACCAGCGCTGTGCTGTCTAAGGCGATCATGGAGCACTGCCCACCGAAGGCGCGCGGCTACGGCTGCAGGGCTGGTAAACGGCAGTGGAACGAACGCAACGCAGAACGGCTGTCGCGCTGGCGGTAAACGGTCAACATCGAAATCAGGAGCAACGACAATGAATCCACGTCTTTATAAGTTACACGCAGGTTGCTACGTCCACGATAACGAATACTGCGTCGAGCGCTTCGTAAGCGGCTGGCGTTGGTGGTCGGTGGCAGACGCTAGCACTGGCGGCGAATGGCGCAGCACGAAGGGCGAAGCTGTTCAGGATCTGGCTGAATATCTCCAAAACCGTCAAAAACCCCAATAAACTAGGGGGGTTGACATTAGCAATGGCATTTCATATACTTCCCTAGTCAGCACGGTGCTGGCGGCGGCTAGCGCAGGAGCAAAGCAGATGGTTAAAGTCGAAGACGGCAAGGTGGTTGGGCAGGCTGAGCCGGGCGATTATGCCAAATGCGACCGTTGCGGGCGCACGTTCCCAGCGAAATACACGCACTGCGTTTGCAAGGGCTAACAACACGTAACCGGGAGCAACGACAATGACAACGCTTACTTGGGAATCGACGTTCGGCGGCTACAACCTGAAGGCAGTCGAGTGCCCTGAAGTGACGATCCAGCGTGTTGACCACCAGCGCGGCCCGCAGGACACGCGCTTTCTGGTTTATCACTACGTGCCGTTCAGCGGCGGCTACAAGTGTCAGGTTGCCAGCAAGCGCACGTTACGCGGTGCGAAGCGCGTTGCCCTGAACCTTGCCAAGCAGATCGCCAGCGAAGGTGCGCGATGAAGATACCAGCAACCAAACCGCAGTGGGCTAACGGCAAGTATCTGATCTGGGAAAACGGCGCGCCAGCCGGTTACTTCAGACAGCACAAGTCAGCGTGGCGATGGATCGTGTATATGCGCGCAGTCAGGCCCGGTAGCAATTTCGCTATCTCGCTGGGCGGAACCATGTTGAATTCGTTCAAGTCTCAGTAGGAGAAACGACAGTGACAAGCTACACAGACAGTTTTCTCAGGGCTATGCGTGGCGTGGATACGTGGACGCTGCGCCGATGGGCGGCTAGCGAGAAGATAACCCAGATGCGCCGTGATGCTGCTACAGCCGTTCTGGCTGAGCGTGACAAGTCAGGCAGCGATGCGCAGCCGTATCCGCTGGAACGAATCGAGCCGGGCGTTTACCGCTATGGACCGTGGAACATTCGTGGTATCGAGCGGCGGCTAGATGGTCGGCAGGGATCGCGCGTCAACTACTGGATAGCTGAGCGCGACGGCGGAAACTATCGCAGCGAAGCGTCTACGCTCGCAGGATTGATGCTGGTGCTTCGATGAGCAAGCGCCGAACGAACGCAGAAATTCAGGAAATCGAGCAGATCCACAACGCGACATCTGACGTAGCTAGAGGCATCATGGATCGCGTGGATCCGACAGACGAGACAGCGATCAGCGTGCGCGCACAGGACTACTGGAACAGTCGTGCAGACTGGCAGCGTGGTGCAGCCGATACGATTGTCGTCAGCTTCGTCACGAAGGATCCAGCCGAAGCCGAACGCGTAGCGCTGGCAATCCGCAACGCACTGAAGGGAGAAGCGTGAATGTTCATTACTTACATCGACATAGAAGGCAAACCGATCCACATCAACGGTGCAAACGTGTTGACCGTCAGGCCGATTGACTCTGACAAAGATAATCCACGGTGCAATGTGATGTTAGCTAACGGTCACAGCGTGGCACTGCGCGGCAACGATGAAGACGTAGCAGCATCGTTCAATCGCGGTCTGGCGGCAGTCAGCCGTGGCGAGTAGGACAACTTCTAATTATTAGAGGAAGAAGCGCTAGCGAAGGCTTGACAGGCAGGATACAATAGCCAGCGGAAAGAAAAAGGCCCGGTGGGGAACACCGGGCCGGTTCGGAAGCAGGGCAAGCTGCAACCGAGGTCCACGCCTTAGCGCGTGATTATTCTACCTCAGTTTCGGTCCTACCTGTTTTCGATACTCAAAAAAAAATATTCCGGCGCTGCGGCTGGCGGCTAAATACGCTAGGGCAAACCGTGAGAACGGTGCAGCGTGACATTGTAAAGCCTGCAATCTAGGGCGTGCAGAGCAGGCATATGCCGGAACTGAAAGATCAGTAGGCAGCACGGGCGCGCACAACCTGCGCGAAAACCTGATCCATCCATGCAGGGCGTATGCTGCATGGTGCCTCGAAAGGGCGACGGCTGCGGGCTGTTGAAAACCTAATCGTGGCAGGTTCTCCAACCTAAATCTGTAAAGATTTGGGCTGGGGAACGTCTGCCACGTAGACTCTGGCAACAGGCTATCAAAAAGATCCCGATATGAACCAAAGTCACTACGAGACAAGGAACAAGAATCTTAAGACTCTGGGGTTTAGATCTTACGAAGAATACCTGCACTGCGGGATCTGGAAGTGGATTCGGCGCAAGGTGTTTCGTAGAGCAAAAGGCGTGTGCGAATCCTGCAGGATTAATAAAGCGTGTGCAGTCCATCACGAATCGTATTCGATAAAGGTTCTATTAGGGCAGCGTAACCATCAGCTGGTAGCGGTCTGCGCGATGTGCCATGAGATGGCACACGAACACGATAACGAGCCGAAGAAGATACATCCGCAGATCCTGCCGGTCATAACCGACGCAGACAACAACAAAGCACTAGAATGGTTCAACAGGCTATGAAAATTCGATTCCGGCGCGCATATCTTGGGACCGCTGAATACCGTAGACTACTGGCAGATGGCTGGACCGTTATCACGGTCAGAGACGAAGACAATCTAGCGCTGCTGACACGCGCAGAAGGCTGACGATGAACAAGCAAGAAGCTAGACGCTACGCGCACAAGCTGGCAGCAGACGCGATTACAGAGCACATCACGGCTATGCCGGGCAGTCCAGACGCGCCGAAGATTCTACGAGCATTATCTGAGATAGTGGAATCGCATATTCGTTTCGGGCCGCGCACCAGCGACCGCAAGCCACGCGAAGCACCGCAGAAGATCTACACAGGTGAAGCGCTGCCGTTTGCTGATATCCGCTAATGGCTAGCTGCTGTATGCCGAGCGGATGCGGACAGAACAACGAACCGAATCCCGGCGTAGGTCTAGTGCCGAATGGCAACGGCGGATACTGGTGCTGGCTCTGTTACGGCATGCGGATCAAGTTTCCCAATCAGCCAATGACGAAGACAGAGCGTGACATTAGGAAGAACGAAAACGCCGATCTACGTGACTCGAAAAAATCGAAGCGCAAGCCGAAAAAATAGTTGCGCAATTCGATATGCGTTGTTAAAGTAGGTGCAGTTAATTTCTCTCTCACACAGGAGCGTGTATGGCAGCAAGGCGTAAGAGCGTAGCAAGTTTGGCGAGCGTGATCGGATTCTTTTCTGCGGCATCACCGGAAGCGCTGAACGTCGTGGAATATTTCAAGACGACAACACCGGATGAAGCAGCGGCAGCGCTGGCGGTAGCATCGGCTATCGTTGGAGATCGTCAGGGAAGCGGCAGCGATCCGAAGCCGCGCAGGACGTATACGCGCAGGGCGAAGGCTGGCGGCGAGCGTGTGGTAGGCGCAGACGCGCCAGAGCAGGCGCAGCCGGTCAATCAGACGGTGCAGGCTGGACCGGGCCGGATGCCGGGAGCTACGCGCGTAGTCGAAGGCGCAGCGACTACATCTGGAACACGCGTAGTCGAAGGCGTAGCGGCTGCACCGCGTGGACGTGGCAAGGGCCAGCAGGCTCAGGGCGGATCGCGCGTAGTAGGCGGCGAAGGGAGCGGATCAACAAGCGAGTAACAAACCTGCGGTGATCGATAGAGGGCAATCGGCAGGGACGAACCCGGCGATCATTGCGGCACTGGCTAGTCAGGGTAACTCCTGCTAGCCAGTTCATTTCAACTAGCAAGCGAGGCCAAATGGAACCCTACGAAGAAATCGATCAGCCACAGGCTGACGATACCAGCACAGATCTACAGACACAGAACGAAGCGAAGCCTTTAGCTGTCACCAGCGACGGCGAAATGGTAATCGGCGGTTTCGTCTTCACGGCTACAGCGCTCGTCCCGAAAGATCCAGACGCACCGCCAAATTTCGAGGATTGGGATTCGGTCGGTCAGTATCTCCGTTACATCCACACCGGCACGCAATTCTGGCTGGGCGACTGGATCAACTACGGAGAATCCAACTACGGAGAGAAATACGCGCAGGCTGTTGATCAGACCGGCTACGATCTGAGCACACTGCAGTCCTATGCGTGGGTATCTCGTCAGGTTCCGCGCAGCAATCGAAATGAAGGCGTGGCGTTCGGTCACTACGTCAACGGCATCGCTGCGTTGAATCCAGACGAACAGGCGAAGTGGGTTCAGAAGGTTGTCGAAGATAAGCTGACGCAGGCGCAGCTGAAAGCGCAGCTGGCAGAGGCACGCGCCAAGAAAGACAATCGGCCAGTCGATTTGTGGTTGGTAGTGCTCTGCAAGTCTCAGGCGGATTTCGACAAACTCGAAAAGCAGATGCGCGATCAGGGCCGTGAAGTCACGTCACGCGTGACACCACAGAAGAAGGTGAAGGCTGAGAAAAAGCCGAAACTAGTCAAAGGCAAGAAGAAGGGCGGGCCTGTCACACAGAAGCCTGTCGAGCAGCCGGTAGCACGATCCAAGGCTGGCAACCATCCGAAATTGGGCGAGACGCCATTTAGCAAGGCTCAGATCGAAAAGGCTGGCGTGGATGAATTCTGGATCGATCCGCCCGCGAACGAAACACCAGAACAGAAGAAAAAGCGGCTGAAGAAGATCAACAACGCACGATTCCGAGCACTGCAGAAAAAGAACGGCAGCAAATAGCTGCCGTTCTAATAATTAGAAGTTCCAATGCCCGGTGACTTGTTCTCAACTAGCTGCATGGTTCCCGGCCACGGAGCAGTGGTGTCAAATCAGGGCGCACCTATAGCTATAGGTGACGCAGGAGAATCTCTATGTGTTACGTGTTCTGGTTTTCAAGTATCGCTGATCGTTCAAACGATAATGCTACATAGCGGTGAAGCAGCGATAAGCCATACGAAAGCCTTTACCAGAGAATGGTCGCTGTCTAACTCGTATAACTGGAACTTGATACAACCAGAATCACACGAACGTATAGCCGTGACATACGTCAGCGTAGCAAACAAAGGCAATAAAGACGTAGTTATTAGATTAGGGTTCGGCAAAGAAGGACCAATATTGAATCCGCCGAAGCCGCCGACGTGGAATATACCAGCACCACCAAAGCAAGATGAATATTGCCTGAATTGTCTAATGACGCAGAAGAAGGCACGCACACTGAGTTACAAAAAAGACGCATGGATTTGTGATTCGGTGGGCGGCTGCGGATCTGTATCGACGGACGGATATCTCCGTCACGTTCACGGCACAATCAGAGCACTGATGGAAGCGTTCGATACGAAGCCAAATCAGGTTATCAGTAAGGGTAATGTGGCTGAACGATTGAATCAGCTGCCATTCACCGGCGAGCGCAGTGTAAGACTACCAGACGAAGACGAGTAGGCTATGACGAACACACAAGACGTAAAACAGGATGTTCCAAGACGCTGGGCTGTGTATTTCATTTCAGACGCATTCGGCAATACCGACATGCGCGGCTGGCTGGCTGCTTACGATCTGACCGCGAACGACGGTCACGGCGATTTTATGACCGTGCCTGATGTCGGCATGGCGATGCTATTCGATTCGCCTAACGCTGTCTTCGCAGCCTACAACGGCATTCCTACGAACCATCCGATCCGCATAGATGATGGACAGCCTAATAGGCCCATGACTGCGTTTACCGTGCAAATACAGGAAGTGCCAGCTACGATAGTGATGCAGCAATTAACGCAGCAGAAAGGGCACTGACGTGCGCGGAGTAGTAACAAGGCTTGTTCGTAATCGAGGATTCGCCTTCCTGAAAGGCGACGATGGAATCGAAAGATTTTTCCATTGTTCAGCGGTGCGACCGTGGATCAACTTCAGCAATCTGTCTGAAGACGACAAGGTAACGTTTGAAGAGGATCGGTCAGCTAAGGGACCGCGAGCAAAGAACATCGATCTGGACAGTCCAAACACAGTCGAGGTTATCGGTGATCACAAGACGCAAGCCGCTGAGACGCAGCAAGACAAAGATGACTATGCGGACGAAGTGGCCGCGCGCAAAGTCGAAACCGGCATCGGAGCGAAAACGTATCGAAGACGTTCGCCAGCGGGTCTTCGAACGCGCTAACGATACCTGCGAGATCTGCAAGCGTAGGCCAGCGCAGTCTATGCACGAAGTGAAACCACGATCACTAGGCGGGAAGATCTCGCTGGAAAATTCTATAGCTGTATGTGGCGAGCTAGGCACAGGTCACGAATGCCACGGTCTAGCACAGAGACGTGAAATGAAAGTGACAGCCATGTGGACTGACATGCTAGGCAATGTTCGCAGATCGTGGTTGCCAGTTACTGAAGCTGCACGTAAGTGGTGGGAAGCAGAATGCTGATCTACGCAGTTGATCCCGGCACAGAAGAAAGTGCGCTGGTGGTGTATTCAGTAGATCCGAAGACGGTTCTGTATCACGCATTAGATACCAACGATAGGACGCTGGAGTTTCTTGTGCGTGCATCCAAAGAAGCTATTACGTGTCACAAAGAATGCCGACTAGTCATAGAGGAATTTGAAAGCTATGGCATGGCTGTAGGCAAGGAAACTTTTCGCACGGTCTGGTGGTCTGGCAGGTTTTATCAAGCGTGGGACGGACCTAAAGAAATGCGACCGCGCCGAACTGTGAAGCTACACATCTGCGGACACGCGCGAGCGACTGACGCAAATATCCGACAGCAGATCATCGATCTGTATGGCGGCAAACTGAAAGCGATAGGCAACAAATCGCAGCCGGGTCCGCTGTATGGGCTGAAGGGACACGAATACGCAGCGCTCGCACTGGCAATCACGCACGCAGGCCACGGTATATAGCAGTGAGCAAGAAAACTGTATTCGATCTAGGCGCGTCATTGGGTCCGCTATCAGAAGAAATGCTAAAGGCGTCTGACGCTATGATGAATTTCGCCAATACAGTTGGCGGCATAAATTTCAGCGCAGACACATTCAAGGTTCCACTAGTGACGAACAAGCCGAAGAAAGAAACCGTAGGTGATCGGCTAGTCGGACGTTTGCGGTTTGCGCTAGGAATTAGCGAAGAAGACGCCATCAAAGCGCAGACGGTAGCGAGGTTCGTAGAGATAGGCAAGCCAGAAAAATTCAAGGAATCGAAAGCGAATGGCAGCTTTATCACCGTCTCGCGTGGCGGCGATCAGCGCACACTGATTCAGATAGCTGCAGAATGGGGCGGGAATAGCGTTGTAGTGCATGACAGCACTCTGGAGCGTTTAAATCGCAACGTGGATACACTGAGCGCTGAAGAAATCTTCATAATGAAATCGTTGCTAGGCGAACCGTATGTAGCTAAAGAGCCGTGGACTAAGAACAAGGTAAAGCTAGAAGAACTATACGGCACAAAGATTCTATATCCAGATCACAAACACAAGCCACACGCCTATATGGCTGTGAACGCTCCAGCCATTCAGAAAGAACCGGAAATTATCGGGCCGACTATTCGTAAGGTCACACTGCCAGACGAAGACTAAAGAGAGAGAGTATATGCAAGCAAGGCGATTCGCGTCAGCAACAGAGGTTGCTATTTCAAAATCGAAAGCTGCGATTGAAGCACTGCTAGTTCGTCACGGTGCGCGCGATTTCGCGTCTGGCTGGAACGCCACACACGATACGCTTCAATTCACCATGAAGAACCAGACGATTCGATTCGTCCTACCACGCGTAAACGAGAAAGACTATCGAGTATCTCCAGCTGGCCGAACGCGTAGACCGCAAGCATTAACTAAGGCTATCGAGCAAGCTAATAAACAGCGCTGGCGCGCATTGTTACTAGTGTTACGTGCAAAAATCGAAGCAGTCGAAGCTGGCATTGCGATCTTTGAACAGGAGTTTCTAGCGTTTGTTGTGCAGCCGAACGGCATGACGATAGGCGATGTGTTAGTGCCAATGCTCGCAGACGGCGGCAACGTGCAGCGATTGATCGGTGACGGGCGATGATTGATAAAAAGATCCGTCATTCGTGGGTGAAGATACGCATTCACGTTTATGTCTGTAAACGATGCGGAATGGGTAAGGTGAACAGCGACGGCGCGGACGGCTGGCAGACCACCTATCACTTTCCAACAGGTGTCTCTCGTATCGAGCACTACACGCCACCATGCGAAGCAGGACCGCTGACGCCAAAGTATCTGGCGAAATACGCAAAGGAAATCGCAGCGTGGAAGGGACACCGGCACGCTATCGATATGACGCCAGTTCTAGACAAAGACGCAGCTGCGGAAGCGACAGAAGCAGGCATAACGAAATCTGACGAAGGCGCAGACGACAGTTGGAAAGATCAGATGCTGGCAGCTATTAAGAAGCTGGCAGACGAGCGCGCCATCATCACCAGTGATGATGTCTGGGAACTAGTAGGACGGCACGGCATGACAGATAGCAATCCGTCTGCGCTGGGTTCTGTCTTTAGGCGCGCAGCGAAAGAAGGCTATATCAAGCTGACTGATCAGCGTGTCGAATCACAGCGCCCGGCGCACCATCGAAAGCCGTTACGCGTCTGGCAGTCACTAAGGTATCTAAGCGCATGAACAACAGCTATCTGAAAAGCAAGACGTGCAGGCGCTGCAAGCGTCCTACGTTCACAGGCAAGACGTGCAAGCAATGCACCGAACTGGCTACGATGATCGTGGAATCGTGCGCTATGAATCTGGCTGTGCTTCCTGCCGTGGCGCTACAAGACTGCGAGTGTAAACCAGAAGTGCTCAGCGCTGTAGCGAGCGCGCGTGCGGCCTTTCTCAGTAGCGGCATTACACCAGAGACGATAGAAGATCTCAGGGACAAGATTCACGAAGGCGTGCGCGACGGATTAGAGGAATTAGACAAGAGCAAAAGCCAATGAGATACACAGGAACACATCGCGGCGAAGTGAAGGTTGAAACAGACAACAAAGAAGTAGCTTTAGGCTGGCTGAAAGAGTATGCGTCCATAGCGGCGAAGGTGATAGACGCCGATACAGGCGTAGCATGGTCACTTAGCCCTAGCGGTGAAGTAATGCAGCTAGCTACTGTATCTACGTCGCATCTGCCGGTTACGCCACGTCAGTTCGTGCGAACCAGCACGCACACCTATGCCATTCTAGAAGTCAGCAAGGCGTGCTATGACGAAATCAGCGGGAAGCTGCGCGCTGCAGCCTACACACACGCCTTCCAGAATGGCGAAGACGGAGCCGTGATTGACATGCACGGCATAGCGTTGAAACAAGATCGGCATGGTTGATATACAGCGCGTCTGGCTAAACGTCAGTCGTGTAAACACCAGCTATGTGGACTACACCGATGTGATCGGTGGTCAATCGTGCCCAATGCGACAGATTATCGGGCCGGGTGTAGGCGTGAGATTACCTAAGACAGTCGTAAGTATAGAGAAAGTCGGGCCAGACATGAAGGAAGGGCGCGCGGAGTGAACACGGTTGGCAAGCCTGTGCAGTG
>WUUC01054166.1_pt1 | contig 22591 bp, 27 predicted proteins | sample 6278441 | NCBI WGS metagenome assembly WUUC01 (sample SAMN13675441, study PRJNA597444) | soil metagenome | isolation source: soil | place: USA: Washington | collected 2017-10
CGGGTTTGGATCTCCTTTCGACTCCAGCGTGATTGCCGATAGAGGCTCCCCCAGGAGCCAGAACGTTCAATCCGTCTATCGTTGCCAAGAGGTCTTCATTGCCGACGCGGAGCAGAACCAACCGCATCGCATCATCGTCGAGGATATAAAGCGTGTCGCTTGCGAATCGTCCCTCATTAGTGACCTGCAGATCGGTTGTTCGCAGCTCTTCGAGCTTCTCAGTATCGATCCGGCTAAAATACACGATGTCTGTTTGCAGCCCGTTCAGAACCGCGTAGGGGGGTGAGGACCGACCACCATTGGCCCCCATTTTCAGCGGGAATGCCTCTCACTTTTTTGTATTTCGCGGCGGCCAATTTCCAAAATGGAGATACGAGCGGGCTAGGCCGGGTTGGGCCAACCTTTTCATAGCGTGCCTGCAGGGCTTGCCATCCAGCTCTCGTGTCGACGACCTGAATCACCATGGCGCTGAACAGCAATAGAAGTGCGGTCGGCCGGGGATACACGCGCCAAACGAGCCAAACGATTCCAAGCACGATGCAATAGCATTCTCCCCGAGGACCGGAATATGTTCGCGGCTGTCAGAAGCCAGTCGGGCAGTCCGATGTGCAAGAGCTCGGTGGTGCCGATAGCGACCCGGTTTGAGATCGCAAAGAGGGCCAAGCAGGCGAGGCAGACGAGCAACGGCCAAAAGCGTCGATCCAAGGCTCCGCTCACATGCCCGTCGAAAGCGGCAGGGATCAAGAGAACGAACAGAAAGAAAGCCCCAAGGCCGAGAAATTGAAAGCCTTCTCCTTCCAGGGGGGACGCTTGAGGAATTATCGGGAGCACGTAAGACCATCCCAAGGGATTTAGGAGACTCAGGAGATTCATTTTGTATAGACCATAGCCGTCGCCCGAAACGCCCCACTGAATGGCAAACGCACCGGCAAGCCAGAGCGCGGCTGCAACCGCTCCAATGCCTAGGAGAGTCTCCAGCAAGAGCTGATTAAGTTGCAAAGTCTGGCTCAGTCGGCGACGCACGAGGTCGGCGAGCCAGATCAAGGCGATCATCAAAAGCAAGTAAGGCTGAATGAGTGCGGCGACCGATAGCAGCAGGACCCATCTCAAGCTCAGTCCGCTCGAGGTCGAATACAGATAGAGGCCGGCGAGGATCACCCAATGAGCAAAGAGCGCAAAATGACCATGAAGGCGCCAAAGCCAGGGGGGTAGAAACAGCAATAGGACAGTTACCAATACGCAGGCCGCACTGGGGAGGCCGATGGCCCGAGCGAGCTTCCACGCAAAAAACGCTTGGAGCAGGAATGAAAGTAAAATCCAAAAGCCAACATATTGAAAAGGTTCGGTCGACTGTCCAACGAACGGCTTCAGCGCCAAAGCCATAATTGGAATCATGTCGACATAAAAATGCTGCTCGCCAGCTCCAACCCGTAGTTTGGATTAAGACCGGGAGGGACGCTCCACGAGCTGTTCTTGAAGGTGACCCAACCCAAATAGAACGCTTGCGGGTCTCCGTCATGTAACCAGGCAATGTTGCGCGGGTTCAAGATTTGCCAATTGGTGATGGCGAGGAAGGCGCAGAGGCCAAAAAGAATTGTAATGAGCGGCGACAGCTGCGAGAGCTGCATTCCCCAAACGGCGGGTGTTTTTGAAAGTCTCTGCACTTAGCACTTAGCGACTTCGCCTCCTACGTAGCGATCTTACGAACGGCACTTTTCGCACCGAGGTATGGGCCGGATTGTGTGGCCTTTTTTGGCTCTCCGGTTTGAAGACTACCGCGTAGCCTTCGGCATGTGTGGCGCAGCCCATGCGCCCGTACAGCGCTTCCCCCAGATCAAATCGGCGGCATGCAGAGGGGCAATTCGGGCAATGTGACTGAATTACCCTCCGGAACTGCTTCTGAGAGTCGTCCGTTTTTCTAACAACGATACGAATGGAGGACTCTCATGGCTGACAAGGAAGTACACGTTACCAGCTCTGGTGGAGGCGGCGGTGTCGGCGTTATCGCTGGTGTCTTAGCCGTCATTCTTATTGCGCTTGGTCTCATCTTCTTCTTCGGCGTGTCTGACACCGGCAACAAAGGCGTAGACGTGAACGTCGAGGCGCCGAAGGTGGATATGCCGAAAGTCGACACCCCTAAGGTTGATGTCCCGGGTGCCGGCGAAGGCAACTAGGAAGCTGGATCGTTTGGAGTGCTCTTTACGGGCGTCGGGCTTCTGCCCGGCGCCCCCTATTCTGACCACCGAATGGCATAATCGCAGCAAAATCTGAGGGAACCGCCTATCGCTGCGGCGGTTGAGGTTACGCCTTCGGGCTCATCATTGCACAATCAATCGGAGTATCAGTGATGTTGAAGAAAGCGTTCCTAGTCACTGCAGTAATCGGGCTGATCGCCGGGACCGGTGCCCCGGTGCAAGCCGCCGAAGATCAAATGACCTGCCGAGAGGCAGCAAAGATGAAACATCCGGACGATCTGAGCGCACGGCGCGCCTACATGACGGAGTGTAGAGCGGCTTTTAAGAGCTCTCAGGCAGCTGCGGAAAAACCTGCTGCCGGGCCGACTTACGCCGGCGATCTGTGAGGCTAAGGAGTCCGGCTCCCGCGCCTAGTACGTAAGGAACCAGTTCCGCGGATTTGCGTTCTGTTAAGCAAGCTGGAGCATCCCCCCAAGATCCCCCGCAAATGCTCTAGCTCTTGTGAATCCGCATCAGAAAAGCCCCGCACCCCTCAGCGGGGCTTTTCCTTGGCCCAGAAATAAAAAGGCAGCACGCGAGAATGAAACATCTCCCACGACGCTCTAAATGCCCTTCTTGAACTCGAAGCTGAAACTCTCGCGCTCGAGGCTTGCATCTCAGTCGATGAGGCGAGACAGACGGTCCGGGAGGTGTGGCACGAGGGCGAGCTCGAGTTGCGCATCGCCCGCGATGGAAGGTACATCCTCTGGCGCCGTGAGGAGACTCCCAAGCCCAGCTAAGAGCCTGGATGATTGGGCTCGCATCAGTCGGCTTCGGCTCGGCGCCTTTTCAGACCCAGTTAAGGCCCCAGGCAAGGACAGCCAGCGAGCACATGAAGACGACCAACATGAGGACCAAGTCGCCTATCGACAGCTTGGTCTTTTCACACGGTATCGTCGGTTGTGCGTTTGCCATCTCGGTGTGAAGAACGCGAGATTCCCGGGCAGCGTTCCTGCCCCCGAATTCGCCTAGTCCGATTGCTCGCCGAGCAATTGAGCGCAGAGCTGACCTGGCAAGATTCGGCTCCCGGCTGTCATGTGCGCGTGGAACTCGATCCGAGCAACGAGAGCGCCCCTGCTGAGCTCGGGACACGCTTCCCGCCGGGAGTACTTCGCTTCGGAACAATAAAATTGAAAGGACGTTGCGCTAAGGCTTGGGCGACCCTCTTGGGTCGTTCACGCATGCGAAGGAAGCGCCGCGGGACAACTGGACCGCGGGGCTTCTCGCTTTGGATCGTTCTTCAAGCCATTCCCCCCGATGTCACGAACCCAGTTCCCTGGGCATTTTGGCTTGATGTGCGAAGACACTCGAACCAATCAATTAGAGTGCAAAATCGCCTACACCGATTCGATCGGCGCCGGTGTGACGGGACCGCCGAGGTGAATCCTCAACTCCGAATCGGTCGTGTTCGTGTTGATGCCCAGTAGGCCCGACAGAAGCCCCTTTATCGCCGGCTCGTTGACGGGGCCAAACACCAGGTGAACGTTGAGGCCGGTCGCATCGAGGTAGAGGGGACCGTCTTGACCACCAGAAACGACATGAAGCTCGGAGGACGTAAGTTCTCGCATTGCGGTTCTCCATTTCCGTTGGGTTTAACGGAGCTTAAATTCTGCGAGGATCACCTTTGTTTCGCCTGGAATTGTTGAGCAGAAGCAACGGCTTCCACGCCAAGCGCCACAAATCGGTCGCGATTACTCTGCCATCGGTTTGGAATCTCCAGCCGCGCGCAACTGGGTCAGATGCGCCGTCGGCGGCACGCCTCCGTCCACGCGGGAACCTCGCTGCCTCGGCCGCCGTTTCACGGTGGCTCTGATCGGAGGACGACATGGCTGACAAGGACTTACAGGTGACGCGCGAAGGCGGCGGAGCAGGAATGGGCATGCTCGCAGGCATCCTGCTCGCCGCCATCGCCGCCTTCTTCCTCATTTACTTCCTCGGCGGCTTCGCCGGCGAGAGAAGCAAATCGCTCGGCGTGAATGTGGAAGTTCCGAACATCGATGCGCCGGCCGGTGGCGGCAATTAGCAGGAGAAGGAATCTTTGAGACTGCGTGAAGCCCCGAGCACTCCGGGGCTTCTGCTTTTGTGCACTTGCTAGATCACCAGCGCGGGTAGCGTCCGTAGGGCGGCAGCATGTAGGACCTGACGCCATAGGGATAGGGCCGCATGATGATTACCCGTCCTCGGCGCGGTCCATATTCCCACGGATCCAGTGCGAACCGACGGTTGCTTCGCTTCGCCTGGCGCTTCTTGCCCCGTTTCGCCGCTTTGGGGTTTTCCTCCGCAGCTTTGAGCTTTTCTTGCGTCGCCGGCGCGGGACCAGCGGCGGACTGTATGTCCGTCTCCTGGAGCTTGGCGTTCTTGGCAGGCTCCTCCACTGCCCCGTCGGCCTTGCCTGAGGTCGACAGGTGCGCGCTCAAGATCCATCCTGTTTCCTTCGTGGCCGGATCCTTCACCTCGGACCAACCCTTCACGGTCTTCAGCACCTCGAGTTCTGCGTCGGGGTAATAATGCGTGATTGTCGGTGAGGAATAGGAGGCACCTTCGTGCAGGCCGGAGAAGCTCACCACCCGTGCACGCAGGCCTGGTGCGTTGTCAGCAGATGCCGGTGGTTCTCGCATCGCGAGGGCTTTTTTCGGCGGCAGCGGAACCGCGGCGAGACTTCCGGTGTGCGCGACCGAAGGCTCAGTGGCCGCCGTTACGACCTTCGCCGGCGCCGGCGCCGCTGCTTTGGCCGGTCTTACCGCTGCGGCCTCGACGCGGGAAGAGAAAACCTTTTCGCCTGAGAGCTCTGCGATCTGGCGCTCAGGCGCGGCCGCGATGGGAACGTTGGAGCTGAAGAGGGTGTTTGCCGCATAAAGCGCGGCTCCACCGACCCACAAGAAAGCCCAGAAGCGGTTCATGCCGCACCTCCCCTGCCCGCCCTGTCAGCCGCGAGGGAAAACCAGATTGGTCTGCGTAAAGTTCCCGGATCGTCCGCGCGCCCTCTGGCAAATCCACCATCTCAACTAAGATGCCTCGATTAAGGTAACCAAAGTCCAAACAGGGAGAATCAACGAGCCATGTCCGCCACGACCTTGTTCTACGGATCCTTGGCTCTTGCCGCCCTTGGCCTCATCCTGACTTTGGGCACCGGCGACCATGCCCTTGCCGCCTATCTCGTCGGGTCGGGATTGGGAGGCGCAGCCGTGAGCACCTTGCTGCGGGAGAAGCGGGAGGTCTTTTCGGTTGAGGAAATGTTTGCGACCGTCCGCAAGGCGGAGCAATCGGCCTTCAACGAAGGCATACGCTTCGCGCTTGAGTGGGAAGAGCACTATGTGCGTGGCGAGGAGCCCCTAACGCCGGATCACGCCGTTGGCGATTTTGTGCTCGTCCTGCGGCCGCGCCGCCAGAAAAAGACTTCAAAGTCCAATCCCGAAAAGTTTTTGCGGGCCTTCCAGGCGGAAGGAAGGAAGCGCATTTTCGGTTCAGCGGAGAATTGAGCAATTCCAAACCAGTCTGGGCGTTATTCCGAAAACGAAAAACGTTATGAACCAAATCCGAGCAAGGACGTTCTCCCCGCGTTGTCAACAGGAGGATCTCCTATGAAGACTCTCATTCTTGCTTTGTCACTGGCTCTTGGCGTTGCGACTTCGGCTTTTGCCGGCGATGTGAGCGCTGCGAAAAACGAAGCCGATTGCCAAAAGGCCGGCGGCACCTGGAATGCTGAGACCAGCACGTGCTCGGAGAAGCCGATGTAATGGTCGTGGCGCCGCGCTGATGGCGCGGCTCATGTTCTTTGTGGAGCGTCGAGCTAATTCGGCGCTCTTTTTTTGGCTTCTACTGCGAGCTGCTGCCTGAGCCTGTCGCGGCGCGTACCGCGGCGCCGGTGACCCGGCCGGTGGTGCGGACAGCGGCGGCACCGGCCTTTACCGTGGTTTTGGCGGCGACCCCTGTGACTGTTGCGGCGGTCCCGACGAGAGCCGCGACGGCACAGCCGTTTAGCGCGAGCGAAAGCAGCAAGGCCGCAAGCGCAAGTCCGGCCGTTCTCATTTGATATCGCTTGGCTTTTTCCGCCATTCATCTCCCCCCTGTTGCCGCCCACTCTACATCAAGCCAAAGCTATTGTGTCTTTTTTCGCGGGTCGTCGGCCGGATTGACGTAGTTGATCGCCCACGGTCCGAAGCTGTTCAGCTGAAGCACCGTTTCCTCTTCAGCCGTGGCCTGGTGGACCATTCCGGGCGGCATCGAAAGAAACGTGCCGGTCGAAAGGCGCCCCTCCTGGGCTCGATCCCCTTCAAAGGTTCCGAGCAGGATCGCTCCGGAGATCACCGTCACGATTTCCGGCCGGGGATGGCTATGCCGGGCGATCTTGTAGCCCTTCGGCAGTTTGAGCCGCATGGCAAAGAGCCCGTCCTTGGAAGGATTACCGTAAAGAATCGCGGCTTCCGCCCCTCGAGGAAGCGACGGGGGAGCCGGCTGCCATTTGACCGAATCGGCCGGAACGACCGTGTGTCTGTGCTCGGCCGCGGACGAGGCGAACGCAGCCAATAGGCCCACTGTGACGCCGAGACTCACTCCAATCCGCGTGGCTGACCGCATCCTAATCCTCCTTTTTGCTACGTCCGCGCCATTTTATGGCCCTCAGTCTAGCGCAAGCTATGAACCGGGGAAGGCAGCTCGGGCCATCGAGCCAAAAGAAGCTCGAAACGACTGGTCCTAAAAATATCCCAAAGCGTATGATGGGTCCACTTTGGGCCCAGCCTGAAAATCTGGACGTTCATCCCCCTGCCTGCGCGGAAGGAGGTGCTCGTGTCATCGCAAAGATTTAGCCCGGCGACCTATGACGCCACCGCTCTGCGCGTACTCCAGCAGGTGTTCGATTCTGCATGGGCAAGAATCGAGGCTGAGCGTCCTTTGAGGGACCGAGAAAAGGACGAGGAACTGCGGACCCGCATTGCTAGGGCGATCGTGGCACAGGCGAGCCTGGGCGTGAGCGATCCTGAGGAGCTACGTGAAGCGGCGCTCCTCGATTTGGAACCCGGAGCCGCACGATCTTAGCTATTCTGAACGCGAAACGGGGCAAGAAACCCGGTATTGGGTTCCGGGCTTCTCTACCCCTGAGCGGCCGGAGCTTGGGTGCGGGGAGGGCATAGGGGAGCTGCTGTTCCGACCGCTCGCTCCTAAACGTCCGCTTTCCCGGGCGGTTCCCAAAAAATGTGCCGGCCTCAGTTTTTTTCGTCCTTCTCCCGCTTGAAGGCCTTTCTTGCGAGCTCCGTGCGGAGTGATCGCGGGATTTCGAGGCCCGACAGCTTCCAGCGCCAATCGGAGAGGCTCAATCTGACGCGAAATTGCTCCTCCCGCGGCTTCGCCGGCGGCAGATAGGCATAATAGTGGACGCCGCGATATTCCGTATCGAGCCAGAAGCGGAAGGCCTCAACGGCCGACGAAATATCGGCGAACGGAGCCCCTTCCGGAGTCGGAGTCAACCTGGCATCGAGGGCCTCGCCGCCTTCGGCCTCGCCCTTGACCAGGAGGTCGAGAAGCGTCTCCTCGTGGACGAGAGCAACAACAAGCGCTTGGGCGAGCGACCGTCCGACGCTCAATGCGACACTCTCTTCGATCAGGCTGATTTTTCGTTTCCGCTGCTTCCTGCCGGCGAGTTCGATATAAGTTTCAACGATCTGCCTACTGAGCGACTTTCGCAGCGCGGGGAAATCGACCCGCTTGGACAGCGCCTTTGCATCCATCGCCTCGACTGCCGAAGCGAGACGGTAGAAGCCGGCGGCTGGCCAAATGAGATACCCGAGGACCAGCACGATAAGCATCGGTCCGGCAATCCAAAAGATACGTTTCCGTCTCTCCATCGATGCTTATCGGCCCCGCACCTCGATCGCTTCGTCGCGTCCCAGAGAGCCTCGACGCGCTGCATTGGCCATGATCACGGCGGAAAGGGCAAGTCCGCCGCCGCGAAAACTTCACGCAAGTTGGCTCACTTCCCCTTTCTGTTTTGGCGGCATTCGGCTAATTTGCGGCGACCAATAGGAGGGAGGAACCCCGATGCGCCTGCTGCTAATCGTGCTGATTGCCGTTGCTGCTTTCGCCGCCGTGCAATCCTATCGGCACCAATGCAAATTTGGCGTCGATGCCGCCTGGCTCGATTGCGTGCTCGGCCGGGGGGCCGAGTCGACCACCACATCGACTCCGGGCGAGTCGCCCGCGCCGTCTCCGGCTCCGGAAACGTCGCCATCGCCCTCGCCGTCACCCTCGCCTCAGCCGTAACAGCGGTTGCATTGACGTTTGTGGCTGGGCCGCGTCTCGGACAGGGGCGCGGGCCTAGCGGCCGCCTGCCACGAGCCACGACGGATCGAACCAGCGATCGGCTTCGCCGTCATAGGGCAGCCGCGCGATATCCCAGTGCTGGATCAGGGGTGCGTAGGCCTGCCAGACAGGCGGACCGCCGCCGATAAAGATCACGCGTTCGGGAAAGCTGGCGATTACCTGCGCTGGCTCGTCGCTCGAACGGATCTCGAAAATCGTCCGGTCTTCATAGACGAAGCGCGGTATTGAGGCGACGGTGCGCGGCCCGGCGACGAGGACGTGGCCGCGCGTCATATCGAAGAAACGGGCCACATCGGCAACGAATTCGCGGCCCTTGTTCCCTTCCCAGGGCAGCCGGCCGTTCAACCCGAGCTGACCCCGAAGCCCGATAGCACACATCGCGCGGACGTCAGCCACATCGGCCTCCTCTTAGAATGGCGCCAGACGAAAGACCGGCGGAAAGATCAAAGAATAACGTGAGCCCCAGATCAACGCCCTCCGCCAGTATCGATCCCGGCGATCGCCTCAAGGCGATCGGGCTCATGACTCTCGCCACGGTTTGCTTCGCGGCGCTCGACTCTAGCGCCAAATACCTCGTCGAGGTGAAGACGGTTCCCGTTGCTGAAGTCGCGTGGCTGCGCTTCGTGGGGCATGTCGTGTTCAGTGCCCTCGCGCTTTGGCCGTTCGCGTTCCGGCCTTCGCTCCGCACGAAAAAACCGCTGTTGCAGATCGTCCGCTCGCTGGTCATGGTTGGCTCCACGGCGTTTAATTTCGTGGCGCTGAAATATCTCCAACTCGATCAGACCGTCACCATCTTCTTTTTGACGCCCCTGCTGGTTGCGGCGCTCGCGGGTCCTCTCCTGAAAGAGTGGGTCGGCTGGCACCGCATGCTCGCCATCCTCATCGGCTTTGGCGGGGTTCTGATCGTGATGCATCCCGGCTTCGGCGAGTTGCGTCACGCCATGTTCTTTGCTCTTGCCGCAACGCTCAGCTACGCGGTCTACAACATCGCCACGCGCTATCTTGCAACCTTCGATCCGCCGGAGGTGACGCAGACATGGTCGCCGCTTGCCGGCGTCGTGGTCATGCTGCCGCTCGCACTCGGCGTGTGGCAGTGGCCCGTCGAGCCGTTCACCTGGCTACTCCTTGGCTCATTGGGGTTCTGGGGCGGCCTCGGGCATTGGCTCTTGATCCTCGCGCATCGTTACGCGCCGGCGCCCGTCGTCGCGCCCTTCATCTATCTCGGGCTGATCTCGATGTCGGTGTTGGGCTATCTCATCTTCGGCGATGTGCCGACCCTTTGGACGCTCTCAGGCGGCGCGATCGTTATCCTGTCGGGGCTCTATCTCCTCGCCCGCGAGCGCCGCGTGCTGGCGAGGCCTGGGCCGGCCTCCGATATTGCTTCGCAGTGATCCTGGGCGAGAGGTCGATCCTTACGCCTCACCCTCGTCGGCTGTGGCGGCATAGCGGCGCTTCACCTCTGCGGCGAGTGACAGGAATGTCCCGGTTCGAATAGCCTCGCGGGCACGCGCCATCAGCTCCTGATAGAAGTGCACATTCGCCCAGCTGAGCAGCATCGCCCCGAGCGTCTCGCCGGATTTGACGAGATGATGCAGATAGGCGCGGGAATAGGATGCCGCCGGGCATGTGCTTTCGGCATCGAGAGGCGAAGCATCTTCTGCGTATTTCGCATTGCGCAGGTTGAGTTTCCCGGACCGGGTGAAGGCTTGGCAGTGCCTTCCCGATCGCGTGGGCAAGACGCAGTCGAACATGTCGACACCGAGAGCGATCGCCGACAGCAGGTCATCGGGAGTGCCGACGCCCATCAGATAGCGCGGCCGGTCTTCCGGGAGCGTGGTCGTGGTTGCTCCGACGGTCTCGAGCATCGCCGCCTGCCCCTCACCCACGGCGAGTCCGCCGATGGCGTGGCCGTCAAAGCCAATGCGAAGCAGCGCCGCGGCGCTCCGCTCCCGCAGATCCGGAAAAATGCTTCCCTGCACGATGCCGAAGAGCGCCTGCCCCGGCGCGGCCATCGACTGGAACGCCTCCTTCGAGCGCTCAGCCCAGCGAAGCGATAGCTCCATCGAGGCCTCCGCCTGTTCATGCGTGGAAGGAAATGGCGTGCATTCGTCGAGGACCATTTGAATGTCGGCCCCGAGCAGACATTGCACCTCGATCGCTCTTGTGGGCGTGAGTTCGACAGTCGCGCCGTCGATATGGGACTGGAAGGTGACGCCGGCTTCCTCGATGCGGCGGAGCTTCGCGAGCGACATGACCTGATAGCCGCCGGAGTCGGTGAGGATCGGGCCGTCCCAGTGCATGAAGCGATGCAGGCCCCCCCCGAGGCGCGCGATCCGCTCGGCGCCGGGCCGCAGCATCAAATGATAGGTGTTGGCGAGGATGATGTCGGCGCCGGTGGCACGCACGGTTTCCGGCAGCATGGCCTTCACGGTCGCCGCCGTGCCGACCGGCATGAAGGCGGGGGTGCGCACGATCCCGCGCGGCGTCGCAATTTCGCCGAGACGCGCCCGCTCGTCGCGCGCCTTGAGGACGAAGGAAAAGCCGCTGCTCATGGGGCGCTCGCTTCAGGGCTCAACAGGCAGGCGTCCCCGTAAGAGTAGAATCGGTAGCGCTCCGCGATGGCATGAGCGTAAGCGCGCTTCATCAGATCGAGCCCGGAAAAAGCAGCGACCAGCATGAACAGCGTCGAACGCGGCAAATGAAAGTTGGTAAGAAGCCGGTCGGCGAAGCGGAAGCGATAGCCTGGCGTGATGAATAGATTGGTCGCGCCGAAGAAGGGCGAAAGAATTCCCCGCTCATTGGTGGCACTCTCGAGCAACCGAAGCGATGTAGTCCCAACCGCAACGATGGTTCCTCCCCTCGCCTTCACCTTGTTGAGGGCGAGAGCGGTTTCCTCCGTGATCGTGCCTGTCTCGTGATGCATCACATGCCCGCCGGTGTCCTCGCTCCGCACCGGCAGAAAGGTGCCGGGGCCGACATGCAGCGTAACGAAGTGTCGGGCAATGCCGCGCTCCTCTAGTCTCGCCATGAGTTCCTGAGTGAAATGAAGCCCCGCCGTCGGCGCCGCGACGGCACCCTCCTTCCTCGCATAGGTCGTTTGGTAATCGGCGCGGTCGCGAGCATCAGGACCGCGACGCGACGCAATGTAGTGGGGAAGCGGCATTTGACCGAGCGCGGCGATCGCCTCGTCGAGGCTCGCATGGCCGAAATCGAAGGCGAGCGTCACCTCGCCCTCCTCGCCCCGCGCTTCGACGTTGGCCATCAGGCTGCCGGCGAGGCACACCTCTTCACCTCCGCCGAAGCAAATGCGGTCGCCGGGTTGCAGTCGCTTGGCTGGACGCGCGAAGCCGGTCCAGCGATTGGCGTCGAGGCGAGCGGTCAGCGTCACCGACACTTGCGCCACGGCATCCCCCCGCTCGCGCCGGCCCGTCAGTTCGGCAGGAATGACCTTGGTGTCGTTGAAGACGAGCGCGTCGCCGGGAAGCAGCAGAGAAGGGAGATCGGCAACGCGTCTGTCGGAAAAGGGGTTGGAAGCATTCGGCTCGACAACAAACAACCGCGCGCTGTCGCGCGGGACCGCTGGCCTCAGCGCGATCAGCTCCTCCGGCAGATCGAAATCGAACGCATCGACACGCACGTCAACCCAAGGCTTAGCCGGCGTCAGCGGCAACACGCATGGACACTATCTTGTCGGGATCTGCGGGAGGCTCGCCCCGCTTCAGTTTGTCGACATTCTCCATCCCGGAAGTGACCTTGCCCCAAACCGTGTACTTCCCGTCGAGGAAGGTCGCATCGTCGAAGCAGATGAAGAACTGGCTGTCGGCGGAGTCCGGCGATTGCGCGCGCGCCATGGAGACGGCGCCGCGCACATGCGGTTCGCGGCTGAACTCGGCGCTCAGCTTCTGACCAGAGCCGCCACGCCCGGTTCCAGTCGGATCGCCGGTCTGCGCCATGAAGCCGTCGATGACGCGATGAAAGACGATCCCGTCGTAGAACCCTTGGCGGGCAAGCTCCTTGATACGCGCGACGTGGCTCGGAGCAAGGTCCGGCCGCAGCTCCACGGTGACCGGTCCTTGCGTGGTTTCGATGATGAGGGTCTCTTCCGGCTTTGCCGCCATGTTCGCCTCCTATTGCTGCGACTGGAGCAGCTTAAGCGCCGCATCCTTCGAGGCTTGATCGGCGTCGGCCGCGACTTGCATCTTGGTGATCTTGTCGGGATTGGCCGGCGGCTCGCCCGGAGCGATCTTGTCCACCGCATCCATGCCGTCAATCACCTGTCCCCAGATGGTGTACTGACCGTTCAGGAACGGCGCCGGCGCCAAATCGATGAAGAACTGGCTGTTGGCACTGTCCGGCTCGCTGCTGCGTGCCGCGCCCACCGTTCCGCGCTCGAAACTGGCCGTGTTGCTGAACTCGGCCGGAAGGTCGGGATATTTCGAGCCGCCCGTGCCGGTTCCGGTCGGATCGCCGGTCTGCGCCATGAAGCCTGGAATGACTCGGTGAAAGACGATGCCGTCATAGAAGCCTTCGCGCGCCAGCTCCTTCACCCGCTCGACGTGTTTCGGCGCGATATCCGGTCGCAGCACGATGGTGACGCGGCCGTCCTTGAGATCGAGGAGCAGCACGTTCTCGAGCGCATCGGGCTGCTGCGCTTGCAAAAATCCGGGTACGAGTGATAACGCGAAGGAAATGAGAGCTGGGATCCATCTCATGATCATCGGCTGAACTTTCCTTTCAGCGCGGCAGCGACCGCGGCCGGGACGAACGCACTCACATCGCCGCCCATTGCGGCGATTTGCCGGACGAAGCTCGCGGCGATGTAGCGGGTTTCCGGCGAGGAAGCGAGGAAAACGGTTTCGACTTGGGACTTCAGCGCGGCATTCATCCCCGCCATTTGCATCTCATAGTCGAAATCGCCGGCATCGCGCAGACCGCGGAAAATGACGGAGGCCCCGACCTCGAGCGCGATATCGACGGTCAGATTGTCGTAGGTCGTGACGTCGATCTCGGTCCGCGTCTCGTTGGAAACGGGGCGCATCGCCTCGGCAACCATCCCGACCCGCTCCTCGGCCGAGAACATCGAATGTTTGTCGTGATGGGTGCCGACGGCCACGATCAGGCGGTCGACGATCTTCGCCGCACGCTTCGCAATATCGATATGCCCGAAGGTAACCGGGTCGAAGCTGCCGGAATAAAGGCCGATACGCATGCCGCGCTCCAGAAGGGCTGCCGCAATCGACCTGCGGCGCGGCAACCTGCCCTCCGAGCAAGCCTCCTGTCAATTGCGGAAGCAACTCCGCGGCGCGGCGCGAGCTCGCTCGCCCGGCGGACTCGGTCTATTTGTCGAGCTCTTCCTTAAGAACGGCGCCGGTGCGCGGATCAGCTTTGAACTCCATAAGCTTGCCGTCCTTCATTCCCTTCCCTTCCCAGCGATTGTCTTCTGCTTCGAGCCGGGTGACGTGGGAATAACCGGCGGTTTCGGTGAGCTTCTTCGTAATCTCTTCTTGGCTCATCCAATCGGGCCCCGTTTCTTCGGCCAGAGCGGGAAGCGAGAAACCAGCAAGAAGGATTGCAGTGGCAAAAAGCATCAATTTTCGCGGCATCGGCGAAACTCTCCTCCAAGTGACACCAATGACCGGACAACGAGGGGCGCGGAGGATGGTTCCGAGAGGCAAAACGGCCTTTTTCTCAGGGTGAATTTAGCCCGTTGGACCGGCGTCTGCCTGCCCGTTCTCTCCCGAGCCGTTCTCTCCCGAGCCGTTGTCGCCGTTCCCCTCGACGTCGGGGATGTGCTCGACCGCCACGACGCGTTCGTCTTCGGCCGTATCGAACACGATCACGCCTTGCGTCGAGCGGCCCATGACGCTGATGCCCTCGACCGGAATGCGGATGAGCTGCCCGCGATCGGTCACGAGCATGATCTGGTCGGCCTCGTCTGCCGGGAAGGACGCAACCAGTTTCCCGTTCCGCTGGTTGACAACCATGGCGATGATGCCTTTGCCGCCGCGCCCGGAGATCCGGTATTCATAGGCGCTCGTGCGCTTCCCATAGCCGTTCTGCGATACGGTGAGCACGAACTCCTCATGCGCGCTGAGCTCGGCGTATCGCTCCGTCGAGATCACCACGTCCTGCCCGTTGTCTTCGGCCTCCAGCTCTTGCTCCTGCTCTCCGGCGCCGCGGCGCATCATGTTCGCCTGGCGCATGTAAGCCATGCGCTCGGCGGGCGATGCCTCGATATGGGCGAGAATCGCCATCGAGATCACCTGATCGCTCCCCTCCAGCTTGATGCCGCGCACGCCTGCCGATTCGCGTCCCTTGAACACGCGCACGTCGGTGACGGGGAAGCGGATTGCCTGGCCTTCGCCGGTGGTGAGCAGAACATCTTTTCGCTCGTCGCAAATCTCGACCCCGACTATGTGATCGCCCTCGTCGAGCTTCATGGCGATCTTGCCGTTCTGGCGCACCTCAACAAAGTCCGACAGCTTGTTGCGGCGGACGGTGCCGCCATTTGTTGCAAACATCACGTCGAGTTTCGCCCAGGAGACTTCATCCTCCGGTAACGGCAGAATGGTGGTGATGGTCTCGTCTTTCTCCAGCGGCAGCAGGTTGATCAGCGCTTTGCCGCGCGCCTGCGGCGCCGCCACCGGCAGGCGCCAGACCTTCATCTTGTAGGCCATGCCGCGCGTCGAGAAAAACAGGACAGGCGTGTGCGTGTTGGCGATGAAGATGCGGGTGACGAAATCCTCCTCGCGCGTGGCCATGCCGGCGCGGCCCTTACCGCCGCGTCGCTGGGCACGATAGCTCGAGAGCGGCACGCGCTTGATGTAGCCCTTGTGGCTCACCGTCACGACCATGTCTTCGCGCTGGATGAGGTCTTCGTCCTCGACCTCAGCTTCGATATCGAGGATCTCCGTGCGCCGCGGCGTGCCGAACTCGTTCTTGATGCTGGTGAGTTCGTCTTTGACGATTGAGATGATGCGGGCTCGCGACCGCAGGACGTCGAGATAGTCGGTGATCTCGGCGGAGAGCTTGGTCAGTTCTTCTGCGATCTCGTCCCGGCCGAGCGCAGTCAGACGCTGCAGCCGCAAATCGAGGATGGCGCGCGCCTGTTCTTCCGAAAGCCGGTATGTGCCCTCGGGCGAGACCTTGTGACGCGGATCGGCGATCAGTTCGACGAGCGGCACGACGTCCTTCGCCGGCCAATCGCGCGCCATCAACTGCTCGCGTGCCGATGCCGGATCCGGCGCGCGCCGGATGAGCGCGATCACCTCATCGATATTGGCAACGGCGATGGCGAGGCCGACGAGCACATGCGCGCGCTCCCGCGCTTTGCGCAGCAGGAACTTGGTGCGGCGGCCAACGACCTCCTCGCGGTATTCGGTGAAGGCGCGGATCAGATCTTTGAGGTTGAGCACCTCTGGTCTGCCGCCTGTCAGCGCAACCATATTGGCGCCAAAGGTGCTTTGCAGCGGCGAGAACCGGTAGAGCTGGTTCAGCACCACATCCGCCATAGCGTCGCGCCTCAGCTCGATGACGACGCGCATCCCCTGCCGATCCGACTCGTCGCGAATATCGGCGATCCCCTCGATCTTCTTCTCGCGGACGAGCTCGGCGATCTTCTCCACCATCGCCGCTTTGTTCACCTGGTAGGGGATTTCCGTGATGACCAGAGCTTCCCGCTCCTTGCGCAACATCTCCAGCGTCACCCGCCCGCGCATGAGCACGGAGCCGCGGCCCTTGTGATAGGCGGCGCGGATCCCTGCGCGGCCGAGGATCAATCCTCCGGTCGGGAAGTCGGGCCCGGGAACGATTTCGGCAAGCTCGCCGACTCCGATCGCGGGATTGTCGAGATAGGCGATGCAGGCGTCGATCACCTCGCCGAGATTGTGCGGTGGGATGTTGGTGGCCATGCCGACGGCGATGCCGCCGGCTCCGTTGACGAGGAGGTTCGGAAAGCGGGCCGGAAGCACCACCGGCTCCCGCTCGGAATTGTCGTAATTGTCCTGGAAATCGACGGTCTCTTTGTCGATGTCCTCGAGGAGGTTTTGCGCCACCTTCTCAAGGCGCACCTCGGTGTAGCGCATCGCCGCCGGCGGATCGCCGTCAACCGAGCCGAAATTGCCTTGCCCGTCGATGAGTGGAAGGCGCATGGAGAACTCCTGCGCCATACGCACGAGCGCGTCATATACGGCCTGGTCTCCATGCGGGTGATACTTACCGATGACGTCGCCGACAACGCGCGCTGATTTGCGGTAGGGTTTGTTCCACTCATAGCCGTTCTCATGCATCGAGAAGAGGATGCGGCGATGCACGGGCTTCAGTCCGTCGCGCACGTCCGGAAGCGCGCGAGCCACGATCACGCTCATGGCGTAATCGAGATAGGAGCGCTTCATCTCCTCGGTGAGCGAGACAGGCCGAATATCGGAAGGCCTCAGCGCGCCGGAATCGGAATTATGATCGTTGTCGGCCAAGGCCAGTTACGTCCGTTGTTGTCGGCTAGGCAGAGCGTTCACGGGCCAGCCGGCTAATCCATTATGCGGCCCCAGCGCGCCCCCGCGAACTCATTTTAGGAGACCTTTTCTATAGCGGATTCGAGCGCGGTTCCGCAACCCGATTGCCGCTTTTTCCGCCTTAGTGCCAAGCCGTTTTCGGGTTTCTTTTCAGGATATTACGCGAGTGCCAGGAATCATCCTTTGCGCCGATCGAAGATGGACCTAATCAGCCGTCTGACTATCTGTCGGGAAGCCCTTCCGGGGGAACGAACGCTGCTACGCCGCGTTAACGCCATACGTTCGCGGGGGACACGCTCGAACCCCGCCCAGCGCGTCCATTTTCGTAATTGCGAACGCCAAAAACGACAAAAGGAGAGAGGACATGAACCGCTTACTTGCAACCACCGCACTGGCGCTGCTGCTCGGCATCGGCTCCGCGGCGGCCCAGGCTCCGGCCGACAATCCGGCCGACAGCGAGGCCAGCCCTCCGGCTGCCCAGCCTTCGCCTTCCCCCGAGGCGTCTTCCCCGGAGGCGTCGCCTCCGTCGGCAATGCCGTCGGAGGAGCCTGCTTCCCCTGCCCCCGACCAATCTTCTGAAGCGCCGAAATCGATCAGCCCGCAGGCGTCCGACGAGGCTGCCGCGCCGAGCGCAACCGCGAGCGCTCAGTTCTTGAACGAACAGAAGTCTAACGACTACCTCGCCAGCAATCTGATCGGCTTGACCGTGATGAATGCCGAGAACGAGCGTCTCGGCGAGATCAACGATCTCGTCACCGACGAGAACGGGAAGATTCTCGCGGCACTGGTCGGCGTCGGCGGCTTTCTCGGCATCGGCGAGAAGGATGTCGCCGTGCGTTTCGAGGATCTGAAGCTAAGCCGCGACGAGAACAACGACATCACGGCATCACTGAGCGCCAACCAGGACACGCTCGCCTCGGCACCCGATTTCCAAACTCTGGACGAGAAGGAAGTCGCGGTCGGTTCCGATAGTGGCGCGAGCGCCCCGAAGCCGCAATAAGTCTCTCGTTTCGACTTCAAAAGCCTGGCAGCCGGAATGGCCGCCAGGCTTTTTCTTGTTTGGCGCAGGCAGCCAGCCACGTTTGGTTCTGGAAAATTGAAGGACGTGCGCGCGGCCTAAAACGGAATTTCGTCGTCGAGCTCCTTGTCGAAGCTCTTGCCTCCGGCCAGCGGCTTCGACCGGCCAAAATCGCCGCTTGTTGCCGCGGCCGTTTCCTTTCCCTCCCCGGCGCTGCCCTTTCCGTCGAGCATCGTCAGCTGCGCATTGAACCCCTGCAGCACAACTTCGGTGGTGTAGCGCTCTTGGCCCGATTGGTCCTCCCATTTCCGCGTTTGCAACTGCCCCTCGAGGTAGATCTTCGAGCCTTTGCGCAGATATTGCTCGGCGATGCGACAGAGCGCCTCGTTAAAGATGACGACGCGGTGCCACTCGGTGCGCTCGCGGCGCTCGCCCGATGACTTGTCGCGCCAGCTTTCACTCGTCGCTACCCGCAGATTCACGATCGGGCGGCCGTCCTGCGTATGGCGCACCTCCGGATCCGCTCCCAAATTTCCGATCAAAATCACCTTGTTCACCGATCCGGCCATCCGCGCTCTCCCAACGACAAACCTTCCATCAGACTGATCCGACGACTCTTACGCTCCCGCCGTCTCCCGGACCAGCACCGGCGGGGCGGCAAAACCGTACACGTTTTGTTCCAGGACGTCTATACCATGCTACCTGCTTGAGCTTTCGGCAGCCGCGCCCTATGGCTTAAAACGGGTCGGGACCGGATGCTCCAGAAGGTCCACGCCGCACAGAATGGCCGTGCGGCACTCGCCCGAGCGACCCGCTCGCGCAAACAGGGATGAAGATGCAGCGCTCCGTCGAACAGCGCACGAAACCGAAACGCCGGGTGGTCGTCCGTCCCGACCCGCGGAAGGTATTCGGATTCAGCGCCCGCCAATGGCCCTTCCTCTATGTGCTGGTCGGCAACTGGATCTTCTCGATCTGCTTCTTTCTCGGCATGAAACTGATCTGGCACTGGCAGCCGGAGGCTTGGGGCATCGCCGACCGCCTCGCCCTTGTCATCAAGGATGCCGTCTTTGCACTTCTGCCGGGCGTTATCGGCATCTGCATCGTCGCGGCGCAGCGGCTCGATCCGAGCATGTGGGTCGGCCGCGTGGCGAAGCCGAATTCCGCGCTCGACATCAACACCAAATTCATTCTGAACACGTTTGAGCAGTTTACGGCCTATTTCGTCGCCAATGCTGGCCTTGCCATGTACTGCCCGCTCGAGGAGGCGCGTTCGCTTCCCCTCCTCACGGCGCTTTTCGTGATGGGCCGCATCCTTTTCTGGATCGGATATCACTGGAATCCGTTTCTTCGCGCCTTTGGCTTCGGCATTACCTTCTATCCGACGGTCGCCGCCTTCGCCTGGCTCATCCTGATCATGGTGTTCGGGATCCGCATCCCGCTTTAACCGCTCCTCACCGCCCAGCCTGCCAATCGAGGATGGCATCCAGCGGCCAGAACAGCATCAGCACGTTGAGCGTGAGATTGTCGCGGATGATCGCACCGACGATGAGCTCGAGCGCGATCCCAATGGCGATCGTGGACCAAACCGGGAGCCGGCTCGCCAGCAGGAAGCCGGCGATCATCCAGAGCGTGTCGGCGACCGAATTGATGACGCTGTCGCCGTAATAGTCGAGCGATACGGTCGTGCCGCGATAGCGGTCGATGAGCCAGCTCGTGTTTTCGGTGATTTCCCATCCTGCTTCGATGCCAAGCGCAAGGGCGAGCCGGATCCCGAATGACATCGGCACGTACCGGGAAAGCGCCCATAGGCCAAAATAGAACAGGAAGCCGTGGATGATGTGGGATGGCGAGTACCAGTCGGAGAGGTGCTGCGAGTTCTCCGAGCTCATCACTACGCCGTGCCAAAGCTTGACGTAGCCGCATTTGCAGATGGGCTCCCGCCCCATGGCGAGGAGGATCGCCGCCTGAAGCGCGAGAATCGCGAGGACGGCGATTCCTGCACTGATTGCCGGGCGCCAAGTGACCATCCTCGTGCTTTCGACTGACATCACCCGTCCTCGTCATTGCCGGGCTTGACCCGGCAATCCAATTTGGCAACTGCGTCCAGCAGGGCACCGCCTGTGTCGAGCCACTATTGGACCCCCGGGACAAGCCCGGGGTGACGAGGGGATGCCCGATATCACGGGCAGCGCGCAAGCGTTTGTTTGCAGGTTCAAAGCGGCCCTTGTCGCGGGCCGCCTTTCCTCCGACATTGGCCCCAGAATGACGGCCAAATTCATCTCCATCCGGGGCGCCCGCGAGCACAACCTGAAGGACATCTCGCTCGACCTGCCGCGCGAGAAGCTCATCGTCATCACCGGCCTTTCCGGCTCCGGCAAATCCTCGCTCGCCTTCGACACCATCTATGCCGAGGGCCAGCGCCGCTATGTCGAATCGCTTGCGGCTTACGCCCGGCAATTCCTCGACATGATGCAGAAGCCGGATGTGGACCATATCGAGGGTCTCTCGCCGGCGATCTCAATCGAGCAGAAGACCACCTCGCGCAATCCGCGTTCGACGGTCGGAACCGCCACTGAAATTTACGACTATATGCGGCTGCTCTACGCCCGCGTCGGCATCCCCTATTCGCCGGCGACCGGTCTCCCCATCGAGAGCCAGACCGTGAGCCAAATGGTGGACCGTGTGCTCACGCTGATCGAGGGCACGCGGCTCTATCTGCTCGCGCCGATCGCGCGCGGGCGCAAGGGCGAGTTCAAAAAGGACTTCGCCGAGCTGCAGAAGAAGGGCTTTCAGCGGGTGAAGGTCGACGGGCGCTTTCACGAGATCGCCGAGACGCCCGCGCTCGACAAGAACGTGAAGCACGATATCGACGTCGTCGTCGATCGCATCGTCGTGCGCCCCGACATGGCCTCGCGCCTCGCCGACTCATTCGAGACGGCGCTGCAGCTCGCAGACGGCGTCGCGGTCGTCGAATTCGCCGATGGCGAGCATGAGCGCATCATCTTCTCGGCGAAATTCGCCTGCCCTGTTTCCGGCTTCACCATCGAGGAGATCGAGCCGCGGCTCTTCTCCTTCAACAACCCATACGGCGCTTGCCACGCCTGCGACGGGCTCGGCACCGAACTCTTCTTCGAGCCGGACCTCGTGGTGCCGGACGAAAATCTGAGTCTTGCCCGCGGCGCAATCGCCCCCTGGACGCGCACCGCCGCGACCTCACCCTATTACCAGCAGACGCTTGAGAGCCTCGCCCGCGCCTATCGCCAGCCGATGACCAAGCCTTGGAAGGCGCTGCCGAAAGACTTCCGCAACATCCTGCTCTACGGATCCGGCGAGGACGAGATCACCTTCACCTATGACGATGGCGTCCGGCACTACACAACCGCGAAGCCCTTCGAGGGCATCATCCCCAATATCGAGCGGCGCTGGCGCGAGACGGAATCCGCCTGGGTGCGCGAGGAGCTGTCGCGCTTCCAGTCGAACAAGCCCTGCGCCGCCTGTAGCGGCTATCGGTTGAAGCCGCAGGCGCTCGCGGTGAAGATCGACGGCCGGCATATCGGCGAGGTCTCCGACATGTCGATCCGCGAGGCCTGCCGCTGGTTCGAGCAGCTCCCCGAGAAACTCACGCCGAAGCAGAACGAGATCGCCGAGCGCATCCTCAAAGAGATCCGCGAGCGCCTCGCCTTCCTCAACGATGTCGGCCTCGACTACCTCACGCTTGCACGCGCCTCCGGCACACTCTCCGGCGGCGAGAGCCAGCGCATTCGCCTTGCATCGCAGATCGGCTCGGGGCTCACCGGGGTGCTCTACGTCCTCGACGAACCCTCCATCGGGCTGCATCAGCGCGACAATGCGCGCCTGCTCGAGACGCTGGTTCGCCTTCGCGACCTCGGCAATTCCGTCATCGTCGTCGAGCATGACGAGGAGGCGATCCGCGAGGCGGACCACGTCGTCGATATGGGACCCGGCGCCGGAATCCATGGCGGCGAGGTGGTTGCGCAAGGGACGCCCGAAGAGGTGATGGCGAACCCGGAGAGCCTCACCGGCCAATATCTCACCGGCTTCAAGCAGATCCCCCTACCCAAAGAACGGCGAAAGGCAACAAGAGGCAGACGACTGTCTGTGCTCGGCGCCCGCGCCAACAACCTCAAGAACATCACAGTCGATATTCCGCTTGGCCTCCTCACCTGCGTCACCGGCGTCTCCGGCGGCGGCAAGTCCACCTTCCTCATCGAGACGCTCTATCGCGCCGTCGCGCGGAAGCTCACCGGCGCGCGCGAGCACCCGGGCGAGCATGACGACATCGAGGGCCTCGAACATCTCGACAAGGTCATCGACATCGACCAATCTCCGATCGGGCGCACGCCGCGCTCCAACCCCGCCACCTATACCGGCGCCTTCACCCCCATCCGCGAATGGTTTGCCGAGCTGCCCGAGGCAAAGGCGCGCGGCTACAAGCCCGGCCGCTTCTCCTTCAACGTCAAGGGCGGGCGCTGCGAGGCCTGCCAGGGCGA
>WUUC01194288.1_pt1 | contig 22573 bp, 18 predicted proteins | sample 6278441 | NCBI WGS metagenome assembly WUUC01 (sample SAMN13675441, study PRJNA597444) | soil metagenome | isolation source: soil | place: USA: Washington | collected 2017-10
CCAACACGGCTAGTCCGCCTTTCAGGCGGACCTCGCGAAGTCCGGCTGAAGCCGGATGTGAAGTACCAGGAGATAAGTTACGGCCGCGGTGGACGTCCGATATCCTCTTGCGCCGGCTCTTCCGCCGGTGCACACTTCCGCCGTCCCACCGTTGGAGATGGAGGCCTCGATGACGGCATTGTCCTGTTCGCGCCTAGTTCTCGCCCTGGCGGCCCTCGCGATTGCCGCGCTCCCACCCGGCACCCCGGTGCGCGCGCAGAACGCCTCGCCTGCCGTTCCGCAGTTCGTCGTCGATCCGTCGTGGCCGCCGCCACTGCCGAATAACTGGACGATCGGACCGGTCAGCGGCATCTCCTCCGACGCGCGCGATCACGTATGGGTCGTGCAGCGCGGCGAGCCGATCGCGCAGGCCGGAGGCGCCGCCGCGCCGCCCGTGATCGAGTTCGACCCCTCGGGCAAGGTCGTGCAGACCTGGGGCGGACCGGGCGCGGGGTACGACTGGTTCGCCCAGGTGCACGGCATCACCGTGGACAGGAAGGACCGCGTGTGGATCACCGGCAACGGCGAAGGCGATTCGCATGTGCTGTCGTTCACCCGGACCGGCAAATTCATCAAGCAGATCGGCCGCGCCGGCCAGAAGGCCGGCAGCAACGACACCGCCAGCCTCGGCCACCCCACGCAGGTGCGGTTCGACGCCTCCGCGAACGAAATTTTCGTGTCCGACGGCGAAAATCAGAACCACCGCGTGATCGTGTTCGACGCCGACACCGGGGCCTACAAGCGCCATTGGGGCGCATACGGCGAGCGGCCCGACGATGCGGCGGCCGGAGGCAGATTCGACCCGAAAGGCCCGCTGCCGAAACAATTCGGCAGCGCCGTCCATTGCCTGCGCATCGACCGCGACGGGCTCGTGTATGTGTGCGATCGCGGCAACAACCGCTTCCAGATCTTCCGCAAGGACGGCACCTTCGTCCGTGAAGTGTTCATCGCCAAGGACGGCGAGCGCGCCGGCACCGTCTGGGACATCGAGTTCTCGCCGGATCAGACGTTCATGTACGTTGCAGACGGCGGCAATCAGAAGGTGTGGATCCTGCGGCGCCGGGAGCTCGAGGTGGTGGGATCGTTCGGCGGGCCAGGCAAAGATCCAGGGCTGTTCGCGACCTCGCTGCACGACATCACGGTCAACTCGCGAGGCGAGCTCTTCACCGGTGAAGCCGCGACCGGCGGGCGAGTGCAGAAGTTCCGGGTGAAGTGACGGTCCGCCTGAAGGCGGACACTACGTACGTCGTCCTCCGAGAATCGACCCGAGCGCGCCGCGGATGATCGCACGCCCTATGCTCGATCCGATGCTGCGCGCCGCGCTCTTCGCCGCCGCGTCCACGAGGCCGTTCCGCCGGCCGCCGCGCGGCCCGGTGGTCCCGAACAGAATCGATTCGAGCGGGCCGCGTGTTCGATCCTGTCCCTCGGCCGGCGGATCCGCCGGCGCAGGCTTCCCGGCGGTGCGCACCTTCAGGCGCTCGTACGCGGACTCGCGGTCCACCACCTTCTCGTAATGCCCGTAGACGCTCCGCGATCGGTCACGCACGCCGTTCCGCTCGGCATCCGAAAGCGGCCCGATCCGCGACGATGGTGAGAGGATCCACGCGCGCTCGGTGACGCCGGGGCTCCCGCCGGCGTCGAGCACCGAGACGAGCGCCTCGCCGGTCGCGAGCTCGGTTATCGCCCGCTCCATGTCGAACGCAGGGTTCGGGCGCATCGTTTCTGCCGCGGCGCGCACGGCCTTCTGATCCCGCGGCGTGTAGGCGCGCAGCGCATGCTGGACGCGGTTGCCGAGCTGCGCGAGCACGGCGGCGGGAATGTCCGACGGGCTCTGTGTCACGAAAAACACGCCAACGCCTTTTGATCGGATCAGCCGGACGACCTGCTCGATCTTGTCGAGGAGCGACTGAGGCGCATCGTCGAAGATCAGGTGCGCCTCGTCGAAGAAGAAGACGAGCACCGGCTTGTCGGGGTCGCCCAGTTCCGGGAGCTGCTCGAACAGCTCCGACAGCAGCCAGAGCAGAAACGTCGCGTACACTTTCGGCGCCCGGATCAACTCCTCGGCCACGAGCACGTTCACCACTCCATGCCCCCCGTCGGTCTGCAGCAGGTCGTGCACGTCGAGCATCGGTTCGCCGAACAAGGCGTCGCCGCCCTCGTGGTCGATTTCGACGAGCGCCCGCTGGATCGCGCCGATTGACGCGGCGGAAATGTTGCCGTATTCGGTGCGGAACTCCTTCCCGCGATCGCCGAGCATCCGCAGCATCGCCCGGAGATCCTTCAGGTCGAGCAGCAGCAGCCCGGCATCGTCGGAAATCTTGAAGGCAAGCGTCAGCACGCCCTGCTGAGTGGCATTGAGATTCAGGAGGCGGCCCAGGAGCAGCGGCCCGAGATCCGAAATGGTGGCGCGAAGCGGGGTGCCGCGCCGGCCGAATACGTCCCAGAAGACCGCCGGATTGGCGGACCATTGCGGCTCGTCTGCTCCGACAGCTGCCAGGCGCTCGCGGAGCTTCGGCGTGGCCGACCCGGGCGCGGCAACGCCGGAGAGATCGCCCTTGATGTCGGCGAGGAAGACCGGCACGCCGATCTGCGAGAAGCGGTCGGCGAGCACCTGCAACGTGACCGTCTTTCCTGTGCCCGTCGCCCCGGTGACGAGCCCGTGGCGGTTGGCCATCGATGAGAGCAGGTGCAGGTCGCCGCCGTCCGTGGTTTTCGCGATGGCGAGAGAGTGGGGCATGCTCCTACGGGCGGCGCACGAAACGGTCGACAGATGTCCGGTGGTGGTGAAAGTGTCGAACCATGTCATGTAGGGATGCGGGGACTGAGACGTCCGCAGCACGCCGCGCTATTTCACGTCAACCGCCACCCTGGTGGTCTCGGTGAAGACCGAATCGCTGGCCGACAGCTCCAGTTCGTACGTGCCAGGCGTGCTGAACGTGGCGCGCGTCCTCGCGGCCGCCGGCGGTGAAAACGTCACCGTCCCCGGCCCGCTCACCTGCTTCCACGATGCCGCGAGCTTCGAGCCGCGCGGCAGGCCCTCGTCCGCAACGCTGCCAAACAGGTTCAGCGGCTCCGAAGTAGTCGCCGTCATCCTGGCCGGTCCCGCGCCGCGGCCGCCTGCCCCAAGCACGCGAACGCTTGGCGGGCGATTCAGACAGACGCCTTTGGGTGCACTGGCGTAATCGAGTTTTTTCAGCTCGGCCGCCCCTTCGACGAGATTCCAGTTCGACTGGAGCATGTTCTGGCTCGTGCCGGTACTGGTGCCGGCATAATTAACGGTCCAGCGGAGCTTGCCGTCGAATTCCTTGCCGACGACCATCACGCACTGGAATCGCCAGTGTCCCGGCTGAAACGTGAGCGGCTGGCCGCGATCGGCCGGCTCGGGCGCGAAGGCATTGTCGGCGCCGGGCTGAATCGTGACCGGCTCCGCGTTATGGCTGAAGTAGGCGAACGACAGCGTGTAGCTCCCATCGGGATTCAAAACGTAGCCGTCATAGGCCGGGTAGATCGGCTGATTCACCTGTGCGAAGGCGTTCGCGACCGACACGCTCACCGCGACCAGCGCCATACCTGCGATCGAGGCCCTCATCTGCTCGTCTCCGCGGCGCATTCTGGCCGAACGGCCTATCGAGGTCAACTGAGCGCCGGAGACGCACCCGCGCGACGCACCGAGCACGCGCAGCGCGCCGGCTACGGGCAAATGCCTGCGCTTCCACCAGATTGCCCAGTGCGAGGTGCCCGACCGTTATGCAACTGTCGATGAAGCCCGGCCAAAAAGGTGCTAAAGTAAACGAGTTTCAGTAGTGGAGGTACGCCTGATGGTCAGACTTGCGAAGCTCGCCGGCACCCTCGGCTTTGGTTTGGCAATCGGCGTGCTGCTGCCCGCTCCGGCAGCGGCGCAGAGCCAGGCCGCTCCGACCTTCTCGAAAGACGTGCTCCCTATCCTGCAGCGCTCCTGCCAGAAGTGCCATCGTCCCGGAACTTCCGCGCCGATGTCGCTGTTGACGTATCAGGAAGTCCGTCCGTGGACGCGCGCGATCAAGGCCCGCGTGTCGAACCGCGAAATGCCGCCGTGGCATGCGACGCGGGGCATTGGCGAATATCTCGACGATCCCTCGTTGAGCGACGAGGAGATTGCGACCGTGGCGAAGTGGGTCGACGCGGGCGCTCCGCAGGGCAATCCGGCCGACGCGCCGCCGCCGCTGAAGTTCACGCCTGCTGATGCGTGGGTCTACGGCGAGCCCGATCTCGTCGTCGAGATGGAGAAGGGTTTCAAGATCCCGGCGACCGGTCCCGATTTCACCCCCGACGAAGTCGTCGATCCGAAAATCACCGAGGATCGGTACGTGAAATGGGTCCAGATCATCCCGACGGCCCACTGCTGCGTGCATCATTCACACGTGTATGTAGAGATACCCGAGACCACGAACCGCGAGGGGCTGGGACTCGGAATGGGATCGAACCCGTCGGATGAAATCGATCTGATCGAATACGCAGCGGGCAACGACGCCGACCTCTTCGCGGAAGGCACGGCGAAGATGATTCCGGCGGGATCGAAGTTCCGCTTCTCGTCCCATTACCATCCCTACGGCGAAGAGACCTACGACAAGCAGAAGGTCGGCATCAAGTTCTACCCGAAGGGCTACAAGCCGAAATACGTCGTGACCTCGCACCGGATCCGCACCGGGGTGGGCAACGAGTGGACCAACAACCGCGAGCGCGTCGAGGAACTGCTGCTGCGCGCCGGCGTGAAGCTGGACATCGACGAGCCGACGATGCCGACCGGCGCACTCGTGCAGGAGAACCCGCTGCACGGCGCTCAGGTCCTCAGCATCCCACCGAACACCGTGGCGCGGCACGAGCGCTTCTGGCCGCTGCCCAAGCCGGCGCTGGTGATCAGTTTCCAGCCGCACATGCACTTCCTGGGCAGCCGGATGCTGCTCGAAGCGATCCATCCGGACGGCCGACGCGAAGTGCTCACCGACGTGCCGCGGTACGAGCAGAACTGGCAGATCGTCTACACGTACAAGACGCCGCACCTGTTCCCCGCGGGCACGATCCTCCACACCGTGTCGTGGCACGACAACACGGCGAACAACAAGCACAATCCTGATCCGACGTCGTGGCGCGGATGGGGCAGCCGCACGATGGACGAAATGGGCCACGGCTGGACCGACATCGCGTTCCTCACCGACGAGCAGTATCAGGAGGAGCTGGCGGCGCGCAGGGCGCAGAAGAAAACCGAGACGACCGCGGCACAGCAGCAGAACTGAGCGGCCATGTCGCGCCGTCTTGCCGCTCGCCGGGCGTCGCTCGTCGTCGTCGGACTACTTCTTTTGACTGGGGCGGCGGCCGGCCAGCGCGGCGCCGCCAGCGGCGAGTGGCGCGCGTGGGCCGGCGATCTCGCCGCGACGCGCTACGCACCGCTCGATCAAATCAACGCGGGTAACTTCAGCAAGCTCGAAGTCGCCTGGCGCTTCAAGACCGACAACCTGGGTCCCCGCCCCGATTTCAATCTTCAGACGACGCCGTTGATGATCAACGGCGTCCTGTACTTCACGGCCGGCTCGCATCGCAACGCTGTCGCGATCAAGGCGGATACCGGTGAGATGCTGTGGATGCACCGGCTCGAAGAGGGCCGGCGCGCCGAGCTGTCGTCGCGGCGCCTGTCGGGCCGCGGCGTCGGCTACTGGACCGACGGCAAGGACGACGAGCGCATCTTTTACGTGACCAGCGGATACCAGCTCGTAGGGCTGAACGCGAAGAACGGCCATCCGCTGGCCGACTTCGGCAGGAACGGCGTCGTGGACCTGCGGCAGGAGATCGACCAGACGCTCGATCTCGAGTCGGCCGACATCGCGTGGAACGGCGCGCCGATCGTCGCGAGGAACGTCGTGCTCGTCGGCGCCGCGCATCGGGCGGGCAGCGCGCCGCGTAGCAAGGAGAACCCGAAGGGGTACATCCGCGGCTTCGACGCGCGCACCGGCAAGCGGCTGTGGATCTTCCACACGATTCCGCGTCCCGGCGAGTTCGGCAACGATACCTGGCTGGAGGACTCCTGGGCCTATACAGGGCACACCGGCGTCTGGACGCAGATGACGGTGGACGAGGAGCTCGGCATCGCGTACCTCCCGATCGAGATTCCGACCGGCGACTACTTCGGCGGGCACCGCCCCGGCAACAACCTCTTCGCCGAGAGCCTGGTCGCCCTCGATCTCGAGACCGGCAAGCGGCGCTGGCACTTCCAGTTCGTGCACCACCCGATCTGGGACTACGACATCCCGTGCGCTCCCATCCTGGCGGACATCACGGTCGGCGGGAAGACGATCAAGGCGGTTGCGCAGCCGAGCAAGCAGGGATGGGTCTACGTGTTCGACCGGGTCACCGGCGAGCCGGTGTGGCCGATAGAAGAACGTCCGGTCGAAAAAGGCGCCGTCCCGAGCGAGTGGTACTCGCCGACGCAGCCTTTCCCGACGAAGCCGCCGCCGTTCGAGCGACAGGGGTTCACCGAGGACATGGTGATCGACTTCACGCCGGAGCTGAAGGCCGAGGCGCTGAAGATGCTCACGCAGTACAAGGTCGGTCCGGTGTTCACGCCGCCGATCACGCGGGGATACGAAGGCAAGACCGGGCTGTTGTACATCCCCAACGGCGCCAACTGGCCGGGAGGCTCGCTCGATCCCGAAACCAACATCATGTACGTGTATTCGCACACGCTGCTGCGCGTGCTGTCGCTCGTGAACGATCCCAAGCGATCGGACATGAACTACATCAGCGTCGGCGGGGGCGAAGACGGCCCGGGACTCACGGTCAAGGGGCTGCCGCTGGTGAAGCCGCCGTGGGGCCGCATCACCGCCATCGATCTGAACAAGGGTGAGATCGTGTGGCAGATCGCGCACGGCGAAACGCCCGACACCGTGAAGAACAACCCGGCGCTCAAAGGCGTCACCATCCCCCGGACCGGCCGGACGGGCGGTGCCGGTGGCAGCTCGGGCGGCATCGGCACGCTCACGACCAAGACGCTCGTCATCTCGGGCGAGGGCGGCGTGTTCACCGCGCCCAACGGCCTGCGGGGCGCCATGCTCCGCGCGTACGACAAGGCCACCGGCCGCGAGGTGGGAGAAGTCTACATGCCCGGCGCCCAGACCGGTTCGCCGATGACCTACATGCTGAACGGCCGCCAGTACATCGTGCTCGGTGTCAGCGGCGCGGTGTTTCCGGGCGAGCTGATCGCCTACGCGCTTCCCTCGGAGAAATAACCGGCCGGGTTCTTCCGATTGACTGGGTCCGGCCGTGGCGCCGGACCCTTTTTGTTTCGTGCGTCAGCGTGCACGCACACGACAAGCATTCATGCGCACAGATCGATCGGGATCCTCAGGGCAGTGTCAGCGCGACGAGGGCGCCGGGCTGCTCGCGCCGCGCGCTTCCCGCCTGCACGATGATGTACTGCTTCCCTTCGTGCATGTAGGTCATCATCCCGTAATTGCCCGGGATCGGAATCTCCACGCTTGCCACGATCTTTCCCGTCTTTTTGTCACGGGCGTGCAGCAGCGGCTTGCCGTTTGCGCTCAGCTCGGCTTCGCCCCTTAAATCCTCAGTGGTTTGCACCAGCAGATCGCCCACGACCATCTGGATCGAGTGGCCGGTCCCTCCGGTGTCGGGAACAGTCACGCCCTTCAGCAACGGATGGTTCTTGATGCGCGCGGGGGTCTCGCCGACCGGCACGTCCCACAGTTTCTCGCCCGTGTTCATGTCGTAGGCGGCGAGGCCCTGGTACAGAGGCTTGAACACCGGCAGCCCGTCGATGAGCGGCAGGCGGCCTGTGGCGGGGCCCCCTTGCTTGTACGCGGCGACCGTCGTCCCGGTCGTGGGCGTATGCCGCTCCCGCCCTCGCCATGCTTCCTCGCTCTTTCCGGCGAGCCCGCGCTCCTCGTCCACGCCATTGGTGGGCACGAGGTACGAGGCGGCGCTGCAGCCCCGCTGGTGCGACGCGTACATGATGCCCGTGGCCGGGTCCGCGACCGGCGGATGATAGATGTTCAACCCGCCCACGCAGCCGACATTGTTCAGGACGCCGCTCTTGTTCGGCCACGGCAGCGGCGGCATGTAAAGGCCCCCGACCCGGAACTTGCTCAAGATCTCCGTCGCCCGCTTTTTCAGCTCCGGCGTCCAGTCCATGATGAATTCTTCGGTGATGCCGTTCAGGACGATCCGGTCCAACGGTTCCGGCCGCGTCGGGTACGGCTGCGTCTTCGCCGTGTAGTTGCCCGGCACCTCCGTCTGGACGACCTCGCGCTCCTCGATCGGCCAGATCGGCTGGCCGGTCTCCCGGTTGAGCGCGAAGATGAGCCCCTGTTTCGTGTTCTGGATCAACGCGGGGACGCGTTTCCCGTCCACCGTGAGATCCATGAGGATTGGCGCGGTCGGAATGTCGTAGTTCCACTGCTCGCTGCGGTGAATCTGGTAGTGCCACCTGCGCTGGCCGGTCTTGACGTCCAGCGCGATCACACTTCCGCCGAAGAGGTTATCGCCTGGACGATGGCCCGTGTAGAACTGATAGGTGGAGGAATTCGTCACGATGTACACGAGCCCGCGCTGCGGGTCGGCAGAAGCAGGCGCCCACGAGGACATGTTTCCGGAGAACTTCCACGCGTCGTTCAGCCATGTCTCGTGACCCGCCTCGCCCGGCCGCGGAACCACGTGGAATTTCCAGAGACGCTTCCCGGTCCTCGCGTCGTAGCCCTGAATGTCGGCGGGCACGTTCTCGATTCGCGTCTGGTCGTAGCTCGGTTCATGGCCGGCGAGCACGACGACGACGCCGTTGACGACAATGGGCGGCGAGGAGGCGGTAATCATGCCGATCGGCCGCGGAATGCCGTAGTCCGGGTCGTACTTCCCGCCCTGCTTCTGCCAGTCCAGCCAGCGATCGTAGTCGCTCAGCAGATCCGGGATCATGTCGACGACGCCGCTGGACGGCCAGCCCGGAAGCGGAACCTGCTTGCCCCAGTTCTCGAGCGGCCGGCCGGTTCTTGCGTCCAGCGCCCAGAGGAAAAAGGCGGGAGTCGAGATGAAGATGACGCCGCGTCCGTCCACCTCGGCGTAGGCGACGCCCTTTCCGAAGTCGGTTCTCGGCGATCGCAGATATCGCATGGTGTCGGGCTCGCGGAACGTCCAGCGCGTCTCGCCGGTGTCCGGGTCGATCGCGACGACCTGCCGTCGCTGCCCCGCGACGGTGTACAGCAGGCCGTTCACGTAAATCGGCGTGGAGCGCGTGGTGTACTCGAGGCCAGGCCCGAAGTTGTCGCCGCGGAAGATCCAGGCGACCTTCAAACTGGAAAAGTTGGACGCGTTGATCTGGTTCAGCGGAGAGGACCGGGTGTGCCCGGCATCGCCGCCTAGGTAACGCCACTGCCCGTTCTCCAGGCCGGGTTGCTGCGCGAAGCCGGCGGACGGGACGCCGAGGAGAGCCACGACAGCCGCGAGAGCCAGGGCGCCACAACCGAACCGCGATTGCTTCATTGTGCTCCTCCTCGACAAGAGCTCCACTTTGGATGCAACCGCAGAGCACGCAGAACACGCAGAGTGTTTCACAAGCTCTTCTCTGCGAACTCAGCGGTCTCTGCGGTTTTCTTCATCGCCCTACCTGCCTGTGCCCTGGCCGGCGGGAAAGCGTTCGAGCGCGGGCTTGTCCACTTCGACGCGTGCGGCGTTCATGATCATGGCCAGATAGGTGTAGTAGCCCTGTATCGCGGCAAGATCGACCACGCCCGGCTCGCCGAACCTGGCGAGCGCCCTCGCATACGTCGCATCGCTCACGCTCTGGTTCGTCTGGAGCTCGGTACAGTACTCGTACGCGATCTCCTCGTCCTCGCTCATGTCCTCGGGCCGCCGGCCGTCCGCCAGCGCCGCGACGACCTCCGGCTTCACGCCCGCCTTGAGCGCCGCCGGGGCGTGCGCCTGCCACTCGTAGTTGTTGGACATGCGCCGCGCCGCAATCAGAATGGCGAACTCGGCCACCTTCAAGCCTATGGCGCCGCCGTCGATGTAGTGCATCCGCATCTGGAGCGAAGGCACCAGCATCTCGGGCACCCGCAGGATCACGGACCAGGGCGGGCCGCCGGGCCGGTTCCCGCGAATCTGCTCGTACTCCGCGGCGGCCTTTTTCTGTTCGTCCGTCATCTTCTCTGGAGGAATCGGCGGAAGACGGTCCTGGGCGAGCAGAGGGGTCCCGGGCAGGATGCTCAGCGCGACGGCCGCAACCGCCAGCCGCGAGCGCGTCGAGCGGACGAAGTTTCGTCTCATGTCTCTGTTCTGCGTGGCCGGATCGATCATCACCGACCTCCTCGTGTCATTTGTCCACCGGCGGTTCGATCCGCACTTTCATCAAGGCGGAGCTGTCGGCCGGCAGCTCCGCTTCTCCCTCCGGATAGCCGGTCTCCTTCAGCATGAAGGCGATCACGCTCGAGTACTCGTCCGGCGTCAGGCTGCCCGGATTTCCCTCCGGCATGGTGTTCGAAATGAGGTCGAACAGCTCGCCGACGCTCGTGCCGTCCCACTTCGCGCTGAACTTCCGGCCGCTGTGCTCCGAGACGGTGTGACATGCCGCACAAACTCTCTGAAACGTATTGCCGCCGCGTTTGGCCTGATCCGCAGTAAATACGCCGTCGAGCACGGAATCGGCAGCCGTCCGGGTGACCGTGTCCTGAAGCGGAGAACTGGCTTCGACCGGCAGCGCTGCCGCCGGCTGCGCGCTCGACATCGATGCGCAGGCGGCGAACACCGCCAGCGCGAGTCCCACGACATGGCGGCCGGCGTGGCACGGTACTGCACTTCGCCCACGGCGGCGCCCGCAGGTGCCCTCGCGAGCGCGAAAGTCCGAGGAGGCGCGACCTGATCGTTGCATCCGACGTCTCAGCGGGTCGGAGGCTTCTGCGGCTGCTCGGGCTGCTTCCTGACACCGGTCCGCAGAAACTCCTGTCTCGTCGTGATCCCGATATCGTTTCCCAGATAATCGTCGCGGCCGACTTCTTCCATCCACAGCGTCTCGCCAGGCTCGAACGACACCTGGAGGTACTGCGCCGGGGAATCGGGCGCCGCGCCGTGCCAGTGCTCCTGCCATGGTCCGGCGTACTCCGTGTCACCAACCGACAGCACCCGAATCCGTTCGCCGCGCTTCTGAACGCGTCCCACACCCTGGTACACCATCATCAACTGCCCGCCGGCGTGGCAATGCCAGTAGGAGCGCATCCCCGCTTCCCAATACGCGCCTCCCCACGGCTTCCCGTTGATCACGACGCCTTCGACGGGCCGGTTCTGATAAACCCCCGTCGCCTGGACACCCATCCGCTCCCCTGGACAGCCGCCCGCCGGTGGCGCCGGCTTCGCCGCGGGCGCGGCCTGATTGCCGCGCTGCGCGTACCCAGGCGCTCTCCAGACGAGGACGAGGATCAGCATCATGAGGACCGGCAGCGAAAGCCGCCCCATCGTTCTCGCAGTCAGCGCCATTCACCCTTCTCCATTCGGCTCGTCGGGCCGCACGACGTGAGGTGCGCTGTAATCCTGCTGTCGCCTTCACGGTTTGTCAACGCGAGGGCCGTCGCGGCCTGAGCGATGTTCATGCAGAGTGCGCGGGGCAGAATGGAGGCGATTTCCACCCTATGCTGTCGAAGGCTGGAGGTCCGCCCGAAGACGGACCGTGCTCGTCCAACGCGGTCAGCGGGAGGCGCGCCAGGGCCGGCTGCTCCCGTTGGCGGTGACGATGCCGTCCAGCGTGCCGCCGTTCACGCGTCCCGTATATTCGGCGCCCCCCGCGGTGAAGATCATCACGTCGCCCCGCATCCGGCCCTTGTCGATCGGCAGCGACTTGCCGCCCGTGGTGAGCGTGCCCGACAGCATCTGGAACTCCTGCTTCAGCGCGAGCTCGCCGTCGGCGAGACGCCACGTCCCATCGACCTTCGCCGGCACGATCCACATGAGCGCCGTGCACCAGGTGGTGCAGTCGCCCTCGACCGTTTCGCTCAGATCGGGCTCCCATCCGGGGATGGCGAACGTGTTGTCCACGATGCGCGTGCCGGGCTTCAGCGACAGAAACTTGTCGCGCAGCTTCCCGAGATTGTCCGGAAGCAGAAAGAGAATCAGCGCCGTCGCCTGTGAGATGTCGGCCTCGTACATGTCGCCCTGCACGAAGGTGGCGCGATCCGCGACGCCTTCCTTCGCCGCGTTGCGCCGCGACAGCTCCACCATGTCGGGGTTGTACTCGACCCCCAGCGCGCGGGCGCCGCGCTTCGCCGCGGCGATCACGTTGCGGCCGTCGCCCGACCCGAGGTCGATGACGAAATCGCGCGGCGTCACCTTGGCGACGTCGAGCATCTTCTCGACGATCGCCGGAGAGCTCGGCACCCACACCACGTCCTTGCCCGCCTGGCCGACCTGCGGTTCGAACTCCCGCGTAGCTGGCGGCTGCTGCGTCTGCGTCGCCTGCTGTGCACGGACCGGCCCGGCGGCCCCGACGATCGCGACGATCTCGGCGATGACGACCCCGCGAAGTAGTGCCTGGCAGAACATCACGTCTCCCCCATGTGAGAAGGCCGTAGCTTAACCCAATGTCGGTCCACTGTCGCTCGGCTCATCAACGCGTCGGCTTTGTCGCGGATGCAGGCGCAGCCACGGCTCCCGCGCCGCCCGAGGCCGTCGTGCGGCCGTCGGTCTGCAGATCCGCCTTCGAATCGGCTTCGGTCTTGTGCGGCGTCACCTTGTCGGGGTCGACGCGCACCATCAGATACGTGATGTGATCGTCGATCCTGGTGAACTGGTGCCCCGTGCCCGCGGGAATGATCACGACATCGCCCGGCTTGATCTCGTACGAAACGCCGTTGCGGATGTCGCGGGCGTTGTTGCCGGGCCCGTTCAGCAGCCTCACGGTGGTGCTCGTCGCGGGGCGCCGCTCCTTGCCGACGAGGTCGGGTCCGAGCTTGAGCGTCGCGCTGCCGTCAATCACGTGGTACAGCTCGCTGACGAGATCGTGCTCCGCGACGTTGGCTTCCGCTTTCGCGAGCTTGCCGCGGTGAACCACCGCGACTCCCACGTTCACCTTTCCGATATCCACCTGCCGGACCTGCTGGTCCACCAGCTGGTTGGCAATCGCCCGTTTGACGTAAGCCGCGATCTCGCTGTTCGGGATGTACGTCCCTGGACACATGTTGCACGTGGGCTCGTACTCTTTGCCGAGGTGCGCCGCTTTCGCCCCGGCGGCCCTGGCTTCTTCGGGTGTTTCCTCGCCGGTCGTCTGGAGATCGGCCTTCGACTCGGCTTCGGTCTTGAGCGGCACGATCTTGTCGGGATCGATACGGACCATCAGGTACACGATTCGGTCGTCCACTTTCGTGAACTGGTGTCCTGTGCCGGCGGGAATCACGACGACGTCGCCGGGACCCAGGTCGTACGCGACACCGTCGCGCATCGCCTTCGCGCCGTTGCCAGGACCGTTCTGGAGCCTCACGGTTTTCAATGTCGCGGGCCGCCGCTGTTTTCCGACCAGATCGGCGCCGAGAACCAGCGTCGCGCGCCCCTCGATGATGTGGTACACCTCGCTCACCAGATCGTGCTCGGCCACGCTCGCCTCGGGGTTGGTCAGCTTGCCCCGATACACGACGCCGACGCCCAGGTTCGACTTGCCGATGTCGACGGCTCGAACCTGCTGATCGGTGAGCCCGTTCGCAATTGCCCGCTTCACGTATGCGTCGATTTCGCTCTTCGCGATGTAGGTGCCCGGACACATCCGGCACGTCGGTTCGTACTCCTGTGCCGCCAGGACGCAGAATGCCGCCGCGAGAGCCGTCACACCGAAAATGGCTGTACGCATACGCTCTCCTTCGTTACCCGGTCGAGGCCTCTTTATAATCGTCCTTGTCAAAGGAGTCCAGATGCGCCTCGTGGCCGCCGTCTTCGCGTCGCTCGCCTTCGCCGCGCAAACCTATCCGCCGCCCTTCCCCCGGGCCAACGCCACGAAACTGCTGGAAAACGATCGCCTCGTGGTGTGGAACGTGGTCTGGCCCAGGGGCGAGCCGAGCCCGCTGCACGAGCACGTCTACGACCAGGTCGGCACCTACTACGCTCCAGGGGGCCGCGTCATCACCGACATCAAGGGGCAGAAGCGGACGAGCACGACCGCTGTCGGCGCCATTTCCACGACGCGCAAGGGCACTCTGCACATCGAGGAAGGCACGACGGATCCGCCGCTCCGTGCCGTGTTCATCGAGATGAAACACGACACGCCCTCGGGGCTGCCGGATTCGCCGGCCGGCCGGGCGCCGACTCCATGGCGCCGGGACGGCGCGAAGCAGATGCTCGACACCGAACGCGTCACGATCTGGGACTACACGTGGAGGCCCGGCGCGTCGTTCACGTTTCAATACGCGCGCGATACCGTCACAGTGTGGCTGGACGGCGGAACCCTCGCATGGGAAGCCCAGAGCGGCTCGTCAGCGAGAATCGAAGCGAAGGCGGGCGCGTTTCGATTCGATGCCCACGACACCGGCGGGACCGCGACGGTCGTCGACGGGGCCCCGCGCGCGATGATCTTCGAGTTCAAGTGACCGCTGCGCGTGTCAGTCGCGCAACGGAAGGCCGAATCCGCCGAGGATCTGAGCCACGTCGACCTTCGCTGAATCCTTCACGAATATTTCCAGCACGGCGCCGGCCGACGTGCCCACGTTCCTGAACCCGTGCGGGGTGCCACGCTTGAAGAAGAACGCCTGGCCCGGTGCCGCGGCCGCGGGCGCCTCGGAACCGACCGACAACTGAAACGTTCCCGAAAGCGGCACCCACAGGTGGAACTCGACATCGTCGTGCGTGTGCACGCGGCGGGTCGCTCCAGCCTGGAGCTCGACACGCGACACGCGGACCTCGGCGCGATCGATCAGCCGCGTCGGCCGGACGCCCGGATCCGCCTCTCCAGCCTGAGCCGCGGGCGCTGCAGCCTGAGGTGCCGCGGCTGCCGGCTGCCCGGATGGTGCCTGAGACGCGGGGTACCAGCTGCCGCCGCGAATCTCGATGCCGCTGCCGGTGAGTGCCTTTTTCAGATCGTCGAACCCGAGCGGCGACGTTTCCGGCGGCGCCCCCGGCCGGAGGCGGGCGTTGTCGTAGTGGTACGGGTAGACCAGCGGCGGCTTCAGGATCTTCAGGCAGTCGGCCACGGCTGCCGGGCCCATGCGTTCCTGCGGCAGGTTCATCGGCACGAACGCCACGTCGATGTTCTTCAGCGCTTTGATCTCGGGGACGCATTCGGTGACGCCGGCAAAGTAGATGCGCTTGCCGCCGAGGGTGATGAGGTAGCCGTTCGCTTCGCCTTTTGGATGATACGGATCGCCGGGCTTGATGTCGTACGCGGCAATCGACTCCACCATGATCCCGGCCAGCGAGCGCGACTGGCCGTTGGCGAGGACGACGCCGTCCGGCACTTTTGCTGTGCCGCTCGCGGGGATCACGACCGGCGCGCCCGGCTTCCGCAGCTTCTGGATGGCCGCGGGGTCGAGGTGGTGGGCGCCGTCGTCGGCATCGGTGACGAGAATCAGGTCCGCGGGCTTCGCCCGCGTGAGATCACCCCGCGTCCACGGATCGACCTGAATCACCTTGCCGGCGTGCTCCAGCTGCACGCTGGAATGAATGAGCGGCGTAATCAGGATGTCGCCGCCATTGGCCGGCACGCGGTCGGCCGCCCGCAGCGAGGTTACCGCGGCGGCGGTCATGAAAAGGACGACAGCAACGTTGCGCATCCCGGGATTCTAATCCCGGACTGCCGGCCGTGCTCCAAACATGTGTCCGCTTGCAAACACGTGGTGGATGCTTTTTGCGCCGAATTTCAGAAGCTCGCAAACGCCGCTTCCTCTGCGTCCTTCGCGTGCTCTGCCTTGGCTACGCAGGTCTGACCCGGCTCCCACCCCCGCCGGAAAACCGTGCGACCAGCCCGGGGCCGACGAGCGCCAGCACCGCTGACGCCAGCAGCGCGGCCGAAATCGGCCGCGTCAGGAATACCGAGATGTCGCCGCCGCTGATGGCGAGCGCGCGGCGGAACTGCCCCTCCGACAGCGGCCCGAGAATCAACCCGAGCACGGCGGGCGCCAGCGGAAACCCGTACAGCCGCATGGCGCAGCCGAGCGCGCCCACCGCATAGAGAATCGCCAGATCGAGGATCGAGCGGTTGAGGCTGTACGTCCCGACCGACGCCAGCACCAGAATGCCGCCGAACAGCAGGCGCCGCGGCACCAGCAGCACCCGCGCCCAGAGGCCCACGAGCGGCAGGTTCAGCACGAGCAGCATCGCATTGCCGATGTACAGGCTCGCGATCAGCGTCCAGACGAGATCGGGCTGCGACGAGAACAGCAGCGGCCCCGGCTGAAGACCGTACTGCTGGAACGCCGCGAGCATCACCGCCGCGGTCGCCGACGAAGGCAGGCCGAGCGTCAACAGCGGAACGAGCACGCCGGCAGCTGCCGCGTTGTTGGCGGCTTCGGGTCCGGCGACGCCTTCGATGGCGCCGTGGCCGAACTGCTCGGGGTGTTCGCTGAGCCGCCGCTCCACCATGTACGACAGAAAAGTGGGCACCTCGGTGCCGCCGCACGGCAGCACGCCAAGCGGAAACCCGATTGCGGTGCCCCGAAGCCACGGCTTCCAGGAGCGCCGCCAGTCCTCACGGCTCATCCCGTGGAAATCGTGAAGCGCGATGGGCTGAATCTCTTCTCGCCCGCGCTCCCAGATCTGGTAGATCGTCTCGCCGACAGCGAACAGGCCGATCACGAGGATGATCACGTCGATCCCGTCGAGCAGCTGCGGGATGCCGAACGCGAAGCGCGCCTCGCCGGTGAGCTGATCGATGCCGACGAGGCCCAGCGCGAGTCCAAGAAACAGGCTGAAGAGGCCGCGGGCCGCCGATGCGCCGACGAGCGCGGACACCGTGGTGAAGGCGACGACGGTCAGCGAGAAGTACTCGGCGGGCCCGAACCGCAGCGCGGCAGCGGCGAGCGCGGGAGCCGCAAACGTGAGCGCGACGGTCGCGAGCGTGCCGGCGACGAACGATCCGATGGCGGCCGTGGCGAGGGCTGCGGCGGCGCGGCCCTGCCGCGCCATCATGTGGCCGTCGATGGCCGTCGCAATCGAGCCGCTCTCTCCGGGCGCGTTGAGCAGGATGCTCGTGGTCGATCCGCCGTACATCGCGCCGTAGTAGATCCCGCCGAACATGATGAAGGCGCTCACCGGCTCGACGTCGAAGGTGACTGGAAGAAGCAGCGCGACGGTCAGCGCGGGGCCGATCCCCGGCAGCACACCGACTGCGGTGCCGAGCAGGACGCCGAGGAGCGCCCACAGCAGCTGCGACGGCGCCAGCGCGTCGGCGAACCCGCGCGCGAGCGCCTCGAGCGTGCTCACGCGCTCACAGATACCGCTCCAGCAGACCGGACGGCAGCGGCAGCTCCAGCACGCGATCGAACAGGAGGAAACAGGCGAGCGACACCGCGAACGCAAACAGGGCGTCGCCGAAGGGACGGCGCCGATCGAGCGCCAGCGCGGTGAACCAGAACAGCGCGGCGGAGGCGAGCATGAACCCGGCACGCTCGAGCAGCGCCAGGTCCAGCACGATGCCTGCGGCGAGAAGCGCAATCGGCCGCCAGCCGGAAGCCGGCGGCGCGAGGCGCAGCTTCGAGGTGCGCGAGAGCTCCAGCGCCGTCAGCAACCCCGTGAGCATGAGGCCGCCGAGCACCAGGAACGCATACGGCGGGATGGCTGTGCCCGTACGCTTGTTTCCGCCCGTGTCCAGCCTCGTGACGACGGCGCGCACGCGCGCCTCTTCGTCGCGCAGAAATCGCCTGAACGCGTCGCCCGCGAGGTACGCGTCGCTCCAGCGATAACGCGCCAGTGCGGCGCGCCACGCGTCCGTTCGAACCATCGCCTCGGTCAGCGCTTCAAGACGTTCGAGATCGCCGCGGCTCACGCCGGGCGGCGCCACGAGCGCGCGCCAGTTCTCGAGCGCCACCTCCACGCCCTGCTCGCGGAGCGTCGGCGCATCGAACCCTTTCAGCCGCTCCGCGCTCGAGACGGCGAGCACGCGCAGCGCGCCCGCCGCAACCTGACCCTCGAACTCGGCAAGGCCGCCGATGCCGGCCGACACCTGCTGGCCGAGAATCGCCGCGAGCGACTCGCCGCCTCCCGAGAATGCGATGTAGTTGATTCGGTGCGGCGCCACGCCGGCCGCCTGCGCGATCAAGCCGGCGAGAATCTGGTCGGTGCCGCCGGCCGATCCGCCCGCCCAGGAGATCGACTCGGGCCGCGCTCTGAACGCGTCCAACAGGTCGCGCAGGGAACCGAACGGCGACTGCGCCGAGACGACGACGGCTTCGTACTCGCCAACGAGCCGTGCCAGCGGCGTCACCTGCGACAGCGTCACCGGTGAAGCGTGGCTGACGATGGCGCCGAGCATGACGAGGCCCGTCACCATCACCGCCCGGCCGTTCGCCTGCTCCGCGCTGATGAAACGGGCGAGCCCGATCGTCCCTGCCGCGCCGGGGATGTTTTCCACCGGTGCGGCGCCGACGAGCCCTTCGCGCTGGAGTACGCCTTCGATGACACGCGCCAGCTGATCCCAGCCGCCGCCGGGCGCGGCCGGCGCGATGATCCGGAGTTGGTCGAGCCGCGGCTGCGCACCGAGCGGTACGGCGGCGAACGTGAAGAGGGCGACCGCCAGCACGCGCGGCAGCGACACGCCAACAGTGTACGCCCTACTGGAAGGCTTCCCCCTCCAGGCTTCGGGGGCTCGGGCTCGGGCTCGGGCGCTGCGTGGGCTTCGGGCGCGGCGCGGGGCGGGCTTCAGGCTCCGGGCGTGTCAGAGCGCAGCAGCAGAAGCCGGCTCAGTCCGCCGCGTCTGCGAGGTCCAGGATCGAGGTAACGCTCCGCCGCGCCTTCGTCGCGCGCGCCTCTTCGTAGATGCGCTCGGGAACCGGCTGGATGTCCCAGGCGAGGCCGAGGACGCCCATGAGCCGGATCGTGTACCACGTGGGATCGAGCTCCCACCAGTAGAAGCCGTTGCGGGCCGCCCGCTGATAGCGGTGATGGTTGTTGTGCCACCCTTCGCCGACCGCGAAGAGGGCGGTGAGTGCGTTGTTGCGCGATTCGTCGATCGTGTCGAACCGGCGCGAGCCGAACATGTGATTGACGGTGTTGATCGCAAACGTCGCGTGCGCAAGCGTCACCGTCGGCACACAGAAGCCCCACACGAGCCACGGCAGACCCCCGGCGAGATACATCGCTGCGGCAAGCGCGAGCGGCGGGAAGAAATAGTACCGATCGAGCCACGCAATCTCCGGCGCGGTCGAAAAGTCCCGGATCACCGGGTTGCTGAGCTCGAGGCGATCGTGTCTGGCGTCGTTGAGGAACCAGCCGATGTGCGCGTAGTACACGCCGCTCACCATCGGGCTGTGCGGATCCCCGTCGCGATCCGCGAAGCGGTGATGGTTCACGTGGTGGCCCGCCCACCAGAGCGGCCCCTTCTGCATCGCGGCGGTGCCGATGAAGGTCCACACGAAGCGGGCCACCCGGTTCATCTGAAACGCCCGATGCGCGTAATACCGGTGAAACGCGAGCGTGAGGCCGATCGCGCGCAGGAAATGCGAAGCTGCCCAGAGGCCGGCGAACGCCCAGGAAAACGGAACCAGGAAGACGAGCAGCGCCGAAGCCTGAACCGTCCAGAAGATGACAATGGCGAGGAGCGGAGTGAGCATCATGAGTCTTATCGGCCGATCGCTAGAGTTCCCTGAGCGCTGAGGGAATGGGCAGGCGGGCGGCGCGAATCGCCGGAAACAGCCCCCCGATGAAACCCATGGCAAGTGCGTAGAACAGGCCGCCGGCCAGCAGCCCGGGGGTGACCCGGAAGGCAAACGCCACCTGGCTGAACGTCTGGAAATTCATCGTCGAGGTTTGATAGCCGTTGAACGCGACATAGGCGACGGCGCCGCCGAGCAGGCCGCCAATGGCGCCGAGCGCAAGCGACTCGCCGAGCACCGAGACGAGCACCGAACTGGTGTCGAAGCCGAGCGCGCGCAGGGTGGCGATCTCGCGCGCGCGCGTCGCGACGGCGGTGTACATGGTGAGGATCGCGCCGAAGACCGCGCCGATCCCCATCAGGGCCGCGATGGCAAAGCCAATGGTCTGAATCAGCGTCGTCATCACCTGCGACTGTCCGGCATAGTACTCGTTCTCGCGGCGGATCATCACGTTCAGTTGCGGATTCGACGTCAGCCAGTCGCGGAACGCGGTGAACGATTCGCTCGAGTCGAGAAGCGCCAGCAGCGATTGATACGTGTTGCCGCGCTGGTACGCCCCCTGAAGCGTCCGGGCGTCGCACCAGATTTCGGTTTCGGCCACGGCGCCGTCCGCCTCGAACATGCCGACCACCTGCCACCGGTTCTGGCCGGACGCGATCGTGTCGCCGACGTTCAGCCCGACGAACTGGCCGCTCGCCCCGCGCCCGACGATCACTTCACTGGTGCCGAACTGGAACATGCGGCCCTCGACGATCGACACCTCTTCTCGCACCTTCAGGCCGTTGGGCTCGATGCCGCGCATCGGCACGTTCGCCGGCTTGTCGGGCGACGCCTTCTTGGGCAGATCGACCACCACGTACAGCTCCGCCGAGGCGAGCGCGTTCTGGCCCTCGCGGCGGATCCCGGGGGCCTGCTTGATCACCTCCACGGCCGCGCCGTCGAGTCCGCTCGTCATCTCGCTGTCCGCGCCGCTCCGCATCACGAGCGCGCGGCTCGGCGAGCCCGAACCCTGCATCGCCGCGGTAAACCCGGCCGCGATCGACAGGACCGAAACGAAGACCACGACGACGCCGGCGATGCCGACGATCGCAACCGCCGAGGAGCTCAGGCGCCGCGGAACCGTCCGCAGGTTCAACGCGACAATCGCCGCCGTTTGCGCGAGCCACGACACGTCAGGTTCCTTTCGCGATCACGACGTACAACGCCGAGACCGCAGAGCACGCCGAGGATCGTATCTGCCGTTGCTCTGCGATCTCAGCGCGCTCCCGCCTCCGCTGGCGCGGGACCTCGCGCGCCAGCTTCGGCGAGGCTCGCCGTAGCGCATCCCGCGCGAAGGCGGCCGCGTTGATCGTCGTCACTACGTCCGCCGGAGCGCATCGGTGATGCGCAGCCGCATCGCCCCGACCGCCGGCATCACGCCCGCCAGCACGCCCATCATGATCATCAGGACCACGCCGAGCACGATGTCGCGCTGCGGGAGCACGAAAATCGCGAGCAGGCCGCCGGTCGGATCGCCCTGCTGGACGAACAGCCACGCGACGGCGAGCCCGAGACCGCCGCCGACGACCGCGATGAACAGCGATTCGGCGAACACCAGGCCGAGGATCGCGCCCCCGCTGAAGCCGAGCGTCTTGAGCACCGCCAGCTCGCTCGTACGCTCCCGAACCGACTGCGCCATCGTGCTTGCGGCGACGAGGCCGAACATGAGAAGCACGGTCGAGGAAATGGCGATCATGATCGCCCCGATGTCCCCAACCTGGCTCGCGAACCCCTCCACGAATCCTTTTTCCGTCGTCGTCCTCGTTTCGGCGGAGGAGTTCGCGAACATCTCGTCGAACGTGCGGCTCAACTCGACCGACCGCTTCGGGTCCGCAATCCTTACGACGTACCAGCCGACGGTTCCGTCTCCGAGCTGCCGGTTTTCATCGAGGTAGTCGTACCGGAAGAAGAGCTGCGTCTTGTCGAGGCCGTCGTCGCCGTCGTACATGCCGGCGATGTTGAATTCCCAGGAGCCCGATTTCGGCTGAAAAATCGTGCCCTGGAGCGGCACGCGGTCGCCGATCTTCCATCCAAACCGCTCGGCGAGATCGACGCCGATGATCGCGCCCTGCCGGTCGGCGAGCCACGCCTTCACCTGCTCGGGCGGGATCCTGAAGTCGGGGTACACCTTGAGGAACGATTCCGGCTCGACCGCCATGTTGGCGAAGAAGTTCGACGGATCCTGATAGATGCCGCCGAACCACGACTGATGCGTGACGGTCTCCACCCCAGGCACCTGCTGCAGCCGCCCGTGATACGAGAGCGGGAGCGGCATGATGAGCGACACCTTGTTGATCAGCACGAGCCGATCGAGCCCGGCGATGTCGATGCCGAAGCCGAACGCGGCGCGAATGGTCATCAGCACGCCGAACAGCAGGAACGCGATGAAGATCGACAGCAGCGTGAACGTGGTGCGGAATTTGCGCCGCCAGACGTTCTTCCAGATCAGGGGTAGAAATTTCATGACGTCAGCGCTCCGGCCAGGACGCCTTTTTCCAGATGAAGCGTCCGGCTCGCGCGCTCGGCCGCGTGCGGATCGTGCGTGACCATGACGATGGTCTTCCGGTGCTCGCGGTTCAAGGCCTGAAGGAGGTCGAGAATCTCGTCGCCGGCCTTCCGATCGAGGTCGCCGGTCGGCTCGTCGCACAGCAGCAGCGTCGGATCGGTGACGATGGCGCGCGCGATGC
>WUUC01192896.1_pt1 | contig 22557 bp, 27 predicted proteins | sample 6278441 | NCBI WGS metagenome assembly WUUC01 (sample SAMN13675441, study PRJNA597444) | soil metagenome | isolation source: soil | place: USA: Washington | collected 2017-10
GTTTCGTCTTGCACTTCACCCCGACCTCGTCGAGCTGGCTCAACCTCGTCGAGCGCTGGTTCGCCGAGCTCACGACCAAGAAACTACGCCGCGGCGCGCACCGCTCCGTCCGTGATCTCAACGCCGACATCCGCGCCTGGATCCAGACCTGGAACGAGGACCCCAAGCCCTACGTCTGGACCAAGACCGCCGACCAGATCCTCGAATCCATCGCTACTTACTGCACGCGAATCAACGACTCAGGACACTAGGAGGCGCTGGGTAGCGCTTGTCCCACAAATTTCTTTCGGGTCATCCATGACCGGGTGAATAAACAGTTGCGCGGCGGGTAGCAACCGACTGAATAAACAGTCTGTGGGCCCGCCAGTTCCTTGATCGACCGAACTACGTAGTGCTGAAGCGAGAAAGCGGTCTTGTGTGCGCTTTCTCCTGCTGTGGCGTGCTTCTTGTCCGCAGGCTGACGCCTGTCTAGCGTCGGCCGATCGGCTAAGCCGCGATAAACGGGACCGGAGCGTCCAGTCGGGCGGCTTTAGGAACGGGCGTCGACCGGCGTGAGCGGTCTAGCTCGCGTCGTGGAGGGACGGATGGCACCGGCTGCGATCAAGCAGGCAACCAGGGAGGGGAGGGGCGCACTCGAGTGGTTTATCGGGGGCGATAGATCAAGACGGGGATCGACAGCTGCCGAAGGTGCCGCTGCATCAGAGTCAGCACGGCGTCGAAATCGAGCTGGCCGAGGCCGCAGCCGAGCGCGGGGACCGCGAGGCCCTCGAGCTTCCACGCTGTCCACGTGCTCGAGCAGGTACGCGAGTCCGGCGTCGATGGCCTCCAGCGTGCTGGGATGACGCCAGTGGTCCTTGGTGGGGAAGTTGAGGATGCTGGGCGTGCCGGAGTCCTGCGCCACAGGTACGGGCGACCGAGGGCGACTTCGCCTCGGGCGCAGCGCGCCTGGTAGTCGGTGAACATCACCGGGAAGCGGCGCTTGAACTCGGCCGCTAGGCCGGCGCCCATCACACCGCGGCAGTTGACCGCGTTTACGAGCGTGGGCATCGAGCTCGCGAACAAGTGTCGCTCGTCAGACGATGATCGGGCGCTTCCATCAGAGGGCTGGTGAGCATGTCGGGCATCACCCAAACGCGCAAGCGTGCCCGACACGCGCAAGCAGCCCTATGGCCTTCAGCTCATGATCTCGGTGCGGGATGGCTCGCGGTCGGAAGCGTCAGCGGGACGCTGTGGTCATCGAAGACAGCGCGAAGCTCAACGCGGCCGCCGAGCCCTTCGACGTAGCGGCACAGCGTTGAGAGCTGCGTGTCGTCGGCGCGCTCGATGCGTGAGACGTTGACCTGCGTCACGCCGAGTTGTTCGGCGAGCTGGGTCTGCGTGATCCCGCGCTCCTCTCGCACTTGGGCGAGGCGCTGTGCTGCGATCGCGGCCTGCGTCTCGGTCTCGACGCGGGCGCGGCGCTCGGGATCCGCATAGATGGGTGCCGCGAGGTCGCGGAACTTCTTGGCGGGCATGTCTGGTGCTTTCTGGCGAGGGGTTGGTCGTGGATGGCGGTGTAGCGGCGCGCTCGGGTCCTTGTTGCTGTTGGGCGGCGCGATGAGGTCAGCGGCGGTTAGTGCTGTTGGTCTTCCTCCCGTAGGGCGGCTAGATGTTCGTCGTAGAGCTGGTCGGCCGCGGGGACTGCGCGCTCGTACCACGCGGTCCACTGGTCGGTTTTGTCGCCGCCGAGCAGCAGGAGTGCCGCGCGGCGCGGGTCAAACGCGAACAGCACACGCAGGTTGCCTCCACGTGGACGCAGCTCTTTCATGTTCGAGTGCCGCGAGGCGGTGATCGTGTCCACCCACGGCCGGCCGAGGCCAGGGCCGATCTCTTCCAAGACGTTCACGGCGACGGTCACGCGCTCTTGCGCGTCCTCGTCGAGCGTGTCCCACCAGGCCTCGAACTCGTCGGTGTATTCGATTTCCCAGGACACCGTCACTCCACTATAACGCCAGCGTTATAGAACGCAAGCATTCTGCCGGGTCGGCGCTTGAGGTTCGCTTCGAGCATGTCGGGCATCACCCAAACGCGAAGCGGTGCCCGACACGCGCAGAAGAGAACCGAGCACAAGAACCCGATCAGGGACGGTCGGTTTGTACGCCCGCTAATGCTCCTTATGACGCCATAGACGCCGAATCGGCGGTAGAACGCGCCCGAGCGTCCGCTGTGCTCGGGGCTTATGTCGACTCCTTAGACGACAATGTCGTCGTCAGCGATTCCCGCAGGTCCGGTTGAGCGGGCGGCCTTTGGCGCGTGATCCAGCCGCTACCGCGGCTGAGGCGGTACACCGAGGCCGAAGCAGCTGCTGCGGGCGGGTTTGGCCGGCGCGGCCGGGACCTGGGTGTGGAATGCCGAGCAGGCCGCTGACGGGTGCGGCGAGCTCGTCGCCGAGCGGCGTGCGCCGTAGAGTGCTCCAGCGCGCGTACTCGCACGCGAACGCGGCCGCCTCACGCTCGACGAAGACCGCGATCCCTGATGATCGCACGGCCGTCTGTGGGGGCGCTGCTGATGTAGAACGACGGTCGAAATGGGCAGTGGCGCTGTGCCGCCGTGGCTGGCGCCGCGTCGTCACGTAAGCCGATCGCCTCGGGGAGGCCGCGGCGGCAAGGCGCGACGGACGTGGGCCCGGTGCCCGGGTGCCTGACACGATGGCCGCATGCGCGTCGGCCTCGGCCTGCCCGTCGAGCCCGAGGTCGACGAGCCGATCGTGCTGCGCCCTGGTGCGTGCCGCCGAAGGGCTCGGGTTCGCCCTGCCGTGGACGGGTCACGCTCGGCCCGGCGGGCTGGAACCCCGAGTTGAGGCGCTGGGCGTCCCGTTGGCCGAGCGCGGCGCCCGGCGGACCCGATCCATAACATTTCACAATTTCTCCCGATCTCCTCTAGCCCTTTGGGGGGCCGACGATCACTCCGCTTGCGTTCAGCCAGCGGATCGAGGATGGCCTCTTGCCGAGGGTTACCGGCGGCTCATTCGAGCCCGCGCCATCGCGAGTGATCTGCGGGGCGTTGTCCAGCGTGTAGATGTTGTCGGTGACGGCGGCGCTACGCGTGACGCTGCCGGAATACTCGAGGTTGACCGTCGCGACGCCGTTGGGTACGACACCGAGCAGGCGCGGCCCGGCCGTCATCAGCAGGCCCTTTGAAGCGATCGTTTCAAGGGTCGCGCAGGTGCCGCCGCCCCGGAGGAGCACGCACACCGGCTCGGTCATCTCGGTGGCGCCCGTGTTCGGGTCGATGGTCTTCTCTTGCGAGTAGATGACGATCTGGGGGCCGTCGCTCGGTGTTACCAGTCGCACGGAGTTTGGGCGAACGCCCGCGCTCTCGACGCCGGCATGGCGCAGCAGGGCCTGCGCCGCCGGACCGCGGTCGGCGCTGGTCTGCGGGCGCCGCAGGACACCGAGTGTCGAAACCGTTCCGGGCGGTACGGGGCGATCGGAGACATTGGCGGGCGTGTCGTGGAGCTCCGGGCGTCCCAGGACTGGATTCCAGACGTTGGTCACGGCAAGCGCCGTGCCGGTCGCCAGCGCGGTGCCGCACCCCAGCGCGGCGATCCCGATCGGTCGCCGCCACCACCTGCGCGCAGGGCGTGCGCGCCGCTCGGCGGCAGCGAGCACGATCGCGCGCACCTCGGGAAGGATCGTCATGACAGTGTCTCCTTTGTGAACGCAGAACGCAGGGCGGCGAGCGCGCGGCTGACGCGCTTGCGCACCACTAGTTCGGAGCACTCCAACTGCTCCGCGATCTCGCCGTAGTCGCGCTCCTCAACGACGCGCGCCACCAACGCAATGCGCTGTTCGTCTGGAAGCCCAGCGAGGATCGCGTCCAAGTCGAGCTCGCGGTTGGTCACGGCCTCGACGCGAGCGTAACCGTCCTCCTCTAGCGTGAGCGGCTGGATCATCCCGAGGCGGCGACGCGCATCAGCGGCAACGCGGCCTTGGCGCAGGCTCTTGAGGAGGGTATTGCGCGCGATCGCGAATAACCACGGAGCGGCGTTCTCGCCCGCTGCGCGCGCGGCGTCGAATCGGTCCGCGTGCCCAAGCACGGATGCGAAGACTTCCGCGGTCAGGTCTGCGGTCAGTTCCGGGTCACGAGTCCGCGCCCCGAAATAGGCCACTAAGGCGCGCTCATAGCGGTCATAGAACGCGGCGAAGGCCGAAGGATCGCTCGCACTGGTACGCAAGAGCGCGGCGTCGGATCTCCCATCGTGAAGGTCCATTACAGCCTCCTATCCGCGAGACGCCAAACTGTGACCGGGCCCATGGAGCCCCGGTTGAGCACGTTGCTCGGCGGCGCCTGCAGGCTGCGCAGCCGCGTGCCCGGGCCGTGGATTAGCGGTGGATTAGCGGTGCGCAGGGCACGACGATGCTGGCGCCGTGCCCTGCGCTCCTCCGAAGGGCTAATCAGCCGCCAAGCGTGACGGTCTCGACGACGCCTGCGGAGCGTGTCAGCCGGAGCGAGCTCACGGCCGCGCCGGTGAGTCGGTAGACGTTCTGCTTGACCGTCTGCTTGACAGCGCGGGCGGCGCGGCCGCTGGCATCAGCCGCCGAAACCGCGACCACGTCGTCAGGAACGACGCCGATGACCTTCGACGCCACGGGCGGCTTTGGGTCGTCCGGCTCCCCGAAGTCCACCCCTACGAGGAACAGCTTGCCGGCCGCAGCATTGGCCAGGGACGTGCATCCGCCAACGTGATCGGTGTAGAAGCACAGACCCTTGCTGCCTGGAATGACGTACCAGGTGGCAGTGCCATCTGCCGGCTTGACAACGCGTGTCTCAGCGACGTTCAACCCGTAGTCGTCTCCGGCCTGCGAGGAGGCGAATTCCTTCACCAGGGACGGGATACTTGATGCGGGCGCCTGCCTCAGGACCGAGAACATGGACGTGAGATCCGCCGCCCGGACCGACGTACGGGTCTTCGCGCCTGCTCGATCATCTGGCTTTGCGGCCGAGACAGCCGCCAGCGACACGGAACTGCCTACTATCAGGATGCACGCGACGGCGAGCAGCGACCATTTCTTACGCAAGAGATTCACCGTTGCTCCCTAGTAGTTCTGGTGTGCGTTCATCAAGGCAGTACCGCTTGGCCAGCTGTAGTTGCGCGCGTTGCCAGCGCGGTTATGGCATCCGCAGAAGTCGTGGTAGACGCTGCCGCCCCATGCACACCAGTGGACTGACTGAGCCCACGTGGAGTTGGTGTTGAGCGCGTTCTCGCACGATCCATTGCCGTTATTGAGATCGTTGACGTATACCCGGGTGAGGTGCCGCCACGGCCCGTAGGCGTTGCCGAGCCAGTCTGAGGTGGCGAAGTGGTCTGTCGCCGCTGAGGCGACCGGCACTGACGCTCCGAAGAAGCTGGCCGCCACCGCAGTCGCGATGATCGCCATGCCTACGCGGAGCCGCGCGAAACTGTCCCTGCGAACCAATGAGGCCTCCTTGTTGAGGGGCCGGACCGCCGTTGGCCCCTACCGGATGTGGACGCCCTCAAAAATACGCATCAATGGTTGAACATGTCAAACAATATTTACCGAAGTTTCGATACCCATCATTTGGGTATATCAGAGCACTAACCCTTTGGTGTTTCGTGTAATCGGCACGCGGTCTGCACCTGCCATGGACGAGGGCGAGTGCCGGGCGCCCAACGCGTCCGCCGTAATGAGACGACAGCCCGAACAGGCCCAGCAACGCACCGGACGCGGTCGTGGAAACGCGAACGCGAGTCGGCGAAAATCTCCTTCAGCGTCGACTCGCCCGCCGACGGCAGCGGAGATGTCGCGGGGTAAGCGTCAACGGCTGCGGCTTGAGGCGCGTATCCACCCGTCCCGCGATTGGCGTCACGGGCTCCCCGTCAGATGGTGCCGTCAAGCCGCATCTGCAGCGACGGCCGAAGGCGCCGGGGCGGGTCCGCCGGCGCGCCGATGTTGCGGTAGACGGCGATCACTTCGGTGACCTTGATGCGGCGATCGGGGATCGTCGGATCACACGGCATGATCGCGAGTTCGGTCGCGCGAGCGCGCTGAACGATCGCCACGTACGTTCCGCCGCGGCGGACCATCACCAGGTCGCCGTCCTGCACGGTGACGCTGCCAGCCATGCGCGAACACGCTACTCATCCGGCCAGCTCGGCCCCCGCGAGACGTCAGCGATCGCCCCGATAAGTAGGACGGTAGGGTGCTGCAGCCGCCGGGGGGAGCACGTGAAAGGCGGCTCGTGCTCGAGCCGCCGGCGTTGGCGCTTTCGGGGAAGTGGACGGTGATGAACTCGGGCGCGTGCCGGTCGTAATCGTCCGAGGCCTCGCTGGGCCATGCGAACACCATCTCCAAGGTCCGCTCGCCGCGGCGCGCGGCCTGGCCGCGCTCGGGCCCGGAGTGGGCCCAGAAGTCGTCGAGGGTCTGCGGAGGTAGCGGGTGCTCCTTCTCTCGTGATGGCCTGGGAGGCGGGGCCGGTGTGGCCCCGCCGGGGCGGCCGCCGTTAGGCGGCCGCGGCGACCTCGGTCTCGGGGGCGTCGGTCGTGGTGGTGTCGCCCTCGGGGGCGCCGGCGGCGAGGATCTGAGCGATCCGGGCGCTGGCCTGTGCGCGCGTGGCCGGGACCTTGTAGGCCTTGCCGCGCTCGGCGCCGAGCTTCTCCAGCAGCCGCAGCTGCGCGGCGGTCGGCTCGGGCTTCTTGCCGGAAGCCTCCATCGCGGCGTTGCGCTCCTGGATCGCCTTGGCGATCACCGCGCTGGCGTCCTTGGCGCTGGCGGGGACCTTGATCTCGCGGTCGAGCTCGACGGCCAGGTCCGCGATCAGCTGGCGCTGACGGGCGGTGGCGGGCTTGAAGATGGTGGTGACGGTGGCGTTCTCGGACATGTGGCTCCTGAGGGTCGGTGCTTGCTGGCTGTGCCCACTTCGACCGGGTCTGACGGAGCGCGAAGCGCACGGATAGCTCGACCACCGACCGGCCATAGGTCGCCCGTAGGGGAAGTCGGTGGTTGGGCCCTTGCGTGAGAGCGCGAAGCAGGCCCGAAAGTGGTGGGTGCGTGTCCAGCGGGCCGCCGGCCCAAAGAAGCCTCAGTCGTGTCCGAACGACACCTCTCCCCCACTTGGCCGCTCACCGGCCAGTAGCGCCAGCGAACGCGGAGCGTCGTCGGATAGTCGCGGCCGCCAGGTTGCCTCGGCCCGAGGCTCTAAAGCGCGCGAGCGCCCAGACGTAAAGAGCGAGAAGTGAAAGCGATCGAGCGAAGCCGGGGCTTCGCCGTGACGACCTAGGAGGTGCGCAGCGCGCAGCGATAGCGAACTTCCGGCGACGTGCGCGCCGGTCAGGCACTTTGGCCTCAGGTCTCGGCGCGCCGGTCCCCAGAGGGGAGCGGAAACGATTCCTAGACCTACAGCAAAGAACGCGCTCAACGAGCCGGTTGTTTCCGTCGCGTGGCGTACGTTCGAGAAGACGGCCCTCTAAAGGACCGCAGAATGAACACTAATTACTGATCAACCAATCAGAAAGGTACGACCGAGATGGCTACACGACGAAAGAAGAAGCAGAAGACCAGCGAGCAGCGGCGTGGCCGTGGCTGGCTGGCAGCAGAAGGAAGCTGGGCACGCGCCGACCTGCTCGCGCTCCTGATGGTCCTCGCGACCCTTGGCGCGGGGCTTGTCCAGGCGGGCGGGACGCTCGTGGGTAGTTGGGTGCAGGCGCAGGCGACGCGGTACGCGGCCGACCGTGCCTACGCGGAGCCCGTGGTGCAGGGGCCTGCACCAGATGCGCACACGCGGGAGAGCACCCCGCTCACGCTCCCGCTCCCGCTCCCGCTGCGGACATTCGCCCTGCCGCTATGCGGCGTCGAGGGGGGAAAGGACTTTGAAGCGGCGCATGACGGGGTCGCGCAGCGGCCCCTCCCCCACGCGCCCGTGGTGTTCGAGGTGCATGCCGATGGCGGGCCGGACCGACCGGATGCCGTGTCGGGAGCGGCCGCGGCGCTCGTGCGCTTCCAGGGCGCGCAGCAGCGCGCCGCGCTGGGCGGCGAGTCCGTAGCTGGCTTGGCCGGCGTAGCTGAGCATCCCGTCGGACGCGAGACGCGCGAGGAACACCGCGTCAGGTTCGCGGTCGGTCGCGGGCCGCCAGCCGGTGGCGATCCGCGCTTCTCTGCGCCAGCGCTTGTGCTTGAGCCAGGCACGGCTGCGCTGCCCAGGCTGGTAGCGGGAGTCCAGGCGCTTGGCGACGATGCCTTCAAGCTGCAGCGCGCGGGTGGCGGCCGCGAGGTCTGTGCTGGCGGCGTCGTAGCTGGGTACGGCGCTGATGCCCGCGTCGGCTGCGGTGGCGATCAGCTCCTGGAGCTGGGCGCGCCGGTCGCGGTAGGGCTGGGGCGCACAGGTCGCGGCCGCCGAGCGCGAGCAGGTCGAAGGCGACGAAGGCGACGGGTGCGCTCGCGGCTGCGGCCGCGACGGCGTGCGTGCGTCGTAGCCCGAGGCGGCGGCGGATGCGCTCGAAGTCGGGGCGCCCTTGGGCGTCGAGGCAGATGATCTCGCCGTCGAGGACGACGTCGCGGCCGAGCTGGCGGCTGGCGGCCGCGATCTCACGGAACTCCGCGGTGCAGTCCCGTCCGGGCCGCGAGTGCAGCCGCACCGAGCTGTCGGCGTAGGTGTGTAGTTGTCCGCGGCACCCGTCGAGCTTGGGCTCGAGCACCCAGGCGGCATCGGCTGGAGGCGTGCCGATGGCGGTCAACAGCATGGGGCTGATGAACCGGCGGGCTGGCACCGTCGGAGCATAGGTGCGATGCCGAACGGCGCGCGAGGGTTGGCGCGATCAGCTGTGCTTGGTCGACGACGGCGTGCCCGTGCGGACTTCCGTGTTGAAGACCGTCATCGGAAGCGGCTCCGGGAGCGGCTTCGTCTGCGGTTTCGGCGATGTGGTCTGTGGCTTGTCGGCCATCTGCTTAGGAGGCTAGCGCCGCGGCGAGGGCCAGTCCAGCGAGCTCGGCGAGCAGGCCGAGCAGCGCGATGCTGAAGGCGGTGTGGAGGCGATCGACGATCGGCTGGTTGACCGCTCGTCGGCGCGTGAGCGTAGAGATCATCGTCTCGTAGAACAGCTCGTCGTTCTCCAGCGTCTCGGGACCACGGGCGTTCAGCGCCTCATACGCCGCGCGGGCGTTGAGGCTGAACCCGATCTCGCGAGGATGTAGGACGTAGGCGCAGGCGAGCACCAGCACGACTGCGCCGACGAGTCCGATCGCCGTGGCGGCGACCTCGGTCGTCCCTGAAGGATGCGAGCCGGTGAACACCGGACGCGTGAGCAACGTCAGCCCCACCCCGCCGGCCGCAAGGACCGGCGCAAGACGCCCGCGGACGTCGCTGACCTGGCGGTCTTGCTCGTCCAGGGCGCGTAGCGCCAGCTCGTAGAGGCGTGCACGGGGGTCAGGCATCGTCGGTGTGGTTCACGATCGAGGACGCCGCTCCTGCGGGCCCGGGCGTCGCGTGCGGGAGACGCCGATGAAGCTGCGTTGAAGCGCTCACCAGCTACTCCATCCAGCCGAGCGTGTTGTAGGTCCGGTCCCAGAGGTCGAAGTTCTCCCCGGCGATGAAGTACTGCAGGCGGCCCGGGCGCTCGAGGCGCTCGATCAGGCCGCGCGCGACGAGGCCGTCGAGGCCTTCGCGATGCGGCTCGATGTACTTGGGCAGGTCGACGCTGTAGCCGATCCGGAGCATGTGAGCGGCTTGGCGCTCGGCGTCGGTCAGCTCCAGGTCGTCGAGCGTGTGCGTCGGCCAGGGTTCAACGATCGTGGCCATGTGGCGGTTCCTTCCTGGGTGTCGGGCGGCCGTTCGTCGCCGCGCGGTGTCGGGTGGTGGGCGGGTGCCCTTATCCACTAGGAGGCGCAGGGCCTCGGTTGTCCCGCCTTCTTGACGGGCGCGCTCAGATGCGCGTGCGGGCGAGCCACGCGTCCAGGCGACGTCGCACGTCGGGATGGCCGGCGGCGTCACAGACGTCGATCAGCTCGGCGGCCGCGGTTGTGCGGTCGTCGATGAGTCCGGAGAGGGCCTCGAGCAGCCGCAGCTGCCTGGCGGTCGGGGCGAGCTTGGCGCCCGCCGCCTCGACGGCCTCGTTGCGCTCCTTGATGGTCTTGGCGATCAGCGCGCTGGCGCTCTTGGCGCTGGCCGGGACGGTGATCTCGCGGTCGAGCTCGGTGGAGAGGTCGGCGATCAGCTGGCGCTGACGGGCGGTGGCGGGCTTGAAGGTGCTGGTGGTGGTGGCGTTCTCGGACATGTGCGGTGGGCTCCTGGGGTCGGTGCTTGCTGGCTGTGCGCACTCGACCGGGCCTTGACGGAGCGCGAAGCGCACGGGAGCTCGACCACCGATCGGCCGCAGGTCGCCCGCCAGGGGAAATCGGTGGTTGGGCCCGTGCGCGAGAGCGCAAAGCAAGGCCCGAAAGTGGTGGGTGGGAGCCGGCGGGCTACCGGCCCAACGAAGCCTCAGCCGTGTCCGAACGACACCTCTCCCCCACCCTGGACGCCCACGGCCGGAAGCGCCAGCGGATGCGGGACCCGAAGAGTCGAAGTCATCGCACTGAACGTCGAGCCGCGTACGGCGCGGCGATGAGCCGCGCCGTCGAGCGTGGGCGTTATGGAGCGCCGGTGGCGGCGCGTACGGTCGCTTCGTTGCGACCGTCGAGCCACTTGGGGAGCACTTCGGTGATGAAGTGGTCGACGTTGTTTGGGTCGCCGAGGACGGACCAGACCGCGATCTCGCGGATCGCGTTGAGACTCAGCTGGGTGCGCCCGGCGAGGAGCTGCTCGGTCTGCGTGACGTTTTCGTTCACGACGGAGGTGAGGCGGCATTGGAATCGGTCCTGCTGCTTGGCGCCGACTGGCGGGACCGTGGACAGCGGTGACGGTTCTACGGGGGGTTGGCGAGTCGTGGCCTTGGTCACGCGCTGGGGGGGCGCGGGCTGAGCTGTCGGCGGCGCAGCCGCCATTGCCGGCGCGGAAGCTGCCGCGACTACGCCGTCTGTCTCAGCCGTCGCGGAAGCGGGCGCGTCGGGTGGCGGGGCGGTCTCGGTTGCTGTCTGCGTGGTGGCGGGTGCGGAGAGCGCGGGCTGCTTGGCACTGGCGGCTGGAGGCTTCGGGGCGCTCGGGCCGCTGGGTCCTCCCTCATCGCCGAAGGCTCTTGCCATCCAGCTCGACTTTCTTTTGCCGGACGGGTCAAGCGGCATGGGCGACCTCTGCCGCGCTTTCGGCGATCTCGCCCGCCAGGCGGCGGTAGCTGGAGGCACCGTCCATGTTGGGCCGCCACAGGTTCACCGGGGAACCCTCCAGCGCGGCGTTGCCGAACTGGCTGCGATCCGGGATGACGGTCTTCAGGAACGGCACGCCGAGGTTTTCGGTCACGTAGCTGCGGATCGCGTCCGCGACGGTCTGCTTGCGCGCGTCGTGGAAGGTGGCGAGCGCCCCGAGCATCTCGACCTCTCCCCCGTGTTCGGCGACGTCACCGAGAGCGCTGAGCACGGCCCGTACACCGTTGGTGCATTCGGTGTCGATCATCTTGACCGGGATCAGGACTTCGCTGCAGGCAAACAGGGCGTTGATGGTGAGCAGGCCGAGCGACGGGCGGCTGTCGATCAGCACGTATTCGTACTGATCGGCGACCGTCGCGAGCTTCTCACGCAGGATCGAGAACGCGCCGGAACGGCGGGCAAGTTCGGCTTCGGTTCCCTCGAGCTCGAAGTGACCGGGAACCAGGTCGATCCCGTAGCCAGGGTAGACCTCGGACCACAGGCTGCTCTCGATCGGGTGGTCGGGGTCCTCCAGGACGGCCATGACCGACTGCTCGGGCGCGATCTCCTCGGGGTTGACGCCGAGCTTGGCGGTTGCGCCGGCTTGCGGGTCCAAGTCGATCACGAGCACGCGTCGAGGGGGCTTGTTCTGTACGCCGGGCTTGATCGGCGCGACGTTGCGCGCAACGACGCCGTGTACCCCCCAGGCGCAGGCGAGTTCGACGACGGTGGTGCTTTTGCCCACGCCGCCTTTTTGCTGTGAGACCGTGATTGTTCTTGCTGGCATCGAGCCGCCCTTCCGTGCGTGGCTGAAGATTCGAGTTTTCTTCAGGGATCCCTGCATCCGAATACGGAATCAGAGATGAAAGCATATGTGGAGCTGTAGTCGGTACTGAAACTAGAGCTGAATGTGAATCCGTAGATTGAACTAGATTCGTATACGGTTACGAAGTCGTATATTACTTCGTATACGAACTTATGTTCGCTATTCGTGGCCTTTGCGGATGGCGCTGAGCCCGGGCGCGACTTTGACGCGCAGCACCGAGAGGGTGGGGCGCTGGCTGATGACGACCGCTTCTCCCTTGCCGAGCTGCTTGATCTCGTTGGGGTGCACGCGGAACTTGTCAGTCAGGCGGCGGTTGCGCTCGCCGACTTCGTCGAGACCCATGTGAAAGCTGTGGGCGTCGTCGATCTTGTGCGTGTGCTCCCAGTACTCCTCGGTTCCGGCGAGGCTGGAAAGCAGCTCCACGGTGTCTGGGACGGCCTGGCGGTGCACGACGATCAGCTCGGCGTTGTCGAGGGCGGCGTGCAGGAGCTTGGTGCCGCCGACGTCCTCGAAGTTCGAGAGCGACTGCGTGGAGGTCACGACCTTGATACCCGCCGAGCGGGCGCGCTCGTAGGTGGCGCACAGCTGATCGCCGTCAAAGGCTGAGAGCTCGTCGATGAACAAGATCGTGTCGGCCACGTGCCCTTCGCGCTCTAGGCGACCTGCCACGGCGTTCACAGCGCTGATCGTGTACCGGGCGACGTGCGGGATCAGCTCGGGGTAGCTGCCCTGGGGCAGCGTAAAGACCACGAGCCATCCATCACGGATTGCGGTGTAGAGGTCGATCTCGCGGCCCTGCGGGTCCGGGAGCAGCCACTCGCCGCCGTCGGACGTGATCATCGTGTGCAGCCGCAGCCCCATGCCGCGCAGACCGGACTTCTCGGAGTCTCCGAGCGTGCGAAGCCAGTCAAGGGTGCTCTCAAAACGGTCGGCGCCGGCGCGCTCGAGCGCGCCGACGAGCTTCTTGTCGGGGCTGTCGAGCAGCTCAGCGATGCTGCGCAGGTCGGCGACGCCGGCGTTGACGGTCTGCAGCGCCTGCGTGCAGGCCAGCACGCCGCGCGCGGCGACCGCCTTGTAGTACGGCTCGGCCTGGTCTTCGCTGTTGGCGATGCGGTCCTTGATCTCGGTCGGGTTGCCGCCGCCGGCGACGTTCCACGGCAGCCGCAGCGCGTCGAGCTCGTCGTCGCCGTAGGGCAGCACGGACCACAGCGCGACGGGCCGCCCGTAGCGCTGGCCGAGCGCGTAGGCGCTGCGCGCGAGGTCGCGGCCGCCCTTGCCGTCGAGGATGACGAAGCTGCCGCCGGCGGCGACGGCGCCCTCGAGCATGACCTCTGCGGTGTTGGTCTTGCCGGTGTTCGAGCCGCCGACGATCGTGCCGTGCGCCTGCATGAGCGGGATGCGGTACGGGCGCGAATGCTCGGCGTCGTGGCCGAGCAGCACGCCGCCCAGGTCGCTGTGGCGTCCCTTCACGGCGGCTTGGGTGCGCTGGCGGCGCAGCCGCAGCACCTGAAGTGGCCCGAGCGCCGAGCGGCTGCGAACTTCGCGCGCCCCGCCATGCAGCCGGTCGCGCCGGTCGATCCAGAGCTTGCCCGCCGCGGCGGCGAGTCCAGCGGCTGGAAGCCAGAACACGACCGCTGGGCCCACGAGGCCCAGTGGACGGGGGTCAGGGCCCCAAAGCGCCTCAACGGCGCTCTGCAGGGCCCGGGCGGCGGCGAGAGGCCCCACTACCAGCAGCGGCAGCGCGAGCACGGCGGCCGCGGCGAGGCCCCAGGTGAATCGGAGCCGGTGCCGTCGCATAAAGACGGTGGCGATCGCCCCGGCGATGAGCCCGGGCGCGAGCGCGATCAGCACGATCGCGCCCGCAAGGGCCGCGACCATGCGCGGCCCTTCGGAGGTAGGTGCGGGTTTGGCCATCACCCACTAGGAGGCGCGGCCCGGCTGTTGTCCCGGGTTTCTTACGCGGCGGCGAGCCGGCGCGGCCGCACCTTGGCGATCGCCGCCTCAATCCCCACCCTGGTTGCCTCGTCCGCGCCTTGCCAGGCGAGCACGCGCATGTCGGTCGGGTCCATGTTGAACATCTTGGCCGCGTGGCCAGAGCGGTGCATCGTGCCGTCGTCGATGAGCCCGACCAACCGGCGAGCGAGCGGGACACTGTTGACCATGTAGAGCACCTGGACGTACTCGCGCGAGTCCAGGAACCCGTCAACGATCCGTCCTAAGCGGGCGGTGTGCTTGACCGAGAACTCCAGCTCCACGGCGACACGGCGGCCCGTGGCGTCCACGAGCACGATGTCCGGCCACCGTTCGGAGACGCCGCGCGGTCCTTCTCCGCGCACGGTCACGTGAAAGCGGTCCTCGCTGTCGGCTTCGGCGCGGCGACACTCGCGCTCGGTCATCACCCGCACGCCCTTGGCGGCGGCTCGCTCGAACCGCGTGACCTGCGAGACGATCGCGAGCTCGTGATCGCGCTGCAGCTCACCGCGTGGGGGAGCACGCCACGGCAACCCGAGCTGCTGACGTCCGGCGTGCGCGACGTAGTACAGCGCCGCGCTTCCGCCGCCCTGCACGCAGCCAAGCAGGCCTGCCCGCTCCATCCGCTGCATCCGACGACGCGCATTCGTGACGTCTACCTCGAACCGCTCCGCTGCCGTGGCCACCGTCACGAACCGAAACCGCGCCACCCACTCCAGGAACACGCCGTCGATCGCGCTCTGCTCGATCTCCCTACGCGCTCGAGCCGCCGTCTTTCTGGCTCCCGCGTCACCCATTGCCGTTGCCGTGTCCCTGGCAGTTGTTGTTGTCCTTCCTTCTCTTCTTCATCTCTTCTGATCCACCCACCCTGGTCCTCCTTGACCTCTGTCTGGCTCTACTCCTCAAACCTCTGCACACCCCCTGTCTGTCCTTGTCCAAATCCCCCTGACTGATCCTGTTCCTGAGAAAATCCGACCACCCTCACACCCTCCGGTGGGTGCGGGTGGTCGGATTTTCGATTGGGACGCGCTTGGCTCAGTCAGGGGGATTCCGGCGCCTCTATGCGCACAGGGGGTGTGCGCATAGCTATGCGATTAGAGCCAGACCGGCGGACGGAAGAACACCCCGGAAGGGACCCCCGTTCTCACCAGCAATCTGTTTTCGAGGCGGCTGGCTGGGAGTGCGAGCACGAGCTGGACGGCGCGCGATCCGCGACTCTGTAGTCGGCGTCGCCGGCGAGCTGCTCGACTTTGAGCTGTCCAGCTGCGCGGTCGCGGACTGCAGATCGAGCCGTGGCGGAAGGGACTGGCGACACGGGTGGCAGCCGGATGCCCAAAGGATTCTCTGTTCCTATCTTCGAAGGGCAGTGCAGGTACTACCTTTAACGGCCGGTTCACGCCTTCGTCTTCGCGCTCTGGCGCGGCCGCGCGAGCCCCTTCGCCGTCCTGGCGCACGTCGCAATCCCCCGGGCCATTTCGCGCCTTGGCGACGCCAACACCCGCTCCGGAATCGTCGCCATCGAACGCAGCGGGTGCACTCCGTAAGCGCCATCGAACGCATGGCCGATTCGTGACGTCGCCACAGCCCGGTCGGAAGCGGCGCCATCGACCGTAGGCGCCTGCGTCACACACGGCGCCTCGGAGGGTCAAGAGGCGCGGTCAGCGACCAGCGAGAAGAGGGACGCGCGCCATCGCATCCGCCGAGGGCGACCACAGGCGTGCCGATGAGCGTCGCCGGCCGGCTCGAGCCTCGCGCCGACCGTTTCAGGACAGCGAGAAGCCGCCGGGGTCAGCGGCGGCGTTCACGCGGGCATGGAGATGTGGCGGAGCGGGGCCGGGGAGTCCGCTACGGGTCGCCTAGGCTGGCGAACCGCTCCGGTGGGAGCGGGGAGCCTCGTTCGAGTGCGGCGTGGTAGGCGCGCATATGGGCGCGGCCCATCGCCTTGCGCGTGAACTGCAGCTCCTCGATCGCTGCGGCGGTGCGGACCTCGCCGGTGTGCTCGTTGACGATGTCCTGGCGGCGCAGGTTCTCGGCCAGGCGCGTGCGCCTGGCTCGGACCGTCATCCGCTGACGCACTGAGCGCTTGGCGGGGGCGCGCGCGACAAGCGCGATCGGGCGCGGGTGGCTGGCACGTCCGCGCCGAAGCTTGACGCCGAAGCACGGGATGCGGCCGCGCCCGTATTCCCCGGGCGCGTACCCATCACAGCGAGCGTCGGCTCGGTAGTGCGCGTTGAGGTCGTGGTCGATCATGCGCCGCGCGCGATGGCGCGGCGTGCGCTGGAGCCCGAGCGTGTAGAGCACCGGCTTGCCGAGGTAGAACCACGTGCTGTCGTCGCGCGTGCTGCGGCCGTGAGCCTGCAGGTACGCGTACAGCCGTCGGCCGAGCGGCCGGTGGTAGGTCCACACGTCGAAGTTGAGCAGGACCGGTTTGTGCTGCATCAGCTGCTCGACGTACCAGGGGCGCAGGTAGATGCGGACGGTCCCGCCGCCAGCGGCGCCGGCGCGGCGCGGCTCTCCGTCGCGCACGGCGGTGGCGTAGTCGTCCGGTGAGTGCCAGCTGTCTCCGAGCCGGAACTGCACCCGCGAGACCGGCGATGACGGGATCGCCAACGGGTGCTCGGTCGGGCTCATGCCGGGGGGTTTGCCCTCCATGAACTTGTCGCTCATCGAGGCCTGGATCGACAGAGCGGCGAGGTCGGCCAGCGCGTTGCCGATCGAGGTCAGGTCGCGCCCGGAGGGCCGCGTGGTGCCAAGCACGAGCGAAGCGAGCTCCCCGCGCGAGCACTCCAGGTAGCCGGTTCCGCTGCCCGCGCCATAGCGGGCGTACAGACCGCCGACGGCGGCGAGGACGCCCAGGTGAAGCGGGCGCAGCGTGTGCGAGCACTGCACAGGCCCGAAAGGGTCGATGCCGTCGTTGGGGCCTTGGCCTCGGCGCGTGTCGGCGCTGGTGGGCAACCGCAACGCGACCGAGCGGCCGAGCAGCCCGCGCAGCTGGTGGATGCGGTCCTCGCGGCGCGCGCCGTGGTCGCGTGTGCGCCGGGGCTTGCGTTCGGAGCGCGCCCCGTACCCGGCGTCTTCGAGCAGTTGCAGCCAACGGGCCGCGTCCTCGATCGGGCAGTCAAGGGCGCGCCCGACAGAGGCGCGTTCTTCGTCGGTGAGGCGAGACGGCGCGATGCCTTTCAAGCCGAGCGCGTCTAACGCGTCGGCAGCGTGGACCGGCATCCACCGGTCCGCGAAGCTGACGGTCAGGCGCTCGAGGCGTGCGCGAAGGTCGGTGGGCACGCGGCCGCGATAGCGCCGATCCCTCACAGCAGCAGCCCCGAACGAAGGCGTTGGGCAATGAAGCGATATGCACGGTGACGGCGAGACACGCGCTCGCGACGCTAGGCAGTTGCGACCAGGCCGCCAAGAGTGGCCGTTGGCTCACAAAGGGTGGCCGCTAGCACGCGGAGGGGTGGCCATTGGCTCACGAAGCGCGCGCCGTCGAGCGCGATTCCGGGGTGGCCGTTCGCTCACGATCGCCACGCCCGCTGCGATTCGCGCAGCCGAGCGGGATAAGGGGGTGGCCGCTCACTCACGATGGCGTATCCCCCACAGATGACGGGGTGGCCGTTCGCTCACGATCCGCGATGTGCGGTCCGCACAAAGGGAGTGGCCGCTGGCTCACGAGAGCCAGAAGCCGCCTGGGGTGGCCGATCGCTCACGATCACGACACGAGAAGTTGGCGCGTTCGCACAGTGGCCGTTGGCTCACGGAGGGGTGGCCGTTCGCTCACGACGGGGCCAAAGTCCCCGCAATTCCCTCCGGAACGGCATGTACGTTCCAGCGCGTGACTTTGGTTTCCCAGCAGCGGCAGCGTTCGCTGCTGCCTTCGCCGCTCGCGGGCGGGGCGATCGAAGGATGGATGGACGACGATGCCGCCACGGCGGCCGGCCAGCTGTTCGGCTCGGGCCCTTCGGGCTTGCTGATCATCGACGCGCGTGAGCTGTTGTCCTCAACGGCGCGGGTGGTGGGCGCTCAGATGGGCGAGATCCACTTCAAGGTCTGGATGGCGCTGATCACGATGCACGTCGCGCACGGGATGCCCGAGGACGGCAAGGGCGCGAGCGGCGTCGGCGAGTTCAGTCGGATCATCTGGGGCGACAAAGAGCGCGGCGGCTCCAACACGCGCAAGCTGCTGCGCGCGCTGTTTGATCTGCGCGACGCCAAGTTCACGGTGCCAGGCTTTGACATGGTCAATCAGCGACCGGCTGCTGGCGTCTCGGACACCAACCTGCTGATCAACTTGTTCGTCGACGAGACGATCCTCAAGGCCTACCAGCAGGCGGGAACGCACGGGATGGACCGCTCGGAGTTCGGCCGCGAGCTGGGCGCGAAGGGCAGAGGCACAATCGCCTGGCGCCTGCACCCGGACTACACGCAGCGGCTCGCCGAAACCGACCTGCGCCGGTTTGACTGGACCAAGGCGCAGAACCTGCGCGGGGTCGCGCTCGCGCTCTGGATGGTCTTCAGTTCTCCGCGGGTTCCGTACCGCCCGTTGTTTGAGGCGACCGACGATCTGGAGGTCGTCGAGGTCCCCTTGACCGTCGAACATTGCCAAGCGCTCGGTGTGCGAGCGGGCACCGACGCGGCACGGCGAAGGACGTTCAACGAGGCGGGCCCGCGCGTGTGCGCGGCTGACCGCTCGTTTGAGGCGTTCGAGGCTCATGGCGGTCGCGGGCGCGACAGCTTCTTGCGGGTCGTGCGTCGTCGCTCGAGCGCGTCCGAGAACAGCCGACGGTCGGTGCCGGCGGCGTCCGGGACCGAGCGGCAGTTGTCGTTGAGCACCTAGGTCGAGGCTCTTTCGAGCCCCGACCTGCTCGCGGAGGCTCCTACTGCCAGGTGGCGGTGGAGCCGTAGCCGGTGATCTCGTCCTCGCGGATGGCCGCGAGGTTGGGCGCGCGGTTGGTGTCGCGGTCCCAGACGGCCTTCTGGTCGAGGTAACGCTCGACGCGGCTGCTGGGCGTGGCGTCCTGGAGGCGGTCGATCGCGGCCGCCGCCTGGCGCTTGCTGGTCGGGGTGACGAACGTCTGGCCGGTGCGCATCGCGAGTGTGCGCAGGTGCTGCAGCTGCCGGCGGGTGGGCGGCTCGGCGTTGCGCGCGTTGCGGCGTTCGTTGTCGGCCTTGATCAGGCGGCTGATCTCGCGGTGTGCGATCGCGGAGCTCGTCGGCGCGGTGTAGGTCTCACCGAGACGGTCGCACAGCTCCTGGAGGAGGTCCTTCTGCTTGTCGCTGGCGGGCTTGGGCGTGCGGATGTTGGTGGTGGCGGTCATGGTGGCTCCGTGTCGTAAGGGGTTGAACTGAGCCCCAACTGGGCGAGCCGGGACTGAGCCGGCTGTCAAGGGCGACCGCAGGGAGGCACTGCTTTCCTTGACTGACGGCGACCGGCCGCAAGATGAGGGCGTTCAACCGGGCGACACCCGAGCCGTTTCCATGTCTGTCACTGCCCGTACGCCGTCCCCGCCAGCGGCGGGCGACGTCCTCGTGGTGCCGTGTGGCCTAGCTTGAGCGGTCCGAGGGTGCTGGGGGAGTGCTTTCGCGTCCCGCAGGGCGTTGGCCACCGTCTCGATCCGGCGCTCGAGGTCGTCTTCGACGCCTAGGGCCTCGACGACGACGGCGGCGCGCTCTATGTCGTCGTAGGGCAGCCCGCCGCGGTGGTAGACGGTGACGGCGGCTTCGGCGATCTGCTCGATCCAGTCCACGCGCCGAGCGTTCCACGCTCGGCGCGATGCGACCATCCCCTATCTGAAGTATCGCCTGGGGGATGCTCTCTAGGCGGCAGCGGCCGGGGCCGCGAACAGATCGGCGTACTCGCCGCGGGCGCGCGCCTGGGTGACGTGCTGGAGGGTCTTGTCGAAGAACTCCTGCAGGCGTTTGGCGCTGTAGCGGACGATCGGCTCGCCGGCGAGCCGCTGCATCGGGTCCTGAAAGAGCGCGAACGTGGTGCCGAACTGGCGGCCGTTGCGGTAGATGTCGTGCTGGACGCGCAGCGAGGCGGTGAAGCCTTTGCGGTGCGAGTCGTGGTCGCAGGTGAGCACGAGGACGCGCTGGTGGGTCTCGTCGGTCATGCCCTCGGCGGAGAACGGCTCGCCGATCGGCCATGTGGCGGTGATCGTGCGCCGGTCGGCGCGGTGCTCGATCATCGGGTGCGCGACGGCTTCGGAGGAGGTCGCGGCGTCGCTGGCGGCGGTGGGCTGGTCGAACAGGGTGGCGGTCATCTGTGCCTCGTTGCTGGTCTGGCCGGGGCGGTGCCCCAGCTGGTTGCTGATGTGAGTGCGGGCGCGCAGGGGCGCGCCCGCCGGGAGCGGTGCGCTAGAGCTCCAGGGCCGCGACGTAGTCGCGGTCGTAGCCCTCCAGCACGCGCTCGGCGATCTGCTGCGGGAAGGTCTGCTCGCGCGCGGCGTAGGGCTCGACGTCGTCGTGGTGCCAGCTGGAGCGCAGGCGGTCTTCGCGTTCGTAGCCGTCCATCGCGGCGAGCGCGTCGAGCAGCGGCTGCGCGTACTCGAGCGTGGGCAGTCGCCAGCGCGCTCCGCACGAGCAGCCCACCACGGCGACGAGCAGCCCGTCGATCAGGCGCTGCTGGTAGAGCCGCACGCCGCCGTTGAAGCCGTTACGAGCGACCGTCAGCCCGTCGACGACGGTCCGTGAGCGGTCGGTCTGGTCGCGGTACTGGTGCGCTTCCGGGCACGAGATCGAGGCCAGGTAGCCGATGTCGCTTTTGAGCTGCACCCGGTAGTGCTCGACACCCTCGCCGGGGTGCATTCCCAGCACGCGCACGCCGCGGTCGTAGTCCTCGAACGCGCCGGGCGTGATGTGGTCTTCGTCGGGGAACGGAAAGCGGAAGCGGAACAACTCCCACGGGTGCGGGAACGAGACGCTCCGCGCTTGGTCGGCGCGCAGGTAGTAGAGGTCCTCGCAGGTGCCGATCTTGATCCGCTCGCCGCAGTAGTCCGCCAGCTCGGCCATCAGACGGTCTCCTGGTCTTCGGCGAGGGCTTCTTGGGCGGCGAGGGTGTCGCTCATCTGGTAGCCGACGCCCCACACGTTGGCCGGGTAGGGGGTCGCGTGCTCCTGGCAGACGGCGCGGGTGGCGTCTGCGAGCTTGGAGAGCTCGGCGACGGTGTCGCGCGCGCGCCATGTGGCCCGTCCTTGCGGGGTGTGGGTGGTGAGCATGTGGGACCTCCAGGGCCCTAGGTGTTCAAGACCGCCCCGCCGGTGCGGGGCCTGCGGCCGCCTCACCGCACGCGTGCGTGCGATATTTGGGCGAGCCCGGGCCCGCCATCGGCGGCGATCGCGGTGTCAGTGGCCGGCGGCGACGACCGAGTAGTCCAGACGCCGCACGTCCAAGCCGACGGCGACGCAGGCGGCGCGGATCGCGTGGCGGTGATCGTCGGTGGTGACGATCGTCGTGATCTGATCGGAGTGCCAGACCTCGTAGGGCGTGAAGTCGCTGTTGCGGGTGATCAGCACGTGCCCTTCGGGCCCGTCGACGGCGGTCTGCTCGCGCGCGAGCACGTCGCGGTAGCTGATGATCTCCCCGTCGGGATGGGCCGGAAGGGCGGTGGTGGCGGCGGCCATCAGAACGCGCCTTCGTGGTGCTCGATGCTGAGCAGCGCGCCGGTGTCATCGACGCGGACCTGCAGCGCGTCAAAGCGCAGCGTGGCCCCGATCGGGCGAGCTGGCGTGTCGTTGAGCCATGCGCCGGCGCGCCGGCGCAGGTTGGAGCGGACCCGCGGAGCGGTCGACGTCGGGTGCTGATCGGCCGGGACGATCCCGGCGAAGACCAGGATGGACCCGTCGTAGGCGACCAGGGGGATTGACCCGAAACGCGTCTGGCGGTCTTGGTCGAGCACGCGGTAGCCCAGACGCTGGAAGTGCTCGACGGCGTACTTGCGGGCGGCGTCCATCAGTCGCCGCCGTGCCCGTCGAGGTCCACGCCCGCCGAGCGCAGGAACGCGACGGCGTCGAATTGCGGGTAGCGGGTCGCGAGCCGGGTGGCGAAGGTCATCGAGATCGTGTCGATGACCATCACGTCGTCGCCGTCATCGCCGCTGTCGCTGTTGGTCTTGCCTTCCTCGCGCAGCTCGTAGAGCGCGTTGGCGAGGATGTTGGCCAGGCCAGTGCTGGCGACTTCGATGCGGGTCATGTCGCGCTCGAGCGCGCCGAGGGAGGCGAGGAAGTGCGGGATGCCGTTGGTGCCGCCGACGGCGTTGCGCTCGGCCCGCAGCGCGAGCTCGGCGAGCGCGTTGGCGTGTTCGGTGCACACGTCGGCGAGGTAGTGCAGCGAGCAGTCGCCGCGCAGGCGCGTGAGCTGTTTGAGGATCGGTGCGATGCGCTGGTCAAGTGCGACCTGCAGGGTGTTGGTGGTCACGCGCGCCTCCGGGGCGTGTAGGGGTTTGGGCGGACCGCCTGGGGTGGGGGCCCGTTTCGGCTCGCCTCTGCACGC